>JGI26245J51145_1000126_pt1 | contig 49413 bp, 29 predicted proteins | sample SaaInlV_200m_DNA_3_FD_51145 | JGI IMG/M metagenome (IMG submission 51145)
CCGCTGAACCTTTTCTGAAAATTGATAGTTTTTTTCTACCCCATCAATATTGATAGGAAAATCCAGGGTGTTATCTCGAAGACTAAAACCGGAAAATGACATCAATGCATCATAATTGAGAATGCGATTATACCCCATGGCCACCACCATACTGCCCCGGATCGTAGAAATTGGGACTGCTATCCCAAAACCGTTGAATTGGCCAAATTTCTGGAGCGGATTATTTGTGGTCTTGTTTAAATATGTTGTATTATTATTATAATTAAGATTATTGGTTTCAATGTAAAAGGTCTTGTTTATAATCCCCGCCAGGCCTGCCGGGTTCCAATACATATCAGACGGATCATCTCCCAAAGCAACATTTGCACCACCCATCCCAAGAGATCGCGCTCCAAAACCCATTTCATTTTCTAGTAGACGAATTGCTTCAGAAGCGGATTGAGATGTTAGTATGGATAGCAGTAAAAATATCGAAAATAATAAACGGGGTATACTTTTCATAAAAGCACCCTAAATACAGTACTAATTAATTACGACGTGTGGCACGACGGCCACCACCGGAACTTCCCGAAGATTTACTCGAACCGCTTGAAGAACTATTACTGCCGGACGAATAACTCCCGGAAGAACCGCTATTCCTGCTGGATGAAGATCTGGCGCTTTGATTGGTATTAGATGTACGATTCACCTGTAAGTTGGTGGTATTAGTCCGATTTCTATCCTTGGTGAACTGTCGAATATCTTTCTTATCCGCCACAGGAATAAACATGGAATACCCACCAATATTATAGCTATAACCATAGTTATTATACCCATATCCATAACTGTTATAACCGCCATATCCAGAATAAGGGTCATTATAAAAACTATAGGGGCTATTATAATTATTGTATCCATGAAAAGGGCTAAAACGATTTTGCATTGTAGAATATGCCATACCTATTGGTGTTCCTGCTCCGTCTTGTGCATACATATCTACACTGGGTCTGATTCCGGCACGAGAATAGGATTCTAATGAATCTTCTTCTGGGTCAGGATAGAACATGGCTAATTGGGTGTAGCACCCTTGAAGTGAAAGCGTAAAAATCAATCCGAGCCCAATAAAGATTGTTTTATTTCTCATAACACCTAAATATTACAAAAAATTTTGGAATTAAACAAATTGAACAGATAGACGCATCTCACTAATCTTTGATACCAGCCAAATCAAAAAGAAATGCATATTCTAAGGCCACTTCCCGATACCGGCGAAAGCGCCCAGACTTGCCTCCATGACCTGCATCCATATTCATGTGGAGATAAAGATTATTTTCACCCTGCCAGTGGTCCCGAAGTTTGGCCATCCACTTTAAGGGTTCCCAATATTGCACCTGGGAATCAAAAAATCCGGAAGTCACTAAGATATTTGGATATATTTGATCCTCCACCTGATCGTAAGGAGAATAGGAAAGCATATAATCATAATATTTCTTCTCCTCAGGATTCCCCCACTCATCCCATTCGTTTGACGTAAGGGGAATGGATGCATCCAGCATAGTCGTCACCACATCCACGAAAGGTACGGCGGCAATGGTGCCTTTCCATAATTCAGGAGCCATATTCACGACGGCGCCAATCAAGAGTCCGCCTGCACTGCCCCCTTCTGCAAAGAGATGATTTGAATCAGTTAACCCTTCTTTAACCAAATATTTACCCGCATCAATAAAATCAGTAAAGGTATTTTTCTTATTTAGCATCTTTCCGTCATCATATGATTGGCGGCCATAGATCTGACTGCCACGAACATGGGCAATAGCATAGATAAAACCTCGATCTAATAAGCTTAATCGAGTCGAACTGAAATAAGGATCTCTTGTTGAACCATATGAACCATAAGCATAAAGTAATAAATTCTGCGGATTATCTGGAGCACCTTGATTATTCAAGGTGGGATCATTTTTTAGGTCTTTTTTATAAACCAAAGAGATTGGCACAGGTTGACCATCACGCCCGGGGGCATAATGACGCTCCGAACGATATAATGATTGATCATAGCCACCCACCACTTCCTGCTGTTTCATTAAGGTTATTTCACCCGTATCCATATTATAATCATATGTGGAACTGGGCGTCACCATGGATGTATATCCATAGCGCAAAATATTGGTGTTGAATTCCTCATTCACAGAAATCCTTGCCGTATAGGTTTGTTCACCAAAATTAATATATTCATCCGATCCTGTTTTCTGATTCATCACTCTCAAACCACGAAGACCATCTTTTCTTTCGCTAATGACTAAATGATTATTGAATATTTCCAATCCCAGTAAATGGACATCATTTCGATGGGCAATCACTTCTTTCCAGTTGCCCATATCGGTGGCATCTTCTGATGTCTCCATAAGGCGATTATTTTTGGCCTCCCAATTCGTAATGATATAAAACTTATCTTTATAATGGTCAATACCATATTCATGCGCCGCTCCTCGAGGTGAAAAGTTTTTGAAGTCCCCCTCTGGGTTGTCTGCCCGCAGAATATGATAATCACTCACCAAGGTGCTGGAATTATAAATTATAATATACTCCCCGGATTTGGATCGAGACACACCAATGTAATAAGACTCATCATCCTCTGTATAAACCAATGCATCATTTTTATAATCGGAACCCACCTTATGCCGATATATCTTTTCCGATAATAATGTGACTTTATTTTTGGATGTATAAAAAACGGTTTCATTGTCATTGGCCCACGCCACGCCTCCAGTAGTATTTTCTATAGTTTGCTGTAGGATATCTCCCGTATTCAAATTTTTAAAATTGATTTCATAAAACCGACGGCTCAGTGTATCTACACCAAATGCCAGCCATTGATTATCTGGACTCACACTCATGCTTCCAATGGCAAAATAATCAAACCCCTCTGCCAGTTCATTCTCATCCATAATGACTTCTTCATCCCCATCCAGTGATCCTTTTTTCCGACAATGGATGGCATACTCTTTCCCCTTTTCATATCGAGTATAATAGTAATAACCATTATCCAAGTAGGGGACAGATTCATCATCCTTTTTGATGCGCCCCACAATTTCATCAAATAAATCATTCTGAAATTTTTCCGTATGTTTCAGACGCTTTTGGGTATAGGCATTTTCCGCATTAATATAATCCAACACTTCTTGGGTCTGGCTGTCTTTGTCTTTGGCAGACTTCTGTTCGTCCGTTAACCGCATCCAATAATAGTCATCAACGCGCGTATCTCCGTGGATGGTCATTTCATGAGTTTTTTTGGTTGCGTTAGGGGGTGTTGAATTTTGCATACAGGCACTCAGTAATATGGTTAGGGGTAAAAATAAGTTTTTCACAGATTCCTCAATTATGTTAAAAAGAGTTTAGAATTTAGTGTGATATTTTTTCTTTATTTCAAAATTATTTCAATCTATGACCAAACCAAAGCCAGGCGGCCCCAAGGATAAGCCCCAGTCCTTCTCGCTGGTGTTCCCATAAATTCACCATGCGATTATCCAATTGCCACGGCATAATCGTATTCAATAGACCCAGTGTTACAAGAATACCAATAATCAAAAGTACAACCGCGCTGATCTTTATCGTTTGTTCGGAACCTATTTTTGTGAAAGGTAAAAAGGCAACGGCTAAATAAACCGGCACCCAGATAAATCCATCGGGATCGTCAAGATTGACTGCGGCAAAGGAACAAAAAATGATGGCGATTAACAATTTAAGGATTCTATTCAAACGCTACCAGCCAATCCCGTAATCCTCACCATAATTGGAAGAACCGCCCCACATGGTGTTGTGTTCCCAATCGAACCAGATCGCATTAATTGGCCCTGAAGTGAGACGTCTCTTCTGGATATTATACCCCATTTTTCTCAAGTCCTTGATCACCCATGGCGGTATATCCTCCTGCACAACAATTCGTCCTGCTTCTTTGCTATGCTTTCCAAATGAACTATACATCTGGTAGCTGTTCACATTGGCTGCTTCTGTTGCCTCCTGCACATTCATATCAAATTCCACCATATTCAGGAAAAACTGCAGCAGGTTTTGATCCTGTGTGTCACCTCCCTGAACGGCAAAAGATAAATAGGGTTTACCATCTTTAATCGCTAAAGCAGGGGTTAACGTGGCTCGTGGACGCTTACCCGGCGCAATCACATTGAAGGGATTTTCATCGGCATACAGCACAAAACTTTGGGCACGCTGGCTAAGGCCAACACCTGTATTTCCGGCAATAACTGTTGGAATCCATCCGCCGCTGGGAGTAATTGACACAACCCAGCCTTCTTTATCTGCCGCCTGAATTGTGGTTGTACCGGTATTGAATTCAGTTTCGATGGCCCCAAAGTCCTGATTCCCGTCATTTGGATTAAAACGTTTCTTCTCTTCACCCCAGGTTTTGAGGTAATCCTGGTAAGGATTTTTCCTTCCTCCTTGGAATTTGTAGGGGTTACCGGGCTTCACTTTCGGATTATTCTTTTCCCAGTCAATCTCTTTGATCCGAGATTTAGCATAGCGCTTAGATAGGAGTCCATTGATCGGTTCTTCAGGCGGATTATAAGGATCACCATAATAGAAATCACGATCCGCAAAAGCCATATTCATCACCTGGTAAAGAGTATGGATATAGCGTGAAGAGTTGAAGCCCATTGTCTTCAAATCAAATTCTTCCAACATATTCAAGGACTGAAGCATGACTGGTCCCTGGACCCAATGGGTCAATTTGTAAACGTCGATACCCTTGTAATTCACTTTCACTGGTTTTTCCAAATAAACTTTCCAGTTTGCCAGATCTTCTCTTGTGATCAACCCGCCCTGCTCCTGAGTAGATCGAGCGATCTCCTCCGCAATGTCACCCGTATAAAACCGGGCATTGGCCGCATAGATGGCTTCTGATCGGGATGCGCCAGCAGCTAATGCTTCTGTTTCAGTATCCACCAATTTCTGAAGAGTATTAAATAAATTTTCCTGGATAAATATTTCCCCCGGATACGGTGCCTCTCGATCCCCTTCGTGCACCAAAAACACTTTTTTTGAATAGGGCCATTCAGCAATTCGTTTTTTCTCTCTCTCGATACCATTAGCTGTTTGAGCTTCCATAGGATAGCCTTTGGCCATTTCCATTGCCGGAGCTAAAACTTCCTTTAAGGTCATGGAACCGAACTCAGCCAACATAGTCATCAATCCACCTGGTGTTCCCGGGGTCACTGCTGCCAGCGGACCGTATTGCGGCGGATATTTATGTCCTTTTTTGATGAAGAATTCCGGCGTGGCACCGGTGGGTGCATTTCCTAAGGCATTAACACCAATAACTTTTTTGGTTTTCGGATTATAAATCAATGCCTGAGTTTCACCTCCCCAGCTCAAAACATCATACATAGTGCAAGTGGCCGCCAGCATGGCGCAGGCTGCATCCACCGCATTGCCTCCCCTTGAAAAAATAGTGGCCCCTGCAGTTGCACCTAATGGTTTACCAGTGATGGCTACCCAATGCTTCCCATAGATCACAGGCTTGACCGTCTGTTGGGCAGAGCCAATTGCTGCCAATGATATGAGGGTTAAGATGAAAATTCTGTATTTCATAATTTGCTCCTTATCCAATATGATGCATTTCTTTATTTGACATAATGTTGAGCCCAACTCTTTCTAATAATGTTTCAGAAACCGTGGCTCTTGCCACTGTTTTGGCAGGAATAGCTCTGACTGAAGTGGGCGTCATCCAGGATGTCAACTTTGCCACTCCCATAACCATTTTTTCTCCCAATCGAAATTCATTTCGTTCTCCTAACAACAATGATGGGCGAGAAATGAGCGTAGAATCAAATCCAATCGATTTTAATTTGTCTTCCACTTCGCCCTTCACCTTATTATAAAATATTTTTGAATTGGAATTGGCACCGGTAGCTGTAACAATACTAAAGACTGAGGTATTCCATTTTTTTGCCGCATCTGCAAAAGCAATTGGATAATCAAAATCAACTTTTCGAAAACCACTATTACTTCCAGCCTTTTTGATTGTAGTTCCCAAACAACAATACACATGATCTACTGGAAACAATTCATCCCAAGGCGGCATTTCAAAATCAATTATTTTTTCAACAAGTTTTTTATGATTCATTATTAATGGGCTGCGAACAGGAGCGATCACCTTATTATAATTATCCGAAGCCAAACATAATTTTAAAACTTCAGATCCGACTAAGCCAGAGGCACCCAATACTAATGCTGATTTTTGCATCATTAAATATCTATCTTTAATAAATAAATCTGACCACTTTTACCTACTGCAAACCCAGTGCGAGATCTTTTCCCAAATGCAATGGCGCTCAATCCTTTTACCTGTTGATTGATTGTAAACCAATTTTTCCCATTGTCAGTTGACATGTCAATTCCGGTGGGTCCTATTGCCAAAAATGTATCTTTTTTATAATGTGTGACACATTCCCGATATTGGTTGGTTTGGGTGTCAGGTAAATGCCAATTCAACCCACCATCCAAAGTATAAGCCATGGTATTCTCCACAGTTTGGTTCAAATAATCGCCACCCACAGCAATACCCACTTTTTCGTTCTTAAAAGCCACAGAATAAATTCCCGTTGTTTGTCCCCCGTGAACGACTGGCGTTTCGAATACAGACCAATTCATACCGCCGTCATTACTTTTGAATACACGAGATTTTACACCACCCATACCCAGCCACACCGTCTTTCGCCCTTGCACCGGAATGCCTGTGCCACTGGCAGCAAATCCAAATTCAGGGTTCAGTTTTGCGGGTATGCCACTTGAGGGTATATCATACCATGATTCACCTTTATCATCGGTTCGGATCAAAAGGTGTCGACCGTCTACTGGGTCACTAAAAGCAATTCCTTGTTTCTGGTTCCAAAATGACATGCCGTCAAAAAATACCCCTTCCCGATCGTCGAAATACACCTGTTTCCAATTTTGCCCGCCATCTGTGGTTTTAAAAAATCGCGCAGGTGAGCTGATCCCCATTACAATAGCTGTATTTTTGTTGAATCCTTCTACATCTCGAAAATCGATTTTTTCCATTCTGGGGACGGATACATTTTCCCAGTTTTTTCCACCATCTATGGTTCGCAAAACAGTCCCTTCTGTTCCGCTCACCCAAACCACTTTCTGATTTACCACACTCAATCCCCGGAATGATGATTCAACATGACTATCAAGTGTTACAAGTGAAATGGATTGACCAAAGGTCAGACTAATGAATAAAGGTAAAAAACGGGTCATCAATTTGTCATGGTCATGATGACACCCATGAGGTCAATCCCGTACCAAAGGTTGGCAATTCTGAGGTTTTCATTAGCGGCATGTTGGTTATTGTCGTGGTTCGCAATGGGTACAATAATGGCAGGCTTTTTCAACAAATCTGTAAATAAATATAATGGCAAAGATCCACCCAGCGCTGGCATAAGAATAAGATTATCCCCCACAAATTCCCTAACTGCATTAATGATGGCTTTGGCGTTGGGTTCTTCCATGGATGTTCGGGATGCGATATAACCTGAGCCCCGGCGATCCACCTTTGCAATCTTGGGATATTTCCGCCGTGTCGCCATATCTGGATTTTCATAAACGATATGGAATCCCTGTTTCCGAATGTGGGCTTCCACCTTATCCAACATATCATTCGGTTCGTTTCCCTTTACCAATCGGACACCAATAGCAGCCGTGGCGGTATTCGGTATTACATTCCGCGCTTTCTTCCCCACATTTCCACTGGATAGTCCTTTGATTGTTAGGGACGGCAAGAGCATTCGTTCATTAATGCTTCGGCCATTACCTTCTGTATATGCCAATCCCAATTCCTTTTTTAATTGCCTGTCCACATCGGGAATTTTACTTAATTCAAATCTCTCAAATTCAGAAAGAGGTACCACCGTATCATAAAATCCATCGATTAATACTTTTCCATTATCATCTTTCATGGTTGCAATAAGATGGGCCAAAGATTGTCCTGGCACCGGTGCCCAGTTACCATAATGCCCACTATGCAAAGATCGGGTCGCCCCATAGACGGTTATTTCCATTCCCGTTACGCCACGGACGCCAAACACCAATTGGGGTTGACGGCTCTGGTGCATGGGACCATCACAAAAAAGCCAAATATCGATATCATCTAAAAGTGCTTTATGTTTGGTGATATGTGCTTGCAAGTTTGTGGAACCTGCTTCTTCCTCCCCCTCAAAAAACAATTTTATGTTGGATGTGAATCCGATTTTAGATGATTGAAGCCCATCCACCGCATTTAGGATNGTGATAATGGGTGCNTTGTCATCCCCGGCAGAACGGCTATAAAGACGCCATTCCGGGTCAATTTTGGTTCGTTTNCCCGGTAGGGGAATTGGGTTCCCTCCTCCATCCATTNCTGCATCGTAAAGAANTGGTTCAAAGGGGCCGTGAGTCCATTGATTGGAATCCACCGGCTGACCGTCATAATGGACGTAAAAGCAAAGCGTTCGTTTGGCCCCCGGTGTTTTGTATTCACCATATATTATGGGGTTAGCATCTTCAGTTTCAAGAAGTTGCATATCAAAACCCCGTTTTTTAAATAAATTACTAATGTATTTTGCATTCCTGCGGATGTTTAATTTATCCGACGCTACATTTGGCATGGACAGCAAATGAGCAAAATCCTTAATAATGGTATGGCCATTATTCTTTACCCATTTTCGGGTAGCTTTTACGGATTGAGGCTGGCCAGCGATAACACTCGTACATAAGATTAGGCCTGTGAAAATAATTCTTTGAATCATTTAACCGGCTTTTAATATATCTGCTGCTGCATTAATCTTAGCTGCAGCACGATCCAGTGCTTTTGCGACCTCAAGAATATAAAAGTGGGTTTCATCCCAATTCCGTTCTTCCAGGCCTTCCCTAATTCCCGGGAGTGTCTTAACACCATAGCCTGTATAAAAACCCGGCGCATAAATCATATTCTTAAACCATTTCCGCCGGGGTAATCCATCAGATCGGGTCATGGCTTGTTCTACTTCCCGTAATAATTGATTTACTTGGGATTTATTTTCAGCAGATAGGACTCCTTTTTTGATTCCAGCTAATGCTTTTTCATATTTCCACGCACTGGCTTCAAGCCTTTTATGGGATTCATCTAAAGGACTAAAATCAAAATCCGGCACCACGCTCAACCGTTTTGGCGGCAGGTATGTTTTTTTCGGATTCCCCGCAATGGTAAAGGCTTTTTTGTCTAACAGTTTATTCCGGTTTTCTGTTTTCTTTTTCACCGCTTCCGCCAGTTTTTTATTACTCTCAATAAACGATCCAATATTTTCAGCCATATTTACAAAACGAAATGGCAATATATCCGTCTCGGAAAGACGTAAAACCAAACGGCCATTCACTTTAGCAAGAGTGGTGCCGTATACATAATTGCCATCATTAAAACGCTTATAATGATCATAGGAGTCAAAAATGGAATGATACGATCCACCACTGCTTTCACCACCAAATCCCAAGTTTAATGCCGGCACACCCGCATGATGAATAAATGCAGTATAATCGGATCCGGACCCCATAGGATAAATCCGTAAGTCCTCCCGCTCTGCATCTTTATTTTCACTCACCCGAAGCCGAGCTCGAAGCCGTTCCTGAAGACTTACATCCTGAACCGGGTCCATGACATCCACTGTAACTTCATTAATAAATTTTTCCAAAGAATGAGATCCCCCCACACCAAGAAAACCAACACCTGTCCCGTCCGTATTGATGTAAACAATCATTTTTTCTTGAATTTCTTCCCTGTGAAATTCCACCCATTCCGTTGAACCCAAAAGGGCCGGCTCCTCTGCGTCCCATCCTGCATAAACCAACGTTCGTTTTGGTCGCCATCCTGTTTTAACCAATTCTCCAATAGCTCTGGCTTCTTCCATGAGTGATACCATGCCGCTTAATGGGTCTGAGGCACCTTGAGCCCAACCGTCGTGGTGGTTTCCCCTCATGATCCATTCATCTGGGTAAACTGTACCTTTTAGTTTTGCCACGGGATTATAGGCAGTACGTAGCCCCCAATCGAATTCCAATTGGAGGTGCACTTTTGCAGGCCCAGGACCAATATGATAAGTCACTGGCAAACCACCTCTCCATTTGGCAGGGGCGACTGGTCCTTCTAACGCTTTTAAAAGCGGAAGTGCATCACCATAAGAAATTGGTAGTACTGGAATTTTCATAATGGTGGGTGCATCAGCAATTTCTAATCGTTTCACATCCGGTTTGGCACCATATCCAGGTGTCAAGGGATCGCCAGGATACATGGGCATATCCAAAACGGAACCTCGCTGAACACCCTGTTCCATCCTGAAAGGACCTTTAGGATAAACATCTCCCTGACCGTATCCATCATCTTTTGGATCGGAAAAAATTATACAACCAATAGCCCCATGCTCATAAGCCACTTTGGGTTTGATCCCCCGCCATGAACCTCCATATCGTGCAAGAACAATTTTTCCTTTGACATCAATGCCCATTCGCGCCAATTCTTCATAATCTCCAGGAATGCCATAATTCACATATACCAATTCGGCCGTTACATTCCCATCTGCGGAAAATGCATTGAAACCGGGGAGGAGATTTTTCCTAATCCCTGAGGTGGCATCTTCTTGCAAAACGGGTTCCTTGAGTTGGAGAGAAACATGGGTGGGTGACACCAGTTCAAGCTTCCTGATTTTAGGGAATGGCATCAATACTTCAAATGTTTCAATTTCTGTTTCAAATCCCCATGATTCAAATTTCTGGGCGATAAATTCCGCATTTTTCTTACTCCATGGCGAGCCTACATGGTGAGGCTTTGATGACATGTGTTTCATCCAATCATCTAAATTTTGGGGGGTCAGTACAGCGTCGAACTGCGATTCAAGTTTGGATTGGGTTTCCCGATCCAACGCTACATCAAACGTAGAAACTAGATTTATTTCCGGTTCTTCTGGTGCTATAGTCGGTGGCTGTCCACAGCTGATGAGAATAAATAATGGTAAAATTCTACCTGAAAAAGGTGTTTTCATGATCGACCTCCTAAAATTGAATTAGTTACAAGGGAGGGGAAACTAATTTGAAGTTGACTTAAAAGGAATGATTTTTATTTATTAATTCCCCCTGCCACATCGTCATGTTTTGAGTCCACTCTGGCAAAAAAAAGTGTTTTGCACAGTTTTTGCTCTCATCTAATAAAAAAGGAAATAAGATGGAAAAATTGCAAAAATTTATGTTGAAACATCCCTACATCAGCATGGCAGTGGTTCTGCCATTTGCATATATGTTTGTGATTGGCATATTCTCAATATTAATTAATATAATTTTACCCGCCATGATGGCATTTTGGCTGACTGGTTTTATTTATACGGCCATTGCCGGGCGCCCTATTCGTGAATACTACCGTCAACCTTTTTGGTATGTTCGATATTAAATATTATCGATTAATATCGTCTAAAGGGTATATATCCGGACGACGATCTCTATAAAACATGGTTCTCGCAGTGGATTTTTCCACATTAGATAAATCTATATCGGTAATTAGTATATGATCTTCACCGCTGGGTGACTGGGCCAATATCTTTCCATCTGGGTCTGTTACAAAAGATTCTCCGGCAAATGTGAGGCGATCTTCGATCCCCACACGATTGGCCAATCCACAATAGTATCCATTTTGAAATGAGGCGACCTGCAACTCCGCTTCATATAATCCTTTGGGCCATTCTCCAACCGTACCGGCCTGAGGAATCACAACTACTTCCGCTCCATTCACCCCCAATGCCCGCATAAATTCAGGATAATGACGGTCATAACAAATGGCCACGCCCACCTTTCCAACTGCCGTATCATAAACCATAGCGCCGTGGGTCCCTTCTGCATAATAACTTTTTTCATAAAAACGTTCATAGTCCGCCACGTGGACCATTTGTGTTGTACCTAACAGTGTGCCATCTGCATCAATGACCGGGGAAGAATCGTAAGTCTTTCCATCCTCCAATTCAAAGAGGTTGATCACAACCACCATATTATGTTCTTTGGCTTTGGCCATGAACTTTTCTGTAGTAGGGCCCGGAACTTGTTCAGCCAAATGGCGCACATCTCCATCAGCCAAATATTGCGGATAGAACCGGGTAAATGCCAATTCAGCAAATACGGCTAACTCTACACCTTGTTTGGCGGCTTGATCAATATTATCTAATCCACGTTGAATATTAGAATTAATATCATTAGTTGCGTGTTGTTGGATAAGAGCCAGTTTCAATTGATTACCGATTTAAATAAAAATTAATCATATGAATACTGTCTTTGATAATCGGGAGAGTTTAATATTATTCTGGTGAACTGATCCGGGCAAACCCAGGGTAGGTTAAACTACCTAAATACAGAATTCCATTTTTTTCTTCTACACTGGTGATGGGAGAGAATGAATCGGGAGATGGATCCTGCAGATTATGAATCACCCGTCCATTTCCATCAATTCCCAGTACAAATCCATGTTGATCCGGTGCAGGTTGGGCGGACTCAGGTAAACGTAGAACAATTTTTCTCAAAAATGGTTTCCCAGCCAAATTGTCTATAATTGCTTTTCTTTTGGCGGGGAATGCCACCCAATAAACCCCTTTCCCATTGGATGAAATACCATCTGGAAACCCTGGAAGGTTTTCTATTATCATTTCTGATTGACCTGCCTTATCGCCCTTTAGCCAGTACTTGGTTACACGGTATTCCGAAGTTTCATTGACCAATACATATTCACCATTTGGGCTGACCGCAACCCCATTGGCAAAATACAAGCCAGACAATAAAGTGGTTGTCATTTTTGTATTTGGATCATAGACCAATAATCTGCCCAAAGGACGGTGGACCATCAAGTCTACTCGATAATTATGAATATCGAAACCGGAAGATGCATCAGAAAAATAAATTTTTCCATCAGTCCCTATATCCACATCATCTGTAAACTTAAATTCAATCCCATCAGATTCTGTGGACAAAACAGTAATATTATTCTGTTTATCTACACTCAATAATCCTTTGATTGCATCTGCAATAATCAAATTTCCCATTGCATCAAAATCTAAACCCAATGGACGCCCTTCTGTGTTTGCATATACACCCTGACTTTTACCAAAAACGTTATACTTTATCACGCGTCCATCTTCATAGGGTGCATACATATTTCCTTCATCGTCAACTGCGATATCTTCAGGTCCAATTCCATCATTTAATCCTAGGACTTCTCGATCTTTTAAATAATCATTTGGGGCAAATGTGCCTACCAATTCCGGTGCGGTTGGCGCTTCCCAAACCACGGGATCAACACCTAAAGGCCATAACAATAAATAGGCAACCAATAAGCCAAAGGCAGCTAAAATTCCTTTTAAAACATTTTTCATTATTCCTTCACTTGTATTCTATACCAGAAAATCCGGGCATTTTTTCCAGCAAATCTTTCCCCATAAGAAGACTGGGGGTAAAGTAACCGGATTGTGAAGGATCCGCTAATAAATATTCAGCAACTTCTACGGTTCCGCAGGCAGTTAAATCATAGCCATCAACCGTAGTTAATCTGCCTTCGATTGATTCACCAGTTGAATTTTTAACTTCTCCCCATACATATGATTTTGCTTCTGCTCTTTGTGCCGCTGTATTGGATTTCCAAATTTTATCAATTCGATTCTGAACTATTTTTTTGATCCAGTTGACTTTCAATAATTTCATATATTTTTGACGCTTTCGCAGTTTTGCAGCGCTCTTGGAAGAATTGGGGTAATAGACTTCAATATTGGGAATACCCGTGCTATGGAAAGCTGTATACACATCACCCCATGGGATAGTAATCGCGTTTCTTGGACCAAACCCATAATCAATTTCACGCTCTTTAAATGCCAATGGAACATGCTTCATTTCCCCATTTTCTCTAATTTTTCCACCGTGAGCCATGCCCTCCACACTTGTCTTGGCCGTCCCTTTACTCACCTTGGATCCTTTCATTGCAAACCCCAATGCCAAATGGGTGGCATCCGGCATTTTTTCTTTAAGGTATGCTGCCAAACAATCGGTTGGAATCACATCAAATCCTACGCCAGGACAAATGACAATTTCTGCAGATTTCGCTTCTGTGTCTAAACCGTACCCCATTTCGTACACGGAAATTTCACCCGTTATATCAATATAATGGGTATGGGTATTGATGCATGCACGCATCATGGGCTCTGCCGTTTGAGAAAAAGGACCGGCACAATTGGCCAAAACAGATACATGAGATAATTGTTCAATCATATCATCATTAGAGGATAAATCAAACACTTGTGAATCTAATCCTTTATCATCGGCCAATTCCTTTACCGATTCTGACCTTCCCGCTAAAATGGGTTTGAGTCCCTTTTTAATGGCTTCTTCTACGACCAAACGACCTGTATAGCCATTGGCACCATAAATCATCCATTTTTTATCACTGATCATTAGGAATTATACTTTGTTATTAATAATAAAAAAAGAAAAAGGTGCAATGGCCTAAAAGGATACCGCACCTTTCCAGAATATATTAAAAACAGAATAGCTTAAAATATTTCGCCAGAACCTTCTTCCATTTCCATTCCTTCACCTCTTTGGCGACTAAATCTGCTTTTGTCTTCCATTTTACCAAACCGATATTCCAGAGTTAATCGAAGTGTTTGACTACTCCAATTTCGATTAGCCTCCTGATACCAATCCCGCGTCCCGTCCTCGTCTATATCACCCCAAGTTTCAAATCCCATTCCCGAGAGTCCAAATGGATCATTCACATTCAATGTCAAATTCAGCCTCTCATCCATTAATTTCTTTTTTATTGACATAGAAGACCAAGTCATGGCGCCCATTTTACCTATTGGAATATCTCTTGGTGGCATATAAAACATGAAAAACATAAACTCAGTCGTTGGTGAAATATTCCATATGGTCGTTACTCTCATACGTTGGTTTTGTGTTGTCTTATTATAATCAGTGCCATATAAATCCGAGTTCAACTCATCCCAGTAATAACTGCCTGATAGAATTAGTCTTAACTTCTGACCGAGTGAACCAACTGCGTTGTATTCAAGTCCCTTGGTTTTTTGTGTACCGATATTCTCATAGGTAGCTACAGATACACCATCTGGTCTGATTTCTTTATGGCGTTGCATTCTGTCTGTTGTATATCGGTAATAACCACCTAAGGTTAATGAAATTCCTTTGGAATATCGACTAAAATTCAACTCATATGAATCGGTGTATTCCGGCTTTAAAAAAGGATTCCCTTTTCTAATATTTTTGGTATCTTGACGAGAGCTAAAAGGATTTAACATTCGAGAGCGTGGTCGGCGCACTCGTTTTGAATAACTCGTCTGAATTTGCAATAATTGTGGTGCACCAAATGTTACGGATAGACTTGGATAGAAACTTTTATAATCATTATCAAATGATTCATTGGTTGTTTTGAGTTCAGACATCATATTAACAGTTTCATATCTACCACCAACATTATAACCAATAAATCCAAGGGCTCCGCCATATTGGATGTAAGCTGCATGCACAGCTTCATTATAAACGAACTCATTACTAAATGTTCTATCAGCAATGTATTGATTAGATGTTTGGTCAAAGACTTCAGATACTTGAATATCACCACGATCAGTCGCTTTGCTGGCTAGCCCAACTTCTAGCTTACTATTATCATTAAAAGGATGACTATAGTCCAACTTAAAATCAAAGCTATTACTTGTTCCGTCTTGCCCATTTTTTGCTTTATCCAAATCTACAAAATCTACACCACCATCATCTGTATTGTAATATTCATTTAGGCCATCATTAAGACCATCAGAAAATCGAATATATGATGTGAGTTTTTGCTTCGGGTTCGTGAATTTCTTATCATAATTCATATTGATATCATATCCATTTCGATCGCCGTCACCCGTTGAAGTGCGATAATATTTTTTTTCTCCCGGCTCAGTGTCTACTGTATAAGTATCACTATCATTATATCGATTTCCATTACTTATGGTTGTTGATATAGCCAATGACTGTGTTGGATCAATAAAATATTCAAAACCTGTCTTCACAAATAAATTGGGACCTCCTGATTCTGAATCAGTTGTTTGATTTAGTTCATTCCTAAATGCGGGGAAATCCATCCACCTATAACTGTCTCCATCTGAGATCCTCTTTCGATCGTTCATACCTAGGTTAATAAATGAATTAAAGGTGATGGTGCGATAATTCACTTGTCCAGATAGATTGGTTCCCCCTTGCGAATCACCACCTGTATTTACATTGCCATTTAAGCCGGCGAATTTATTCTCTTTCAGCACGATATTGATGATACCAGCCATCCCTTCTGGATCATACTTGACACCGGGATTGGTCATTACCTCAATATCCGCAATATTTGCAGCTGGGACACTTTGAAGTAATGATTTTATATCACCGCCTGCAATACTTGATGGTTTTCCATCGATCATAAGGTTCACCTTTGAACTACCTCTTAGACTGATATTATCATCTGGGTCAACTTCAACACCCGGGACCTGCCGTAAGGCATCAATAGCATTGCCACCGGTTGCCAGTGAATTTTTTTCTACATTGAAAACTCGTTTTTCAGCCGTTTGGACAAATAAAGGACGCTCTCCTTCAACTTCAATACCAGCCATCTGTAAAGTTGTTTGAATTAAAGAAATTGTTTCAAGATTATATTCTGTCTGATTTTCCCCGAATGGCATAAATGTGTAGGGTCCAAGTTCGACCTTTTTATAGCCAATATATTCAATAAGAACTTTATGACGACCTAGTGCAATTTCTTTAATATGGAATTCACCATCTTCATTAGTGATCCCGCCAGTCATTATAGTATTACTACGATTATTAATAATTGCGACTGAAGCGTATGCAATAGGAGTATTTGAAGCAGAATCCACAACTGTACCATACACTACGCCAATCTTGGGAACTTTTGTTGGATCCATTTGCCTTTGGGACATACCGCCGCGCCTTCCGCCGTGCTGGGCGAAGCCAACGCTGGTAAACATTAAAAATGTAAGTAAAAGTAATTTTCGCATTCTATTCCTTTTGAAAAATCTCTTCAGTATAAATCTTTATTCAACCATTTGGTTGAATATTAGACCATAATTTTAGAAAATGGTTAAAATTGTTTTTTTCTGTCTGAATTAGCTAAATAATATAATACAAATTAACTATCTGTACAATTAATATTTATTGTTTTTCAATATATTATTATTGTTTATCAAAAATTAATATCTATTCTATCTTGAATTTTGGAGGATACTGTTTATGCCAATCGGTGGTTTCCTGGTAAGCTTTCGCCATCGCCANGACATTCCCATCTTCGTAGAGATCACCGATGAAACTGATACTGGTAGGGCGACCTTTGTCATTAAATCCATTGGGGACTACCACACAGGGATGACCTGTCAGATTCGTTCTTAGCAAGTTGTCGCCATAGAACGATGGTATCAAATACACATCTATTGTCTCCATGAGTATCGCCATTTTTTGATTCAGCAAGGTTCGAGCGCGATTAGCATTAATGTACTCAACCGCTGGAATGAACCGTGCTTCTCGGAATACATTGGGCCATGCGTTTTGTACTTGTCTTACCATTTTATCATCTTTATTAGTTCGAGTTAATTCATCAAAAGCTGCAGCTGCTTCTGCCTGAAGAACAAAAGAAAGTGATTGTGTTGGAAAATCTGGCAATTCAATAGGAATAAGATTTAGTCCCATAGATTGGAGTACCTCTAAAGACGCTTTATCATTATTAGATACTGCTGAATCCAGAAAGGCCGATTCCACGTATCCAATTCTCAAATTTTTTAAACCCCGCTTTGATGGATAAATAAAAGGAACATCGCGCACTGTTCGATCAATTTCATCTGAACCGCGGATCGTTTCAAATACAATAGCAGCCCCCTCCACACTTCGAGTCATTGGCCCAAGCTTATCCATAGTCCAACTTAAGGCCATGGCCCCCGCACGACTTACCGTACCAAAGGATGGTCGAAATCCGGTTACACCATTGCGAGTGGCAGGAGACACAATAGACCCCCAAGTTTCGGAACCAATTGCAAAGCCAACCAAGCCGGCAGATGTTGCAGAGCCGGGACCTGCTGATGAGCCACTGGATCCTTGCTCTATATCCCAAGGGTTCCTTGTTTTGCCGCCAAACCAAACGTCTCCCCAGGCCAAAGCGCCCAACGTTAATTTGGCTACAAGTACTGCACCAGCTTCTTCTAATTTTCTCACAACAGTCCCCTTTTTCTGAATCATCTGATCTTTATAAGGAGTTGCGCCCCAGGTTGTTTTATAATCTGGTACAGATAGGAGGTCCTTGGCACCCCATGGTATACCGTGGAGTAGCCCTTTGTATTGTCCACGAGCTATTTCCATATCCGCTTTTCTAGCCTGCTGGATGGCCAGTTCTTCCGTTATGGTCACTACGCATTGAAGTTGATCTTTATATCGTTTAAGGCGATCTATATACATTCTTGTCAATGCTTCGGAGGTCACTTGCTGAGTACGGATTAAATGGGCCAATTCTGGAACCGTCATAAATGCACACGCTTCCAGATTATCTGGAAGAAAAACTTTCACATCATTAAATTTGAATTGATCTCGACCTCGAGGTGGATTCATCCCAGCAGGTAAAGGATCATATAATAGAGGGAAAGGTGTATGGTTAGGTAAAGCGACTTCGCGTAGAGACTGGTACTGTTCTACCCTCTGATTCACTGTGGGCAATAACGAATCTCTTTCCGAAACTGACATAGTAAGCCCCGCCAATTTTTCTGCAGAAGCTACATCACTTCTCGAAATATCTTTAGTCTCGCATCCAACTAATAATACAGTTATTAACCAAAGAATATTTTTCATGGATTTGAATCTCTCATATTCACTCTAATAATATGTGCAAAATTACAAAGGCACTGATCCCGTTGCATCTGTTTTCCATTCACATTTACCTTCCACCTAACATGAGGCAGGAAAATTGCAAGATCAATTGATTCAAACACTCACAGATCTGGTACGGATCAACTCGGTAAATCCCGATTTGTCCAATGATGGCCAGGGCGAACGAGAGATAGCTGAATATGTCCAGGGCCATTTCCAGGGATTGGGTATACCATCGAATGTCCATACTGTAAAGGGTGACCGCTGTAACACCACCGCTTTTATCATCGGAGATGATCCCAATAGAATTTTGCTCATGAATGGTCACCTGGATACAGTGGGAATCGAGGGGATGAATAAGCCTTTCACCATTCGAAAAGATGGGGATAAACTCTATGGTCGGGGTACTTATGACATGCTGGCGGGCTGTGCGATCCAAATGGGATTGGCGACTTACTTTTCTAAAAACCCCTGCCCCATTTCATTGGCATTCACATTTGTGGCAGACGAAGAAAATCTCAGTATTGGTATGGAACATTTGGTCAGTCATTTTCTTCCCACCCTTCCCACAAAACCCTTCCTTGGAATTTTCATGGAGCCCACGGAAGAGGCCATTGGTATCAGTCATAAAGGCTACACTTGGTTTGAATTAACAATCAAAGGATTGGCGGCTCATGGAAGCCGGCCAGAAGAAGGGATCAATGCGATCTTCCCTCTTTCATCCGGCCTAAAAGAATTGGAAACGATCAATGCAGAACTGGCGAAGGAGAAAGCACATCCATACCTGGGAAATGCCACTCTCCACCCAGGAATGATATCAGGCGGTACGGCCCAAAGCGTTATTGCTGCTGAAGCAAAGTTGAACTGGGAACGACGCACCTTACCGGATGAATCCCAAGAAAAAATTGACCGGGAATTGAAACGGGTTATCACCGCAGTTGAAAATGCACCCGGGAATCATAAAGTGATAGGAAAACAGGTTTACCAACGCCCGCCCAATGAAGTAGATGATGAACCACTCATCCAAAAATTGCGAGAAGTGGCGGGAGGACAAGACTATAATGGAATGTCTTACTGGGCCGATTCAGCATTAGCTACGGGTGCCGGAATCCCTTCCATTCTTTTTGGGCCAGCGGGTCATGGGGCTCATGCAAAGGATGAATGGGTAAGTGAATCGAGCCTGTTGAATTGTTATCAGGCCATGAAGTCATTCATCCTTGGGTTCAATTCATAAATGACCAAATTAAAACGCGATCTAGGTAAACTATCTGGCTATGCCACTATTATTGGCATTTTAGTCGGTGCAGGCATTTTCCGTGTCACGGGTGAAGCTGGCGCCGTAGCAGGATCGGCTGTCCCGTGGGCTTATTTATTGTTTGCCCCAATTGTGTTATGTACTGCAATGGCTTATAGCGTCTTCATTTCCACACCATTGGGCATGCGTCCGGGTGGTGCTTATATCCATATTTCCAGAACTTTCGGAAATTATTATTTCGGTTTTATTGCAATGTGGATGAAGTTTTTTGCATTTTTTGGTGCCATTTCATTTATGGCAATCAGTCTCGGGGATTATATGACATTTTTCATCCCCGATTCAGACCCCCGCATGTGGGCTTCTATTACAATGGTATTTTTTTATGGTGTTAATTTGGTCGGCATTAGACATTATGGCCATATCCAAACCGTTTTATTGTTCGTTTTAATATTCAGTATTCTCGTTCTGGTAATTCCAGGATTGTTTGCCGTTGATTTATCCTTTTACAATCCGATTCTTCCCAAAGGATTCAGTGGATTGTTATCCGCCATGCCTATGCTTTTCTTCAGTTATGCCGGGTTCGAAACCTTAGCGCAAGCGGCAGGGGAAACCAAAGACCCGACTGGGACGCTTCCAATGATTTTTGTGAAGGGCGTAATGGCTGCCGTATTGATCTTCTTTTTCATGTCATTTGTTGCTTTTGGCGTTTTACCGGCAGAAACATTGGCTCAATCACAATCTGCCATGGCTGACGTCGCTGATGTTTATTTGCCACCTTGGGGATCGAGTGTTGTGGCTATGGGTGCCATGTGTGCTTTCCTGACAAGCATCAATGGCGCTATTCTAGTACCATCCCGCATATTATTTGTTTTTAGTGAGGATCGCCTTTTGCCTCCTTTTTTTGCGGCGGTACATCCCAAATGGCGAACACCTCACGTAAGTCTCATTATTAGCGGTATTATTTGCACTGGCCTTGTTTGGAGTAAATCAGCATATTTTCTCCTAAGCATTGGCTTATTTGGTATATTTATCATTTATATAATGCAGGGTTTGGCATTGGTTTTTCTTCCCACAATAAATAAACCATTATATGATTCAGCAAAATTTAAACCGCCGGTTTGGGTCCTTTATATTCTGGGTAGTGTTATTGTTATTTCCATGAGTTTCTTTTTATTTCAAATTATTGCCGATGTAATTCTGTGGGCCTTAGTTGGCGTATTCATTGGAACTATTGTTTATTTATTAGGGAAAAAAAGTGGGGAAAAAGAAGGGTTTGACTATACGGCACGAATGAAACAAGATTATNTGTTTGTAGAGGAATAAATGACATACATAAAAACGATAGACATCGACAATGCANAAGGCATTGTAAAGCAAGAATATGAAAAAGGAATTCGTCGATCGGGCCGTGTCTTTAACATATTGAAAATTATGAGTCGCAGCCCAGCCGCCTTAAAGGATTCTATGCGCTTATATTTAACAATTATGTACGGGCCATCAGAGCTATCACGCGCGCAGAGAGAAATGATTGCTACAGTTGTTTCTCGGGTCAATCATTGCCATTACTGAACGGAAGCCCATGGGGACGACTTCCGGGATGAGGTCCAAGATGAAGAATTGGCAGAGCATATTAAACATGATTGGCGAAAAGCGAATTTGTCCGATGAAAATAAGGCCCTCTGCGGATGGGCGGAGAAACTCACAATGACGCCCGGGAAAATGTCTGAAAATGACGTAAAAGGATTGGGAGCATCCGGCTTTTCTCAAAGAGCCATTAGTGATGCGGCACAAGTGGTGGGTTATTTTAATTATATCAACCGAATTGCAGAGGGACTCGGTGTAGACTTGGAACCGGATATGAAAAAATGATGTGGCATCCATCACAGCATCATATCAATAAAAGTGCGTAAATTTAACCAAATTTCCTAACGGGGGAATTCACATGAAAAAACTACTCATCCTTTTTGGAACACTTACTTTATCCTTCGGTCTACTTTATTGCGAAAAAGAGACATCCGTTGAAGACGAACTTATAGGCACCTGGTATATGCCCCAGACATTGAACCGCCATACCGCCGGTAAATCCGTTGATGATGTTGCAGGTCACAGTTTAAATGCCTGGAATTATTCCATGGTCGTTACGACCAATTCTAACCAGGAACTGATCGATCGCATGGCGGACGGTGAAGGTGCTATCAATGTCACAGGTGTGGTAGAAGATGAGATCAAATTTATGTATGGGTGGTTTGATAAAAATTCAGGAGAGGCCGGCGTATCTATCACAAATTATAATTGGAATGACTTTCAAGAACATTCTGATAAACCAATGATTTCAGGATACATGGATAATTTTTCTCACCAATACCAGGATTCGGTCAACGTTTGGTATAATGACAGTACGGGCACCAAAGACACCATGATAGGATGGTGGTCTTCAGATTTCATCGGCGTATACTTTAATGACGGGAATTATATTGAGGTCAATGATGAAATTGATTTCACTTTTGATGGTAAAAAATTGGATATTCCAAATCAAACATTTACCGTGAATGACAGTGTTTCGCTTTCCTTGGGCGGCACATTAACCCATGCCACCATTAATATCCCTGCCAATACACCTACAGAGATTTTTAGTCATAGGGATGACACATCATGGGATTACGGCTCATGGAGCATACATATTGAAGAGGATGGCCGCTGGGTTGAAGTGTACACCTGGGAGGACCCCTACGACTCTTCCGGATGGACACACACCTATACCGATTCAACGATAGCTGAATGGGAGTTGGATGGTGATACTTTATTGGTCACCTACCGCTATGATGATATTTGGGTTAACGCTGGTGATGGCCCTGGGATTGGACAAGGCACATGGCTTTATCAAGTTGCTTATACCTACGAACTAAATGATAGCGAATTGAAATTGACCAATGAATTTGATATGTGTCAGGGAGAAACCTATTGTAAGGAATGGTTGGAATGGGAATATGGATTGGATCCTGGGAGTTTAGAAGAATTCAAAATGGTATGGGCCCTTGAGTTCACTAAAACACCATCTGCAAGATCAAGAGAGTTTCGGGGACCATTCCGGACGGTTATCGGGCGGTTTCCGCCGTATAGTTTAATGAAGTAGATTTGTAGGGGCGCATCCACGCCTATCGGTCGGCGGGTAAACATGTTTGCCCCCTACAATCGTTTTATTTTTACATTGTGGTTACTTATAAACCACACCGCCCTTCATTACAAAATTCACATCACTCATGATGGATATACCTTTTAAGGGATCTCCCGGAACAGCCACAATATCCGCCTGCATACCCTTTTTGATCTGCCCAATATTATCCGCACCTAACACTTCAGCGGCCACTCCGGTGGCGGAATTAATCACATCAATGGGTTTCATCCCCGCTTCAACCATAAAGCGGAATTCATCCGCATTATCCCCATGGGGCGACACACCGGAGTCCGTGCCAAAAGCAATTTTAACGCCCATTTTATATGCCATTCCTACTGTTTCCTTAATCATGGGACCAATAGCCAAAGCCTTCGGTCGAATAATTTCCGGGAAATAACCGGGCTTTTTGGCCTTTTCCAAAACAAATNCACCGGCACTAATGGTTGGCACATAGTAGGTGCCGTGCTTGACCATGAGGCGGGCGGTTTCCTTATCCATGAGTGTGCCATGTTCAATGGAGCGTACTCCGGCGCGGATGGCACGCTGCATCCCTTCTACGCCATGGGCATGGGCCGCCACGAACATTTCGTATTCAGCCGCTGATTTAACAACTTCACGAATCTCTTCTTCCGTAAACTGGGGATTCTGTCCATTCTTGGCTACGCTCAACACCCCTCCAGTGGCGGTGATCTTCACCAAATCGGAACCATCTTTATAGCGTTGCCGGACCGCTTTTCGCGCATCATCAGTACCATTGACCACTCCTTCCAGTGGACCCGGATCACCCTGAAGTTTACGATTCAATCCACTGGTGGGATCCGCGTGGCCGCCGGTTGTGCCTAAAGCCTTTCCAGCCGCATAGATTCTCGGTCCTTTGATATAGCCTGCCTTGATGGCATTCCGCGTTGAAAGCATCACTTCACCCCCTAAATCCCGAACAGTGGTGAATCCCGCCATAAGTGTTTTTTCAACCCAAGGAACGGCACGGTAGGCCACATCTTCAATATTCATATAGAAATCTTCGCCGTAAGCCTTGGGGTTCATTTCCCCTGAAAGGTGGACGTGCAAATCGATCCAGCCGGGCATGACGGTGGCGTCTTTGAGATCAATAACCTGATCCTCTTCACCGCCTTTTGCATAGCCGTTTTTCACATCCACGATCTTTCCATTTTCAATGATGATGGATCGTTTGGTGTGCACCTTTTTGGATGAGCCATCCAGCAAAGATCCGGCATGGATAATGGTTTGTTGGGCCCATAAACTGCCTAAACAGAATAGACCGGTTATGATATATTTTTTTAAGAAATTCATTGAATAACCTCCTCATGAATTAAAATTATTGGGTGGAACTTTAGTGTATAGCAATCTTATCAACAAGAAGAAAGATATGATAATTTTATTGACATTAGAATCATACATAACGTAAAATTATCAATCGCAATGAATATTTAGACGCGAATAGAATAAATTAGATAAAAAATCCATTGTTTGTAAGTGACTGACTAAGGTATGAGTTATTACTTTATCGGAATTAAAAATAATAGGAATAATGCTAAAAATTGGAATTATAATTATAACGCTGTTTATGAGTGCATATTCTAAAGAATCCCCCACCCTTTCTTATGGTGCTTTTGTTCAGGGCAATCAAACTACATTTAAAATACACGCACCCCGATCAACAGAAGTCAATCTGGTTATTTTTGAAAAGCCGGATGATGAAACGGGCCATGAGCATCTCATGGTTAAGAATCAATCAGGAGATTGGACATTATTCTTACCAGATTTAGGTATTGGTACTCTCTACGGATACCGACTTTCTGGACCGGTCAATGATTCAACCTTAATTATTGCTGATCCCTATTCCAAAGCAGCAGTTACCCAAAATTCCTATCGACATATAGCAAAATCACTGATTATTGATGATGCCTACGATTGGGAAGGCGATCAGTGGCAATCAACTGCCCCGCAAGATCTGATGATCTATGAAATGCACATTCGGGATATGACAGCCCACAGGAGTTCCAATTCGTATCAAAAAGGGACTTACCTGGGTTTGACAGAAAAAGATCAAAGAGGCGGAATTAACCACCTGAAAGAAATGGGCGTGAATGCCGTCCAAATCCTTCCTCTCCAGGATTTTGCCAATGTTGAAGTTCCCTACAAGGATAAAACACTGTCCATCAATAACAATTGGAATCCCTATGCCGTTAATCATTGGGGCTACATGACATCATTCTTTTTTGCGCCCGAATCCTATTACGCATCGGATGGCACAAATAATCCTTTGGCTTGGAATGGTACTGATGGGCGAGCCGTTCAAGAAATGAAAGATATGGTCAAAGCGCTGCACAATGAAAATATTTCTGTAATTATGGATGTGGTTTATAACCATGTGTCACAATACGATAATAATCCGCTGAAATTTATTGATCGGGATCTCTATTTCCGATTTGATGAAAAGGGAAATTGGAGTACCAAAAGCGGTTGCGGGAATGATTGCAAGACTGAAAGTCCAGCCATGCGAAACCTCATCCTGGAAAGTCTAAAATACTGGATGACGGAATACCACGTGGATGGGTTTCGATTCGACCTGGGACAATTGATCGATGCTAATACGCGGGATTTAATTATTTCTGAACTGCGCACGATTAATCCAAATGTAATTATTTTGGCGGAACCTTGGGGCGGTGGATACAATCCACACGGATTTTCAGATCAGGGCTGGGCGTCATTCAATGATCAGTTCCGAGATGGTTTAAAAGGCAGCGTATTTGATATAAAAGACAAAGGTTTCCTATTTGGAAAATTTAGAAAAAATCAGGATCAGGATTTTCTCAGGCGGTTGGTCATGGGTTCTGTAAGGCAATTTGGCGGCCAATATGTTTCTTCTTCCCACAGTGTAAATTATCTTGAATCTCACGATGACCTCACTTTTGGCGATCGACTCCGCATTACGGGTGGATTCAATGAAAAACACGAGATCATCAACGACCCTATATCCCATGCTAAAGTTGATGGTGATTTATTGGCCATGAACAAATTAGGTGCTCTTTATTTATTTACCAGTCAGGGGATTGTATTTATACATCAGGGGCAGGAGTGGGCCCGTAGCAAAGTTATTGCCAATACCGATGCTCCCGATGAATTCGAGGGACAAATTGACCATAATTCATACGAAAAGGACAATGAAACCAATTGGTTAAACTGGAATGAAAAGGGCCTCAATTCAAATTTGGTAGATTATTATAAAGGACTTATTCAACTCCGGAAAAAATATCCATCATTGCGTAAAAGTAACCCGAAAGATTTTAAATTTTTCGATTTGGGAAAACAAATAGCTGTGGGATATATCGTAAAAGAGAAAATGGCCATAATTATGAATGGTAGTAAAACGGATAATGTTTCAACCACACTACCGATAGGAAATTGGCGGATGATAGTAGACGGGGATTCAGTTCAATTAGATAGTCATAAAATTATGAGTGGGGAAATCAACATTGCGCCAATAAGCGGAATAGTTTTAGTTCGAAATTAATTAATTCCCATAATGGCCAGAGGATCGTTCTTCCCAATCTTCAATCTTATATTTTGGATCCAATTCAGCCAAACTTTTGGCTTTTGTGTCCAACAATAATTTTTTCCATTTCAGTTTAATGACCTCTGGACGGAAGTCATCCAAAGCTGTTCGGGCATGCTCTGCCATGGCTCTTCTATCATCAGCATGGGTATCCCAAAAGTTATTTGTAGCTACCAGAAAATTGTCCACATCTTTATCAAAATCCTGGTCGACTTCATACACAAACACTGAATCTTGAACGTTTGCTGTAATTTCGCTGGGACCATCAATGTTTTGGACAATAGCCGGTACCCTGCGGTCCAGTGTTTCACACATAGTATAACCGAATGGTTCATAAATACCAGTGATTGAATTCGCGCCAACACTATTCCAATAAAATCGGGCTGTTTCTTTGTTTGAACTAAATGGAATAATGACCAATTTCTTTGGATGCTTCCTGCCTAAATCTTCCCAAAAAGGATTGCCCTGTTCACCACGGTAATCCACACCCATGTTAAATACGCGCACATCTTTTCGATCTGATTTTTCAACAGCAAAAATTGGCAAGTCAGGCCTTTTTCTGGGAACGTGTCGACCGATATAACCAATATCATCAATGCTATAGTCCGGCCGCCAAGATTCATCATCTAACTTGGGAGTATAACTATTATATATTACAACCGGACTGGCACCATACTTGTCATACCCGAAGGAGGTATAATATTTTTTTTCTGCTTCTGAGATAAGGACAACCACATCAGAATATTGAAAGGTGATTTCCTGCTCAAAATAATTGCTCGTTATCGGCCCGCCCAGATTGGTAATGTGTTCCATCCGAATGAGTGAATGACAAACAGAAATCATTAATTTATCTGGATAAGTTTTTTTAATCGTTCGCGTAGTCTCGAAAGCCACCCAAAGATTGTTGATACATGCGTCTAAATCTGCAAAAACATTATTAACATCATCTGGTCCATGAATGATTCTAATCCCAGGATATCGCTCGGCAAAATCCGAGGGCGGCTCGTCCAATTGGGCGAGAAATATTGGTATTATTTCAACATCCTCATCATCCTGAAACATATCCAGAAAATTTAGAATCCATGTAGCAACCCCGCCATAAACGATCGGGGGAATTTCGTTTGTTAGTAATCCAATTTTCATTTTTTTCCTTTAACGTAATTATTATTTTAATAATGTGATTTTTTGCAAATGTTCATTTGTGCCTGTTTTCAGACGTAAAAAGTAAACACCACTGGGTTGATTTAATCCATTCCATTTTATTCGATATTCACCAGAATTCATTTTTTCATTCACCAATGATTCCACCAATCGGCCGGTAATATCATAAATATTTAATTCAACTGGATTATCACTTGATTGTCCTAAAGAGAAGTGAATGGTCGTTGTGGGATTGAATGGGTTGGGATAATTGGGCATAAGTTTAATTTGCCCCGGAATTAACATTTCATCTTTTGTGGATAAGTACGTTACATGCTTTTTCGGATAAATCACCGCAAAATCAGTCAATAAAATGAAAGTTCCCGGAGGGACGCTAATTTTTACATTTTGCAAATCAAAGGAGATTGTGTCCCCAAGAAATACGTGATACCATGGCCCTTTATGAGGCAATTCAATAGAAATTTCTTTTGGCACTACATCAAAATTTCCAGTAACAAATGCGTTTTTTCCATTATAATCATATTGGATTTTTTTCACTGATGCATTCAGCCACGTTTTTAAATTGGAATTCTGATGGTAGAAAATGGGATGTGTTTTTCGAAGTCTAATCAAATAGGACCATGTATCAAATAAATTTTTGCGTTGAATATCTTGGAGATAATCCCATTTGATGGGTTTTTCACCAAGGCGTCCCCCATCATTGATGGAAATATCATAGCCCAGTTCTCCAAACTGCCAGATCATTTTAGGCCCGGGGATTAAGAAAAATAGTGCGCCTGCGGTCTTCATTCTTTCCAGTGCGACATGGATTTCCTTCACATCATGATTGCCGACCTTATTCCCATAGGATTTAGCCTTAACCATAATCCGCTCTTCGTCATGGCTTTCCATATAGGTTACCATATTGGGTTTAGACCATCCGCGGTTTTTAAAGTATGTCCAGGATAATTTGGAGTTGTCACCTCCGTTATATCCCATAACTGCTTCACCATAATTATGGTTTGCATTGGCCCACATGAGCATTCCGTATTCAGCCAATTCTTTTTCTTCTTTTTCCACTGCTAAATGTTCCAAGATGACAATACCACTCGAGTTCACGGACCAAACTTGATCTGCCATTCTTTTAAGTAACCTAACCCGATCGGCATCATAATTACTGCCCCATGAATCATCAAGACCTTTATGATTATTTCCAATCCCTTTGGTAAAATCAAACCGAAATCCGTCTATTTTAAATTCGGTCATCCAATAACTGATCATACGATCCATTACATCCTGGGTGGCATTGCTCTCATGGTTCCAGTCAAATCCCCAGTGAGCATCCTTGTTCGCAAAATTATGTTCTCGATTAAACCATGGATTTTGATCTGTGGGTTTGCCAAATCCAACATCATTATACAAGCGAAGAAAGGGCGATTGTCCGTATGAATGATTGATAACTATATCCATAATAACCACAATTCCCCGAGCATGTGCTGAATCAACGAATACCTTCAGATCATTTTTTGGGCCGTAATATTTATCCGGCGCAAACAAAAAGGATGGGTTATAACCCCAACTGCTGTTCCCTTCAAATTCATTGATAGGCATGAGTTCAATGGCATTGATCCCAAGTCGCTCAAAATAATCCAAAGAATCGGTCAGCGTTTTATAATCATGTGAGGAAATAAAATCCCGGATCAATGTTTCGTAAATAATCAATTCTTCCTTTTTGGGCGCCACAAATCCTGTTGTTTCCCAATCATAAGCTGTTTGCCCGGGCTGGAGTACAGACACCGAATATTGGGTCTTATCCTTTGGATAGGCTTTCAAATTTGAATATACACTTTCGGCGATATGGTGATCATTCCAAGGATCTAAGATTTTATCCGAGTATGGATCGGCGATCCTTAATCTACCATCCACAAAATACTGGTAGGCATATTCCTTTCCCGATTCCAATCCGTTGATGTTGAGCCACCACCGCGTACTATCTGAATCAACCACATGACGATTCATAAAGTAATCGGTATCCACCTGCCAATCGTTGAAATCACCGATAACATATACATTATTTTTATGGGGTGCGAATAAGGAAAGCGTTACCGATGTGCCGTCAGAATTATAATTCACACCATCAATAATGCCGGCCGGCGCGGCTTCATCCGTCACCGCCGGATTATAGACCAGATTAAAAGTGGCCGTATCGGACCTTCCCAAGGCATCTAAGGCGATGACAGAAATTGTTTTCTTTCCATGGTTAGTTAATGCCACGGAATATTGAATTGTATCATTGGTGGATGTGGCTACTTCGCTCCCATCTATCAAAATTTTCATAGCTGTTAGTGTACTTCCGATGGAATTCCCGATCGCTGTCACCTGGACCGTCGTATCCACCGATGTCATAAAAGGATTGAGTCTGGATACAATGGGCTCAAGAATAACCACCTGAGTTCCGCTTTCATACAATTCAACAAAAATATCAGCTCCACCTTTGGCCTTCCCTTCCTTTTGAGAATCACCACTGCGAAAAACAAAAGCAAGCTTTAATATTTTTTCTGATGAGGGTACGCTATAATAAGACTGAATATTATCAATCTTTAATTCATATTGATCTGTGGCAATTCTTGTGAGTTTTGTATCAGAAGTATTTTGACCCCAATTAGTCTTTACATATTTCCAATCAGATGGGCGCACACTTTTATCTGTTATCACTCCTGTATGCGCATAAACGTCGCCGTTATACCCTTCTAATCCACCCGTCCCTCGATCTGCATAAAAAGTGATTGTTATGGGTTGATCTACTTTTGGAAAAGACGGTGACCATTCAACAACATATTTACTTTGGCCGATTATAAGTTCAAGGGTAAACAGCCAAACCAGCCATTTTAACCCAATGAATCTCGTCCGATTATTTTTGGATAGCATCGGTAGATAAATGCTTATACCAGGTAAAATAAAGAGAAATAGATAGCACCAAAAAAACGACACCTAACACCAAAACATTGGTCCAAGCTTTAAACATGATACTCATCATTAATAAGAAAAATGAAACTTGCCAGGGAACGGCCAATACAGTTGAAAAAATATCCCGTCGATTTTCTTTATCTACCGCCTGAATTTCTGCTGGGTTCAGTTGTGATTTGAATCGACCCCAAGACCCAAATGGCCGGGTTTTATTATAAAATGATTGAAGGGTACTTTCATCCGTGGGTTTTGTAAACATTGTTCCTATAATCGTACCGATAAGCGAAACAGTCGTGGATAAACCAAACATAGTATACTCAGTTACACCCGCTGGCGCTATCGCCTTAAATGCAATTGCAGAAATCATGCCCGATAAAGTGCCAATAGCAAATCCCCAGCCATTCATTCGCGACCAATACCATCTTAATAACATGGGTAAGAGGAGTCCAGATCCAATGCTCATGGTAATCCATCCCCAGATATCATTAATATTTTTAAAAACAAACATAAGCCCTAACCCAGCTAAAACAATAAATATAGAAGCCATATAACTATGGGCCATAAGTTTCTTTTTGCTCGCTTGCGGGTTAATATATAATTGATATATATCTTTTACCCAATAGGCGGCACCTGCATTAACCGTCGAGTCAAATGTGGACATTCCGGCAGCCATTAATCCGGCAATGAGAAATCCTTTAATACCAATTGGTAGCGTTTCAACAACGGCGGGAAGTACTAATTCCGGATCAACAATTTTTGTTCCTAAAGAAACACCAATGATCGCAATGGATCCAATAAATACCCAACGAAAAGAAAGTAAAAATACCCAAAATGCACTTAGAAGTCCAGCTTCCCTGTCATCCTTCGCCGCAAAAAATCTCTGAAGCATATAATTCCCAGTACCGCCTGACCCCTCTAAAACAACTTTCATGAGATAAAACATGATCGCCACACCGAAAAGATTATAAATGGAATATTGGGAAGCACCATCAATATTTAGTTCTGAAGAAGGTATAATACTCGTCCATTCTTTTAAGGTAGTGGTATACCGTTGAAATCCGCCGTCAAATAATGGCAGGGATATAGTGAATTCTTCTGGAAGATTGATACTATAGGCCAATGAAGCCATATAGGCAATTGCACCAAATATCAGAATACCTTGAAAAACATCAGTCCAGACAACCCCATACAATCCGGAGGCAACCGTATAAACCATTGCAATAGAAATCAATAAAGTAGCTGCCCAAAATTCCGATGGTAGTCCAAGATAATTTCTTATGCCTAAAAACTGGTCCAAAAATTTTCCACCCCCAAGGGCAAAATAAGTAACCATGGCAACGGTCATAATGATTGATGAAATGGCCGCAACCAGTCTGGCAGCTTGGCCAGAGCGCCCTTCTCCAAATCGGAGTTTCATCCATTCAGCCAAAGTCATTGCACCAGAGCGTCTGTTCCACTTCCCCATATAGATCATGAGGAAAGCCATAATTAATGTTACTCCACCGCGAATCTCAATATAGAAACCCTTGGCGCCCATGGCATATATCAAGGCAGCAATAATCATGGTGCCACTTATATCTAAATTGGATGACATTCCAGAAGAAGCCAAGGCCCACCATGGCAAATCTCGTTCCCCTAAGAAATAGGAATCGATATTCTTCCCCGCCTTGCGCTGCATCATCAAACCGATAATGACTATGGTTGATAAATAAGTGAGAATGATGGCGTAATCTATAGTACTCATAAAATTCTTCTATTTTTTGGTTTCATAATAATTTTTAACATATTCATTTACCATTCTGTGTGCGGTAAAATCGACCCCTGTTTTAATGGCCTCCTTCATTATAGATACCCATTTTTCACGATTGTCATAATAGGCCGGAATTACCCTATTCTCTAAGGTTGAATATAAATGATCTGCATCTTTTTCATCGTTAGGATGTTCAGGATCCCCAATGGCCCAACCATTGATACCATCCCGGCAGCCTTCGGCCCACCATCCATCCAAAACCGATAGATTCGGGACACCATTTAATGTCGCTTTCATGCCACTGGTTCCACTGGCTTCATTGGGTCTGAGTGGTGTATTCAGCCAAATATCCACACCGGATGTAATCATTCGCCCCAACCACATATTATAGTTTTCGAGGAAGATGATTTTGATCTTTCCGAACATTTTGTTCGCCTTGGAAACTATTTGGCGGATAAGCTCTTTTCCTTCCGCATCATTGGGATGTGCTTTACCGGAATAGACCACTTGGATCTTTCCTTGGCCAATTTCTAGAAGGCGTTCCGTATCCTGGAATAAAAGCTGGGCGCGTTTATAAGTGGCTGCCCTTCGGGCAAACCCTATCGTAAGCGTATCCCGATCCAATGCTTTCTGGACTTGTGAATTGGCATAGCCCAATAAATATTTTTTCCGTGTCACATGGGTATCCCAAATTTCATCATTTGGAATCTCATCAACTTTTAATAACAATTTAGGGTTTTCTCGCCAGTCGGGAATATGCTGATCAAATAATTTTTTAAATGGACTCCCCATCCAATAGGAATGATGCACACCATTGGTGATGTGGCCTATATCGCTCCAGGGAAATTGATCCCGAGCCACTTGGCCGTGAAGATGGGAAACACCATTGGCTGAACGACTGAAGTATAATCCAAGTTCAGTCATATGCAGGCGCCCATTTTGAACGAGGGATGGCAATTCAAGGTTTTCTGGTATAAGACCATGAAGCAATTTTTTAACGCGGGATTCGGCAAAATGATCATGGCCTGCCGGGACCGGTGTGTGTGTGGTAAAATGGCAGCGCTTTTTCACATCTTCTACATTACCCTTGAATTTTTCCAGCAAATTCAAAACCAAGAATGAACAATGGCCTTCATTCATATGGTATGTTTCAATATTGTCATGGCCGAGATGTTCTAATAATTTTGTACCACCGAATCCAAGGATGGCTTCCTGGAGAATGCGGTGATCCTTATTTCCGGAATACAGGCGTAAACTAATATTCCTGTCGTCAGTAAAATTATCCTCAAAATCCGTATCTAAAAAATAAATAGGNAGAACTTTTCCGCCCTGACCCATGTAATCAAATTGATAAGCTTGGATCCACACATCCCTTTCTCTTAGGCGGAGAGTGAATTTTACGTCCAGTTTTTTCAGGAGCGGATAGGGATCAAACCGGGGATGTGTTTCTGTTTGTACTCCCTCATCATCAATACGCTGTTTGAAATATCCTTCCCGGTATAACAATGTTATAGCGCACATATCCAGACCAAAATCACCGGCAGCCTTTATATGATCTCCTGCTAAAACACCCAATCCGCCGCTATAAGTTGGTAAACTGGAGGAAATGCCAATTTCGGCACTGAAATAAGCTATTTTCATTATAAACTAAATTCTTCCGCTATTTTTAATTAATGATCTCATTTTTTCCACCATCTCCGGAAGCAAAAGATCTTCTGAATAACGCCATTCCCAATTGTTTCCCACAGTCCCTGGGATATTCATTCGGGATTCCGTCCCCAATCCTAAAATATCCTGCAATGGAGTGATGACCATCCTGGCTTCTGAATCCAAAGCCAATTTAATAAAATTCCAATGAATATTGGATCCGTCAGAATTGAAAAATGATAGGGCCCTATCCCTTTCTGCTTTTAATTCCAACTCCGATTGAACGGGATGCCCATTTGAATTCATACTGTTAAATCTTCCGATAATTGTATCATTATCATGCGTTCCTGTATAAACAACCATATTCTCTGAGACGGGACTCGGTTTTTCTTTTTCTTTAAATGTCATCTGAAGGATGATTATTCCAGGGATATTAAATTTTTCCATGATGGGAGCTGCGTTTATGCTTGCTTCTCCTAGATTTTCTGCAATAATAGGGCGATCACCAAGTGCAGTATTGACTGCCTGAAAAAATGGTTCTCCGGGCCCTTCGATCCACTGACCTCTCATACCGTTTGAATCATCCACATTTACTTCCCAATATTTGGCAAATCCATTGAAATGGTCAATCCGGATAATATTCACAAACTCGAATAAATATTTAAGTCGGGCAATCCACCATTCATAACCTGAATCTTTGTGTTGGGCCCAATTATAAATAGGATGGCCCCAGATCTGCCCTTCTTTAATAAAATCATCCGGAGGACAACCAGACTGAGCCATCATGCGTCCATCGCCGTCCAGTTTAAATAAATTACGATTGGACCATACATCGGCACTATTGTAAGAGATATAAATGGGTATATCTCCGATGATCCTAATTCCTTGTTTATTAGCATATTCTTTTAATCCTCGCCATTGCATGTAAAAGAAATATTGAAGGATTTTAATATTTTCTATTTTGCGATAATAATCTAAGCGAATTTGCGCCAATGTTTGTGCATCACGCATGGCAAATGCTTCAGACCAATCTGACCACTGTTTTCCATCTTCTAAAGAACGAAGGATAATAAATAAAGTATAATCATCGAACCAGTAATTATTGGCATTACAGAAGGATTGGTAGGACTTTATCTCATCTGAAGTCGCGTTTCTTTGAAATCGATCAGCAGCTTTTTGGAGAAGGGGGATTTTAAATAATTCAACAGCTTTATAATCAACTTTTTCCTTCGGAAAATTAGGGCATCGGTTCAATTCTTTTTTTTCAATGTATCCATCCTCACAGAGCAAATCCAGACTGATCAACAATGGATTGTTGCAAAAAGCCGAAATTGTGCTGTAGGGCGAATAACAATTGTCCGGCTGACCACTGGGTAGAATTTGCCACAACTTCTGTCCCATCTGTTCAAGTTGATCGATAAATTGAAAGGCTGATTGCCCCAAATCACCAATTCCGTGAGGGCCAGGTAATGAGGTTAAGTGCAGCAGCACACCGCTTTCTCTAGAAAAATTATTCATTATGTTAAAAGACGATATCCTTTTTTTGTTTGAATTAGAGGCAAATAATGGATAAATCCACGATTATCAGATAGGAAATCTAATTAGTAACTCAGTTCTGAGTAACTATAAAATAAAAAAGATATTTATAAAGAAAAAAGAAGATTTATTTTAATTGCGCTTTTTCGATCAATTGGTCCAGATCGAAGTTATCTTTCTTCATGATCTTTTCTACCACTTCACTCACATCTATTTTAAGCCGCTGCCCAGCTAGAGTAATATCTAGAATGGTATAATCCATGGCGATTTTTGTCAATGCTTCGTTAGAGGTCCAAATGGCGCGGTTGCCATTTTCTTTAGCGCTACCCATGATAGAAATTTGGTGATCCACAACTAAGACAATCTTTGGCCGCCAAATATCAGCAATTTTTTCTTCAGCAATATTATATGAAATTGTTTTCCCGAAATTCTTATTCAATTTGCAAAAACTGAACAGGATCACTTTTACACCCCGTTTTTCCGCATCAGCCAATTCGCTCTCAAGCTGTTTTACTTCTTTCGCCCAAGAGTTCATCAAAACCATTTCATTGGCCTTGTTAATTGCTTCCTTCAACTTAATAATCAAATTATTATAGCCATGGATATGCCAAAAATCGAATGCTTCTTCATCCAATTCTAAATCATCAAGAGCAGATTCAAGTCCATTGATATTTTCGGAATGGTTACTGTTTAAATGATCGATTAACTGTGAAGGAGCCAGCGGAATATATTTTTTGGGTGTATCACCCTCAGAATTAACGAGGCCCATAGATTCCAGCCTGTTCAACGTGGCATAAATAGCAGAACGGGGAATGGCCGATTGTGCACTGATTTCATAACCGGTTGCAGGATTATTTTTAAGTAGTGACACATAGGCTTTACAAGCATTCCGTGACAAACCAAACTGCTGTAAAAGGGTGATTAATTCTTCTTGGAGATCAGCCATGCTGTTTAATTCCTATTAATTATATGGGGGGATTTCATTCAAAAATCTATTGAGTAACTTATAAGAATATAACTAGTTTCTACTAGTAACTCAAGACTGAGTGTCTATTTTTCAAACATTATTCTTGGACCTGGAATGTACAAACCCTTTTTGATCACCATAATTTCATCCTTTGCTCTGGCAGGGAATCCAAATTGGCATCATCTTGCTGTTTGGTACCAGATTTTTCCAGACCGATTTTACAACGGTGATCAATCAAACGACCCCACTATGGTAAGCCTGATAGGTGTTTGGCCGTGGGATAAGCAATCTGAATGGGCTGTTTCGCCCTGGACTTCTGACTGGTACGAATTCCAGCCATGGGAGATCAAAAACGATCAGGACTACCGCTACCAATTTCAGTTGCGCCGGTATGGGGGCGACCTTGAAGGTATCATCCATAAACTGGATTATCTCCAGGATTTGGGGATAAATGCAATATATTTAAACCCTGTATTTGATTCCCCATCATCACATAAATATGGTGCGGCTTATTATCATCATATAGATCGGCACTTCGGTCCTGATCCCATAGGTGATTTAAAAATTATTCAATCGGAAAACCCCAATGATCCATCTACATGGAAATGGACCTCGGCTGATAAACTGTTTTTAAAATTGATTCGGGAAGTTCACAAACGAAATATGCATATTATTATTGATGGCGTATTCAATCATGTGGGAATGACATTCTGGGCTTTTCAGGATGTATTAAAAAACCGCGACAAAAGCCCTTATATTGATTGGTTTGTTGTAAAAGGAAGAGACAGAAAGGATTTATCTCACAATAAAGATTTTGTGGACCTGCCCCCTTTGTTTTCAGATCCCTATGGCAAAATGCGATATAAGGGCTGGGTGACGGATTTACCATCATTCAGACAAGATAGCCTCGGGCCAATACCCCCGGTACGTGACCATTTGCATGCAATCGTTAAAAGATGGATGGATCCCAATAACGACGGCGATCCCTCGGATGGAATTGATGGTTGGCGTCTGGATGTGGCTGAAAAAGTGCAGATCCGGTTTTGGACTTTGTTTGGCGGTTGGGTACGGGAGATTAACCCGAATGCTTATTTAACGGGAGAAGTCTGGTGGGAGGATTGGCCGAAAAACAAAATGTTCAATGCCCTCCCCTGGATGGTGAAGAACCGCTTTACGGCTGTGATGAATTATCGCTTCGGTGATGCTATGTATAAATTTTTTATTAATGAACAAGATCAGATTTCACCAAACCAACTTGATGCATTATTAAACGGTTTTATATCTGAATATGGTCACGAGAGATCTTTAACACTCCAAAATATGTTTGACAGCCACGATACGGAACGGCTTGCATCGGCAGTTGTGAATCCGGATCGCTGGATTGACCACGAAAACAACACCTGGTATCAGCCTCTTTTTGATATTCGCAAACCCAATGAGAATGAATGGCAGACACTAAAAACCATGGTCACATTTCAATACATTTTCCCAGGTACACCTTTTATATATTATGGTAACGAAGTTGGCATGTGGGGCGCCGATGATCCCGATTGCAGAAAGCCGATGATTTGGGAGGAGTTTAATTATAATAATGAAAAGGCCCACCAATGCGACCGCCGGAATGACTGCGATGGACAGAGGCCTAGTGATCCAGTTGAAATAAATACTGAACTTTTTAACCATTACAAACAGCTGAATAAACTCAAATCTCAATATAATGTACTTAATTACGGCGATTATAAAACGGTGTATACCGACCAAAATGGTTTATATATTTTCTCTCGCTCTTATGATGATCAAACGATTTTAGCCATCTTTAATGGGGCGAAACATTCTACAGAAATACCTTCCTCCATTTGGGGGAAAACCAAGACAGATTGGACATCATTGATTGGTAAAGCCAACCAAAATAACATTAAGGGAAAATCAGGACATATTTTTATCCATGAAAATTAAAACCTGGATCCTATCAATTTTATTAACCTGCGGCTACCTTTATGGGGGCATTACAGGAAAAGTCGTCGGTGTAATCACTGATGAAAAAACGGGTAACCCATTAATCGGATGTAACATCATTCTTCAGGGAACTTCTCTGGGTGCAGCAACTGACTTGGATGGTGCCTATATTATATTAAATATTCCTCCGGGAACATACACAGTTAAAACACTCATGATTGGTTATGCATCCTCTAATATTACCAATGTAATTGTTCGATCTGACTTGACTACAACCATAGATGTCTCAATGAAAGAAGAAACCATTGAGGGAGAAGAAGTGACCGTCGTAGCCGAGCGGCCATTGATCACCAAAGATTTGACAGCTTCAACAGCCATTGTAGATGGTGACATGATAGACCAGCTACCCGTTACCGAAATTTCTGAAGTACTCGAATTGCAGGCGGGATTTGTCCAGGGACACCTTCGTGGTGGCCGATCCGGAGAAGTGGCATTCTGGATCGATGGCGTACCCATGACTGACGTATTTGACGGTGGTACTATTGTTGATGTGAATAAAAATACAGTTTCTGAAATTCAGGTAATTTCCGGCGCATTCAATGCGGAATACGGTCAGGCCATGAGCGGGATTGTTAATATTGTGACCAAAGACAATTCGGACAAATTCAGAGGAAGCGCAACGGTTTACGGTGGTGATTTTCTTACAGGTAAATCTGACCTGTTTCTGAATGCTAAATCATTCAATCCTCTAACCACCAATAATTTTGATATCAATATTGAAGGGCCAATCATTCCAGAAAAACTATTCTTCAACCTAACTGGAAGAACGATTTACTACCAAGGGATTCATGAAGGACAGCGAAGATTCAATCCTCACAATGTTTCATACCGCGACAAGACAGATGAATTCCAGCTGTATCGATTCAACATAGAAAATGGTGATACCCTTTATCCCGGCAAGGGGGATAATGCTTATGTACCCATGAACTGGAATAAAAAATTGTATCTCCAAGGGAAGTTGATTTACAAGTTTTCGCCCTTCACAAAATTAAAATATACACTGATCAATGATGATGTAACATACCAAGACTATGACCGGATGTATCGGTACAATCCTAATGGAAATCTAACTCGGTTTCGATTAGGAAGAACCCATTTATTAAATCTAAACCATAGTTTTTCGGGAAAAACTTTTGTTTCTGTTGGTTTCACTCGGTTCAATAAATCATATAATCATCAAACCTATGCCAAGGATCAATGGAATAAATATGTCCATCCAAAATTACTCAATTCACAGCCTTATAGTTTTCTAACTGGCGGAACAAACCCATCTGTTTTTTCAAGACAAACAAGTACCACAACTTTAAAAATTGATTTAACCAGTCAAATGAATAAACAGCATCAAGTTAAAACTGGGATTGACTTTCGATTTCACCAGCTCTCTTACGTAGATTATTCACTCCGGCCGCCAGATGAAAAAGCGAGTTTTAACGAATTGATTGATGATCCCTTTTTAATCAATCCACAACGACTGCCTGATTCAACCATTTACTCAAGTTCCTACCAGTTTAATCCATTTGAAGCGGGTGCATATCTTCAGGATAAAATTGAATTCAATGAATTGATTATTAATATTGGTTTTCGTGTGGATTACTTTAATCCAAAAGGGGAAATCCTAAGTGACCCTACCGATCCATCTATCAATAATCCTATCCGCCCCGAGAATATTTATACAGATTTAAATGAAAATGGGGTAAGAGATGTTGGAGAACCAAGCGTTACCCTATCAGATCGAAAAACCTACTGGTTTAAACAAACATCACCAAAATGGAAAATCAGTCCCCGGTTTGGCGCCTCCTTTCCCTTTTCAACAACAGGTGTTGTTCATTTTTCTTATGGGCATTTCTTCCAGGTACCTCGATTTCAATTGTTGTATATGAATCCTGATTTTGATTTGGGGCAAGGTACCGGTAATATTGGTGTCATAGGGAATTCTGATTTACGCCCGGAAAAAACTGTACAAGGAGAATTGGGAATCCAGTTATCCATCACTTCAAATATAGTAATGGATTTAACAGCATATTTTCGAGATATTAGAGATTTAACGGGGACACGCTCAAAAGAGATAGATTTATTTGGTGGTTCCGCTTCATATAATAAACTGGTTAATTCAGATTTTGCCTATATAAGAGGAGTGATCATGTCAATAAGTATGCGTGAGACTAATGGGCTTTCGGGTAACTTGGATTATACTTTTCAAATTGCAAAAGGGTCTGCATCGGATCCCCAGCAGGCCAGAAATGCCATAGCCGGCGGCTCCCTCCCTGAGATTCAACTAATTCCATTAAATTGGGATCAGCGCCATACGGTTAATTTATCCGCTGCCTATAACCGAAAGAATTGGGGTATGTCTGCCATCGCCCAAATTGGGTCCGGATTACCCTACACCCCATTGAGTACTGAGGATATTTCATCCTTGGTGCAAAATTCGGGTAAAAAGCCAATTACATGGAATGTAGATTTTAAAGGATTCTACACCCCCTTCAAAAATGCCACACTATTTATAAGGGTGGAAAATGTTTTTGATTACCTGAATCAACATGGTGTTTATGATGATTCCGGCAAGGCCGATTTCACCCGTTGGGAAAATATTGCTAAAAGTCAAAATACCGATGAAGCTGTGAATACGATCGAATCCTGGTTTAAAAATGAAACTTTTTATTCAATGCCGAGAAGAATTGAATTTGGGGTTATCTATGCATTCTAAGTTTTTACTTTATTTATCACTATCCATTTTTTCATGGATGTACGCCCAGGAAGCATCCGGGCGTCAATTTCGACGGACAGGAATTCATAATGGAAACCTGGTCCGAACTGTATATGGCAACTGGGGTGTTGTGGGGCAGCCCGGGAATAAAGGCCCACGCGGTGCATGGCTCCATGATAATAATGGTTATATCGGCGATGTTTCACCTATGGTAGGCGCAGAAATCACCACATTAGATACAGCGGGAAATCCTGTCAAATTTCATTCGGTCGTGATCTCTCCTGCAAATCGCCCCACTTCCACCGGGTTTGAAGAATCGCCTGGAGGAAAATCCTGGAGTTTTGAACCCCGTGCCGGGTATTTCAACGAAAACCAGGAAAGCGTGGCAATGAGTACGGATAAAACCACGTGGCCGCCATTCTGGCCCGATAAGCAAAAGGATGGTGACGATCCCGGCTGGCGTGGATCATGGAATGGTTATTTTGGGAAAGATCTGCAAAATATTCAGCAAGAAAGTTTCTTTGTCATGGATGATAATAATGATGAAGAATTCAACTATCCACAATACAATAAATGGAACGTGGCTTTTAAACCCGATTCAACAAACCCAGCGCGGAATGGTCTTGGACTAGAGGTAAAAGTACGAGGCATGCAATGGCAGCAGTTTCTCGCTCAAGACGTTTTATTTTGGCTTTACGAGGTCACCAATACAAGTACGGTGGATTACACCAACGTAGTTTTTGGTATGCTGGTTGGGACTTATGTGGGAGTAACCGGCTCTGATGACCGCCCACAGGAATATGACGATGACTGGTCATTTTTTGATGTAGAAAATGACATTACATACACAGGGGACTATGACAACAATGTAGATCGGAATCCCCGTTGGGTCGGTGATGTAGGCATGGTGGGATATGCCTTTTTAGAAAGCCCTGGGAACCCATATGACGGCATCGATAACGATGGTGATTTTAATCTAATCTCAAGCGCCTCTGCGCCCCTTTTTGACGTAACCAGTTTTGATTCGATCCTCATTCAGCCCGGCCATGAAGTGGTATTGATTGATGAACAATACAACCGTAAAAAATATACTATTCCAAACCGCGATAGTGTAATCGTGAAAACACGTGGCGCTACAATCGTGGTCTACCCCGGTAAAACTTATTTAATGGAAGGAAACATTGTTTACGACCTCAAGGGCAGAGAGCTTTCCAATGAAAATGCCTTTGACGGTATTGACAATGACCTAGATGGGTTGGTGGATGAAAATTATTTTCTCCATTACAATCAGCGTCGAATCGAGCCGGATGGCACTGTTTTATTTGATACAATTAATCCTCGAGCTTATATCGATTATATTACCGGTTATGGTATTTTAAATACACTCATTGATGAGCGGCGTGATGACGGTATTGATAATGATGGTGATTGGAATGCGGAATATGACGATCTAGGTGCAGATGGTATTGCCGAAACGGGTGACAATGGTGAATTGGACGGAAAACCAACATTGGGCGAACCCAACTTTGACCGTACTGATGTGGATGAATCGGATCAAATTGGATTAACCAGTTTTAACTATTTTTCCCCGGCAAACCTTTACCCTGCTAAAGAAGATGAAGAATTATGGGATCAGCTCAAACCCGGATATTTTGATGTGCCTTCATCCATTTCAAATGGGCAACCCATTGCCGGTGAGGATGGCGATTTTATTTATGGCGCTGGGTATTTTCCCCTTAGAGCCGGTCAAACGGAGAGATTCTCCGTGGCTCTGGTCTATGGAAACGACCTGAAAGATCTGGTCAACAATAAAAAAACGGTTCAGGATATTTATAACAGCGATTATCGCTTTCCCCCACCGCCAAAAAAACCCACCATGACGGCTGTTCCCGGAGATGGAAAGGTAACCCTTTATTGGAATCGTGTTGCGGAAGAAAGCCTTGATCCGGTAACTAAAGTTAAAGATTTCCAAGGATATAAAATTTATCGTGCCACTGACCCAAATTTTAATGATGTGAGAAATATCACCGATGCCAACGGTCTGATACAGGGATATAGTACCCTTACCCAATTCGATAAAAAAGACGGTATCAGTGGATATTTTTATCCATCTCCTAACCTGTTTCAAGATACAAAAGGATATACTTATTACCTTGGCAGTGAAACAGGGTTGGTTCATTCTTTTGTGGATGAAAATGTCCAAAACGGACGAACCTATTATTATGCACTGGTCGCTTACGATCATGGTGATCAAGCGAAAGATATTTTTCCATCGGAGAATTCAAAATTCATTTCCGCCCTGCCCACTGGCGAGATCATTACGGATCAAAATACAGCTATTATCACACCCACTGCAAAATCGGCTGGTTTTACACTTAATGATACGATTCCACTTAATCATACCGGTCCGGGGACTGGCTCACTTGCTATCAATATCATGGATGAAAAAAGCCTCACTGGCCATCAATACCAAATCAAATTCTTTGATACAGCCACCGATGGCATTGATAATGACCAAGATTGGGATCTTCTTACGGATGACGTTGGCACTGATGGTCTGGCAGGAACCAATGATCCTGATGGAACCGAAAACAATGGCAAACCGAATTATGGTGAACCGAACTTTGACTGGTTTGATGATGAGGAATATATGCCTGTCACAACCATGTATAGTATAAAAGATCTAGATCCTTTAACCGAATCGTTTACGCCCAACGACACATTCCGGGTGCAGCTCAGTAAGAAAAACATCATACCTTCTTCGGTTAAATTGGTGAATAGCATCGGGGCAGAAATACCCGCATCAGATTATGAGATTGATTATGCAAGGGGTCGAATCCGGGCTGCAAGTCAAGGCTCTCTTGGAAATGATGATCATGAATTAACCTTTAATTATTATCCCATTTATAAAAATCCCTACATCCATGAATCGGTATGGACGAACCCCAACCAGTTACCTTACGTGCCGGAGCATAAAGATTCGGATATATTTGATGGCTTGTCCATTCAATTCAACAATGACTGGTTCATCACGGCTAAAGAAAAAGAAACCTATTGGTGGACAACTGAGGATGGATCAACCTGGTCCCAAAACCAGGCTGATTCAACACTGCATTTTATAGTGAGTGCTTCGGATCTAGATACAAATTTTGATGGCAAAATTGACTTAAAGGCCATCCGGGTGCCCAATAAATATGCTGTCGTTTTTTCAGATCAATCCGATTTTGGTCAATCCTATCGATCTTTAATTGATCATTCAGCCGGGACAAAAACCAATTTTAAAGTGATGAATCTTACTGATAATGTAAATGTACCCTTCTATCTTTGGGATTATCCCCTAAGCCACAGGGGGAAGATAAATCCTTTCGATTACATTTATTTTTATGAAAAGGATTCAACGGGGATAGACCGATATACCTGGAATATTACCTTCGCTCTAAGGCAAGCCCAAGACCCTAAAACCAAATTGTATTTTGGTACGGGTGACACATTGTTTATTGATTTTTCTAAGCCATTCAGGAATACGGATTCCTTTGTATTCCAAGGTCCTGCGCCTGAGGTTAATGCCCCCTTGGTTAAAAATGAGATGGGCGATATTCGTGTTGTCCCTAACCCTTATATCGTGGGACATAAATTTGAGTCTCCCCTGCCTCCGGGGATCACCAGCGGACGGGGTACACGAAAAGTTGAATTTCAGAATTTACCTTCGGATAGCCGCGTTCATATATTTACGACGCGTGGCCAACATCTGCGGACCATTAATCATTCCGGTGATATGCATACCGGCACCATTACGTGGGATCTAAAAACGAAAGAGAATCTCGATATTGCCTTTGGCGTTTATTACTACATCGTCGAATCAAAAACTGGTGGTAAGAAATCCGGAAAATTGGCGGTTATTAAATGAGAAAGTTTCTTATAGCTACTCTCTTGATTAGTCAGGTCCCGGCCCAATCTAAAGTTGGGTCTGCAGCGGCATCCTTTCTGGGAATTGGTGTGGGCGCGAGGGCTGTAGGCATGGGTGGCGCTTTTTCTGCTATGGGCGGGGATGCATCAACACTTTATTGGAATCCAGGTGCCTTAGCCAGGCTCAACAGGTCCGAAGCCATTTTATCCAAAGCCGATTGGTTGGTTGGGACCGACCTCCATTTACTATCTTCTGTCATACGGTTAAACACAACCCATTCAGTTGGATTTTATTTATCCCAATTGAATCATGGCCGGGAGGAGATCACTGACCTGGATAACCAAAATGGCACAGGCCAATATTGGACAGCTTCAGATATCGTTTTGGGCTTTGCATATGGCCGAAATCTTTCTGACCGATTCTCTGTTGGCGGTATGGGGAAATATATTTCACAGCGAATTCATCATTCTTCCGCTTCCACCTTTGCTCTAGATCTGGGAATATTCTATCAAACCAGTTCGGATAAGGTTCGGATCGGCATGTCCATTTCCAATTTTGGCTCTGACATGACTTTGGATGGAAAAGATCTTTATAAAAAAATAGATTTGGATCCGGACAATTCCGGCCACAACGAAGCATTGGTAGCCACACTCAAAACAGATCCATGGCCACTACCTTTATTTTTCCGCGTCGGTACTGCGGTAAAAGTGTTTGATCAAAAAAAATTAAATGTAACAGTCACCACTGATGCCTTCATCCCCAGCGATGATGTGGAAATGATCAATATCGGTGTTGAGACAGTCATTTCAGATCGGACTCGAATCCAAGTTGGATATAAAGGATTGGGGAATGCTGATAGTGAAGAAAGCTTTACCTTTGGCGCCGGTACGCAATTCTATGCGAGCGGATTTGATATTCGCATGGACTATGCCATTCAATCCTTCGGGAAATTTGGCACAGTTCCTCATTTAAGTATTGCTTTTCTTTTTTAATTATTTCCTTTTTTTTCTATAAAGGATGACCATATATTCGGATAACTTTATTTAGTGACTCTTACTTGCGTTACTAAATGTATTCGTTCAAATATATAAGATTGGAGAAATTCTTATGAAGAAAACGTTAGGATTAATTAGTCTATTTTGTTGTTTGACTGTATCAGCACAGTCTTATGTTGGCAATGTTCTTGTCAATGCTGGATTCGAGGATACCAGTGCCACAGGCAAGGCAAATTGGGGAGTCCATCCAACAACTTATGCAAGCTTTGCATACGAAGAGGTAGGTGTTACAATGTACGGATCCTCAAGACAATATCCATCTTATTGGGGTAGTTGGGGCTTTAAGCTTTGGGGTCAATACAATGGCAGCGAAAATGAATCTAGCGTCTACCAAACTTTTACAGATGTTCCCGCAGGAAAACAGGTGGTTTTGTCCGGTGTCTCAATGACCTACAACGAAGATCGTATTAGAGGAGAGAACAAGGCATATCTATTTGTTAAAACATTTGATGCAAACTGGGGTAGTTATGCTGGTTCATTTTCCGATTCAATGGATGTGAATTCTCCGGCTGACGTTTGGACTCCACTGTCTGTCTCTCATACTATCCCTGCTGGTACTAAATATGTCCAAATCGGAATTGGTTATTATCAAAAAAGTAATGATGACCATGGTGGGTTATACTTTGATGATCTCGTCTCATATATAGGTGATACCAAGGTTACAATGAATGTAAACACCTCTCATATTGAGGGGCTTACCCCCCGCGGTCCAGGTATGATGGTTGACCTACGGGGTGGAAGCGTTGGAGACGGAACAGGCGTTATTGCAAATCCTGCATGGGGACCTGGAACGAATCTCCGTTCTTCTGGCGGCGATAATTGGACTCTTGATATTGCTCTTGATAACAGCCTGGTTTACGATTTCAAATTTGGCGGCCATATTGCCAATTTGGATGGGACCGTATCAAGTTATTGGGAGAATGATCTTCCAGGAGCGTCATATAGCGGTGATAATTTTAAGATGGATTTGTCATCTAACACCGAAGCGGCTACATCGATAACTCATTACTTGGGCCGTGGACCAAGCAACGATACACCGCCCTATACCGCCACAGCTGACACAGTTGATATTTCATTTAGAGTTAACATGGGGTTAAATACTGATTTTAATCCTGATTCAGATGTGCTCTCTTTAGTAGGGCATTTCCCCCAAGGAGGCTCAGACAATATGTGGAGTCCGGGTACTTTTCAATTATCTCGGGTAGGTAGTAGTGACTATTGGCAATTCCATATGAAATTACCTCAAACTTATATTGATACAGTGGATAAAGTGAACGCAAGTTGGGCGACCGGTGGATTACATATGTACCGTTTCGCAATCGGAGCAGACTGGAATAACTCAGAAAATCTGAATGGCGCCTATCATGATGGTAATGAAAATAGGATTTTAATTCTGAACACGGCCATGAAAGACACCACGATACATTGGGTATGGTGGAACGATAAAGCACCAACTCCTTTCACAGCATCCTCCAAAGTACCTTCACTAACTTTTCATACCAATATCGGTAAAGCTATCGCTAACAATGGTTGGGCCGATGGTGATCTTCTTTTGGTAAAATGGGGTTATGGAAAAACATCAGATAAAGTCCATGTGGATACTTTAGTTGCCGGTGTAGGTGGCGATTACAAAGTTACAATTTCTCCAACAGATAGTGTTGCAATTGATGATTCCCTTGGAATGTATTACCAATACTACCGTGTAACCGGTGGTACTGAATACAGGGAAATTTTCTTCAACTTTGACACTACGTGGAAAGATGTATCTTTACAGGAACGTCGTTGGGCTCCCCTTAAAGGAAAAGGTGGCACTGATGTTTCTTTGGTTGATTATGTGGATTCCAAAACACATGGTCGTCGTTTCCCGATCTTCCGGAATGCGACCAAGGTTGATGCCAATGCTGCCGATTCTGATAGCCTTTTGGTTACATGGACAGCAGATCTACGACCTATCTATTACCAGTTACTGTCTTATGGCAGTGATACGGCTGATTCTTTAGCTGGTATTCAAGGTGCTAAAACACTCTATTACAGCGATCGGGACAGTATATTCAGTTGGGGTGTTTGGATGAACGGTCCAGCCATTGGTGGATGGAATGCCCGTGGTGCATGGGGCTCAGGCCTCCGTGCAGACAGCCTTGCTAAAATGCATGATGACGGTACCCATGGTGATGCAACAGCTGGCGACTCTGTCTATACGGTTCAGTTTAATTACCAAAAGAATTCTACTGACATTGGTATGGAATTCAAATTTGGTGTAAACGCTGAAGATAATGAGTCTGGATTTGGATTAAATCACATTGAGAATATTGATGTAAATAGTCCAACAGTTGTATCTCAATTTGGTTCAATTAATCCAAATCGCTACAATGCATGGAATTTTGACAGAGGACAACCGGGCAATTTAGCTGTTGAAGAATTGGCTGGAATTCCAGAAGTGTTTGAACTTTCAAATAACTATCCAAACCCTTTCAATCCAACAACGAGTATTGAATTTAACATTCCGCTTGCCTCTGAAATATCTCTGACTATCTATAATGTCATGGGTCAAGAGGTGGCGAAAGTCCATAACGGCTTCGCACAACCGGGCGCTTATAAAGCAGTTTGGAATGGGCGGGACAACTTCGGGGAGAAAGCACCTAGCGGTATTTACTTCTACGAATTAAAAGCCGAAAATCACTTCCACAAGGTTAAGAAAATGACCTTACTCAAATAAGAAGGAACGATACACTAGCGACGAAAAAGAGGCTCGGAAAACCGAGCCTCTTTTTTTTTATA
>JGI26245J51145_1000173_pt1 | contig 40809 bp, 43 predicted proteins | sample SaaInlV_200m_DNA_3_FD_51145 | JGI IMG/M metagenome (IMG submission 51145)
TGCCCATCCCTCACTGGCCCTTAATCCTCAACCAGCTTGCCATTCGCTTTGAAGACCGGTGCCCAATTTGAGCCATTTACACACTTTTCTGTACATACCCGTTGAATATAAGAGTACCTTTGTCCTGATTAACAGTCACTGATTAGTATTGTAGGAAAAAAGGGGTAAAACCAAAGCTGTTTCCACATCTTTTAGCCATTTCCCCACATACAAGAAAGCCAAACATCACTCCCCTGTATATGGGGGTGTCACTTTTTTTGATTCACGAACAAGTGAGCGAGTTCTCCACATTCCACATAGGTTATCCACAGTATTTAGAGAGTTATCCACAGTACTACAGTACTGAACTGCAATGATTCTACGATCTTTCCCCCCATATCTGGCTATTGCTAAACTTGTCTAAACGATTTCTGCGATCTCAAACCCCTGCGAAAGCACCGTTTTTTCGAGCATTTCTTCTATATCATCGAGATATTGATCTAACCCATCAAGGCGCGATTCGAAGTGTTCGCCGCCGATTTTTAAAAGAAGGCAAGCACTCTCCCATGCGTCAATCTGAGTTTCAGGGAGGGATTTTGCGGATAGTGTCCACGTCAACAAAAGCGGATAAAGTGCCGCAAGCGGATTCTCACCCTCGAGCATCTCCTCGATTGCGCTCTTATAATAGGCTTGCCGAGCGTTATGGATACGGATATCCGTCCCCGTCGCTTCTGCGGCAAATTCATAAAAATGTGTCCACGCGGGCAGCCAATCGTTTAGGGATGAGGCGGTGATTTCGGTTCCGCCGAGCAAGCCTAAAAGTCCACGTGCGAACTCGGGGCGCTCTATCGCCTCGGCACGCGCAGGGAAATCAAGGAGCAGACGACGTTCGGCGAGCGGAGGTCCCGTCAATTCCGCTACAGAATTTGCCGCATGATGGAGGGCATCTAAGTAGCTAAGAATTGCCGTGGGGCTGCTATCTGCATCGTTGAGTTGAAAATCCAACCATATTTTGCGGGCGTAGTTGAGCAATTTATAGGAGCGTTTTAGCAAATTTTTCGGCTCGTCAAATCCTGCCCGCAAACTGGCTTGGTGGAACTCAAAAAAGTGTTTGGTTTCGTAGAGCAGTTGAGGAGCGTATAGCTCGTGCCCGAGCCAGGGATTGCTGCGCAGTTCACGTGGAGGATCGTAATCTTTTTCTTCACGGTGATGGATGTCGAGGTGAATATCGGGGCTAAGTGCTCTTATTTCGCGAGGTTGCGAGGGAGGAGAATTATGAACAAAAACGAGATCAATATCCGTTGTGCCACCAAGCAAAGGCTCATCTTGCAAAAGGGATCCGCTCAGATACGCAGCGATGATACTCTCAGTATTGAAAGCACGTTCTTTTGTATTTTCTTTCGCCAGGCGGAGGAGTAAATCTCGCGTGATGCGCATAAATTTCCCTTTTATCAAACACAAAGATTGCTAATTTTTTCCTTTGTGTTTAAATTACTTTTCAATTAACTTTGGTTGAAGTGGCGTTTTTTCGAGAGCCTCTTCAATTTTTTTCTTGATGAATTCTAAGTCTTTTGGCTCACGAACGAAGTCAAGCTCATCGGCATCAATCGTTAGTACAGGCGTATTATTATAAGGTTTCGAGAAAAACTCGGCATAGGTTTTACCCAACTCTGCGATATATCCGCTATCCATATCGCGCTCATAGGGGCGGTCGCGCATCTCGATTCGTTCCATCAGTGTTTTGGTTTCAGCGCGCAAGAAAACGAGCAGATCGGGATGTTTGATTTTCTCTGCTAAAGCCTCGTGGACACGTCCGTACATATCCAACTCATCTCCTGCAAGATTGATGCGGGCAAAAAGAGAGTCTTTTGCAAAAGTATAATCCGAGAGCAGGTTTCCGTTTTTTGCTAAAAGCTCAGGGACGCTGCGCCGCTGTTGATGATAACGGCTGAGCAAAAAGAACATCTGCGTCTGAAAAGCGTAACGGTCACGGTCGCCGTAAAAATCCGAAAGAAAAGGATTTTCTTCAAAAATTTCAAGTAAAACTTCAGAGTCAAAAGCGGGTTGCAGAAGGCGAGCAAGCGTGGTTTTCCCCACACCGATCACCCCTTCGATGGCAATATACATGCACTCTCCATGTAGACTAGGATAATGAAGGATACCATAAATTAGACGTATTTCGTAATACGTAAAAGGTGAAAAAGTGAATTTAGAAATTACGAAACCCGTTTCACGATATAATCTCTCACATGACAAAAATCTGCATTTACCCCCGCGTAGAATCGATGGGAGGCGTTGGCTCCTTTCGCCTTAAATTTGCAGAGGGATTAATGTCCCGCGGCATCAAAGTGACCCACGATCTCGACGATTCACACGTGGACTTCATCTTGCTTCTGGCGGGGACAAAGAATCTGCTCGGTTTGCATCGTGCCCGCAAACGCGGCACCCCCATCATCCAACGTTTGGATGGAATCAACTGGGTACAACGTAAACGTTGGACGGGATTTCGCTATCATCTCCGCGCCGAATACGGCAACGCTAACCTTGCCTTCATCCGCAGATTTTTAGCTGACAAAATCGTCTACCAAAGCGAATTCACCCATCAATGGTGGGAAGATTGGTATGGTGAAACGCGCGTTTCTTATACGGTAGTCCATAACGCAGTAGATTTAAATACTTATTCCCCCGCTCCCCAAAAAGCTCTAACGACCAAAGATGGTAGCACTAATAAATACCGTCTCCTCCTCGTAGAAGGCAGCCTCGCTGGCGGGCTAGATATGGGACTCCGCTGGGCGGTAAAACTTGCTGAGAACCTGACGCAATATCTCCCCATCGAACTCCTCATTGTCGGACGCGTGGATGAATCTCGTAAAGCCCAAATTCTCTCCAAAACAAAAGCCAATATTAAATTTCTTGGCGTAGTGCCGCGCAGCGACATCCCCGAAATTGACCGTTCTGCACATCTCTACTTTTCCGCCGAAGTGAATCCCCCCTGCCCGAACGCCGTTATTGAAGCCCTCGCTTGCGGACTTCCTGTGCTTGGTTTTGATACCGGTTCATTATCAGAGCTGGTTCCTCCTACAGCAGGGAAAACAGTCCCCTACGGAGGCGATGTCTGGAAATTGAAAGAGCCTAATATCTCAGCTCTCACAGAAGCCGCAATGGAAATCCTTACCAATCTCCCAAAATATCAAAATGGCGCACGTCAACATGCCGAAAAGAATTTAGGCTTAGAGTTGATGGTTGAGAAATATCTTAAATTTTTGACTAGAGATGAACACAGATAAAATGTAGAACTGCATTGCATTTGTAGAATGCGTTGCAGTTCGGATCTAGCAAAAGCTCACGCGTACTTTTGAGAAACGATGCGCAACGCATCTAAACACAGATGCAATGCACATCTACCTTAAAAAGGAGTATCTCATGCCCCAAGACCAAGAAATCCATCAATTCCTTCTACACCACCTCGACACCATCATGCAAAACGACATCCCCGCCTACAACGAAACCTGCACCGAAGATTTGACTCTCTACGAGTGGTGGGTAACACCTCAGCGCATAGACGGCCTCCCCTTTCACGAATTTATGATGAAAGCCAACGAAAAACGCGGCACCGTCTTCGGCGCAGAAGGCAACTCGGCTCCCGTTCGCTTTGACTTGGCGAATCTCAACATCCAACGTTATGGTGATACAGCGATAGCAAGCTATACCTTGATGATCAGCACCGCCCTCTCTGAAGGCGTAAAAGTCGCTTCGCATAATGAGAGCCGGGTCATCGTCAAAATAGATGGAGATTGGAAAGTCGTTCACGTCCACAAATCTCCAAGTTGGCAGGCTCCGCATATTCCTGAATAAAAAATTAACCGCAGCTAAAAACGGATGAACACAGATAAAAATCCGCGTTTATCCTATTTATCTGCAACAAAACCCTTTGCCCCTATGAACAAAAGCAAAAACTTCCTCTGGCTCTCCTTTCCCCTCTTCATCCTCCTCATCCTCGCTTTTCTCCTCCCCATCTCGCCAAACGACTATTGGTGGTATCTCCGTTTGGGTAGCGAAATCGCGCAAACGCACGCCATCCCCACCGTCGAAACCTTCTCCCAAACCCAAGCCGATCAACCAATGGTCTATCACTCCTGGCTCTCCGCGCTGATTCTCTTTTGGGTTTACCAACTCGGCAAATTCCCGCTCACCATTCTCTTACGCGGCATCCTCCTCGCCTTCACCTACAGCCTCCTCTGGAAAATCATGCGGGATAAAGGCGCAAGTCCGCAACTTACCAGCCTTATCAGTTTTTTCGGAATTCTCGCAGGGAGCGTCAACTGGGCGATGCGCCCGCAACTTTTCACTTATCCGCTTTTTGTGCTGACAATATATATTCTCATAAAATGGGATGAAGGAAACCGAGACGCGCGCGTTTTGGGCTTGATACCGCTCATCAGCATCTTCTGGACGAATCTCCACGGTTCCTTCGTCCTGCTCTTTTTGCTGGGTGGCGCGGCATTGATCTTTGGACGCGGCAATAAGCGGATTCTTTTCTTCACCCTCCTCGCCGCCCTCTTCGCCACTTTCCTCAACCCGCGCGGATTTGGTGTTTGGGTTTACGTTAGAGATTCTCTCACGGTCATCTCCAACCAAGCTTACAGCCGAGAATGGATGCCGCCCACAAACGAGGGTTGGCAGATGAATCTCTTCTTCGGATGGATCTTATTTTATTTAACGGTAGCAAGCCTCATGTCACGTTCGCTCCGCCCGCTTTCGGTCGTCTGGATGCTGGGGTTCGGCTGGCTGGCTCTTTCCGGTCTCCGCTACGGGATCTGGTTCCTCTTCCTTCTCTCTATATACACCGCAGAAATGCTTAACGATTGGTTACAATCCCGCCCGAGACGCGGAATCCCAAAAATGGATTATGCCATCGCCATTTTTATTCTCATAATTCCTCTTGCCCTCCTGCCTGGAATTCGTGACGCTTGGTGGGCAGATTCTCCATCTACGCTTTCTACCAAAACGCCCGTAGGCGCGACCGAATGGCTAAAATCTCACCCCGATTTACCCGCGCCAATCTGGGCCGATTTGGCCTATTCAAGTTATCTCGTTTATGCCTTTCCCGAAAGCCCCGTGTGGATTGACACCCGTTTTGAAGTTTACCCGCCTGAGCATTGGGAGCGATACAAAGCCATCTCTGCGGGCGCGTGGAATTGGGAAAGCCTGCTCGATGAAGAAGGCATAAATTTGCTTTTACTTTCAAAAAATGAGCAGAGCCAGCTAATACCAGCGGTGGGTTTCTCGAAAAATTGGGATGAAGTATACTCAGATGAGAAAAGTGTGATTTTTAAGAGAGTTGAGAGGAGAGAGTAGTTGATAGGCAAAAAATTCTCAGGACGTTTAGCCCTCCAGCAACGCGTTTTGCCTCATTACCGTGCGCCATTTTTTGACACGCTTGCCTCTGCTTGTGAAGGCGGGATGTCCCTTTTCGCGGGCGACTCACGAGCGGTGGAGCATATTTCTACGAGTAAGAATCTCAGTGTCGCCGAATATACGCATGCTAAAAATCGTCATCTTTTAAGTGGGTCTTTTTATTTTTGTCACCAAGAAAAAATTATTAATTGGCTTGAAAATACCAACCCAGATGCGCTCATCGTGGAGGCAAATCCGCGTTATTTATCTACGCCTTCTGCTATTAATTGGATGCGCGCCCGCAACCACCCCGTAATTGGTTGGGGATTAGGCGCGCCACAACGCGCGGGGGTTTTGGCTGGGTTGCAGAAAAAAAACTGGATGCGCTTCCTCAACAAATTTGATGCCCTCATCGCCTACAGTCAACGTGGTGCCGATGATTACGCCGCGCTCAATATCCCTCAAGAAAAAATCTTTGTAGCCCATAACTCTGTTGCCCTCAAACCAAAAGGAGAAATGCTTCAACGTCCTCTATATAAAGCCAATGAGCCACTCATCATCCTTTTTGTTGGGCGATTGCAAGCGCGCAAGCGTCTTGATAATCTCATCCAAGCCTTTAAAAGGATGTCAGAAGACCTCATGCTACGTTTGTGGATAGTCGGCGATGGCCCCGAGCGAGATCATTTGGAAAATCTTGCCTCCGGAATGACATCAGGAGAGATTCCGAAAATCCAATTTTTAGGCAAACGTCATGGCGCAGAGCTAAATCTTGTCTGGAGAGAAGCAGATATATTCGTATTGCCTGGCACCGGTGGATTATCTGTTCAAGAGGCAATGTCTCATGCGCTACCCGTCATTGTTGCCCAAGGAGATGGCACACAAGACGATCTTGTCCAATCAAAGAATGGTTGGCTAATCCCACCTGATAATTTAGATGCCCTAACAATAAGCTTAGAAGATGCTGTTTCAGACATTCTTCGGCTGCGCAAGATGGGGGCAGAATCGTGGCGGATCATATCTGAAGAGGTGAATGTAGAAAAGATGGTGGATGTTTTTATAGATGCTTTGACGCAGACAGCTTGATAAATAAATTTGCTTTCTAAACTAAAAACTCCCCAATTTGTAATTGGGGAGTTTTTTCTCTCTAGCCGCCTGACAATTTGCTAAAAACAGTGTTTGTTGGTTGAGTAGGCGATGTTTTTCGCCGTATCGAAACCAACAATAATCAGAAAATCTCTTTTGTGGTTTCGATACGCCCCTCTAAAAGCATTCGGGGCTACTCAACCACCTTCAAAAACAAAAGTGTCAGATCGCTAATTTTCTTTCATCAATCTTGTTTACGCAAGAGCCAAAGCGCACTTCCCCAAACCCATGGGGCGTAGAGGAAGAAGCTTATTATCAAAGGACCGGTTGCAAGAGCAGGTGCAAAAATCAATAAAGCTATGGCAATTGAAGAGATAACCCACTCTGTTGCTCCCAGCCTGGCCAGCCAACGCGGATAACTCGGAGTAGCAAAGATGGCCGGTAAAAGCAAGACTCCTGCCAACGTGTACAACCCGAATCCACCGATATTGGTCAGGTTGTTGGCAATCTTTTCCATTGACCGAAAGACAACCTGTAGTGTTGGATCCGGATTGGCTATTGTTCTGGCTAACTCTTGCGCCAATTCGGGCAAGACTGTCATATTGACAAGCACGCCAACAATATCCACAGCAGCAGCGATTAATGCTACGCCTATCGCCAGATTGCGCCATTGACGAGCAGAATCCAAATGCCGACCAAGGGCATAATAACTCCAGGAAAAGCTGAGCGTTGGGGCAAACCAGAAGAGCCAGCCAACTTTCCAGAGCGGGGTATGTTCAGCGATCCAGCTGGCACGCAGTAATAAATCAGGCTGATTTGCAGTCGTGCCAGGCCCATGGATGAAGACAGCTACCAATAATGCCAGGAAGGTGTTGTTCAAGCCCGCGAGAAAAAGACCAAGCACATCCAAACGTACAGCTTTAGAAATTTCTTTATTAAACATATTTTTTCTCAGTAGAGCGATATCCCAAAATGATGCCCAAATTCGCGAGGGCTACAAATCCAAAAACAGAATAGAATAGGAGTAGAGACGTTCCTGCATCTGGATACAAGTCAGAGGGATGGATTAGCGGCAGGAGCATGAATAAAAGACCTGTTGGCGGGGCTTGCCAAAAGATGGGACGCACTCGCAACCAATCTCCATCCCATAACGCCCAAGCATAGGCAGCCGTATGTGTGATGAAGAGTACACCGATTAAACCGCCAACCAGAGGAGGGAGTTTCCAGGGCCAAAATTGATTAACAAGATCTATTTTGAAGAGCAACATTAGACCACCAATTAGGCTGATGAGCATCGAGAGGAAAGCAACGAGTTTGGCTACGCCATTTAGCGGGAGTTGGATTGGGAGTCTTCCACCATCTTTTTTTTCATGCGTCACAAAAACGTATGGCGCAGCAAAGAAGAGGATGAGGTACATAATTAGCCAGTAGGCAAGGTGATACCAGGGATGAGCCAAGAAAGGTTTTAGGTAAAAGAATGTTAGCAAGGTTGCCAGAATGGAAAAAAGAGTAATGACCACCATCGTGATGCGGACCCTGGCCCATTTTATTTGAAATGCACCAATCCCGACCAGGAGTAAGGCATTGCTATACATTACACCTACGAGCCGTGCATTGATCTCTGGCTTTATTGTCCATACAAATAAAACCTCGGTCATCTTTGGTAAACTCATCAAAATTAAAAAGGCGGGGAGTCCGTTTGCAAGCAATGTCAGAAAAACAAATTTCACCCCTTTTGAAAGATCGTTATTCCACCATTCTTTGAATATCTTCATAAAACCTCCAGTATTAGGATTCTTCTCACCGTATTAAAATATAAAAACATATATTTAGGTAATATATGTCTCAATAACACACTGATAGAAGAATCGTGACGGAAGAAGTTAATCTGGAAGAGGTAGCGGGAGTTTGTGTGTGGCTATGGAGAGAAAGTGCAAAGTTTTGGTTTTGGAGTCTAAGGCGTTGTTAGACTCAGCTAATATTTTTTTTGACCAAATGTATAAAAAAAGTCAACTCTGAAGAGTTGACTTTTTAGAGTGAGCAATTGGGGACTTTGGTAATTCAGCTGACGACTAAGTAAACCTTACGTACAGTTTCCACTACTTCAGCTGTACCTTTCCAACCACGTGGAAAGACCCAGCTGTCACCGGCTTTTATCTCGGTTACCTGCCCGGATTCCGATCTTAGGATCCAATGACCTTTTAGAAGATGACAAAATTCAGTGATATCAAGATCAAGCTTGAGAGTGCCGAGTTCACATTCCCATGTGCCTGCGAACAGATTATTATCTTCAAAAAAACCGCTATCGGTCTGTTTTGGTAGTTCTCCTACCGGTTCACCGAAGGACTCAGTGTCCACCAAGTCTGTGAGTGTAGCGCACTGTTTTTGAATACTAATCTCGGGCATTTTATTCTCCTTATAACTCTATGTATTGGATCAATAACATGGAAAAACTTTCCTGTGTGCAATTATACAGTATTGCTTTTTCTTGGTACCTTTTTAATCTTTTTTTCAAGTAAGCATCCAATTGCTGTTGCTAAATTCTCATACCCTCGTTATAATACGCATCTCAATTCGGGCGGTTAGCTCAGCTGGTTAGAGCGTTGCGTTGACATCGCAAAGGTCGTTGGTTCGAGTCCAATACCGCCCACTTTGACGGGGCAGAACTTGTCACTCTGCCTAAATAAAATAAATACGCGTTGATTGGGACGAGTATGTGGAAATCAAATTACCAGAGAGAGCGAGCCGAAGATTGAGAGCTTACTCAAATTTTACCCACAGAAAACCACCCAGGAGTGTTGAGCAGAACAGTTTTTCGATAATTAAAAAACTCAGTAAGTGAAACGGGTTGCCTCGTTATCGGCTTAAAGAGATACTCAGCATAATCGAGTAAATCTGGGTGGAACCGTGAGATCACTCTCGCCCCAGTTATTGGGACGAGAGTTTTGTGTTATATGGATAATGGTTTTGATACGGCGAAAAGCATCGCCTACTCAACCACCAACGTAAGTATAGGAGATAGTTATGGCAGAACAAGAAAGGTACGAAGATAGCGAACTTTATAAAATCCGACATTCGGCGGCGCATGTGATGGCGCAGGCCGTGATGGAGATGTTCCCCAAGGGGAAATACACCATAGGACCGCCAGTTGAAAATGGTTTCTATTATGACTTTGATTTGCCGCGTACCCTCACGCCAGAAGATTTGAAGAAAATCCAAAAGCGAACGCGTAAAATCTTGAATGGCAAACATGAGTTTCTTAAGCAGATTCTTTCTGCCGATGAAGCGCGTGAAATCTTCAAAGAACAGACTTATAAATTGGAATTAATTGAAGGTCTCGAAGAAGGCGGTTTTGACGAATACGGCAACCCTCTTGATGAAAAACCCGATATCTCAACCTACACCCACGATTCTTTTGTTGATCTATGTCGTGGACCACATGTAGATAACACGGGTGATATTAATCCCAAAGCGGTTAAGCTGATGTCCATCGCTGGCGCGTATTGGCGCGGGGATGAGAATAATCCGCAGCTTCAACGCATCTACGGCACGGCATGGAATACCAAAGAAGAATTGGATGCCTATCTCTGGAGACTCGAAGAAGCAAAGAAGCGTGACCATCGCAAACTCGGCAAAGAATTGGATATTTACACCTTTGACGAGGAAGTTGGTCCCGGGCTACCGCTTTGGTTGCCAAATGGTGCGGTGATCATTGAAGAACTCGAAATGCTCGCAAAGCAGATGGAACGCGAAGCAGGTTACAAACAAGTCCGCTCCCCGCATCTGACAAAGGAAGATCTTTTCATCCGCAGTGGACATCTCCCATATTACGCTGAGAGCATGTATCCGCCAATGGAGATGGAGGGCGGAAACTATTATATAAAGCCGATGAATTGCCCGATGCATCATAAGATTTTCGATGCTCGACCACGCAGTTATCGTGACCTGCCCGTGCGCTTATCTGAATATGGGACCTGCTACCGTTATGAAAAAAGTGGCGAACTTTTTGGCCTAATGCGCGTCCGCTCAATGCAGATGAATGATGCCCACATCTATTGTTCAGAAGCGCAATTTGAAGAAGAGTTCATGGCTGTCATTGATCTTTATATGAAGTATTTTGAGATTTTTAATATCGAAAAATATGTTATGCGTTTCAGCACCCACGCCAAAGAAGGTCTTGGCAAAAAATATATAGACAACGAACCACTCTGGTTAAAAACCGAAGAAATGGTGCGCCGTGCAATGAAAAATGGCGGCGTGCGCTATGTTGAAGTTGCCGATGAAGCTGCTTTTTATGGCCCTAAAATTGACGTACAGGTTTGGAGCGCAATCGGCAAAGAATTTACCCTCGCCACCAATCAGGTGGATTTTTCTGTCCCAGAGAAATTTGGTCTTCACTTCACCAACTCGCAGGGCGAAGATGAAACGCCCCTCTGCATCCACCGCGCTCCCCTCAGCACCCACGAGCGCATGATCGGCTTCCTCATCGAACATTATGCGGGCGTATTCCCCGTTTGGATCGCCCCTGTGCAGGCGGTGCTTATCCCCATCACCGACGATCACCTTGACTACGCTTATGAAGTCAAGAAGAAACTCGTTAGTGCGGGGATTCGTGCCGAAGTAGCAGCCGATAGCGGGCGGATGGGTGCAAAAATCCGCAAAGCGCAGAAGAAGAAAATTCCCTATATGCTCGTCGTTGGGGATGCCGAAATGGAGGCGAATGCCGTTGCCCTGCGGATGCGGGATGGTGAAGATCGCGGCGCAATTCCTGTAGACGATTTCATCACCCTCGCTAATAATTCAATTGCAGATCGCGCGTGATTTTGGCTTGATACCGTTAAATTAAAAACCTGACAGGTCTCCAAGACCTGTCAGGTTTTCTCGTTAAGTGTAGGTCACGCTTGAAGCGTGACTTACTCCTTTCCTGTATCGTTCCACAATGGTTGTAGTAGAGCAATTAAATTATCTTCCAAGCCAGCAGAAAGGTTTACAGGAATACCTCTGTATGCTATTTCATTTTCTTGAGGGGCAAAAACAAAAATCTTTATTTCTTTTCCTTGTCTCAACACGGTTTTGATTTTTTTGTTGTTTTTGATATTCGTACTTTGGGAGGATCCTGGATTTATATAGCCATAGAGTCGTTGAGTTAGAGAACGGATAGTTTTCCCAATATACAAAACCTCGTCTTCAGAAGTGAAAGCATACAACACTTTTTTTGAAGCACCATGTTTTGTTAGGGTATGTTTTATTGCATCGCAGTCGAGCAACCAGTTCCCGACTGCTTCAAATCCAATATCTGACAAAGTTTGAATGGGCTGAGGATTTTTAGTCGTTTCTTTTTTTTCTTTCATCATTTTCTCGTTAATCCGCCGCCCTGGCAACCTCATCTGCTGCGAAGTTGACTTCTTTCTTTCCGGTCAGCATATCTGTTATTTTAGCGGCGACCAAATTCAAATGTCCGGGGTGTGCCACATAATCCAAATCATCGGCAGGAACTGTCAGGACGGGACAAAGCGTAAATCCGGCAATCCATGAGTCGTAGAGATCATTTAATCCCGTCAAATAATCTGGGGCAATCTCACGCTCATAATCGCGACCACGCCTTTCTATCCGCCTTAATAAAGTTGAAGTAGATGCTCGCAAATAGATGACCAAATCGGGGGGCGGCAAAAATCCAATCACCGTCTCGTAAAGTTCTCGGTAAGTCTGATAATCTCGCGGCTGGATATGCCCCTGTTTGGCTAGGTTTTGAGCGAAGACCTCGGCATCTTCGTAGACGCTGCGATCTTGAATAACAGAAGTGGGGTGCTGTGCCAAATCGTGGTGGCTACGAAGGCGATGCGACAAAAAGAAAACCTGCGAATGAAATGACCAGGTGGGCATATCTTCATAGAAATCGGCGAGGTAGGGATTTTCAGCGACAGGCTCATAGAAAGGTTCCCAGCCCAGTTTTTCACAGAGCATCTCAACCAGCGTAGATTTCCCCACACCGATATTGCCCGCAACAGCGACAAATTTTTTCATATATATTCCTCAATCAAGAAATTCGATTTTTCATCCACTGCATAATTCTTTTGCTGAGATATTAGGGAAAGGAAAGGTAAAATTATTTCCAAGAAAAAACCGAGTTTCTGCTATACCTTTTTTTACAAGAAAACCGCCAAGGAGCCAATATAAAAATGGCGGCTTGGCGGTTTTAGAAATAACGCAATACTTTTTAGTTGTTAGCTAGTTCTTCGTCAATAATTTGCTGGAAAACATTGAGAGGTTGAGCCCCGACAACGGCGACTCCATTGATGAAGAAAGTCGGTGTAGAACGAACGCCAAGGTTTATGGCATAGTCCATATCATTTTGCACAAAGTCGCTATATTTGCCAGATGAAAGACATTCGCTGAAAGTGTCTTCATCGAGGCTAAGCTCAGTTGCATAAGTTTTTAGAGCTTTTTCAGTTAAGCCAAGTTCACCATTAAAAAGCTTTGCGTGATAATCCCAATAGCTGTCCTGATCACCCGCGCACATCGCCGCTTCAGATGCCATAAAGGCATTTGCGTGGATATTGGTCAACGGGAAGTTGCGATAAACAAGCCGAATTTGGTCTGGGTATTCTTCAAGCAGGGGTGCGTAAACTTGGTTATGCCATTTGGTGCAGAAGGGACATTCAAAATCGCTGAATTCAACGATAACGATAGGCGCATCTTCTGGGCCTTCGCTGGGGAATCCTTCTATCGGGATTTCATAACGTTCAGTTGGTGCCTGGTTTTCAATTCCAGCAGCTTGTGCTTGCACTCCAGCTAAGGGCTGTTGCGCAGCAGCCTCCACAGGCGCAACAGGGACTGAGGAATTTGTACCCCAAATAAAATACCCGACCAATACGCCAAAAGCAAAAGCGAAAAGCGTCAATACTGTATAGAATTGATTTCGTTTAAAAGTAATCAGTTTTTCTTCTTTTTTAGTAAGTGTATTTTCTTCATTCATGCGGCAGATTATATCTTAAAGAATACTTTTCTGGGATGAAAAGCCGAAAAGCCCGTAGTTTGAGCTTGATAGCTCGCCCTCAAGATTTACGCGTGGATAAACCTGTGGACAAGGTCTATATAATATGTGGAAAACATAAAACTAAATGTGCATAGTATTTCAAAGATTTTTCTATATCTGGGGTAAAAAATGCAGACACCGCAAGATATAGAAAAAGGGCTTTTTTATCCAAGAAGTGCTTTTTCTATCCTTTATTTCTCCGCTAACTTATCCACACGCCTTTTTACACAAACTTCCATATATCTACAGGGCGCTCTAATTTCATTCCCCATATGCAGGGGAGTTTTGCCTTCATATCTATTTTATCCCCATCATCCACAGCCCCTACTAAGACGACTAAATTAATATACATATATTAACTATGGATAAAGATTCTCTTGAAGAACAAAAAAACAAACTCAAAGCGTAAAAACTATTTACGCAAAGAAATTATTTTTTTACGAATAGCAGGGATGCGTAGAACTAAAAATAAAATAACAAGCAAAGCATAAATAAAGGGCTGCAAGACATTCCCTTGCAAAGAGAAGATGTCGCCTTTACGCGCCCAAGCAAAATGAAGAATAAGCATAGGGGCAATCAGATACACAAGCCTATGCAGCTTCTTCCAGTTTTTGCCAACTTTCTTCATCCCCCATTTATACGAAGTAATCGCAAGGGGGATAAGTAAAAGGTAGCCTATCGTACCAATCAGTGTATAGCGTTTTTCGAGCGTCGCTTCGATGAGCAAATTTAGATCGAAGGCGTAGTCAATGGCAAGATAAATAGTAACGTGCAAAGTAGCGTAAAGAAAAGCATAAAGCCCCAACGCACGACGATGTTTGGAGGGTGCTTTCCAATTGAAAAGCGTCCGTAATGGTGTCGTTGCTAGAGAGAGAATCAGCAGTGTGATTGCGGCAAATCCTGTTTGTTGCTCTAAATCCTGAATGGGATTGGGGCTGAAATTATTGGTGAAATAATCGAAGAATAACTTGGCAAGTGAAAATAAACTGCCTATATGAATTAAGGTTTGAAGAAGAGTGAGTTTTTTCATTGTGACTTGAGACCCGAAAGGTTTTATTCAGACGGATTTATAATTAAGTGGTTTTTAATGAACAGATTCTAGGCTAATTTTGATGCGATTAAAACCTTTCGGGTTTCCGTTAGTAAAGTGTTTGCGGATCCATCCCATCATAAAGATGGGCAACTTCTCCAGCATAGCCATTGAAGGGCAGCGAGGGGCGGCGTTTTAGCTCTCCAATTCTGCGCTCACTGGCTTGAGACCAACGCGGGTGCGAAACATCTGGATTGACATTGGCAAAAAAACCATATTCGCTGGGGGCAATATCCTCCCAAAAAGTGGATGGCTGTTCAGCGGTCAGTTCGATTTTAACAATGGATTTGATGGATTTAAAGCCATACTTCCATGGGACGACAAGTCGGATCGGTGCGCCATTTTGGCTTGCTAGCGTTTCCCCATATATCCCGGTGGAGAGCAGCGTGAGATCGTTTAACGCTTCATCCAAACGGAGTCCTTCCTGATAGGGCCAGGGGTAAAGGCCGTTGCTTAAACCCGGCATTTGGTCTGGATCGGCAAGGGTTTCAAAGCGGACGTATTTTGCCTCAGGCTTTGGGTCTACGGCTTTCAGCAACTCGGCGAGGGGGAAGCCATTCCAGGGGATGACCATGCTCCAGGCTTCGACACATCTCATTCTGTAGATCCGTTCTTCAATGCTGAAGTTGCCCAAAATATCTTCGATGCTGAAATTTTTTGGGGCGTTGACCAAGCCGCTGACTTCTACTGTCCACGGGGAGGATTGAAAATTTTCAGCAAGTTTTGCTACACGTTCTTTATCGGTGGTGAATTCGTAGTAATTATTATAGTTGAGGACGGCATCTTGGGCAGTCAGCTCTTCGGATAGAGAAGATGTTTCTTGGTCGGCACTCAAAATTTGGGGCACGGGCGTAGCGGGCATTTCATCCGCTGGAGTACCACATGCTGCTAAAAGTGCCGCGCCTGCGGTGACGATCCCCATCTGCTTGAGGAAATCCCGCCGTGAGAGGTAATCTTCTTTAGGGGTAATTTCGGAGGATTTTATGGGAACTGATTTATATTTTGTCTGCATTTTTTAGTCCTTTAATTTAGGGATAAGTTTCGGCCAAGAGACTTTGGATTGCGCTTTCGGTTTCTTGATAAGCACCTTCGCCGATGTGAGTGTAGCGGATGTGCCCCTGCTTGTCGATTAGATAAAGCGTGGGCCAGTAGCGGTTTTTATAGGCACGCCAGGTTTTTCCATCGTTGTCCTGTGCAACGGGATATTTGATATTTAACTGAGTGATGACTTCTTTCAGATTATCTAAATCATGCTCATGGCTAAACTCAGGATAGTGATTGCCGATGATGACCAAGCCTTGAGATTGATATGTCTTATGCCATTCCCTCAACGAGGGAATTACCCGTTGGCAGTTTATTCAGCCAAAGGTCCACATATCGATTAAGACGACGCTGCCACGTAGGTTTTTCAAGTGGAGTGGAGCATCGGTATTAAGCCAAACTTCGTTTTGCAACTCAGGGGCTTCTCCCAAATCGGGGAGTGATGAGGTACTAGCCTTTATTTGGGGTGCTTCTTCTGGCTGAGGCTGAACCGTACTACATGCTGCCAGAGGGAATACCAGTAAAAAGAGAAGCCAATATTTCATAAGAATAGATTCCTATTCATGTCTTGGTAAGGAAAACTGGAATTGCGTCCCTTGACCGAGTTTGCTCTGAACTGAAATTTCGCCGCCATGTGCTTCTACTAAGCCTTTGACAATAGCCAAGCCCAAACCGACATTGTTGTTTTTGGCTTTATCGCGCGTTCGACTTTTTTCACCACGATAGAAACGATCGAAGATAAAGGGGAGGTCTTTTGGTGCGATACCGCTTCCAGAGTCTTTTACTGTGACGAGGGTTGTATTCTTTTTGTTTTTTGCGCTTAAATGGATCGTGCCGTTTTTGGACGTGAAGCGTAAAGCATTGCTGAGCAAATTATCCAGAATGCGGCTGAGTTTTTCGGGGGCAGCCCAAACAAGATCGACTTGTGGGTCAATGGACCCTTCCAGAATAATTTCTTGCGCATCTGCACGGGCGGCGAAGCTCTCTAGTGTATCTGAAATTAAGTCAGAGAGGCTGATCCATTCAAATTTTAGATCAACAAACCCAGCGTCCAATTGAGCCAGCTCGAATAGATCATCGAGCAATTTACTCATACGAGTGATCTCGTTTTGGCTTTGAAGCAAGTAACGAGAAATTGTTTCGGGGTCATCGACAACACCATCAACCATTGCTGCGATCATCACGCGTAGAGATGTCAGCGGAGTCCGTAAATCGTGAGATGCCCAAGCGACCAGATTACGGCGCGTTTCATCAAGTGCGCGTTCGTTTTCGGCAGCCTGTTCCAAGCGGGCAGACATCTCGTTAAAAGCGCTGGAGAGTTGAGCGATCTCATCGTTCCCGTTGACGGTAACGCGTGTTGAAAAATCGCCTTGGCTGAGTTTATTAGCGCCTTCAACCAGATTCCCCAAGGCTTGAGTGATGGTATTGGAAATGAAAAATCCAAAAGCTACTGAGATACCTCCAGCAAAGAGCAGCAGTAAACTGCCCAAAGCCAGATCGTGTTGATTAATGAACATCAGGCGAGCGGTCACCCAGACGTTGAAAAGGGTCAGCCCACCCGCTAGTACATATCCCAGAATAAGCGCATAGCTCAGACGGGGAAGACGTCGCCACCAACCTAAGCGTTGGAAAAGAAGCCCTATAACTGCGGAGACCACGCTGGTGAAAGTTAAGTAGAGTGCCAGATAGCGCAAATCTCCTGAGGGAGGGTGCATCACCAATTGAATAAGCACGACCGTTAGGAGCAGGGCTGTAAGTATGCCAAGTAGATAATTAATGATGCGAGAGTATTGTTGTCTCATAATCTGTATCCAGAAATCACTCTGATCACTTACTCAAGAATTTATAGCCTACGCCCCAGACCGTATGAATATATTGGGGCTGGCTGGGGTTGACTTCGATTTTTTCCCGTAGACGGCGAATATGAACTGTCACGGTGGATGGATCAATATAAAGTTCGTCTCCCCAAATATGGGCAAGCAATTGTGAGCGAGTGAATACTTGTTGGGGGTGTTGTGCGAAATATAAAAGTAGGTCAAATTCCTTTGCGGTCAACGAGATGCTTTGACCATCAACATCGAGATTACGTGCGATTGGGTCAATATCTAAACGACCAACTTGAATGGGTTGCGGTGATATAGGTTCTGGAGTACTGCCTGTGCGACGAAGCACGGCGCGCACGCGGGAAACCACTTCCTGTGGATTAAAGGGTTTGGTGATGTAATCATCTGCTCCCAAATCCAGACCTCGGATGCGATCACTGGATTCGCCTTTGGCAGTCAGCATAATTATAGGAATCTGATGATCCTGGCGTAGGTGCTGGGTGAGAGTCAGTCCGTCGATACCAGGGAGCATCAAATCAAGCACGATCAAGGTTGGTGGAGCAAGCCCGATAATATCCAAGGCTTCATAGCCATCAGCAGCTTCCTTGACGGCAAAGCCTTCGCGCTCCAGATAGCGGCGGACAACTTCGCGAATGGTGTCTTCATCATCAACAACGAGAATATAAGAATTTGCAGTCATTGTATTTTTTTATTAGGTCAATCAATTAACGATTATTTTTTACACCTGCTTAATAGCTGGCTAAATTACTGGTTTCATTATAGCAGTGGGAGTATTACAAAAGTATTAAGGTTTTTGGAAATCTTTTTTTGCGAGTTAAGAAAAACGTAATCTCTAAGTAATCTTTTCGCAAGGACTATTTGAGATGATTGGCCTAAATCTGAGTGTCTGTTTAATTCTGAATGGAGAATTATTCTCCGTGGTTAGGCAGATAGAGATAAAAATATTCCTGGAGGAATAAAAATGAAAATCCGATTTACGATTATTAGCTTAGTTCTTTTATTGGGAGTACTTGTTGTCGCTTGCAGCCCACAGACTGCTTCCACCGACGTCATGGATGATCAAAGTGAAATGGCAGATGATGAGATGATGGAATCTGAAGATGATGCCATGATGGATGAAGAAGAAGAGATGTCGGACGATGAGATGGAGGAGGGTGAAGATGACGCCATGATGGATGAAGAAATGGCAACGACTACCTTCGTCGTTCGTATTGAAAATACTTCATCTGAAGGAGGGCTGACGATTTTAGCCCCTGGTGCTTACGAACTTAACGGTCACCCTCTTGCTTTTTTTATGCCTGGTGAAGCTGATCGCGATCAAGGCCTTGAAGCTCTTGCCGAAGATGGTGACCCCAGTGGACTTGTGGATACCATCAGCGAGATGATGATGGGAGACGAGATGATGGGATTTTCCATCAATGCTTTTAATACGCCAGTAGGCGCAGATGCGCCTGGGCCGATTGGTCCCGGTGGGGCTTATGAGTTTGTCGTTGAAGCACACACAGGTCAATATTTGACTTTCGCGACGATGTTCGTTCAATCTAATGACTGGTTCTTTTCCCCGAATGCTGATGGTCTCGCCTTATTTGATGCTGATGGCAATCCTCTAAGTGGCGATATCACCAATCAGATCTTTCTTTGGAACGCTGGCACGGAAATGGACCAAACCCCAGGTGAAGGTGCTGATCAGGCTCCTCGACAAGCTAGTCCTGATACAGGAGAAGCAGAGAACGGTGTTGTATACATGGTAGAAGATTTTTCTGATTATCAAGTTCTCGTTACGATTAGTCCACAAGAATAAGCATTATGCATTAGAGAAAATCTCATTAAAATAAAAAAAGTAGGGGCAGGTCTCAGATCCGCCCCTACTTTTGTGTTAATGGGAGTGTTTATTTTAAATTATTCGAGATTGCCTGATGCAATTGCCTTCTTTACTTCGCCGATAGCTTTGGTGATTTCGATTTCACGCGGGCAAGCAACGGTGCAGTTGAAGATGGTACGGCAACGATAAACGCCAAATTGGTCATTGAGAATTTGCAGACGTTCTGCGGCGCCTTGGTCGCGGCTGTCGAAAATGAAGCGATGTGCGTTGACGATGGCGGCAGGACCAACATACTCGTCGTTTGACCAGAATGATGGGCAAGAGGTGGTACATGCGCCGCAGAGAATACATTTAGCCGTATCGTCAAAGCGTTCTTGCTCTTCAATGCTTTGGATATGTTCTTTTTCCGGCTGACTGCCATTGTTGATGAAGTAGGGCATAACTGATTTGTAGTTAATAAAGAAAGGCTCCATATCTACAATTAAGTCTTTTTTGACGGGTAAGCCCAAAATAGGTTCTACGACCACTTTATTGCCACTTAAGTCTTGCATGAGCGTTTTGCAAGCGAGTTTATTTTCACCATTGACGCGCATGGCGCAAGAGCCACAAACACCGTGAGCACAAGAACGGCGGAAAGAGAGCGTGCCGTCTTCGTAGCCTTTGATTCTTTCTAATAAGTCAAGAACGCGGTCTGTAGGCTCGACCTCTAATTTATAGGTGTCGTAATGTGGTTTTGTATCCGTTTCTGGGTTATAGCGGAAGAGTTTTAAGGTAATTTTTTTCATCATATCTCTCCTAGTAGACCCGTTTCTTTGGTTCGAATTTGGTGAAGACAACGTCCTTATAATCTAGCCTGACTCCATCTTCTTCTAGCCAAGCAAGGGTGTGTTTCATCCAATTTTCATCGTCTCGTTCTTGGTAATCGTTGCGAGCATGTCCGCCACGGCTTTCTTTGCGATTTAAGGCAGCAGCAGTGGTGACTTCGGCGATATCGAGCAAGTTGCTCAATTCCCAAGCGTTGAGTAAGTCCATATTGAATAGTTTGCCCTTATCGTCAATTTTGATATTTTTGAAACGGACTTTCAATTCTTTGATTTTTTCCAGTGCTTCTTGCATACCTTCTTCTACACGGAAAACACCAACATGCTCAAACATGACTTCTTTCATCTCTCTACCAATTTCTGAGAGACGTTCGTCGCCATTTGCATTTCGTAAATCTTCAAGTTGTTGTTCTGCGTATGCCGTGGGATTTTCAGGAAGCGGAATATATTCGGTCTTTTTGGCATGGTTGGCGGCTTCTATACCTGAGTATTTGCCAAAGACAACCAAGTCTAGCAAGGAGTTTGAGCCAAGGCGATTAGAGCCATGCACAGAAACACAGCCGTTTTCACCAACAGCATAAAGCCCGGGCATGATTTCTTTACGGTCTTTGTCTACAACTACGCGGCCATAATTATCGGTGGGGATGCCACCCATGCCATAATGAGCAGTAGGCTGAACGGGCATAGGATCTGTTACTGGATTCACGCCCAAATAAGTTTCGCAGAAGTCAATAATATCGGGGAGTTTCCCTAGGATTTCTTCGCCCGTGACCCGATATGGGGTGCCGTCTGGACGCGTTCTTCCGTCGAGAGCAGCGTATTTATTAACGGTTTCAGGTGTCACGTCAAGGTAGAGATAACGCTCACCATCAACGCCGTTGCCTTGCTTCATTTCTTGATACATGGCACGGCTAACGACGTCGCGAGAGGCTAATTCTTTTACGTTGGGTGCATTACCTTCTTTTTCCATGAAGCGTTCGCCCTTGCCGTTGAGCAAGATGCCGCCTTCGCCACGAACACCTTCGGTGATGAGAATACCCATCTTGTAGATGCCGGTGGGATGGAATTGGAAGAACTCCATATCTTGTGCAGGGATGCCGTGTCTGAGCGTAATCGCTACACCATCACCCGTATAAGCAAAAGCGTTCGAGGTAATTTCCCAAACGCGTCCCCAACCACCTGTTGCCATAATGATAGATTTTGCGTGGAAAACGTGCATCTCGCCAGTGGCGATTTCGAGTGCAACTACACCAGCAATACCTTCATCAGTTTTGATGATATCTAAAACTTGGAATTCATCATAAAACTGAACATCATTTTTAATGCTTTGCTGATAAAGCGTTTGCAAAATCATATGACCCGTTCGGTCAGCGGCATAACAAGTTCGCTTTACTGGTTTTGTGGTGTCATTATTTGTATGACCGCCAAAAAAGCGTTGTGCAATTTTCCCTTCATCGGTTCGACTGAAAGGAAGCCCCATGTGCTCTAGTTCATATACAATGCCAGGCGCTTCTTTGCACATAAATTCGACAGCGTCTTGGTCAGCGAGATAATCGCTACCTTTTACGGTGTCGTAGGTATGCCATTCAGGGCGATCTTCTTCAAGGTTGCCAAGTGCAGCACCAATACCACCTTGAGCGGCACCAGTATGTGAACGTGCAGGATAAAGCTTAGAGATTACAGCCGTTGAAGCGGATTTCGATGCGTACAGCCCTGCCATGAGACCTGCACCACCTGCTCCGATTACAACGACTTCAAATTGATGAGTTTTCATATATTCACTCCTTTATGAAGCCAAAACAACATAGATGGCAACAAGCATCATAAAAATCCATGAGAAGAAAATAAAGCCACGCCATAAGGTGCGCCAGATTGTGCTACCCATAAAATCTTCAACAACGGTTCGCAGACCATTTAAGCCGTGTGTTACACCAAAGAAGACAGCTGTGATTTGCATAATTTGCCAGAACTGATTAATAAAGCCATCAAGGTTTACCAAATCACTGCTGAAAACATGGCTAGGATTTTGGAAAAAAGTCCAGCGAATAAGGGTGCTAATGTCGGTTTGAGTTCGTGCGCCCATAATCAATGCGGCGGTAAGCCCTGTTAGCCCAACTGCATAAAGAGCCAAGGCTGAAAGACGCATGAAGAGCCACATTATATAATCGAGGCTGAAACCCCGTTTTGCTACTTTTCGTGAAGTCATTTTATCTCCTATCCACTCAACGCGTCTTTAAGAAGAGAAAAAATTATAAGCGCATATAGTGGCGCAATAATGAGCCACTCAGCCCAAATCATCTCGCGTTGATACTCAATCAGTTTTGGCGCAAGGTCAAGAATAGTGACCCGTAAACCATTCACCGCATGAAAAATGACAAGGAAGAAAATAACGACTTGGAATAACCAATTTTCATAAATAATATTGATCGACAATCCAACTTCACTGCCAAATTGTTGAGTAAGGAAACCCGCAAGGATGTGAAGCCCTACAAAAAGTACCATGGCTAAGCCACTAGCACGATGTAGAACCCACGCCCACATGGGGCCGCCTCCTTTATATTTTAGTCCCGTAAAGAAACCAACTTTCCGATTTAGAGCCATTTGCGCCTCCTGAATAGGATATTATTAAGTCGATGAACCGCAACGCATCTTTTAAGATGCAGTGCAGTTTATGAATAATTAGAATTACTGGATGAGAAACCGCTCCGCTCTTGTTTTTGGCTTGATTGCCCTCCCCAAGCTGGGGGATTCGGCGTGTGCAGAAAAATGCCTCTGCCGAGAAGATGCCCATTGCGGGCAAGCAAGTTTAGGACACGTGCGTTTCGGTGCTTTTCATCCAATAAAAAATAGCCTTATTAATCTAACGTATTTATTATCTCATTCTGACAGAATGACAGAAAGTGACGATTTGCACCGATATTTAGTTTCAGACTTCCTCTAATAAAGATTAAGTAGACCCTTATAATCGTAATGTCCAATAACTAATGTATCTATTTAGCTAATTATTAAGGAGGCACGCATGGCAAGTTCACATCGAATAAGCCGGCGGGATTTTGTAAAGGTTGTGACTGCAACGCTCAGCGGTATTATGGGCGCGGCTCTGGGTATTCCGATTATCAGTTATCTGATTGATCCGGCGCTCAATGTTCAATCTTCTGAAGCATGGATTCCGCTAGGCCCGCTGGAGGGTTTTTCCATTGGTTCACCTAAGTCATTTTCTTTCACTCGTTCAAATGTTAACGGTTGGGAAAAAACGGTCAATAGCTATGGTGGTTTTATTTTAAGAAAATCTGGGGGCGAGTTACTTGCGCTTTCTAACCGCTGTACACATTTGAGCTGTAGCGTAAATTGGGATGAAGCAAAGAAATGGTATGCCTGCCCCTGCCACGACGCACAGTTTGACGCAGACGGTGAAGTGCTTGCTGGTCCTCCACCACATGCTCTTGATCAGTTTGAGACGAAGGTAGAAGAGGGTAACCTCTTTGTCCATTTCCCTGCTGTGAAAGCCCACGAAGGATAAATAATTATGATGAAAAATATCTATGCTTGGCTGGATGAAAGACTCGGCTTCGACGATATGTACAAGATGTTGCTCGATCGTCCTGAGCCACACGGGAATTGGTGGAATACGCTCGGTAGTGCCAGTCTTTTCCTTTTTATTATGCAAGGTGTTACGGGCATCTTTTTGACCGTTTATTACACACCTTCTCCCGACCATGCTTATGACAGTATTCAATATATTATGAATGGCGTGGCTTTCGGCTGGCTGATTCGCGGTATGCACCATTGGGGCGCGTCTCTAATGGTTTTAGTTGTTTTCATTCATATGTTGCGAACCTTCTTCTCGGCATCTTATAAGTATCCCCGTGAGTTGACTTGGATCGTTGGCAGTGTTCTTTTCTTGCTGACTTTGGGCATGGGCTTCACCGGCTATTTGCTCCCTTTCAACCAGCGTGCTTATTGGGCTACGGTCGTAGCGACAAATATCGGTGGCGTTGTGCCGGGCGCAGGACCTTTCATTTTGAGAGCCTTGCGCGGTGGTAGTGACGTGAGTGCGCTGACGCTCTCTCGTTTCTTTTCTGCTCATATTTGGATGTTGCCCGCCGCTTTGGCTGGTTTGATCGGTCTTCACCTATATCTGATTATGCGTCATGGTGAATCCGCATATCCAGATAAGGACGATTAAGGAGTATACCGATGAATGATGAAATGAAGAAAAAAATAAACGAAAAATATGAAGCGAGCATCCAAGGTGCTGAACGCTTTTGGCCCGATAGCATCTATAAAGATATATTGGTCGCTTTTGGATTATTTATCTTGCTGATTGGTTTGGCAACTTTTCTTGGTGTTCACCCCGAACCCAAAGTTGACCCTACTGACGCATCCTATGTTCCCCGCCCTGAGTGGTATTTCCTTTTTCTATTTGAGTTCCTGAAATACTTCCCCGGCGAATTGGAATGGGTTGGCGCCGCTGTAATTCCTGGCGTCTTGGTGATGGCATTGATCTTTTTGCCTCTATACGATAGAAATCCCAAACGCCACAATTCTACAAGAAAGTTTGCTGTTGGCTTGATGAGCGCGATTGTTTCTGCGATGGTCATTCTGACCCTGATGGCTTCAACAGATGTATCGCCTCTTATGGCGGGCATCCTATCTCTTTTGCTTGCTGGTGTGCTTTTCTTCTCCCTATATAAGAAAGCGGGACAAGAAATCCCTTGGCGAAAAACGGCTTTATGGGTTGCAAGCTTTGTCTTTATTGGGCTTGTAGGCCTAACTTACCAACAAACTTTGGCGATGGCTGAGCCAGTAGAAACAGCACATATTGCTTCTAGCATTGGCGAAAAGATGAGCTTAGGACAAGATTTATATTCTATCGAATGTGTAGAATGTCATGGTCCTGATGGTGAAGGTGGAGAGATTGTTGGGGTTGAAGGTCTCGAAGGTGTTGTCGTCAAATCCATTAGTAGCAATGATGAGATGTACACGCGTAACGATGGCTCTCTCTACGATATTACCGCTTATGGTCAACCTAATTTAGGTATGCCTCCTTTTGGCGGTGCCTATGGTGGAGAACTCTCCCCAAGTGAGATCGAATATATCGTCACCTTCATGCGCTATACCTGGGATGACCGAACGGAAGTTCCTGCAGACGCAGTCTCTTCTGCTATCCCCGTGTTGGCTGAAGGCGAAGTGCCTTCTTACGAAGTTCATGTCTCTGCTGTGGTCAAGCGCCAATGTCTTTCCTGTCATCGTGAAGGGAAAGAGAATAATGAGTATCTGATGGATACCTATGACAGTATTCTGAAAGGCGGAATCAATGCGCCAAATATCGTCGCTGGAGATTTGAATAGCATCTTGCTCCAGACCATCCAAGGAACCGAACTAACAGGCTCTGACGGTGAAATCATCCACGTCATGCCGCCAAATGGCAAGCCAATCAAAGATGAGTACATCGATATTTTCATCCGCTGGGTTGAGGCAGGGATGCCCGAAACAGCCGATGATGCTGCTGCGCTCAACGTAGAAGCAGCCCCTGAACAAGAGGCGGTTGAAACACCAGCGTCATAATCAAAATGAAATGAATATCAAAAGGCCATCCTGAAAAGGATGGCCTTTTGATTATGAGAATTCTAGTTTTTACTTCATTTCCCAATTGGTTTCTGATTTTTTCTTTTGACCGAGGATAATCCGCCACAGAAATTTTGCAACCGAATTTGAAAATAAGTATTTCTCCCCATCCCGAATCAAATAGGTGTTTTTGTCCCCTTCGACATCTCTCTTTCCAACACTCAACGCAAAGGCACAGTCCCCATCAAACTCTACTGGAAGCTCAGAATTTTCGTTCAAAATAGTCTCCTCGATAGTTGTTATAAAATCTATTAACTTTTAGCACCCTCTGATGGGGTGTTATGCGAGACGGTCATTGTATAAAAACACTCTGGCAGAGCTACTATATACAGCAAAAAACCCCGTATTTAATTTTACCATTATTGCTTCGGAACCCCCCAGCTCTATTTTGCTTTTATTCTTTTCGTGGTCTCAATATCCCGCTGTGAGCGGGCGGGGTAGTTCATTGACAAAAAAATAGATTAGATGTATATTTCATTTAGCTGTTTAGCTAAACGGCTAAATGAATGCAAAGGAGCAATATGGCTACAAAAGTATATAAAGCATTATCTGATCCAACGCGCAGAAAGATTTTGCAACTTCTGCGCAAAAAGGATATGAATGCAGGTGAAGTAGCCGAGCATTTTGATTCTACAAAACCAACCCTTTCGCGGCACTTTTCTGTCTTGCAAGAAGCGGATTTAATCCAAGGTACACGCGAAGGAAATTTTATTATCTACCGCCTCAATGTCAGCGTCTTGGAAGAAGCGATATGGGGCATGATGCAGATTTTTGAAATTGAACCAAAAGGTAAAAGCGATGAAGTATAAAAGCGACTATAAAAACATATTGATATTCAGTGGCGTGATTTTTCTTTTCGCTATTGCGCTCACCATTTGGGCATGGGACAAAGTCCCAAACGACGCTCAAATTCCTGTTCACTGGAACGCAAAAGGAGAAGTAGATGGTTACAGAGGTAAAACAATCGGTCTACTAATGGGTCCCGCAACGGTGTTTTTCTTATCCATTCTGCTGGCTTTCTTGCCTCGAATAGACCCACGCCTAAAGAATCTACAACAATCCCAAAAAGCCTATGAAATTGTCTGGGGAGGTGTGGTTCTGTTTATGGCAATCTTGCACCTAATTACAATTCTTTCTGTGTTGGGCTACGCTATAAACATGTCTGCGGCGATGGCTTTTTTGTTGGGGATACTCTTTATGGCTATTGGCAATTATTTAGGAAAGGTGCGTAGTAACTTTATGTTCGGTATCCGCACCGCATGGACACTCTCCAGTGAAATCTCTTGGAACAAAACACATCGACTCGGTGGATGGCTCTTTTTTATCACCGGGCTACTTGTCTTTCTAAGTGGGCTTTGGAGGAATGGAGAATTAACTTTCGGTCTACTTTTTGCAGGGACTCTCTCCTCAGTTATTCTTCTCTTTGGTTATTCTTATTGGGTTTGGAAGAGTGATGAAGAGAGAACAGAAAACAAAAAGTAAAACTTAGTGTTTCACATGAAACACCTACACAGTAGAGCAAGGTTTATCTTGTTATAAAAAGAAATATAAACAGCTTTTATGTTTCACATGAAACATAAAAGCTCAAGGAGTTCTCAATGAACACAAAACTAACCACCATCATCGCGATAATCATAATCGCATTCGCTATCCTTTTTGGCGCACTTGTCTACGATAAGATGCCCGACCAGGTCGCCTCGCACTGGAGTGAAAAAGGGGATGTAGACGGTTATACAAGCAAGTTCTGGGGTGTTTTTCTAATGCCTATTATTTCCATTTTCTTGTTAGCACTCTTTCTTCTAATTCCACACCTTGATCCGCTGAAAGAAAATATCGCCGAATTCAGGAATATCTTTAACCTCTTTATATTGCTTATGCTTGTCTTTTTGGGTTATGTTTGGAGCCTAACAATCTTCTGGAATCTCGGCTTCACTTTCAATATGACATCAGCCATTCTCCCTGCCATTGGTTTCCTTTTTATCTTCATCGGCTATATGCTCGGCAAAGCAAAGCGCAATTGGTTCATCGGTATCCGCACCCCGTGGACGCTCTCGAGCGATACCGTTTGGGACAAAACACATCAGCTTGCAGGAAAGCTTTTTATTGCCTCAGGCATCCTCGCTATGCTCGGCGTCTTTTTTGGTGACAACGCGGTTTGGTTTACGCTCATCCCTATTTTGGGCACAACGCTCTGGCTCTTCATTTATTCGTATCTTCTATATCAAAAGGAGAACTCATGAAAAACCGTAAATCCCTTATCACTTTTCTCCTTGTCACCTTTACCATCTCTTGGGTTTTATTTCTCGTTCCGCTTGCATTTAGAAATCTGGATGCGCAAACCCATCAAATTATCACCACGGTTTCATTTTCTCTCGCCATGTGGGGACCTGGGATTGGTGCAATCGTTTCGATTTTAGCATCTGGTGGAAAGTTTAGCGATCTTAATCTGGGACGATTGGGAGCGAAACGCTACCTGTTTTGGGCTTGGTTGCTTTTCCCTATCTTGTCGGTGGCAACCGGCTTGGTGACTCTTCTCCTCGGTTTCGGACAATTTGATCCTAACCTGACGCTGATAAACGACTCCCTCGCTGCGCTTCCACCTGATGCTGGACTCAGCCCTGCACTTCTGGTTGTTGCGCAAGTTGCTGCTGCATTCACCGTTGCTCCCCTCATCAACATGCTTTTTGCAATGGGCGAAGAATTAGGCTGGCGCGGATTTCTTCTGCCCAAACTTCTGCATTTAGGAGAATGGAAGGCAATCATTATCAGCTCTGTCATTTGGGGATTCTGGCATGCCCTTGCGATAGCACAAGGATTGAACTATCCTGAGCATCCTGTTTTAGGCATTTTTATGATGGTCATCTTCACCACGCTTTTGGGCATTATTTTTAGTTGGCTATATCTCAATACCCAAAGCCCTTGGACACCAGCCCTTGCTCATGGTTCAGTTAATGCGGTCGCGAGTTTGCCCGTTCTTTTTCTTATCCCTGATTTTGATTTGGCTCTCGGCGGGACGCTCGCCAGTGTTTCAGGTTGGGTGGTTTTAGCCGTTTTCGTTATATGGCTTATCGCTACGAAACGAGTTCCGGTTAATGCAAAAACATCTACGCCAGAAGATGTTGAATAAAGGGCAGCAAGCCCAAATCAAGAGAGAGGCATCTCCTCTCTCTTTTTTTGCATGTATTCGAAAAATCCCAAAAAACCAAAAAGAACATTTGTTCTGTGCTGAATTGGGGATTGTGATTCTTTGGGTTTTTGACTAAACTATCCAACATGCTTGGAACCGGCCCTCTTGAATCTAGTCAAAATCTTAGAGAAACGATTACCCGCTTGCGGCGTTTGGTTGAGCTTAGCGCGACTCTCAATTCAACGCTCAATTTGGATGAATTGCTGAAGCTAATTATCCAGACAGCTGCGGATGTTTTGGGTTGTGAAGCAGCATCAATTCTTTTGTATGATGAAAAAACACAGAACCTTTTTTTTGCCGCAGCGACAGGGGAAAACGCGAAAAAATTGGCAGAGATTCCCGTCCCTATCAACGATAGTTTGGCAGGAACGATTTTCAGTACCAGACAACCTCTTATCTTGAATCAAATTGAAAATGACCCTCGGCATAATCTGGAAGCCTCAGAACATGTTGGGTTTCAGACTCGATCTCTTTTAGGGGTTCCTTTACGCATTCGAGATAAAACCATCGGGGTTTTAGAATCTCTGAATAAAAGAAAAGGTCCATTTATTGAAGCGGATAAAAATATTCTGACCGTTCTTGCTTCTCATGCTGCTGTAGCTATTCACAATGCACAATTAGTTCAGGCTCTCCAACAAGCCTACGAAGATGTGAGTAAAGCAGATAAGCTAAAAAGTAATTTCTTGGCTCTTGCGTCGCATGAACTGCGTACACCCTTAGGCATCATTATTGGCTATTCTACGTTTTTGCGTGAAGAATCAGATAGTGAGGCATCTAATCATGCAGAACAAGTTTTGAATGCGGCGTTACAAATGCGTACCTTACTTGAAGATATGAACAACTTGACGATGCTTGAAACAAAGACATCATTAATTATTGCCAGAAAGGCAATTCTTCAAGATGTTTTAGGAAAAGCTACTGAGGAGATAAAAGAGCTGGCGCAGGCGAAAGGGCAAAAGGTTCTTTATAAATTTCAAGAAGAGCCGCTTGAGATCATGGTCGATGTGAAGAAGCTCAGCGCAGCAATAGTCAATCTCCTTCATAACGCAGTGCGTTTCTCTCCTGAAAATGCAAAGATAATTCTTGGTGTAAAAAGAGAAGAGAATCGGATTCTTTGCTGGATTAAAGATAGCGGAATTGGGATTCCCAAAGATCAGCTAGAGAATATTTTTGAGAAATTCTATCAAGTTGAAGCGCCAAATATTCGTCGTTATGGAGGCATGGGGATTGGGTTAACTATTGCGCAAGGCTTGGTTGAATCTCAGGGGGGAAAACTGTGGGCAGAGAGTGATGGTGAAGGGTTGGGGGCGACGTTTAAAATTTCATTACCGATCAGGAAAAAGCTGTAGAAAATTTTCAGATGTATTGCCCCCTATATTTGGCAGACTAAAAAGCTCACAGATTCGCTGTTTATCAGATTGGTAATACTCGTTAATTATCTTTCTCTAAATAAGCTACGGCGCGTCCTTGTTCGTCATCCATAACGAGGTTTAGGTGATAGTTTGGGCGAAAGTCTTTAACAGCGATCAGTCTTAGACAGTTGAGCAATTTTTCGTCGGCTGTGATCCAGTCTTGAAGGCTATTGGGGGTTTTGTAGAAGAATTTTCGATTGAAGATTGCATCTTCATCATCGAGGTATATCGCAAGGGGATAGATTTGTGCTTCCATGAGATCTTGAAAGAAATGGGTGCCAAAAGAGGGTTCGGGTGCGGTACCAACCCCCTCGCCAGATAGTTCGATTAAAGCTCGGGTGTTATAGATGTCTCCGTAGCCGATGTGTACGCCCAAATCCGGATTTGATGTTCCCCAGCGTCCAGGGCCCACGGCAATGAACACCTTCTCATCCAAAGCTGCATTAAGGCGACCAATCGCCCTTTCCAATTTATTCCGCTCTGTTTGAGATTCAATGCTAAAATATCCCTCAGGCGGAACGAAGAGTACGTAGCGTATTTGGGTAACAGAGCCGCGTGGCACCATCCTCTTTGAAGAAAAGATAATTCTTTTGTGGGCGATCCTGGTTGGTAAGTGGATATCACCGCTTTCTTTTATATGACTCTGCGGACGACATTGGAGGATGGTGATTTCTACTTTGGGCTGTACTGCTCTGGGATCAAGAATTTTTATTGAAAACTCTGTATCAACGGGGGCATGATAATGTTCTTCAAGTAGCTTGAGCGCAATTTTCATTTGTTCTGCAAAACGCGTGCGGCGGAGAAGTTCGTCAAAGGTGATGACGAGTTTATCTTGGTTGAAGATATTGGTGCGCAATGAAGAAAGGTAGCCATCTTCGATATTTTGGGCGATGTAGCGAAGTGGTGCGTAATGAGAATTAATTACTTGAGTGATGGGCAGGGTGTTGAGCTTGTTGGCTTTAAGGTCAATCACATCAACGTATTGTTGTGAATAACGCTGAATGGCTTTGAGATTATCTGTTGGGCGAAGAAGAGGGCGGCTTAAGGCTACAAGGCGGGGATAGTCATTCCCTGTTTGATCAACAGCACGCGTCCCCAAGCCCCAAACGAGACGCAGGAAACCATCTTCTTGATGAATGTCGGATGACCAGCGATAAAGGTTGCGGCTAAAAGCGACACCTGCGCCATGTGGTAAGAAATAGTCACCAAGCTTTTCTCCCTCAACAAATTGGATCAAAATAGCGATGCGTTCATCATAATCAATCAGACCAGCTTGGCGTCTGTAAATGATTGGATCTGCTCTTAGTGCGCTGGCGTAGACACGAGCGATTGCATCGGTAAGATAGGCAAGGTTTTCTTCTGTATTTCCTTGGTTTGGACAAAAATAACTTTCGTATTTCCCTGCAAAGGAGTTTCCAAAATTATCTTCGAGCAAGCTCGATGAACGCACGATCATCGGTTGGCTTCCAGCGGTCTCGATTATTTCACGTAATCGTTCAATAATCTCATCCGGGAATTTAGCAGCGCGAAAATCTTTTTCCAAGGCTGGGTAGTCGGCTCTGATTACATCTTCCGGCTCATATTTTTGATCTGCCCATTTCATTAATGCATTGTTTTCCATCAGATCATACATCACGCTTGAGCCAAGGTAATATGAGTCTGGGGTACGAATATGTTCTTTGATCTCATCTGGCGCAACTTCCGCAAGGATGCGTGCGGCGAGGAGCATTCCAGCTGCTTTTCCACCGATTTTCCCTTGTCCTATTTTTCTGTCACGAATCTTTTTCAGATCAGACATTTTGAACCACTGCTTGGCAATTTTGATATAAGCGAGTTGGTCACTAATTAATCTGCGGATTAACGCAACTTTTGTGTCTTTGAGAAGTGCCTCCAGCGGGCGGCGCTCTTCGGGAGATAAGTTTTCAATGGAGGAGGCTTTGGCGATAATCACATCTTGTGGAGCAAGGTTGGGGCTAAAGGAAGTAAGATCCGGAATCGCAGTACTGCGTTCGGAGAGAATTGTGATGATAATCTCTTCAAGATATTCATGCGGGAAGTGGTAGGAGAAATAAAAATCAGTCAGAGAATCGCGCACACGTGATAAGCGTAATTCCCAGGTTTCTGATGTTTCTTCGGAGAGGGGATTTCGTAACCCCTCGCGTGTTTGGGAGCGAACGGCTTTCTTTTTTGCCTCAGAATTAAAAGCTTCTCGGCTGATAATATCGCGCTCAAAGAGTACCTTGCGCATACGGGCACGGATTCGGCTACTCAAAACGGGGTATCTATTAAGCGTTAAATAAATATTCAGAATACGTTCAGATGAAGGAGCTGCTAAAGTCATAAAATTACCGTTTGGATATAAAAAGTGTCAGGGAGGAAGACTGCCCTGACACTTTGCTTTTTATCTTTGAAGTACAAGTTGATTTTTACCCCAAGTGCATTGGCATAATGACGTGAGTAAAATCATCATCCCCGACGGGGCGAATTACTCCCGGGGCGTTTGAAGCAGAGGTTTCGATTGCTACATTGGGTGTATTTATGATTTCCAAAACCTCACGCAGGAATTTAACATTAAACGCGATCAATAAGCCAATCCCGTCTACCGTTGCCTCGACAATCGTTTCGTTGGAACCAGTTTCTTCAGATTGAGCAGAAATTTCTACTTCACTTGGCTCCATATCATTCTCAGTTGCTTTAATTTCCAGACGAGCGACATTTGTCCCTTCTCGCGCAAAAATTTCGGCTTGCTTGCATGCTTTCAATAATGCTGCAGTCGAAACCAAAGTCCGTGATTTATGCGAACGTGGGATAATTTGCTCATAGTCAGGGAAAGTGCCTTCAATCAACTGCGAAACCAACTCAGCATCTTTCACACGGAAAATAACTTGCCCGCGTCCTGTAGGTACGACCATCGAGATTGTCTCGGTGCCGTCCCCTGAAATACGGGCTAATTCGCTCAATGCACGCGCAGGGACAATTGCATTAATCGGCTCGTCAACTGGAGCAGAAAGAGTCGCTTTGCGTACGGATAAACGGAAGCCATCTGCCGAGGCCATGATGATTTGGTCGCCTATTACAGTTAATAAAACGCCCATCAAAACGGGGCGAGCCTCATCTGAAGAAGCAGCAAAAGCTACTTGTTGAATCATTTCTTTAAAATCAACGACATTCAGTTGGATAGCACCCTCCAGGTCAGGGGTGGTTAGAGGAGGAAATTCTTCTGCGTCAATGCCTTTAATATCATTTGTTGATGCCCCGCTGCGAACATTTACGGTTTGAGTTTCGCGGTCAAGATTTAATAAAACTTGGTCGCTAGGCAGGGTATTTACCAAATCAGAAAATGTACGTGATGGGATGGTTGTTGCACCCTCTTCCTCGACTTTTGCTGAAATCCAGGCCGTGATACCCAACTCTAAATTAGTTGCTGAGAGTCGCAAACGTCCCTCATCCGTGGCGATTAAAATATTTGCCAATACAGGGAGCGTGCTGCGTGGAGAAACGGCGCGGGAAACAATCCCCAAACCACGTGCTAAGTTTTCTTGAAGGACGGTTACTTTCATGCCTGACCTCTTTTTCGATGTTATAAATGAGTTTTCAAAAGTATATCATTAAACTCTTCAAGCTATCTCAGACCTTCTTTCTAAAATCGGGTAAAATTCCCTTGTTGAAGAAAAATTTAAAGGTAAATAAATGACTCTAAGAAAAATAATCACGGTGCCAAACGAAGTTTTGCGGCGCAATACACATATAGTAACAAATTTTGACAAAAATCTCAAAACATTAATTGACGATATGGTCGAGACCATGCGAAACGCTCCTGGCGTTGGGCTTGCTGCCCCGCAAATTGGCATTCTCGAGCAAATCGTCGTGATCGAATTCGGCGACGAAGAAGATGAAGAAGCTCCCAAAAAGCTATATACAGTCGTCAATCCAGAAATCACACGTATGTCCAACGAGAAACTGATGGGTGTAGAGGGCTGTCTTTCAGTCCCAGGTGTTGTTGGGGACGTAGAACGATCTCTTTCCATCGTCGTCAAAGGCCAGAATCGCAACGGGCAAAAAGTCAAATATAAACTCAGTGGCTGGGTCGCACGTATCTTCCAGCATGAGATCGATCACCTGACAGGCGTCCTCTTTACTGATCTCGCAGAAAGCCTCTGGCAGCCTGAAGAAGATTATGTAGATAACGTCTAATTCTCACCCTAGCCCTCTCCCAAAAGGAGAGGGGACTTGCCATTTTTACAACCCTTGCCATGCACTTAACTCACCTTTCCCTCACCAACTTCCGTAACTTTGCCCGCTTGGATATTGATATCCCAAAGCGGTCTCTTTTGTTAGTAGGAAGCAACGCTCAAGGCAAAACCAGCATCCTCGAAGCAATCTACTTCATGGCGGCGTTCACATCTTTTCAAACGCATACAGATCGGCAACTTGTTAATTTCATTGCCGCGCGGAGCAAAGAGTTAACCGTCGGGCGTATTGTTGCGGATTTTAAAAGCAAAGGTTCCAGCCATCGTCTTGAAGCGCGGTTGATTCTTGAGCCAGTCGGCGTTAACGGAAAGCGTCTTCGCAAAGAGATTTTGCTAGACGGAGTCAAGCGTCAAACAAGCGAGGCTCTCGGTCATCTTAATGCGGTGCTTTTTGTCCCGCAAATGTCCCAGATCATCGAAGGTAGCCCCCGCGAACGTCGTCGCTATCTCAATCAGACCCTTGCTCAAATTATCCCCGCCTACGCTCACACGCTCAGCGAATATGCGCAAGCCATCACGCAGCGCAATGCTTTGCTCAAGCAACTTGGCGAGCGCGGCGGTGACCCAGACCAGCTCGCGTTTTGGGATGAAACGGTAACAGATCGGGGCGCACGGCTGATCCTTTGGCGGATTCAAGCCATAACCGAACTGGAAACACTGGCAGCCCGCGTTCACCACGAACTGACGCATGGGGCAGAAGTATTAAGATTGGATTATCGCCCTGCGTACGATCCGCTCCCAAATCCAGAAAATCAATATGCCCTAAAAATGGATACAGAAACAGATCGCTCTCATCTCGAACTTGCTACCATCAAAGAAAGCTTTGCCGAGCGTTTGACAGCCTTACGTGCCGAAGAGATTGCGCGCGGAATCACGACAATTGGCCCCCACCGTGACGAACTCCGTTTTCTCGCAAACAGCATCGACTTGGGCGATTATGGTTCACGCGGCCAAATGCGCACAGCTCTGCTTTCGCTCAAACTCGCCGAAGTGGATTGGATGAAAAATCGTTCTGGCGAATGGCCCCTGATCCTGCTCGACGAAGTCATGGCAGAGCTTGACCCTCAGCGCAGGCGTGATTTGCTGAGCTATCTAGACAAAAGCGAGCAGAGTTTGCTGACCACAACCGATTTGCAACTCTTCACAGAAGAATTTACCGAGCAAGCAACAGTTTGGAAAGTGAAAAAGGGGAGCGTGAGTAAAGCGTGAAGATGTGAAACGTAATTTTTTTACGTTTCAACTTAAGGAGATTATTATGCCCGTAAAAAAGTTTTCAGATGTAGAAGCAACCGAAATCAAAGCTGGAAAAGATACAACCATTCAAGTTCTCATTTCACCTGAAGAAGCCCCCAATTTCGCTATGCGCCGTATTATTATGCAGCCGGGCGGATCCATGCCCATGCACACAAATACCGTTGAGCATGAGCAACTTGTTTTGGGAGGGCGTGCTCGTGTTGGCCTTGGGGATGAAATTTATGAAGTAGAAAAAAATGATGTACTTTTTATCCCCGCAGGATTGCAGCATTTCTACGAAACAGTTGGTGACGAGCCTTTTGAGTTTTTATGCTCTGTGCCGAATACACCAGATAAAGTTGAGATCGTAGAGTAAGAATAAAAAGAGCCGATGTTTTCAAAACATCGGCTCTTTGATTTTTATGGGAGAAGAACGTTCTCTATTCTGTAGAGAACAGGACGTCTTTTTGTTTTAATTTCTGTTGCGCAGCCAGAAATTATGCTTCTTGGGGGAACCTGTTCGAATAATTCTGTAGGGCCAATAAAGAAATGGAAGAACCCATTTTTAACAAGGTTATTTGCGTTTAATATTCTCGTTCTTCCAGTTTGCATTTCGGCTTGTTTGACTAATTCTTGAAAAAAGGGATCTATATTCCTTTCTACGCCATTTTTTTCAAAATCATCAAGAGAAAAGACTAGCTTGTTCTTAAATAAGACTTGTGATGAGATAAGGTCTNCGTGCAAAATCCGGAGCATGTCGTCCACTGATTCCGGAGCATGCCGTCCACTAATTCCGGAGCATGCCGTCCACTAATTCCGGAGCAAATCGTCCACTATTTTGGTCAACCCAGAATGGGTGGACGACATCAAATGGGATCGTAAAACAAAGCTGGTCAGATTAAAGAAACTATGCCATGCTACCCTCCAAAAACTAAAAGGAGGCTACATGACACAGAGGAACCTGACCATGAGAAAGATCAAAGAAATATTGCGCTTGAAATGGGGGCTGGGACTGAGCGACCGACAAACAAGTGTAAGCCTGAAGGTTGCCCACAGCACGGTGGGGGAATATGTGAAACGCGCCGAACGCGCAGGACTGGACTGGTCTCAAGCAGAAAACATGCCGGAAGCAGCGCTGAAAGACAGACTGTTTCCGGTGAAAAAGGCTGATCCAGCAGCACGGCCACAGCCCGACTGGCATCAGGTTGAAGTTGAACTTAAGGGGAAGGGTGTTACGCGCATGCTGTTGTGGCAGGAATACATCACCGAACATCCTGACGGCTATGGATACAGCCAGTTCTGCGAACACTATCGACGCTGGGGAAAAACACAAGAAAAACCCGTACTGCGGATCCCGAAGAAAATGGGGGAAGAAGCGCAGGTCGATTACGCGGGTCAGACGATGGATATCATCGATCCAAAAACCGGGGAAATCAAAAAGGTGCAGATATTTGTTGGAGTGCTGTCAGCCAGCGGGTTGATCTACACCGAAGCACATCTCAGTCAAAGTCTGCCCAACTGGGTACGCGCTCATGTGCGCATGTTCGACTTCTTTGAAGGAACACCTCGGATTTTACGGCCCGATAACCTCAAAGCAGGTGTTACGAAGCCTAACTTCTATGAACCCGATCTCAATCCCACCTATCATGAACTATCTGTGCATTACGGCGTGGCGGTGATCCCCGCGCGGGTAGCGAAACCAAGAGATAAGGGGCTGGGCGAGAACGCCGTGCTGCAAGTCGAGCGCTGGGTGTTAGCCCCGCTGCGCAAAGAACGCTTCTTCAGTCTGCATGAACTCAACCAGGCAATGGAAAAACGCCTGAACTGGCTGAATAATCGTGAACGCACACATAAAGCCCCTTCACGGCGCACGGTGTTTGAAGAGCATGAGAAAACCACCCTGCAACCGCTGCCCGCCTATTCCTTTGACTACCTGGAGATCAAGAAGGCGAAGGTTCACATCGATTATCATGTCTCGTTTGAGAAACACAACTACAGTGTCCCCCACAAATACACCCGTCAGACCGTCATCATCCGCGCCAGTGAGCGTCTGGTAGAGATTTATCACCAGGATCAGCGCATTGCCTGCCATGTGCGCTGTGATAACCGAGGCTACAGCACAGAGCAGGAACATATGCCTGCTAACCATCGCTGGTATCTCAACTGGACCCCGCAGCGCTTCACCCGCTGGGCACAGCAGATCGGGCCCAATACCGAAACCCTGATCGCTGTGGTACTTGAATCTCGCCGTCACCCCGAGCAGAGCTATCGCACTTGCCTGGGCATTCTCAAGCTGGCCGATCCCGTGGTGCTGGAAGCCGCCTGTGCGCTGGCACTCGATCACGAGGTTTACAGCTACCGCGCTGTCAAACGTTTGATAGAAACAAAAAAGGATGTGCTCGAAGCAAATTCACAGCCAAAAACTGTCGCTCACGAGCACATCCGCGGTCAAGAATATTATACCTGAAGCCTTGGAGGTCTTCCCCTATGTCATCTCGTCAAGTTTTATTCGATCAACTCGCCCAGCTACGCCTGTCTGCTTTCCGTCAGGGATTGGAGGCGCAATTCGCTTCTCCGCAGTACGATGCACTTTCATTTGAAGAACGCTTGACCCTGCTCATCGAGCAGGAAGTTGTCCAGCGCGATCACAACCGTGTTCAGCGCCGTATTCGCCAGGCGCACTTTCAACAAACCGCTCTGGTGCAGGATATCGACTTCTCTACCCAGCGCGGTCTGGAGCGTTCACAGGTCTTACAACTTGCTCAAACGACCTGGATCAACCAGTCCCTCAACCTGATCGTTCTCGGCCCTACCGGTGCAGGCAAGACTTTCATCGCATCTGCCCTCGGGCGCGCGGCCTGCGAGCAAGACCTGATTGTCCGTTACTATCGACTACCTCGTTTGTTCCAGGAAATTAAGATCGCTCAATTGGAGGGCGAGTATTCCCGCTTGATTAAATCTCTCAACAAGACCGACCTGCTTATCCTCGATGACTGGTTACGGGATCCGCCTACACTGTCTGATGCCCAATCTTTGCTCGATATTCTTGATGATCGTTATTCGCGCTCTTCTACCTTGCTCGCCACTCAATTCCCCATTGATGCCTGGTATTCTCGCATCCCCGATCCCACCCTCGCTGATGCCATCTTAGACCGTCTGATCCACAACGCTCACCGCATCGAATTGCACGGCGATTCTCAGCGAAAACTGCGTGCTGAGCAGGGCATGTCGTCCGCTTGATGTATAATCCATTCACCAGTTTTGTTTTCTCCTAAAGTGGACGACATAAAACGGAATCAGTGGATTGTTTCACCGGAATCCGCAGAGAAGAATGCAGAATATTAAAAAATTATCTAATATGTGGGTCCTGATTGCTGTTTTGATTGTGATGTCTTTAGCTTGCATTGTGGGAGAATCTGCGCTCAGCCCGGCTACGCCCACAGCTGCGCCTACTGAGACTAAGACACCTCAGCCAACCAAAACGCCGAAGCCAACGCGTACCTTAAAGCCAACGGCAACACCTAATCTTGTCGCAACAGAACAATATGACAAGGTTTTTGCACAGGTACAAAAATATTATGATGAAGGGTATTTACCCTCTTTGAATGGGGAGTATATTGAAATGGATGACTTTAAGGAAGACTGGGCGCAGATGGATTGGTATCGCTGGTGGTGGTTTGATGATAGCCTTGATGTAAGCACCTTTATGATGCAGGGACATTTTTCATGGTCTTCAGCTTTATCTAATCCTGAAATATCTGGATGTGGTTTTGTTTTTAGTATTGATGTGGATGGTGGTTCTGCTTATGCCGTATTTTTAGATCAATCCAGAATTCTCTTCTTGGACCCACGCGGTTATTCTGTTGGTACGACAAAAGGAACAGGGCGAGTGAAATTTTCTCTCCCTGCTGAGGCGGACTTTTCCCTCATAGTAAATGAGGATTTGAAAAGAGCCTATGTTTTTGTTGATGAAAGATTTATTGGAGAGTACTCTTTTCCTGAAGGTACAGAAATTTCAGGTACAGTAGGTTTTTCGATTCTATCTGGTACAAATAGGGATTATGGTACGCGTTGCGCAATTACGGACACAAAGCTCTGGGTTATAGAGTAGTAAACAGAAAAAAGAAAATCAAAAACTCGGAGAGCAACCTCCGAGTTTTTATTTTTCCTTGGTACATGATTTAGACTTCAATGCCCAAGAAAATACGAATTAGATAACCGATCCCGAAGCTGAATGCCGCGACGCTGAGACTTAATCCCGCCATTTCTAAGAAGCGATCTTTGAAAGTTTCGTCTTGTGCGACGGAGATATAGTAGTTGAAAACGGCGATGATGATTACGCCGGAGGTCAGTGCGAGTGCGAGATCAAGGAAATAATTATCGAAGAGCAGATAGGGAGTGATGAGAATTGCGACTGTGAAAATATAGGCGATGCCCGTATAAATTGCGGCGCGGACGGGATGTTTGTCGGTTTTCTCTGAGCGAGTGGCGAGGTATTCGGAGGCTGCCATTGAGAGTGATGCGGCGATGCCGGTAATTAGCCCTGAGAGCGCAATTAGCTCAACATTTTGCAGGGCAAGTGTTAGCCCAGCGAGCGCGCCTGTGAGTTCGACAAGTGCATCGTTTAGCCCCAGTACAACTGAGCCGGCATATTGCAGGCGTTCTTCGTCAAGCATGTCAAGTAGGGCATTTTCATGCTTGCGTTCGTCTGCGATCCAATTATCAATTTCAGGGACGTATTCGCGAATTTCAGCGTAGTTAACTTGTGCGCTTTTCTCGCCGCTTTCCATCAATTTGACGCCAAATGTGAAGCCAAAAATACGACTGATGAGATAGTAAAACCAGATTGCTCGCTGATTTGGTTTTACATCTACGCCTGTATATTTTTTCTAGCGACATGACTGTTTGATTTCATCGATAATTACAAAGCGAAAAATGGAAAGAAAGAGCATTGGTGAGAACTCTTTCAATCGTTCTCATTCCAAT
>JGI26245J51145_1000234_pt1 | contig 34684 bp, 29 predicted proteins | sample SaaInlV_200m_DNA_3_FD_51145 | JGI IMG/M metagenome (IMG submission 51145)
CCGGGATTGGGTTTGACGGCATTACCATCGCCTTGCTAGGCAAAACGCATCCCTTTGGCATCATCCCCGCCGCAATACTGATCGGTGCGATGAAAGCTGGAGCCAGCACCATGCAATTCAACGCCGGCGTTGCCAAAGAGATCACCGATGTCATCCAAGCCCTGATGCTCTTCTTCGTCACCGCCGATATGATCGTTCGCAAACTAATCCGTGCCAAAGCTGATGATGGTGAAAAAATCACACTCAGCGGCTGGGGACAATAGGGAGCCTCTTATGCAAAATACAACAACTCTCCCCACCCCTCTTTCCCCATGGAGGCAATTTACCAAGCAATGGGGCACGACGATTTTTATTATTCTCGCCGTTGTTGGGATTACCATCTGGCAATATATCCTTAATGCTCGAGTTACCGAAGCTGTTCTTGCTTCGACTATTCGTCAGGCTACCCCACTCGTTTTGGGAGCTTTATGCGGCTTATTAGGGGAACGCTCCGCGGTGATCAACATCGGGATCGAGGGACAAATGCTCCTCGGTGCCTTTGTCGGATTTCTCGCGAATGTGTGGACAGGCAATCTCCTCTTTGCCGTTTTCGCGGCTATTCTCACCGGTGCGCTCTTTGGCTTGCTACTCGCCTATATGTCCGTAACCCTGAAAATGGATCAGATCATCGGCGGGACTGTGATCAACATTCTCGCACTCGGTTTAACGGGATACTTTTATCAGGTCGGGCTGACCACTAAAGGGAAGCTACTTCCCATCCCGCTCGGTCCGTTGGCTGATATTCCCATTATCGGGCCTGCGCTCTTCAACAATCCCCCCATCACCTACGCGACCTTCATCCTCGTCTTCGTCGTCCATTATGTCCTCTTCCACACCAAATGGGGACTGCGCACACGAGCCGTTGGAGAACATCCGCGTGCAGCAGATACGCTCGGCGTAGATGTGTACAAAGTACGCTATGTAAATGTAATTTTAGGCGGTGCAATTGCCGGTCTCGCAGGCGCATTCCTGACGCTGGAAGCAGTCGGCTCATTTGAACGAGCAATGACTAACGGGCGTGGATTTGTGGCTTTGGCAGTGATGATTTTTGGTAAGTTCACTCCATTCGGTGCATGGGGAGCCGCGCTGCTCTTTGGCTTTGCGAACGCGATGCAAACCCAGCTCCAATTTGCAGACATCAAAATAGCGCATCAATTTATCGGGATGCTGCCTTATGTTTTGACTATTGTCGTCTTATCTGGCTTTGTTGGACGTACCCACGTCCCCGCAGCAGATGGCGTCCCCTACGACAAGGAGTAAGCCATGACAGAAGAAAATCTGGCCCTTGAAATCCGCAATGTGACCAAACAATTCCCTGGCGTTCTCGCTAACGACAATGTCAGTTTTGACTTGCGCAAAGGTGAGATTCACGCCTTGCTCGGCGAAAACGGCGCAGGAAAATCAACTTTGATGAACGTCGTCTATGGTCTTTACGCTCAAGATGAAGGTGAGTTCTTCATTGACAATAAGTTGGTTGAGATTAATGGCCCCAGCGATGCAATCAACTACGGGATTGGTATGGTGCATCAGCACTTTATGCTTGTTCCAGTTTTCAGCGTAGTCGAAAATATGATTCTCGGAGCAGAAGTGACCAAAGGCACCAGCCTTGACTTAGCTCGTGCACGCCGTGAGATCATAGAAATCTCGCAAGCTTACGGACTCGAAGTAGATCCAGACGCGATCGTTGAAAATCTCCCCGTTGGTGTACAGCAGCGTGTTGAAATTCTGAAAGCACTCTATCGCAAAGCCAATATCCTCGTCCTTGACGAGCCAACAGCCGTTCTAACGCCACAAGAAGCCGAAGATCTCTTTGTTGTGATGCGCCAACTCACAGAGATGGGTGTTTCGATTATCTTTATTACCCATAAACTCAAAGAGATTCTCAATGTCGCAGATCGTGTAACCGTAATGCGACGTGGAAAAGTTGTTGGACATACCTCCCCTAAAGAAACCGATCAACAAGGTCTTGCTACGATGATGGTCGGACGCGATGTACTTCTTGAAGTTGCAAAAGAACCTGCTAAACCAACGAACGTAGTTCTTGAAGTTGCACGCCTTAGCATCACAGATGAACGCGATGTAGAAGTTGTTAAAGACATCTCCTTTGAAGTCCGCGCTGGCGAGATTTTAGGCATTGCCGGTATTCAAGGCAACGGACAAACCGAATTGATCGAAGCAATCACTGGCTTACGTGGTGCAGATTCTGGGAGCGTTCTTCTTTCAGGCGAGGAAATTCCCTTTGAAAAACCGCGCTATCTCGTTGAGCATGGGATGGGGCATGTCCCCGAAGACCGCCATAAACACGGACTGGTACTCCCCTACGATTTAGCAGATAATATGGTGCTTAACACCTACTATCAAAAGCCCTACGCAGGGCAAATGCTAACTCGCGACCAGCAAACCATTCTTAAGAACGCATACGGGCTAATTCAACGCTTCGATGTGCGTGCACCAGGCCCTGAAGTCAACGCCTCCACGCTATCTGGCGGTAACCAGCAAAAAGTCATCGTCGGCCGCGAGTTTAGTCGTCCGCTAAAGGTCTTGATCGCCAATCAGCCAACACGCGGGCTTGATGTCGGTTCCATTGAATATATCCATAAAGAAATCGTCAAAATGCGTGATGAAGGTGTGGGCGTTCTCGTCATCTCTGCCGAACTGGATGAAATTCTTTCACTTTCTGACCGAATTGCAATTATGTTCCGCGGCGAAATTGTGACCATTGTAAAAGCCAAAGGCACCACTCGTGAACAACTTGGCTTATGGATGGCAGGCGCACACCCTGAAGCCGCTGTTTAGGAAAAAATCACGAAACTTTAGGAGACGCTCTTTGGAGCGTCTCTTTTTATTTCCCCTGAAGCCTAAGCTTATTTGTCTTGATGATGTACAATTACATAGATTTCATAAAATACAAGGAGGCTTCTATGTCCAAAAACTCAAAACTTCTCTCTTTACTCGCCCTCATTACTCTCTTCATCTTCGCCTGCACCCTTCCCTCGAGCGAACCAGAAACAAATGACCCCAATATTATCTTTACAGCCGCAGCAGAAACAGCTTCCGTTCAATTAACAAATATTGCCCTAAACAACAATACCAATTCAACTCAGACGCCACTCCCTCCACTTTCGCCACCCACTACAGCCCCCTCTGCAATACCTACCTTACCTTCAATTACGCCAACAGAAGATAATTGCGATAAAGCCAAATTTATCACAGATGTAACTGTTCCAGATGGAACAGTTTACTCCCCCGGAGAAGGCTTTACAAAAACATGGCGCGTAAAAAACATCGGAACCTGCACCTGGACAACGGGCTATGCTCTTGTCTTTGACGGTGGCGAGCAAATGAGCGGGGTATCTCCCCAGACCCTAACAGGAAACGTCGCCCCCGGAGCAACGGTAGACATCTCTGTCAATTTAACCGCCCCAGCCACAACCGGAACCTATACAGGCAACTGGCAAATCAAGAACACATCCAATGTGCTTTTCGCTAAATTTTATGTACAGATCAAAGTGGCAAATCCCGATTTTGCAGTAACAGGTGTAGATTTGACGGTATCAGGTTCTTGTGGTCACTTTACCATCAATGCCGACATCACAACAAATGGAGCAGGCGATGTTACCTATAAATGGAAACGAAGTGATGGTGCTACAGACAACGCCAATCACCCCACTTTGGTTTTTGCATCGGCTGGCACAAAATCGGTTAGCACAGATTGGTTTTTAGGAGCTGCCGGTTCTCATTGGATGGATATCTACATCGACGATCCCAATCACCAACAATTTGGACGCGCTAATTTTAGTTGTCCTTAATGGGATGGATGACGGGGTTCGCACGTGCAATAGGCTTGCTTCCGTTAAATAAACGAGGAACGAGATTTTCTACATCTCCCCATTAATCCGCCAATTTGGGCTTGTAACGTAACCTACAAATTATCTCAAATACAGTCCAGGTCATGTTTTCAACATGATAAATTTAGTACTCTAAACCTCTTTCATAGACTATACAGCAAAAGAAAAATCAGTATAATAGCTTCCGTCAGACAAAAAACAACTATTCTGGCAAAAGGAAAAAAATATGAATAAGAAAATACTCGCTCTTGGCTTTATCTTGAGCATCATCGTGAGCGCATGTGGCTCTTCTTCAGCGGAAGAGATAGAAATGGTCTCAACAGCAGCAGCACAAACCGTTGAGGCTCGCTTTACTCAAATGGCTGAAAGTACATCCACACCTGAACCACCTGAAACATCAGAAGAGCCAACACCCACCCTCACCGCGACCGCGACAGAGACATCACTTCCTGGTGTTGCACCAGAGGGATGTTTAGTGGGAAATTTTGTTAGCGAAACCATTCCAGATGGAACAGTGGTAGAAACTGGTCAATATTTCACCAAAAGCTGGTCTATCAGAAATGATGGGAATTGCACCTGGAATAAAGAATATAAACTGATCTATTGGAGCGGAGAGATACTAGGCGGAGCTGCAGAATATAATTTCTTCGAAGAAATTGCTCCCGGCGAAACGATGACACTCCCAATCCAATTACTCGCTCCATCAGAAACTGGCGTGTACGAGGGCGCATGGAAAATGAAATCTCCTTCGGGCTATATCTTTGGTGTTGGCCAATATAATGCCCCTGTATCAGTAAATGTCAATGTCGGCGAACCGGGCGACCTTGAGTACGGGATCACATCCGTTGTCTACTCTCTTGACAGAGAACCAGATCTTGGTTGCCCCACAAACGTTCACTGGAATATTCACGCAACCATTACCGTTAGCGGAAGAATGACCGTCGTTGCGCAATTTCAACAAAGTGACGGGAATCACACTTTAAAAGAAACGCTCTTCTTTGAAGAAGCTGGATCCAAAACGATAAGTGTGGATTGGACACTTTATAAAGGAGCTGGTCCTGCACCACGCTGGGTACAAGTGGTGGTATTCAAGCCAGATAAGATTTATTACCCCACATTTACTTTCGTGAACAATTGCGCTGATGTTGTAGATTAACAAAAGGCCCAAAACAAGAGAGACCGCCAAAATTGGCGGCCTCTTTTTTTAACGAATTTAACTCTTCTTCCAATCTGAAGTTTTTCAGATAGAAGCAAGCCCAAAACACGTGCAGCACAGGCAATTCATCCTAAAGAATTTTTTCCATTATCCAAAATATTCCTGCTGCTAGCGCGGCTGTAGCGGGGATTGTCACCAGCCAAGCCACCATAATCTCCTTTGCAACACCCCAGCGCACCATCTTCACGCGATCCGCAGAGCCAACGCCCATAATCGAGGAACTAACAACTTGCGTGGTGCTAACAGGGCCACCAACAATTGATGCGCCCAAAATTACGAATGCGGAGGTGAGCTGCGAACTAAACCCATGCACAGGGCGAATTTTATAAAACTTGGAGCCAAGTGTTTTGATTAACTTCCACCCGCCCATTGCCGTGCCAAGCGCGATTGCTGCTGCACTGACGGTGATGACCCATAAAGGAACTTCAAAACTAGGAATAACACCCGCAACAACCAAGCCCAGCGTAATAATGCCCATCGTTTTTTGCGCATCATTTGTGCCATGGCTGAGAGAAAGTGCAACTGCCGAGACGATTTGAGAACGCCTGAAAAAAGAATTGATTTTCGGCGTTGCGCCACGCGCCAAGAAGAAAACCAATTTAGTAAAAATATAGCCCAAGAGCAACCCAATAACCGGAGAGATGAAGAGAGCAATCAAGATTTTGTTCATACCCGCTAATTCAATAGCTGACACGCCTGCACCGATGCTCACCGCACCAATCATGCCGCCAATTAGCGCGTGAGATGAGCTACTTGGAATGCCTAAAAACCAGGTCAGGAGATTCCAGACAATAGCACTTGCCAGGGCAGCGATCAGCACATTGACCGTAATTGCTTCGGCGGCAACAACTTCATGACCAATGGTCGTCGCAACTGCCACGCCAAAGATGAAAGGGGCAATAAAGTGCGCAACAGCTGTAATGCCTAACGCCACGCGCGGCTTAAAAGCGCGTGAGGCAATCATCGTCGCTACGATATTACTCGAATCATGGATACCATTTAAAAAATCAAAGATGACTGCAAATACAATCATCACGATCAAAACAGGAGTCATCATAATGCTGCGCTCCTTAGCTTGTCTTAACGACAATATCCGCAATTAAGTTCGCCGCTTCATCCACACGGTCGGCAGCATTGCTGAGGTGACGTAAAACTTCGCGGCGTTTGAGCATCTCAAAAACATGATGCACATCTTCAGGACCGCTAAAAATATCGGCAATCGCCTCACGATAAACCCGCTCTACGCGTGATTCTAAGGCTTTTGCTCGCTGAGAATGTTCTGCCGCTACAGCAGGATGTTCTTCCAGGCGTTGCATTGCCATATAGAGTTCATAAGTGGCATTTTTCAGATGCGAAGTCATTCGCACCATAAAAGTCGTTGGCTCCACCTTTAATACATCCATTTCGCTAACAGTACTATAGGCATAATCTACAACGTCATCAATAGAGCGAGAAAGCGCGAAAATATCTTCGCGATCAATCGGCGTAACAAAAGACTTGTTCAACTCAGCAATCAAAATTCTGCGTACCTCATCTGCTTCTTTTTCAATTTGTGTTAATTGTTCTGCTAAAGCATGAGTATGCAAGTCCATATATTTTTGCAAGGTCTCAACACCCTTAAAGGTAAGGGAGGCTTGCTCAATGAGCAAGAGAATGAATTTATCTTGTTTTTTCTTGAATAGTTTGAACATATTTCTTTACCTCTATCTTAATTTGATGGGCAACATGAACCCGCCGAATAGAAAGTATATTTTTACCACAAAGTTCACGGAGAAAAAGGGGAAAAGGAGAAAAACTGCAGGAAATTCACCCCAAAATTCACGAAGAGCCAATTTTTAATAAGATTTCACCTGTTTCCATGATCTCTGCGCTTAATTTTCCCGCAGAAAGTTCTTGCAAACCTTCTTCAAAATCATCAAATTTTTCTACGGGAAAACGAATCGTCATCATCACGTCTGCCGCGAACTCTTCATCAAGGATTTCTCCACCTTTTCCTTTCACCAAGAGTCGGGTTTGTTCCAGTAGAGAATATGGTACAGCAAGCAATGCAGTATGCGCCATCACCTTTTGCGCACGTGGGACAGCCAAAACAACCGCCTGTGCGGCTTGCGTATACGCCTTCACCAGACCACCTGTCCCCAACTTGGTGCCGCCATAATAACGCGTTACGACCAACGCCACATCCCCCAAACCACTTCCACGTAAGACAGCCAGAGCCGGCCTCCCTGCTGTTCCTGAAGGCTCGCCATCATCAGATGCGTGTGCTGTAACAGACTTCCCGCCCCCAATCAAAAACGCAGGGACATTATGCGTAGCATCATCAAATTCTCTTTTAACTCGCGCAATAAAGGCCTTCGCTTCATCCACACTAAAAACAGGAGCCAAAGTCGCGATAAAGCGCGAACCACCGATCACAATTTCTCGTCGTATTTCTTTTGCAGGGACAGGATACATAAGTCAAAGTATAATTGAAAAGTTCTTAGACTTCAGATTTTAGACCTAAGACTTTAGACGATAAAACGCAAATTTCCTTTTTCAAACTTTAATCTCGCAATAAAAATCATTACGCAACACGAAATACGCAATAGAAACTATGCTAAAGTTCACGAAAAATTCCATCCCAGCTCTTTTTGCTCTGCTCACCATTCTCGCTTACGGACTTCTCATTCCCTGGCTCGGATTCTACTGGGACGATTGGCCCTTCGCGTGGATCGGCGAATTTCTCGGACCTGCAGAGTTCATTCCTGCTTTTGAACCCTTTCGCCCTTTTATTGCCCCCATCTTTCTTCTCACAACGAGCATCTTTCCACCCATCCCCATCGTCTGGCAAGCCTTCGGGTTGGTTATCCGATTTCTCAGCGTCATCGCTGCGTGGTGGGCACTCAACCAAATTTGGGAAAATCATAAAAGCCAAAATTTCGCCGTCAGCCTGCTCTTCCTCCTCTATCCTGGCTACAGCCAACAATGGGTTGCGTTCACCCATATCAATCAGGAATGGGTCTCACTGATCGCCTATTTGCTCTCTTTTGGGTTAACTGCACAGGCAGTTCGCAGAAATAAAAACCACAAAACGCTTCTCGCTCTGCTACTTCTCTTTTGGGGCCTTTTCCCCACCGAATATTTCGTCAGCATGGAACCGCTGCGTTTTCTAATCATCTTTTTTATGCTCGGTGAAAGAACGCCAAATTTCTGGATGCGGGCAAAAGAGACCACAAAACGCTGGCTCCCCTACCTCGCGCTCTGGCTGGCAAACGCGGGCTGGCTCGCCTATTACTACACTCGGGGTGGGTACAACTCTTATAGCGTGGAAGCAAATTCAAAATCCACGAGCGTATTCGCCGATCTCCTTTTAGGGATTTGGGATCTGCTCTACAAATCCATTTGGATGGTCTGGGTTCAATTCATATCCAATTTTTGGGATTCTCCCACCGCACCGACCTCGATCCTTGGGCTTGCTCTCGTTATCTTTACATTTATTCTCCTTATCATCTACCGTCAAAACCTGAATTTGGCAGATACCGCCAAAAGACATATTTGGGCATCCCAAGCCATTCTCCTTGGTTTGGCGGGATTATTACTTGGACGCATCCCATCATTTTTGGCAGGATTGCCGCTAAAAATCGGCAGCACCTTTGACCGCTTAACCATTTCAATCATGTTTGCTTCGGCATTGCTCATCGCGGGTCTGCTGGAATTATTGGTTAAGAATAAAAAATGGCGCAATCTCATCTTGAGCGGGATTCTTGCTCTTGCAGTTGGGCAGCAATTTCTCAGCGCAAATGATTTTCGGCGAGATTGGGAAAAACAACGTAATTTAGCATGGCAACTTTCCTGGCGTATCCCCGCGATGGAAGAGGGCACAGCTCTCATTACCCATAAACTCCCAATGGACTCGGAAAGCGATCAATCTTTTACCGCTCCCCTAAATTGGATTTACGCACCAAACTATCAGGCAGGTGACCTGCTCCCCTATGCTTTCGTCAACACCATAAAACGACTGGGCGGCTATACTCTGCCCGCGTTGGAGCCAGACATACCGATCAAAGTCCCTTATCGAACAGTCAGGTTTGAAGGCTCAACCTCTGCTGCCATTGTCATCTATGCCCCTGAAAAAGGCTGCCTGCGCGTTTTGGATTCTGTTTATGCTAACGCAAGAACCTATAATCGAGAAAGTGATTTTCTGACTGATGCCATTTTTCTTTCTGATCCTTCTCGCATTCTTACAGAGGCAGAATCTGCTACTGTCCCCGCCTCGCTATTTGGCAAAGAGCCAGTACATGAGTGGTGCTATTACTCAACAAAAGCCGAGTTAGCCCGTCAACGCGGTGATTGGGATGAGGTCGTCCGTTTGGCAGATGAAGCAAAATCACAAGGGTATACCCCAGTCGATGCTTTTGAGTGGCTACCCTTTATCGAGGGGTATATATATACAGAAAATCTCGACCGAGCAGAAGAATTATCACAAATTGCAATCAAAAAGGAGCCACGCCTGCGTAAAGGGCTTTGCCAATTATGGGGGCGTGTAGAGGCAAATATACATCATCCTGAGGGGCAAAAATTAGCTCAAAGAATCCAGAACGAGTTAAGTTGTTCACCGTAAAACATCTTCAAAATTTCTCTATTTCTACCTGAAAACAAGAGCATCTGCCCCCCTACAGGGCAACTTGACGGGGGTATTGTGTTGTGCTACTATCAAGTTCTAAAAACACCTGTTCTACGAGTAAAATAGAGGTGTTTATGAAAGAGGAGAATCACTATGATAGCGCAGAAAATATCTGGCATTTTAACCATCACAGCCTTAATGATAATAGCTCTTGTCGTCACTGGTTGCAGGCAATCCTATGCACCAATTGATGAAAGCCTTGCTACCCCTGTAGTAGAAGGCGAAAGCGAATTTCCCGCAACCCTGGCTTCTGATATGGAGGGAGTATTTGCGGCTGGCGCAGAAACATCAACAGCTATTGCTGTTGCTTCTGGTGCACCAACTGTAAATGCTGCCTTGGAACCATCAGCAACGGTTGATCCTGCCGCAGGAGAAACGGCTACCCCGAGCCCCACATCCGATGCGCCAACAAGTACACTCCCGGTAGTGGCAACTGAAACTGTAGTACCTCCTACTGTAATAGGCGGCAGACCTGCCAGCTATACGCTCAAAAAAGGCGAATTCCCTTATTGTATTGCTCGCCGTTTCGATATTGATCCTGGTGAATTACTTAGCTTGAATAGCCTCTCTTCTGCACAGGCGCAAACCTACTATCCGGGGATGACTCTTAGCATCCCGCAGAGTGGCAAAGCCTTCCCATCTGCACGAGCACGGAATGGTCACCCTGTTAGCTATACTGTTCCAGCGAACACCACTGTTTACGGCGTAGCCTGCTATTTTGGTGATGTTGATCCCGCAGCAATTATGGCCAAAAATACGATCCCAGATCCCAATAATATCGCTGCAAACACCATACTTAGTATTCCGTAAAGCTTTTTTATGCCAAATTAAAACACCCAAGAGAAGAACTTTTCTTCTCTTGGGTGTTTCTATGTCTGGAGCTTCATATGAAATTTGAATTACTTGAATCAGAAACGATTTTCAAGGGGCGTGTTTTCACTATTAGACGTGACAATCTACGTACTCCAGATGGCAGAACAACAAAATTTGATATTGTAGAGCATCACGGATCTGTTGTGATCTTGCCCGTTGACAGCGATGGAAATCTGCTGCTCGTACGCCAATACCGCCACGCCGCAGTGGATGATTTGCTCGAACTCCCCGCAGGTGTTCTTGAGAAAAACGAAGAGCCAATTCTCTCGGCAGGACGAGAACTCCGTGAAGAAACGGGGATGGCATCTGATAATTTGATTGAGTTAGGGAAGTTTTATCTTGCCCCTGGCTATTCAACAGAACTAATGACTGTCTTTTTGGCAACCGATTTACGAGTTGATCCCCTCGACCCAGATGCTGATGAATTTCTGGACGTGGTGAAAATGCCAATTGCAGAGGTTCTATCCATAGCGGAAGCAGGCAAAATGCCAGATGCGAAAACACTGGCGGCGTTGCTAATGGCTCGCCCACATTTAAAATCCTATCTAGAATAAAAATTTACTCGTCACCTTTTATCAAAATTTGCAAGGGAATTTAAATTCATAAAAGTGACAAGTCGCAGAGTATTTTTAGCTATAGATAACTATTAAAACTACTGCGAAAAGACTATACTTAGGCTGGTTTTTTCCATGTTTAAATTCGCAATATGCTAAAGCATATTGACTAAAGGAGTATCTTTTATGGAACGTAAAATTGCAACTATTGACGGTAACGAAGCTACCGCCAATATCGCGCATCGCACCAATGAAGTGATCGCGATTTATCCAATCACCCCCTCCACCCCAATGGGCGAGTGGGCTGACCAATGGTCTGCTGACGGGGAGAAGAATATCTGGGGATCTACCCCCGAAGTTATCGAAATGCAAGCCGAAGGTGGCGCAGCAGGTGCAGTGCATGGTGCATTGCAAACAGGTGCATTGACCACTACCTTTACCGCCTCGCAAGGTCTGCTTTTGATGATGCCCAATATGTACAAAATTGCGGGCGAGTTAACCTCCACCGTTTTCCATGTGGCGGCTCGTTCTGTAGCAGCACAGGCATTGTCTATTTTCGGTGACCACTCTGACGTGATGGGCGTTCGCTCAACAGGTTGGGCTATGCTCTCTTCCGGCTCCACCCAAGAGGCACATGATTTTGGATTGATCGCTCAAGCTGCTACGCTTGAAAGCCGCGTTCCCTTTATGCATTTCTTTGAAGGTTTCCGCGTTTCGCATGAAATCAATAAAATTGAACTTGTAGGTGATGACGACATCACAATGATGATTGATGATGATTTGGTACGCGCCCATCGTGAGCGTGGACTATCTCCTGATCGCCCCGTTATTCGTGGTACAGCGCAAAACCCTGATGTTTTCTTCCAAGCACGCGAAACTGTTAATAAGTATTATGATGCTTGCCCTGAAATTGTTCAGAAAGCTATGGATAAATTCGCTGAGCAAGTTGGTCGAGAATATAAGCTCTTTGAATATATTGGCGCAGAAGATGCAGAACGCGTAATTATTATTTTGGGTTCTGGCGGCGAAGCTGTAGCGAAAATTGTGAAGTACCTGAATGATAAAGGCGAGAAAGTTGGCGTTGTACGTGTTCGTTTATATCGTCCCTTCTCTGTAAAACATCTTTTAGATGCTATCCCTGCCAGCACAAAAGTTGTGGCAACACTTGACCGCACAAAAGAACCCGGCGCAACTGGTGAGCCTCTTTATCAAGATATTATCACCGCGTTTGCCGAAGGCGTATCAGACGGTACCGCACCCTTTGAAACCTCACCAAGTGTAATTGGCGGGCGTTACGGTCTTTCATCCAAAGAATTTACGCCCGCAATGGTTGTAGGCGTTTTCGATGAGATGAAGAAAGAAAATCCAAAAAACCATTTCACTGTTGGCATCACCGATGATGTGACAAATACCAGCATAGATTACGACCCCAGCTTCTACATTAAAGGCAGTAAAACAATTCGTGCGCTTTTCTATGGATTAGGCTCTGACGGCACCGTTGGTGCGAATAAAAACTCGATCAAAATTATTGGTGAGCAAACTGATAATTATGCCCAAGGCTATTTCGTGTACGATTCACGAAAAGCGGGCGCAAAGACCATTTCTCACTTGCGCTTTGGACCTGAACCCATTCATGCACCTTATTTAATTAGGCAAGCACATTTTATAGCTTGTCACCAATTCAATTTCCTTGAGCAAATTGATATGCTCAAAAATGCAATGAATGGCGCAGTTTTCTTGCTGAACAGCACCTACAGCCCCGAAGAAGTTTGGGCACAATTGCCAAAAGAAGACCAAGAAACCATTATAGAGAAGGAAATTGAGTTTTATGTAATTGACGGTTATGAAGTTGCAAAAATGACGGGGATGGGTGTGCGCATCAATACCATTATGCAAACTTGTTTCTTCGCGATCAGTGGCGTTTTGCCTCCAGATGAAGCGATTGCCGCTATCAAAACCGCCATTAAGAAAACCTATAGCAAAAAGGGACCCGCAGTTGTTGAGAAAAACTATGCTGCTGTAGACCAAGCATTGGCGCATTTGCACCAAGTTGAATATCCTAAAGAAGCAAATAGCGCACTAACTCGCCGTTTGCCCGTTCCTGCTGAATCTCCTGAGTTTGTGAAAGACGTTCTCGCTAAAATGATTTTGGGCGAAGGCGATGACCTCCCCGTCAGCGCAATGCCCGATGATGGCACTTACCCCTCTGGCACAACGCAATGGGAAAAACGAAATTTAAGCTTAGACATTCCTGTTTGGGAAGATGATCTTTGTATTCAATGTGGCAAATGTGTATTTGTTTGTCCGCACGCTGTCATTCGCCAAAAAGTTTATGATCCGGCATTGCTTAATGATGCTCCTGGCACTTTCAAAAGCATAGATGCTAAATTCAGAGAGCTACCTGATACAAAATACACCATTCAGATTGCCCCCGAAGATTGCACAGGCTGTCAACTTTGTGTAGAAGTCTGCCCTGCAAAGGATAAAACAAACCCTGAACGTAAAGCTCTTAATATGGCAGATCAAGCTCCAATCCGTGAAAATGAAAGAGATAATTGGGACTTCTTCCTTGATCTTCCTGAAGTTGATCGCACCAAAATCAAACTGGGCAATATCAAAAACTCACAATTATTGCAACCGCTCTTCGAGTTCTCTGGTGCTTGCGCAGGTTGTGGCGAAACCCCTTATATCAAATTGGTCACGCAACTCTTTGGCGACCGCACCATCATCGCCAATGCAACTGGTTGTTCCTCCATTTATGGCGGTAATCTCCCCACCACGCCTTATACCCACAATAGCGATGGACGTGGTCCCGCATGGTCGAACTCACTCTTTGAAGATAATGCCGAATTCGGTCTGGGTATGCGCCTGACCGTTGATAAACAAAATGAATACGCTCGTGAGCTACTCACCGCACAAGCAGATATGATTGGCGCAGAATTGGTCAAAGATATTCTCGAAGCCGACCAAGCAGACGAAGCTGGCATTCAAGCCCAACGCGCTCGCATTGACACACTCAAAGAAAGATTGACAGGTAAAGATAACCCCAAAGCCAAAGATTTACTCGGCTTGGCAGATATCCTTGTTGAGAAGAGTGTTTGGATTATCGGTGGTGATGGCTGGGCTTATGATATTGGTTACGGCGGTCTCGACCACGTTCTTGCCTCTGGGCGCAACGTCAATATCTTGGTTATGGATACGCAAGTTTATTCCAATACCGGTGGCCAGTCATCCAAAGCGACCCCTATCGGCGCAGTTGCCAAATTTGCTGCTGAAGGCAAAGAAATCGCCCGCAAAGACTTGGGCATGATCGCCATGTCTTATGGCTATGTCTATGTCGCACAAATTGCAATGGGTGCCAGCGATATGCAAACCCTCCGCGCCATCCGCGAAGCCGATGCCTTTGACGGACCCTCCCTCATCATCGCTTATAGTCACTGTATCGCGCACGGCTACGATATGAAAGACGGCTTGACTCAACAAAAACTACTTGTCAAATCTGGTTTGTGGCCCCTCTATCGCTATAATCCTGAAAACACCAAGAAGGGCAAAAATCCGCTCAAGTTGGATTCAAAAGCTCCGTCAATCCCCATTTCTGACTTTGCCTACAACGAAGCCCGCTTCCGCGTTCTCACCCAGAACGACGAAAGCCGAGCAGAAACGCTTATGAAAAGCGCAGAGAAAGACGCACACGCTCGCTGGAATCTCTACGAACAAATGGCGAAGATGAATTACGAAAAAGACGAAGAATAAAATCTGACGCTTAAATAACGAAACCTGACAGGTCTTGAAGACTTGTCAGGTTTTTTTCTTTAATGCGGATTAAAAACCGCTTCGCTCTGAAGCGCACGTGATTTTGGCTTGGTTGCCAATAAACAACGTAGTGTGGGGAAATAAGCTTTTTTGGGTCCATCCCGTACCGCAAGATTTATCTCGCTCTTATAGCAAAAATATTTCTCCCTATTGACTTTCCCTTTTTTTTCTTGTAAAATAACTTTGTAAGTCCATTGACCTTACAAAGTCTTTCAAGAGGAACCCCAGTGATTCCCCAAAAAGCAACTCGCCAGCAAACAAAAGAACATAATAGAGATTTGGTTCTCAAAACCATCTTCGATAATGAAACAATTAGTCGAGCAGAGATTGCGCGTCTCACCCGTTTAACGCGTACAACTGTCTCGAATATTGTTTCTTCATTATTAGAGCAAGGCTTAGTCGAAGAAATTGGCTTAGGTGAATCTTTGGGTGGAAAAGCCCCTGTCCTATTAAGTCTCATCGCAGATGCCCGCTATCTCATCGGCATAGATTTAGAACAAGATGAGTTTATTGGAGCCGTCATCAATTTAAGGGGAGAGATCAAAGAATATATAGAAATTCCAACCAACCAAAGCGATGGTCAAGAAGCCATAAACTTGATTTACCAAATACTAAATCAACTACTCGCAACCAATTTCAATCCCATTATCGGGATCGGCGTTGGTGCGCCAGGATTAATGAATTTAAAAGAAGGAATTGTCGTTCAGGCAGTCAATTTCGATTGGGAAAATTTACCTTTAGCAAATATTCTAAATGCTCGCTATAACTTGCCTGTTTCAGTATTAAACGACAGCCAAGCCTCAGCCATAGGTGAGTTTTTCTATGGGATGGGGCATAAACCAAACGAAAATCTTATTGTTGTTAATGTTAAAGAAGGCACAAGCGCAGGCATTTTAATTAATGGAAAACTTTTTCAAGGAGATGGCGGCGGAGCAGGAGAAATTGGCCATGTTGTCGTTCAACAAAACGGCATTTTTTGTCGTTGCGGAAAACGTGGTTGTCTGGAAACCCTCACCGGCACCAAAGCCATTCTTCGGCGCGCCAAAATTTTAGCTCCTGAAGCAAAAAACTCGATCTTGCCAAAAGAAAGCGAAAAAATCTCGTTAGACCTGATTAGAGATGCTTTCCTTGCCAAAGATGCCCTTGCGCAAGAAATCGTTTTTGAAGCAAGTCATTATTTAGGCTCATCTATCGCCAATCTGGTTGGTATTCTAAATATCCAAAAAATTGTCTTAACGGGCGAGATGACTCGTTTTGGGGATGCTTGGCTTCAATCGGTACGAGATTCAATGCACAAATCCTCCTTCAACAAACTATCCCAAAACACCACCGTTGAGCTTGGTAAAACAGAGCTTCAAGGCTGCATTTTGGGCGCATCCGCGTCTATGCTCATCAACGATTATTCGCTACTTTTCAAAGAGAATTAAATGAAACTTATTTCCCCGCAAATTCAACCACCTCTCGATTCAGTCTATCGCCCTGCCGTTTTAGCCAACCACGCTTTTCAGAGGAAATGTGCAGAAAACGGCATCCCACTCATCATTGGGCTGGAGCGTAGCGGTGATAACTTCACTCGTTTTGAGACCAAAATTCTGCCCGACAATCATCCCGATAATTTAGAGTATATTGAACGCATCGTCAAATTTCTGCTCTGGCAACGGGGCGGATTTCGGCTCTATATCGCTGGCTCTCAACAAGTCGGCGAGCATATTCGCAAAGTGTATGCCCAAGGTGGAAAACGTAAATTTGACTATAAATTTATGGGAGAAAAAGTCTACGAGAGGGATTTTGAAGTCATCATTTGTGATGTGGATGAAATGCCCGCTTCGCACGAAACTGGAAAGTTGCTCGGCGGCTATTTACAGGGTGCCCGCATCGGCTTTGATCTGGGTGCCTCCGACCGAAAAGTGAGTGCCGTAGTAGACGGAGAAGTGATTTACAGCGAAGAAGTGGTCTGGGAGCCACGCAAGCACAGCGACCCCACGTATCACGCTGGGGAAATAAAAAAAGCTCTTGAAACGGCGGCAAGCAAAATGCCACGCGTGGATGCCATCGGCGGGAGTTCGGCAGGTGTATACGTTGAGAATCGTCCTATGGTCGCATCCCTCTTTAGAGCCATCCCAGAAGAAAATTTTGACGAAATCAAGAATCTTTTCCTCCAAATCCGAGATGAGATGGGCGTCCCGCTTGAAATCATCAACGACGGTGACGTGACCGCGTTGGCAGGCGCGATGTCGCTCGAAGATACCGGTATTTTGGGCGTTGCGATGGGGTCGAGCGAAGCTGTTGGTTATGTAAACACCGAAGGGCACATTATGGGCTGGCTGAACGAGTTGGCTTTTGCACCAGTGGATTACAGCCCCAACGCTCCTGTAGAAGAATGGTCTGGCGATATTGGCTGTGGTGCAACTTACTTTTCACAACAATCTGTTTTTCGGCTTGCTCCTGCCGCAGAGATTGAAATCCCGGAAGGAATTACAGATGCCGCAAAGTTGAAATTTGTACAAGAAAAACTGGAAGCCGGGCATGAGGGCGCAAGCCAGATTTGGCAGAGTATCGGCGTTTACTTAGGTTATACCCTTGCCCATTATGCCGATTTTTATAATCTGAAACATGTCCTAATTCTAGGACGTTGCACCTCAGGACACGGTGGCGATTTAATTATCGAAGGCGCGCAAAAAGTGCTGGAGAGAGAATTTCCTGAGCTAAATTTTCACATTCAGCTTCCTGATGAAAAAAGTAGACGTGTTGGGCAATCTATTGCCGCGGCGAGTTTGCCGAAATTAAATTAAAGATAGAGCTGCACTGCATCCAAAAAAATAATATGAAATTTAACCAAAACACAACCGAAATTTATATCCCTGACGATGCTCCCCTAAAAAATGCCCTCGCGCGCACCACGCATCTTTGCATTGCCGCGCACCAAGACGATATTGAGATTATGGCAGCATCGTCAATTTTAGAATGTTTCCAACGTGAGGACAAATGGTTTACGGGCGTAGTCGTCACCGACGGTCGTGGCTCGGCGCGCGCAGGTATCTACGAAAAATATAGTGATGAAGAAATGCGTTTGGTGCGTTTTAAAGAACAACGCAAAGCCGCGCTTATTGGCGAGTACTCCGCTCAAATCATGTTGGATTATCCTAGCAAAATAATCAAAGATGGAAAAAGCACTTCTCCCATAAACGATATTCTCGCTATCTTGCAGGCAACAAATCCTAGCGTAGTTTATACACATAACTTGGCAGATAAACATGCCACACATGTTGGTGTTGCGATAAAAATTATCAAAGCGATGCGTAGTTTAGAAGAAAATGAAAGACCCAAAAATTTATATGGTTGTGAAGTCTGGCGTGATCTGGATTGGATGCGAGATAGCGAAAAAGTTATCTTAGATACTTCGAAACAGAGCAATCTACAAGCCGCATTATTGGGTATTTTTGATTCCCAAATCAGCGGCGGTAAGCGCTACGACCTCGCTTCAATGGGTAGACGCTTAGCAAATGCGACTTATTTTTCCTCGCATGATGTTGATGATGCTAGCGGATTAAGTTATGCGATGGATTTGACTCCGCTGGCTGAAAATCCCGATTTAGATATTCAGAATTATGTACAAGGTTTCATTGATCGTTTTTCTCAAGATGTAGACAACCTAATTCGCAGTGTAATGTAGAAAACCCAAAATAAAGGAGGTGTTGCCATCAATCGTTTTAAAAAGGATACGCAGGTCATCCATCCTTCACCAAAAGAAAAAGATGACCCGCGCGGTAGTTCAGGATGAAAGATATTCAACCTGGAATGATTGTAATTTCTATAGTTTAAAAATTCAAGGAGAAAGAAATGCGTACAAAACTATTTGTATTCCTCGTGCTTGCAAGCCTCGTACTCAGTGCTTGCGGTGGAGCCTCAGCTCCCGAAGCCCCTGCCCCTGAAGCTCCTGCGGCCGAAGAGGCCCCTGCTGCTGAAGAAGCCCCCGCGACCGAAGAAGCACCTGCTGCTGAAGAAATGGAAAAAGTCACCTTGACAATTGAAAGTTGGCGTAACGATGATCTTGCTCTTTGGCAAGATGTGATTATTCCCGCCTTCAATGCTCATTACCCAGACATCGAAGTCATCTTTGCTCCCTCCGCCCCCGCAGAATACAATGGTATTCTCAGCACCAAATTGGAAGGTGGAACTGCTGGTGATTTGATCACAGCGCGCCCCTTCGACAATTCGCTTTTGCTTTATGAGGCAGGCTATTTAGCTGATGTGACTGATTTAGATGGCATGGAAAACTTTGGCGATGCTGCTCGTAGCGCATGGATTACTGACGATGGCTCAGCCGTTTTTGCAGTACCTATGGCTTCTGTGATCCACGGTTTTATCTATAACAAAGATGCGTTCACAGAACTAGGTCTTGAAACCCCAGCAACAGTCGAAGAATTTTATGCAGTCCTCGATGCCTTCGCTGCAGATGGAACCTATGTTCCCCTCGGTATCGGCACCTCAGATTTGTGGGAATCAGCCACCATGGGCTTCCAAAATATTGGCCCGAACTACTGGAAAGGTGAAGAAGGCCGCCAAGGCTTGATTGCTGGAACAGAAAAATTCACAGACCCGCAATATATTGCCGTTTTTGATGAACTGGCAAAATGGGGTCCCTATCTTGCTGATGGCTATGAAGCTCAATCTTACCCAGATTCCCAAAATTTATTCACTTTGGGTCTAGCGGCAATTTACCCCGCCGGATCTTGGGATATTGGTACATTTAACCCGCTTGTTGATTTTGAAATGGGTGCATTCAAACCCCCCGTTGTTGCTGCCGGAGATACTTGCTATATCAGTGACCACACCGATATTGCTATCGGCATGAACGCCGCCACCTCACACCCTGAAGAAGCAAAAACCTTCCTGACCTGGTTAGCTTCCGCTGAATTTGCTGATATCTATACTAACAACGTTACTGGCTTCTACTCCCTTTCCAACCATGCTGTAGAAGTCGCTGACCCTGTAGCTGCTGATTTCCTCAGTTGGCGCGGTGAATGCGAATCCACTATCCGTAATTCTTACCAGATTCTCTCTCGTGGTGAACCTAATCTAGAGAATGAACTCTGGGCAGTTAGTGCCAACGTAATCAATGGCACTCAAACATCTGCAGAAGCTGCCGCTCAACTTCAAGATGGCTTGGACGGCTGGTATACTCCATAAAGTAAAGGCATAATCTTTACCTGAAGATGTAAAATGCTAGAATAGAACTAAGAAACGTAATAGGGCAGCTCTGATAAGGAGCTGCCCTATTAAAGAGAATGCGAGGATCCTATGGACAAGACACCTGTAAAACCAAGAAAAAAATTCCCCTTTCATATTTTTGTTTTCCTTGCTCCAGCAGTCATTATCTATAGCTTGTTCATGGTCTACCCCTTGTTAGATTCATTACGACTAAGTTTTTTTTCTGAAATTGATGGTAAGGAAATTTTTGCAGGGTTCAGTAACTATAATCGGTTGTTGAATGACCCTAACTGGAAGCCACGATTTTGGGGTGCAGTCAAGAACAATTCAATCTTTTTTGTCATTCATATGCTTGTTCAGAATCCGCTAGGATTAGCTTTAGCTGCGTTGATTTCAATGAAATCCGTGAAGGGACGTGATCTTTACCGAGCATTTTTCTTCCTACCTTCTATCCTATCCTTTGTTATTGTTGGATTTGTATGGCAATTAATTCTTAGTCCGTTATGGGGGATTGGTGAAGGAATTATGGGATTTCTAAGGCTAGGAGAATATTTCAAGCCTTGGCTGGGTCTTGAGGGTTCCGCACTTATTACATTATCTCTTATCTCTGTTTGGCAATTTATTGGCATTCCGATGATGCTTCTCTACGCATCGCTGATCGGTATCCCCGATGAATTAATTGAAGCAGCCCGGATCGACGGAGCTAATAACTGGAAAATATTCTGGGGAATTAAATTCCCCATCATTTTACCGACCGTAGGCATGGTGGGAATTCTTACCTTTGTCGGCAACTTTAATGCTTTTGACCTCATTTATACAACCCAGGGAGCTTTGGCAGGCCCTAACTTCTCTACAGACTTAATGGGCACGCTCTTTTATCGAACTTTTTTTGGGCAGCAACTTCAGCTCGGAAATCCAACTATGGGGGCCACTGTTGCTGCGATGATGTTTCTGATTATTTTAATCGGTGTCTTACTCTATATGTTTGGCTGGCAACGCCGCATAACCACTTACGATCTTTAGGAGAAGACAATGAATTTATCTTGGGACAAGAATAAGCGCCGAATTTCAGGTATCTTTCCACATATTCCATTGCTGTTTTTCACATTGATCGCTTTGTTTCCGATTGTTTTGATCGTGATTAACTCGTTCAAGGAACGAAAAGCGATTTTTAGAACTCCTTACCTTCTCCCGACAGCAGAAACATTTAGCTTCAAAGGATATATAACATTATTTGAAAGAGCAAACTTTGAACTCTATTTTCTAAACAGTTTCATTGTAGTTGCTGCGTCAATGTTCTTTATATTACTTTTTGGGGCAATGGCCGCATTTGCTCTGGCTGAATATGATTTCCCTGGTAATCCGATCTTAGGATTATATTTGGCAATAGGGATTATGATCCCTATTCGGTTAGGGACAGTTAGCATTCTTCGGCTGGTAGTAAGTTTAGGTTTGATCAATACACTCACTGCATTGATCATGGTTTATATCGCCCAAGGGTTGCCAATGACGATCTTTATCTTGACACAATTTATGAAGTCTGCACCAAGAGAATTAAAGGATGCTGCGCGGGTAGATGGTGCCAGTGAGTACCGAATATTTTGGCTGATCGTACCGCTTGTCCGCCCTGCGTTGGCAACAGTAGCGATTTTCACAATGGTGCCAATTTGGAATGATCTATGGTTCCCATTGATTTTAGCGAATGGGGAGAAGACTAAAACCGTTACTTTGGGAACTCAAGTGTTCTTAGGTCAATTTGTAATTGACTGGAACGCTGTGCTTTCATCGCTTACATTAGCAATGGTGCCTGTATTAATTTTGTATCTGATTTTCTCTAAAAATTTGATCAGAAACATTACAGCCGGTTCGGTAAAATAATTTCAGGAACAGCAATCTTTGTAGAAAAATTTGTGTCTGAAAAGGGATTAGCAATATGAAAAAAATAGGTATAGTTGGAACGGGTTTTATGGGGGCAACCCATGCTGAAGCTTGGTTGAATACCAACGCCTCAATTTATGCTTGCACATCAAAACCGGTAGACCACGCAGAACCTTTTGCAAAAAAATATGGGGCTAAAGTATTTCCCGATCTAGAAAGCATGTTGCCAGAAATAGACATTGTGGATATTTGTACACCTACCCATTTACATCACGAAATGGTACTCAGTGTGGCAAAGGCTGGGAAAACGATTATTTGCGAAAAGCCGCTTTCTCTCACCGTTGAAGAAGGTGTAGAGATGATAAAGGCTTGTAAAAAAGCAAACAGCAAACTACTGATTGGGCATGTGGTTCGCTTTTTCCCAGAATATGCGGCAGCTCGTGAGCGGGTACTATCTGGAGAAATAGGGGAAACCGCAATCATTCGTCTCTCACGTGAAGCATTTCAACCATCCAATGCCTACAATAATTGGTATATGGAACACGAAAAATCTGGGGGGATGATGCAAGATCTAATGATCCATGATTTTGATTACGCTCGTTGGGTAGCTGGTGATGTAGTAAAAGTATTTGCTAAAAATATAGTATTTAGCACAGATCTAACTCCTAACTTTGATCATGCAATGGTCATCCTCACGCACAAGAACGGCACTATTTCCCACATTGAAGGTTCGTGGGCAATGCCCAAGCCAATTTTTCGGACATCATTCGAAATTGCAGGCAGTGAAGGGTTGATAACCTATAATTCAAAAACTGCAACACCAATCCATTTTGCCCTACATAAAACTACTGAAGACGACCAATCTGTGGGCTTGCCAGGTATGCCCATGCTGGAAAGCCCTTATACGACTCAGATCAAAGAATTTTACAGCAATATCCTCAATAACACACCTAGTCGTATTTCTGCTGAAGATAGTCTGGCGGCAGTCCAAATTGCGCGCGCAGCAATCGAATCTGCTAAAACGGGTAAAGCAATTAAACTTCAATCTCTTGATGAGGTGCTGATATGAAAATAGGCATTATGAGCTTTGCACACTTACACGCCGAAGCCTATATCTCGAATCTAAAAAACATAGCCGATGTTGAAATTATTGGTATTGCAGACGAGAATCAAGGGCGAGGAAAATACTTTTCAGAACTATATGGTCTTCGTCAGTTTTCATCATATAGCGAATTGCTAAATAATGAGCCAGAAGGTGTTCTGATCTGCTCAGAAAACACCAAGCATCGAGAATTGACTGAAATGGCAGCAAATGCTGGTGCTCATGTGCTTTCTGAAAAACCACTGGCTTTATCTGTGGAAGACTGTCAATCCATGATTGATACTTGCAATAAAAATAATGTCTTCCTTATGACTGCTTTCCCCATGCGTTTTTCCGCTCCCCTCATGGAGGTAAAAAAACACCTTGCCGAAGATGGATTAGGCAAAGTTATAGCTATGGTTGGAACCAATCAAGGTCAAGTTCCCAGCCATCATCGGGCTTGGTTTGTAGACAAAAAACTGGCTGGAGGGGGAGCAATTTTAGACCACACCGTTCATTTGGCAGATATTTATCGTTGGTATCTGAATTCGGAAGTAGTTGAAGTTTACGCACAATCGAACCATATCATCCAGGCAGGTGTCGTAGATGTTGAAACTGGGGGGATGTTAATGCTCAGATTCGACAATGACACCTTTGCTACCATTGATAGCTCGTGGAGCCGCCCAAAACGATTTAAAACCTGGGGCGGGTTAACAATCGAAATAATTGGCGAGAAAGGCATTGTAGATATAGATGCTTTCAGTACAAATCTGCATATACACGGTGGAGTTGAACAACATTTTCGCTTAGACCCAGTTGGCTCCGATGCCAATCAAGGGATGATCGACGAGTTCACAGCTTCTATCCGAGACAAACGCCCGCCCAAGGTAACTGGATATGATGGATACAAAGCCGTCGAAGTTGCCCTGGCAGCCTATCGCTCAATAGAGAGTGGACAACCTGTTTTACTGTCCAACTAAATTTGGGCGGATGAAAAACCGCGTCGCGCGCGTTTTGGGCTTGATACCGTTAAATAACATCTCCAGTCTCTGAGCGGAACCGAAGCGGAGCGTAGTTGCAGACGAAGAGCGGCATCTCCAAGCCCCCGTCCTTCGTCTACAGGCTCAAAAACAGTCGCCTTCCGCTCAGGAACTGTAGATAAAAACCTTATGACCCTCCACTCCGAAATCCTCGAACAACCCGTCCGTTTAGCGAATCTCCTCTCCATGCAGAGGAAAAAGATTGAGAACATCGCGCAAGCCATTCGTAGACGCGATCCGCAATTCGTCTTCCTCGCGGCACGCGGCACATCCGATAATGCCGGTAGATATGCCAATTATCTTTGGGGGGCAAAAAACAGTCTTCCGATAGCATTAGCGACCCCGTCCCTCTTCACCTATTATCAGCAACCGCCAAAAATCAAGAATGCACTTGTTGTTGGCATCTCACAATCGGGGCAATCACCAGATATAGTCAGCGTTTTAGCAGAAGGAAAGAAACAGGGCAATCTCACGCTCGCCATTACGAACGAGCCAAATTCTCCCCTCGCCCAAAATGCCGATTTTGTTCTTGATATTCAAGCAGGGGAAGAGAAGGCGGTCGCGGCGACCAAGACTTATACATCACAACTGATGGCTATAGCCATGCTTTCCGCGGCGATGTCCGGGTCGGCATCACGCTGGGGGGAACTGGAGCAAGTTTCGGGTTGGGCGCGAGACGCACTTGTCCAAGATCAGAAAATTTCCCAAGCCGCGCAACGCTATCGCTATATGCAGCAATCCGTCGTATTGGGGCGTGGATATAATTATGCAACCGCCTTTGAATGGGCACTAAAGTTGAAAGAATTGACCTACGTCGCAGCCGAGCCATATTCCTCCGCAGATTTCAAACATGGTCCCGTTGCAATGGTCGAGAGCGGATTCCCCGTTTTTGCAATTTCACCAAAGGGAAAAGTCTTTGATTCGATGCAAAATATGCTCAAACATCTCAAAAATGATTTGCGAGCAGAATTGGTGGTCGTCTCAAACTCTTTAGCCGCGTTAGAACTGGCTGAAATTGCGATACCCATCCCAGAGAATACCCCAGAGTGGTTAACGCCGCTGATAAGCATTATCCCCGCACAGTTATTTGCCTATCACCTGACCCTTGCAAAGGGATACGATCCCGAGCAACCGCGTACAATTACGAAGGTTACTGAAACGCATTGACGCTATCTTTGACGCTGAAACCGAGGAAGCTATTCGGTAACTTGTCAAATAGAGTTGAGGGCAGGTTGCACTCATTACTTGGGTCTGAGAGAGATAAAATATGGCTAAAATTTATTATATTGGTGATTGGGCTGTTCAGACAGGTCCCGTATATGCAGAGACATCCTTCAACCACGCTCCAAAGGGGTTAGATGTCATCAACTATGGTAAGTGGCTTGTGGCTGCCGTGGAGTCGAGTGGGCGACACGAAATTGTCAGCGTCCCAACGTGGGATTTCTACAACATGCCACCGGGAGAATATGAAGAGGTATTGGAAGAGTACGACATCATTGTCTTCTCTGATGTAGAGGCCAAAAACTTTCAACTTCACCCACAATTCTTCAATCGTCATCTTTTTGGGACAAAGGTGTTGACCTTTCCTGATCGCATTCGTCTCACTACCGAGGCTGTTCACGCGGGAACACATATTATGTTTCTTGGCGGTTGGCTGAGTTTTAACGGGGAAATGGGAAAAGGAGGCTGGGGACGAACCTCTTTGCGAAGTATTCTTCCTTGCGAGTGTCTGGATATAGAAGATTTGGTGGAAAGCACAGAAGGGTTTAAAGCAGAAGCGGCAATTCCTGAACATCCCATACTAAAGGATGTGGATCTTGCCACAATGCCTCCCATTCTCGGCTTCAACAAGGTCCAACCACGCGCAGGTTGCGATGTAATCGCGACCTGGAAGAATGAACAATTTCCCGCCATAACTGTCGGAGAATTCGGAGCGGGGCGTGTACTTGCTTACACTTCAGATCCCGCGCCCCACTGGGGATGCAACTTCGTCTTTTGGGAAGATTATACAAAACTTTGGACAAATGCCTGTGATTGGCTTTGTGATGAATTGTAGAAGCTGCCGAACAAGGCGTTGCACAACGACGCGGTAAACCGCGCGCGATTACAAAAATTACAGAAACGCACTGAAGCTAACAAGGGTAATTTATGACAAGTGTAGTCCCAAGAACGTACTCAAACAATTCGGCAACAAGATGAACTTTGATGTCGCCATCATCAACCGTGCTGAAAAATCCCGCACGGTTGCGCTAGGGGTATCCCTCCTTTTCGGCCAATACCGCACCGATTGGACACGCGCCCTCAGCACCCTATCCCTTGCCGCCATCCCAATCTTAATTCTTTATATTCTTCTTTCAAGAGAATTTATAAAAGGATTAACAGCCGGAGCAGTAAAAGGCTAAGACTTCTTTGGGAATAGATAAAAGATGTAGAGAATTTTATTGCAGAGCTAAGCTGAAACGTGAGCAAATTTTTCGTGTCATAACAAGACACGACATAAATATAGCGGTATAATTGCTCAAATTTCAAAATGAAAGAGGTAATACCTATAATGAACCCCGAAAACTAGACCACAGGTTAAGATAGAATCCCCAAAATTTGTGGAGGTTTTTCCGTGGCAAAAAAACGAAGAAAACATGATAATCGTTTCAAATTCAAAATTGCTCTAGAAGCTGTCAAAGAGCAAATAACGATCAATGAGATAGCCAGCAAAAACAATATTCATCCCAATCAAGTAAGCACCTGGAAAAAGAAATTGTTAGTCGAGGGGCAAACAGTTTTTGGTCAACAAACCGCTAAAAAGTTAGAAGAACAAAGTGCTCGCGAAGCTGAACTCTTCGAGCAAATTGGGCGGCTCAAGATGGAGTTGGAGTGGCTAAAAAAAAAAGCTACCTCAATCGAGTGAACTCAAACGTCTGCTAATTGAACCACGCCATCCAAGATTGAGTATTCGGCGGCAGTGCGAGCTAATTGGTCTCAATCGAGCAACTTACTATTGGCAACCAGCAGACGAAACGCCGCTCAATCTAAAATTGATGAAATTGATTGACCGGGAGTATACCAAAGCTCCCTTCTACGGCTACCGCAAGATAACAGTGCGACTCAATGGTCATCATGGCTATCAGGTCAACCACAAGCGTGTGGCTCGCCTGATGCGAAAGATGGGCTTACAAGCCATTTATCCGAGACCGAGANCGACCATNCCCGATTTACAGCACAAGAAATACCCGTATTTGTTACGCGGGCTGGCAATCACCTGCCCCANTCAGGTCTGGTCAACTGACATCACTTACATACCGATGCNGCACGGATTTATGTATCTGGTGGCTATCATTGATTGGTACAGTCGTTTTGTAATTGCTTGGCAACTCTCCAACACTTTAGATGGCTCCTTTTGCTTAGATACTTTGCAACAGGCTTTAGAACAAGGTCAACCTGAAATCTTCAATACGGATCAAGGNGTACAATTCACAGCCCTTGCCTTCACTGGCGCATTAGCCGAAGCTGGGATTCGTATCAGCATGGATGGGCGTGGACGAGCCCTTGATAATATCTTTGTGGAACGTCTTTGGCGCACGGTCAAATATGAAAATGTTTACATCAAGGACTATGCTACCGTGCCAGCTTTGTTCAACGGGCTGGAAGATTATTTCCAGTTCTATAATTACGAGCGACCGCATCAAAGCCTAGATTATCGGGTACCCGCTGATGTTCATTTTAGCTAATCACCCGACACGTTTATCCACCTTAACTTTGTCATTTTGTGGTCTTGACAATGGGGTTCACTATAACCCTCTCTCATCTGAAATGCACGCAGGTTGTTATGTAAATAATCCGTGCAGAATTTTAGGATGAAAAAAGCGCATCCTAAAATAATTCTATGATTGAAAAATCAAGGAGAAAGAAATGAAAAAAGTATTATTTGTACTATTCATGCTCATGGCTCTCGTATTGAGTGCTTGTGGTGGTGCCGCCGCCCCCGCAGAAGAAGCACCAGCAGCCGAAGAAGCCCCCGCAGCTGAAGAAGCACCTGCCGCCGAAGCAGAAGAAGCTCCTGCAGCCGAGGAAGCACCTGAAATGGAAGCAACTGACAAACTCGTCATTTACTCCCCTAACAGCGACAACCTACTCGACTCTACAATCCCTGTTTTTGAAGAAATGTACGGTGTTGAAGTTGAAGTTATTTCAGCAGGAACCGGTGAAGTATTCAAACGCTTACAAGGCGAAAAGAATAACCCCTACGCTGATGTTGCTTACGGTGGTGCTTTTGCTACCTACATGATCAACGCAGACCTTTTCCAAGATTACACCTCTGCCAACAACGACAATATCATGGAACTCTATCAAAACACCACTGGCTACATTACGCCTTACGTTCTTGATGGCAGCGTCATTCTCGTCAACAAAACACTCATTGGCGATATTGAAATCAACGGTTATGAAGACCTTCTCAATCCTGAATTGGCTGGCAAAATCGTTTCCGCTAACCCCACCGCTTCCTCCAGTGCCTATGCTCACCTGACCAATATGCTCAACGCTATGGGCGAAGGCGACTACGAAAGTGAAGAAGCTTGGGCATTTGTTGCTGAACTCTTCGCAAACACCGTTGTTATCGACAGCTCCAGCTCTGTTTGGAAAGGTGTTCGTGATGGTGAGTACACCGTTGGTCTTTCTTATGAAGATCCCAGCGCAACCCTCGTTCGCGATGGCGCAGATGTTGAAGTTATCTACATGACAGAAGGCGTAGTTTATCTTCCTGCTGGCTCAGGCATCATCAAAGACGCCAAGAATCTCGTCAACGCACAACGCTTCATTGACCTCATTACCTCTGCTGAAATCCAAAATGCTTTCGGCACAACCCTCACCAATCGCCCCGTAATGGCCGATGTTGCAACCCCCGACTACATGACCAATATCGCTGACATCAACGTCATCAAAGAAGATATGGAATATGTATACCAGAACAAAGAAGCTCTCCAAGATCACTTCAAGGAAATCTTCGTAACAACTCAATAAATCACTAAGTTTTTTGGGGAAGGCTGATTATTCAGCCTTCCCCGTTTTTTTTAGGATAGAACGCTTCGCTCGTGATTTGGGCTGGGGTACTCCCCCCAAACATCTTCTCGGCGTGAGCGGGACAATGCCTACATCACGAAAATGTTGACCAACGCCACTCAAGTTAAAATCAAGTTCGTTCCGAGGCTTTTCATCCCCCCCAAGTTTTTTAGAAATTATCCTTTTAATCTTCCCATCCTATTAAAATAAAAGAAGGTGCAATATGAGTGTTAATATAAAAATAAATAACGCAGTTAAAAAATTTGGTGAGAATACCGTTATCTCTGATATCTCTGTTGATATTAAAGATAAGGAATTATTTACACTTCTTGGACCTTCTGGGTGTGGAAAAACAACTCTGCTCAGAATGATTGCTGGCTTCAATACAATTGAAGGTGGGGAGTTTTATTTCAACGAGAAAAAGATTAACGACATGGAAGTTAGTCGCCGCAATATCGGGATGGTCTTCCAAAATTACGCTATTTTCCCTCATTACTCCGTGCGCCAAAACGTGGAATTTGGTTTAAGAAACCGTAAACTTGGCAAGACGGTTATCACAGAAGAAGCTGATAAATTCTTGAAGCTCATGCAAATATATGAGTATAGAGACAGAAAACCAGAACAACTTTCGGGCGGGCAACAACAGCGCGTTGCTCTAGCAAGGGCTTTAGTTATTAAGCCAGACGTGTTACTGATGGACGAGCCTTTGTCAAATTTGGACGCAAAACTTAGATTAGAAATGCGCCAAGTAATTCGAGATGTTCAAAAAGAAGTTGGGATTACAACCGTATATGTAACGCATGACCAAGAAGAAGCAATGGCAATTTCTGACAGAATAGCCGTGATGGATTTTGGGGTCATACAACATATTGGTACGCCGCAGGAAATTTATCACCGACCCAGCAATATGTTTGTGGCAACCTTTATCGGACGAACGAATTTTGTAGACGCTCATTATCTTGCCAACGAAAAACTTGTTGAAGTGGGAGACTATAGTTTTGGCGTTGAAGATATATCCCTTGAAAAAAATAACGATGTTATTCTTTCGGTTAGACCAGAAGATTTTCTTATGCGCGAAGAGACAGAAACTTCTCTAAAGGGTGTTATTAAAGACAGCTTTTTCTTGGGGCTGAATACGCATCAATTGGTAGAACTGCAACATAATAAACAACTTGTTGAAGTGATACGAGAATCATCTCTTGAAAATAAGTTAGCTGTTGGAGAAAAGATTTCTCTATCTATAAAGGGGCGTAAAATAAATCTATTTTCAAAAGATAATAAAGAAAATCTTGTGAAGAGGAGCTAAGCATGAACAGAAAACCAAAATTTGATCTTTGGACTGTGGTGATGTTTGGGCTTCTTGGCGTATATGGGGTTTTCCTCATCTATCCCATGATGAATTTGCTGGCTCAGGCAGTCATAGATAAAGAAACTGGCGCATTTACTTTAGCCTATTTCGTTGAGTTTTTCAGTACCCCATATTATTTTAATACCCTAGTAAATAGCTTTAAGGTAACTTTTTGGGTAACTATTCTCACTGTTATTATTGCTACTCCTCTGGCATATATTTTTTCCCGTTATGAAATAAAGGGAAAAGGGCTTTTAAGAATTCTAATCATACTTTCATCCATGTCTGCACCTTTTATCGGGGCTTATTCATGGATTCTACTTTTGGGTCGGAATGGTGTAATAACACAGTTTTTCAACAATATGCTAGGTATAACCATCCCAAATATCTATGGATTTATCGGCATTTTACTCGTTCTGACCTTGCAACTATACCCGTTAATTTTCCTCTATGTTTCTGGCGCACTCAAAAATGTAGATAACTCTCTTCTCGAAGCCAGTGAAAATTTGGGTGTTTCTGGCGTAAAACGTTTTTTCATGATTGTTATTCCACTAATCACACCAACTCTTTTTGCAGGTGGTCTGCTTGTTTTTATGAGAGCCTTAGCCGATTTTGGCACACCAATGCTGATTGGTGAGGGGTTCAGAACTTTTCCCGTCACCATATTTAATGAGTTTATAAGTGAAATAGGCGGAGACGACGGATTTGCCGCTGCAATATCCATTGTTGCCATCATCATTACCACCTTTGTGTTTTTGGCGCAAAAATATTTATCGTCACGAAAAACATTTACCATGACTGTACTCAATAAAATCAGGCCTGAAAAAACCACAGGGGTAAAGAATTTTCTTATCCATGCCTATTCTTATACGCTGGTCAGTATTTCCATTATGCCCCAGTTATATATCTTCTATACATCCTTCAAAAACACACAAGGGCTAACCTTTGCACCAGGGTATTCTCTACAGAGCTATTACGATGCTTTCGACAAGGTTGGCAAAGCCGTAATAAACACGATCACTATCCCAGCAGTGTCTCTGGTTTTTATTGTCTTCTTGGCTGTGCTTCTAGCTTATATCTCTGTAAGACGCTCAGGCGTTTTCTCCAACATCCTCGATTCAATCTCTATGGTGCCTTATATCATTCCGGGCTCAGTCGTTGGTATCGCCTTGCTCATAGCCTTTAACAAACCCCCAATACTCCTAAGTGGCACAATGGTTATCATGGTAGTCGGCCTGATTATTCGTAGATTACCCTACACCATCCGCTCTAGTGCCGCCATACTTCAACAAATTCCTATAAGCATCGAAGAAGCCGCGCTCAGCTTGGGCAGTTCAAAGCTCAACACATTCTACAAGATAACCATGCCAATGATGGCGGCTGGCATCGTATCTGGCGCAATCCTAAGCTGGATCACCATGATTAGCGAACTATCTACCGCCATTCTCCTCTACACAGGGCGCACACAAACGCTAACAGTCGCAATTTACACACAAATTATTCGTGGAAACTATGGGATTTCAGCAGCTCTATCCACTATTCTAGCTGTTCTAACAGTCACTTCCCTGTTGATTTTCAATAAAGTTTCTAAAGGTGGAGATTTGTCCCTGTAATCAGTCAGCTACTTACAAGCGATAAATAAGCCACCTAACAAGTGCAACCACAAATGATATAAATGACCCTTCACTCCGAAATACTCGAACAACCTGAGCGTTTGCAAAATCTGCTTAGATCACAACGCGGTACAGTTGAAAAAATTGCGAAAAAAATTTCTTCGCAAAATATTCAATTCGTCTTTCTCGCGGCGCGTGGCACATCCGATAATGCGGGCAGATATGCAAACTATCTTTGGGGAGTAAAAAATTCTCTCCCTATGGCATTGGCGACTCCCTCCCTCTTTACCTATTATCAACAGCCGCCAAAAATCCAAAATGCGCTGGTTGTTGGTATCTCGCAATCTGGGCAATCGCCAGATATTGTCAGTGTTGTTGAAGAAGGGAAAAAACAAGGCAACTTGACTCTAGCAATTACCAACGAGTCAAATTCTCCTCTAACAAAAAACGCCGATTTTATTCTTGATATTCAGGCGGGAGATGAAAAAGCCGTTGCCGCAACCAAAACCTACACATCTCAACTAATGACAATCGCGATGCTCTCCGTGGCAATGTCTGGCAAAGAAGCCCGCTGGGATGAGTTAGCTCAAGTCGCTGAGTGGGCAGATTCAGCACTCAAACAAGATCAGAAAATTGCCCGAGCCGCACAACGCTATAGATATATGCAACAATGTGTCGTTTTAGGGCGCGGCTATAACTACGCCACCGCCTTCGAATGGGCATTGAAGCTCAAAGAGCTAACTTATGTTGCCGCAGAACCCTACTCTTCGGCAGATTTCAAACATGGTCCTGTTGCAACGGTTGAGAGCGGTTTCCCCGTCTTTGCCATCTCGCCGAAGGGAAAAGTTTTCAACTCCATGCAAAAAATGCTCAAACATCTCAAAAATGATTTGCGGGCAGAGTTGGTGATCGTCTCAAATTCCCTCGCCACACTAGAATTGGCAGAAATTGCTATCCCCATCCCTGAGAATGTGCCAGAATGGTTATCACCGCTGATTGGCATCATCCCCGCGCAATTATTTACCTATCACCTGACATTGGCGAAGGGCTATAATCCCGAAGAGCCACGCACGATACAAAAGGTAACGGAGACGCGCTGATTTAAATAGATACTTCCATCATATTATTTATTGAGAGCCACAACAAACCGTTTTCCCCTCTTTACTCACAAAAAAAGCCCGCCAAATGGCGGGCTTTTTAACTTTAAAATATAACGATAATTATTTCCTCTATTGAGGGCGTGGGCGGCCTTTCTTATATCTATAAGTAATTCGCCCACGAGAAAGATCATAAGGCGACATTTCGACCTGCACCTTATCTCCCAACAAAATCCGGATGTAATACTTACGCATTTTGCCAGATAAATAAGCCAGTACTTCGTGACCATTTTCCAGCTCTACCATAAACTGCGTTCCTGGCAAAGCTTCAATCACGGTTCCTTCTAACTTAATCTTTTCTTCTTTTTTCGCCATACAAATATCCAATTCTAAGGTTTCTAATAACTTCGTCGCTTACGTTTGAGCCGTCGAATAGCTTTCTTTTTTTCTAAACGTCGTTGCTCTACACGAGAAACAAACCAACGTTTGTTGCGTACTGTGCCTAAAACGCCACTTTTAACAACTTTCTTTCGAAAACGCTTTAAAAGTTGCTCTTGCGATTCGTTATTGCGTAATTTTACTACAGCCATGATATTCACCTCCTCCTAAAGAAGGGATACTTCGTTAAACAAAAAATCGACTGAAAGATAAACTCAGCCGAGGTTTTTCAAAATATAATAACAATCAGCTTTCGCATACCATTTTTCGGTACACACTCCTCGACTTTATGTAAAGAGAAAGCGCCAACTTTCACAACGTGAAAAAGTATACTATACAAACGAAAGTCTGAGAAGAGAATGATGTGGGAATTGGGTCGCACTTGACCTAAACTTGCTTCCGTACCCCAAAAAATCTACTCACAGGCAATTTACCGTTAAGGGTATCAAGCCCAAATTTTCGTGTGTCCCCCGTTCTTTTTCCTATAAAAGAAAAAAGAAAAGTCTCTTTGGCGATGACCTACTCTCCCAGGGGGTCACCCACCCAAGTACCATCAGCGCTGATGAGCTTAACTGCCGGGTTCGAGATGTTGCCGGGTGTATCCTCATCGCTCCAATCACCAAAGAGACATTTTCACAAATGTAAGTACTGAATAATAAATATTAACCTATCGACGGAAAAGTATCAAGTTCTCCACATCACGCAGATCAGCCCTCGATCATTAGTACAACTTAGCTCAACACATTGCTGTGCTTACACACGTTGCCTATATAACAGATAGTCTATCTACGATCTTAAGTCCTTACGGACAGAGGAATCTTATCTTGAGGCAGGCTTCCCACTTAGATGCTTTCAGCGGTTATCCTTGCCAGACGTAGCTACCCAGCGATGCCATTGGCATGACAACTGGCACACCA
>JGI26245J51145_1000422_pt1 | contig 25699 bp, 33 predicted proteins | sample SaaInlV_200m_DNA_3_FD_51145 | JGI IMG/M metagenome (IMG submission 51145)
ATTTTTCTATCATTTCCAATCCATACCAATTCAGCATTTTTAAGATTTTTCAAAATAAAACTATGGGTACTGTCTTCTCTAAAAAATTCTGGTCCTTTCTTTTGATATGTCTCATTTATTTTTGTAGATTCTAAAAAGAACAAAAGGTATGCTTCTTTTTGTTGATCTGTATGAGATTTACTTCTAAGTACAGTAAATCCTTCTAATTCTAATTGTGTAGATAAAGTTGATGTTGCTCTTTTAATTTGTCCCCAAATAATATCTGGACTTCTAGATTTAAACTCAAATTTTATGATTAACAAATTATTCCAAAATTTATTTGATATTTTTTGTTTTTTATTTTTAAAAAATCCTAAACTTGGTTTTTCTTTTAGTGCTCTAGAAATTAAAATGAACTTTCCAATATTTTCATTTGAAATAGCAGCTGCTAAATTCCTATTACTATCAATTGGATCAATTACAACAATTGACGTATCAAATGATTTTGATGTTTTTCCAATAATTTGATTCTCTTTAATATTTGAAATTGATGTTATGAGATTTTCAAAACTACCAAATTCTAAAATTAAAACTTCAGAAATATATCCACTAAATCCCTGTTTTGCAATTTCTGCACCATAAATTCCATTTANTTTTAAAAATGTCTTTAGAACTCTTACTTCATTTCTCATTTTTAATGTCAATGATTTTTTCATAAATTTTGTATGAAATGGAGATCTATCTGCAGCACTTTTCCATTCACCAATTTTTACATCATAACACGGTACTATGTTGATTTTTGTATTCTTAATTTTAGCCTCAACATATGGATGTTGAGAATATCTTACATATGGAGAATATTTTTTTAATGATTCAAAGCCTATTTTTTTAGAAATACTTTCTAATTTTTCTTCAGAAATACTTTTTTTAAATTTAATAAAAATATCAATATCTGCATCTTTTGATAACCATGTATCTTTTGCATAAGAACCTCCAAATTCTAATTCTATTACTTCTGAATNTTTTTGAATTTCTTTTTCAACTAATTTGTATACTTTATCTGCAATTTCTTTTTTTGATTTTTGAATTATTTTAGATGGAATTGTAGTTTTAGAAATTTTAGAAATTATTTGTTTCATTATTTTATTTTAAACTCCATTAAATCTGAATAAACTGGTCCATTCAAAGTAAGTTCACTTTTTTTNAATTTAATACTAGTTATTTCTTGTATTCCAAAATTTANATTTTTATGATTTTCCATCTCCTTTGTTATATCTCCAATCTTCTTTTTAATTCTAAATACTGTGATATGAGGTTTAAATGGTTTCTTTGAAGAAAATCCTAATGGTTCTAAAGCTTTTTCTATTTTTTTAGATAATTTGATCATTTTTTTCTTACTTTTTTCATCTATACCTACCCAAATAATTTTTGGAGATTTGAGTTTTGGAAAAACTCCAATTCCTTTTAAAGAAATATCGAATTTTGAAAATTCAATAGTATTCAAAGATTGAATAATTTTATCTATAATTTGTTTAGAAACTTCACCTAAAAATTGTAATGTGAAATGAAGATTTTTTAATTCAGTAGGTTTTGCATCAATTTTAATTATTTTTTGAAAATTTTTAATTGAATTAATTACTTCATTATTTGATATTTCAATAGATACAAAAACACGCATTATAGAATTTTTTCAAGTATGTTTATAATAATTTCCGGTAACTTCATAGACGAGTATTTTTTTTGACATNTGTTGACAAAATTACTTGTATGTTTAACTGGTATGCCTGGTGCTGGTAAATCTACAATTGCTGAAGGCTTGAAATCTAAAGGATATGAAATAATTAATTTAGGTAATGCTGTTAGAAATGAAGCTAAAAAAAGAAATTTGGATCCAACTAGAAAGAATCTTGGAAAATTAATGTTAGAACTTAGAGAGAAAAATGGACCAGGTGCAGTAGCAGAATTAGTTCAAATAAAAATAGAATCTTCTACAGCAAATGTAATGTTGATAGATGGAGTTAGATCTAATGATGAAATTCAAGTACTTAGAAAATTTGGAACTGTAAAATTATTAGCAATTCATGCATCTACAGATGCTAGATTTAATTTCTTACAAAAAAGAGGAAGATCTGATGATCCACAAACAAAAGAACATTTTGAAGAAAGAGATAATCGTGAATTAGGTGTGGGTATTAGCAATTCAATTGCATTATCTGATTTTGCATTATCTAATATTGGTTTAACAAAAGATGAATTAATAAAAAATTCATATGAAATTATTCAAAGATGGATTAAATGAAAATTCCAAATATTAATTGCAAAATAGAAATGTTTTGTACAATAAATCCTTCTGAATCTATAGATAAAATTGAAAAAGCAATTTCAAATATTTTTCCTTATTCAATTATAAATAATAATAATTTTTCAATTAATGCACAATCAAAAGAACTAAGATCTCTTGAAAAAATTTATCAATCAATACATAATAATAAATCACAAAAAAATTATTTGCGTTCATTAGAAGATAATTTAAAAGATGATTCAACATGGTTTTATCTAAATAAACAAGCAGCATTTGTTGATCAAATAGCAATTTGTGAAGGATCTAACGAATCTCCACTAGGGCCAATTAAAGTTATTTTGACATCATCAAATATTGATGGGATTATCGATTGGATAATTTTTGATTAGATATAATTGGTTAAGAAAATTCACTCATTTTTGATTATTTTTTTAGTTTAAGTTTAAAATCCATTTTTTATGATTGTAATGAAATGATAATTAAATTAGGCATAATTACAGCTGTTTTGATTTTAGGAGGAATGATGTTCTCTACAGAAATTACTACATTATTTCCTAATACATCTGCATCATTAACTGATTCTTTAAAAAATGATTTTAATAATTTGAATGCAAAAATTACCAATTCTGCAGAGAATCGCTTAGATACTTCTATTGATAAAACAATTCAAAGTGTTAGTGATAGTGTATATGAAGGAATAACTGAAACAGGTGATAAATTAGTTGAAAATGTTAATGAAAAAATTTCTGAAGGAATAACTGAAACAGGTGATAATATTAAAATGGGAATCATAGAATCAGGGGAATCTTCTAAAGATATTCTTGCAAATGAAGTATCTAATTTTGATCCATTTAGTTTTATACAAAATATCTTTAAAATTGATTAATTTTTTATTTAATTTCTATTTCTAAAAGATCTTTTGCAGTAATAACTGAATTATGAATTTTTTTTGCTTCAGTTAAATGCCCAAATTCATCTTTGTATCTTGCTGAAAAATGTGTTAAAATTAAATTTTTTACATTTGAATTTTTTCCTAATTGTGCAGCTTGTTTTGCAGTGGAATGACAAGTATCTTGTGCTTTTTGTTTTTCCTCATCAAGAAATGTAGAATCAAAAACCAAATAATCACATTCTTTAAAAAATACCTCTAATTCTTTTGTTGGCATTGTATCTCCTGAAATTCCTATTTTTTTACCTGGACGTTTTTTACCTAATACTTGTATGGATTTAATTATTTTTTCATTATTGATTACTTCTTCTCCATTTTGTAATTTATTCCATAATTCTCCTTCAGGTATGCCTAATTCTTGTGCTTTTTCTACATTAAACCTACCTGGCTTATCTTTTTCTTTAAACAAATATGAAAATGCAGTTATTGAATGATTTGCTTTAGCTGCATACATTGAAAATTTTTTATTTTCAAATATTTTTCCTTCTTTAACAATTGTAATTAAAATAGAAAATGATAATCCAAAATTTAATATTTTAATATTTGCTGCAAGAAATTCATCAATTCCTTTAGGACCAAAAATTTCCAAAGATTCAGTTCTATTTTGCATTGACATTGTTTGTAATAATCCTAAAATTCCTACACAATGATCTCCGTGCAAATGTGTTACAAATAATTTCATTTTTTTATTCCANCCTAAACCTGATTTCATATATGATATTTGTGATGCTTCACCTGCATCAAACATCAATATTTCACCATCATTTTCTAAACATATGCAGGATAACCCTCTTCTTTCTGTAGGTTGTGCAGCTGATGTTCCTAAAAATACTAGTTTCATTTAATCAAAATAGTTCTTGTTAGACTTTTATGCCTATAGATTTGATATTTTTTCAATCCTTTTAATTTCATTTTAGGATCTAATTCTTTTTTAAACATTATAGCGATTTTTTTGTGTTTAGGTATAATTGAAATGAGTCTTTTTAAAATATCCTCAGGTTTTTCTGATATTTTTGAGGATCTACCATACGGTAAATCAGTAACAATTCCATCAAATTTTTCTGATATTTTTACTAATTCCTGGAAATCTGATTTTAAAATTTTTGATTTGTAACCATTAATCTTAAGATTTTCTTTAGATATTTCACACATTTTCTGATCAAAATCAATCCCAATTGCATTGATACCCATAGATTCAGATTCCAGTAAAGTTGTACCTGTTCCACAAAATGGATCGCATAGAGTTTGCCCTTTTTTCAATCCTGTTAGATTTATCATTACTCTTGTTAATTTCCAATCTAATTCATGAGGATATTTCTTAATTTTTTTTGGTCGTTTTCTTTCTTTAATTTTTTCTGAAAATCCAAAAAAATTTTCTTCATTTGTAAAAATTAAATATACTGTAATATCTGGATTTTCCAATTTTACTTTTGCATTAGTAAATTTAGATATCATATCACCCATAGAATTTTCTAATTCTGAAGTATTGAATTGATTTGATGATAAATTAATTACTCTACATACAAAAGTTTTTGTATTTTTTAATACTTGAAAATTTTCTTGATCTAAAAATAATCCTGACATTTTTCTTAATATTTGCCCAGAAGTTTTTACAAATGTTAAACGATCTGAAATTTTATTTGCATTTGTTTTTGATTGAACAATTACTAAATTTGAAATAATTTTTATTTTGGCAAATCTATCATACATTTTTACTATTGTAGTGACTTCATCAATTGCAAGTTCTAAATAATCTTTGGATAAAATAAAAAAACTTTCTGGCATTACATTATTGCCTTTGCAATTATTTTTGAAATATCTACTTTTGATGTTTTACCTGGAATTGTATTTGTACTAATAATGCTTGTAACACCTGCCTTCTTAATTTTCTTTTCAGCATCATTCATTAAAAGTGCATGAGTACATGCAACATAGATTTTTTTACATTTTTGTTTTTTAAGAAATTGTGTTGCTTTAATTATACTACCACCTGTACTTATCATATCATCTACTAAAATTAGATCTCTGTTTTCAACTTCATCTGTATTTTTTGTTGTAATTTTTATCTTACCCGTTTTTTTATCTCGTTTTTTATCTAATGCAATATAATTTGAATTAAATTCTTTTGCAAATTCTTTTGCTCGTTCTTTTCCACCTTGATCTGGTGATATAACTAATGGGTTTTTTAGGCTCAATTTTTTAAAATATTTAACAAGATCTGGAATTGCTGTTACATTTTTTGTTTTGATGCTAAAGTGTTTAAAACCAATTAAGCTATGAATGTCAACAACAATTATTTTTGATGCTCCTGCACCTTTGAATAATTTTCCAAGTACTTTCATTGTAACAATTTCGCCTGGTAAAAATTCTCTATCTTGTCTTGCATATCCCATATATGGAATTACGGCAATTACTTCTGATGAATTTTCTTTAGCTTTAGTAATTAAGGATAATGCTTGAACCAAGTTAGTATCTACAGGTGGATAAATTGATTGTACAACAATTGATTTTTTTCCTGATATTTTTCCAATTAAAGTTATTTTGCTTTCTCCATCAGGAAAAATTCTGATTTCTGATTTTACAAAATTTCCCTTTATTTTTTTAGATAATTCTTTTGATAACTTTTCAGAAGATTTTCCTGAAATTATTGATAATTCACTCAATAAGAAAACATGATTTGAAGGGATTCTTAAGTTTTGAGAATTTTTTTCTATTCATCTCCTTCTCCACGACCTAAGTCTCCTAATCCATATTCATCAATCACTTTATTCCTAAATTCATCTTTTTCATCAATTTCATTTTGTTCTTTCTTTTCATCTCCTTGGTAGACTGTTCTGATTGGCCATGGAATTCTAATATCATATTTTTTGAATTCTTCATACATTATCATTCTTAGATCTGTTTTTGTTTTAAATTGTGAACCATAATCTTTAACATATAACCACATTGAGAAATCTAATGCAGAATCATTAAACTGGTTAAATCTTACAACTGGTTGTGAAATATCAACATGTAAATCCTTATCACATCCACAACTTGATTTATTTTCATCTAAGTACGGACATCTATTTTGTCTAACTAGGTGTTTTCCTTTACTATCTCTTATTTCAATCATGCCACGTTTTCCAATTTTTACTAAAATTGCAGCAACTTGTTTTGGATCATTAAGATATGAAACTCCTACGGTAACTACTGCTGGAACAAGTTTGTTTTCTTTTGTATAATTGATAATTTGTGCTGTTACTAACTGTCTTGTTGGAATAATTGCTACAGATTCATGTAATCCATCTCTAACATACGTAACTCTAGGTGTAATTTTATGTACATATCCATTATATCCTGATTCTAATTGTACTCTTTCCCCTTCTTTGAAAATNTTGTCTTTTCTGATCATTATATATGCAAAATAATTTTGCATTGTTTCTTGTAAAGCTAAACCAATACCAATTGCAAGACCACCAGTTGCAGTTGCTAATACAAACAAATCTACTCCCCACCAAGATACAACTCCTAGAATTGTTGCAACAAAAATTCCTACAGGTAATATCTGCTTAAATGATTTAGGAATACCTTTTCTTTTTTTACGTGCATATCCTGCTGGTCTAGAACTTGGAATTAATGGCTCAAAACCATTCATTCTTTTTTCTTCTCTCCAAATATCTATAGCAAATATTTCATCTGGTTTTGCACCTGGTTTTAATTTTCTTCCTGATTGATTATTTCCTGTAATACAATTGTTAAAATATTTCAAATATTTTGCTCTTTCAGATTCTTTCCATTTTTCAAAAGTATTACTTACTAATTTTTCATAACTTCCAATTGGATTTCCTTTTGAAGTACGATATTGTTCTAATTGATTAATTCCTTCTTTTGTTTTACATAGTTTTTCAAATTCTTCATCTGTAAATTCTTCAGGTGTAATGGTAGGTGGAATCCATTTGTATAATTTATGAAATAGATCATTATCATCTGAAAAACCTTGTAACTCAAACCAAGTATCAAAATCTTGTTTTTCAAGTATTGATTTGTCCCGTTTTGTTAACATTATTGGTATTAAATGAGAAATTGTATATCCAATAACTAGAATATTAAAAGTATTGAGAATTTTTGCAAAAGTTTCCTCAGGAGTTAATTGTATTGTAGAAATATTTGAATCCTGTTCAAATAATTCTGAAGTTTGAATATATGCATTAGTTGATGAAATTAAGGCAATTGCAAAAAACGGTAATACTGCATTTTGTACAAATTTTGATAAATGTGGTCTAGTGTAAAATATTTTCTTTGATTTTATTAATGATGAAAATGTTCTATATNCTGCAGCTATAATGATAATTCCAACTACCATTATGATGAAAGCTAATTGTAGTGATTCTGATGATGCTAATAATTGTGAAACTGTTTCAAATTCTCCCACTGAAATCTGTGAAATATCTTCTTCGCTCATGTTTTCTCTTCCATTTTTGTTTTATTTTCTAGAATAAAATGTTAAGCCATTTTGATTATTTTGAAAATAAAATTTCATTTTTTTTATTTTTTTATGCCTACAAATGCTGCAACCTTTAACAAGGGTTAAGGCACAATTTACAAAATGACCTATCAAAAATCAATTTGGGACGATTCTCCTTCTATGAAATCATACACATTATCTAATTTTCGTCAACTTCCACAAATTCAAAAACTTTCAGAAGAAAAACAATTTGAAATGGAAGTTGTAGGAAATGTTTTACCATTTAAAGCAAATAATTATGTTGTTGAGCAATTAATTGATTGGAATAATATTCCAAATGATCCAATTTTTGTTTTAACATTTCCACAAAAAGGAATGTTAAAACCAGAACATTATGAAAAAATGGCTAAAGCATTAAAAAATAATCTTGAAAAAAAAGAAATAGCATCTATTGCAAATGAAATTCGTTTACAATTAAATCCACATCCTGCAGGTCAAATGGAACTTAATGTTCCAACATTAAAAGATGGGACTAAATTATATGGTATGCAACACAAATACAAAGAAACTTGTTTGTTTTTCCCTAGTCAAAGTCAAACTTGTCATGCATATTGTAGCTTCTGTTTTAGATGGCCTCAATTTGTTGGTATGGATGAAATGAAATTTGCAATGCAAGAAGGTGAACAACTGGTTCAATATCTTAGAGAACATCCTGAAATTACTGATGTACTATTTACAGGTGGAGATCCAATGATTATGAAAGCAAAAATTTTCTCAAAATATATTGATACTTTAATTGATGCAAATCTTCCAAATCTTAAAACTATTAGAATTGGGACGAAAGCTCTTGCATATTGGCCTTACAAATTTTTAACAGATTCAGATTCTCAAGAAATGTTAGATATTTTTAAAAAAATTACTGATAGTGGTCTACATCTTGCATTTATGGCTCACTTTAACCATTTGAGTGAATTATCTACGGATGCTGTAAAGAATGCAATAAAACAAGTAAGAAAAACAGGTGCACAAATTCGAACTCAATCACCTCTTTTAACACATATCAATGATGATGCAGAAATGTGGGCAAAAATGTGGACTAAACAAGTTCAGTTAGGTTGTATTCCATATTACATGTTTGTTGTCAGAGATACAGGTGCACAACATTACTTTGGAATATCTTTAGTTAAAGCAAATGAGATTTTCAAGAAAGCATATTCATCAGTTAGTGGATTAGCTCGAACAGTTAGAGGACCAAGTATGTCTGCAACACCAGGCAAAGTCCATGTTATGGGAACTGCAAATCTTAATGGTGAAAAAGTGTTTGTTTTAAGATTTTTGCAAGGTAGAAATCCAAATTGGGTTGAAACACCATTTTTTGCAAAATATGATGAAAATGCAATTTGGTTAGATGATCTAAAACCTGCATTATCTGAAAAATTCTTTTTTGAAGATGAGATGAAAAATTTTCAAAAAAATTAATTTAATTAAAAATTATTCTGAATCTAAAACTTTATCTATTTTTATTGAATATCATTTTGAATTAAACTATGAAAATATTGTATTTGCACAAACTCCTACTGCTTGGGAAGTTTCTATATATGCAGATGCTTAGTGGTACAAATCTCAAAAATAACATTTTTAAAATTAGATTTTAATTTTTTATTATGAATTACAAATTTCTTTTACTTTCATTACTAGTTATTCCTAGTTTTGCTGGAATTGCATATGGACATACAGTTGATGCAGTTGGAGAATATCGTGTAGAAATTGGTTGGATGAATGAACCTGTTATGTCTGGTGAGACCAACGGACTTGAATTGTATGTTAGTCCGTTAGAAGCATGTCCTGACATTCCAATTCCACTAGAATGTGCAAATTCTCAAGAATTTAAAAATGGTATTGAAGGATTAAGAAAATTATTAAAAATTCAATTTGTATATGATAAAACTCAAACAATTACTCTATCTTTTGTAGCAGATCATGATATTCCAGGAAAATATTATGCCTTCATTACTCCTACTGTATCAGGATATTTTCAGGCAAATCTAATTGGAAAAATATTAGAAACACCTGTCAATTTATCCATGCATCCTCCACCAATTGCAGAAAGATCATATATTGAATTTCCTCAATCTGCTGATTTAGCTTTAACTGAAGTAATTGATGATAATTCAAAACTTGAACAAAGAATTACTTCATTAGAAAATACCATTAAAACTCTAGAAAATTCTAATGATGAAAAACAGAATGAAATAGATGGAGCATATGTAGTAGTATTGCCAATTGCAATTATTGGTATTATAATAGCAATGATTGCTTTGTTAAAAACAAGAAAAAATTAACTCTATGAGTATTTTTTATATAATTTCCAAATCATTGATATTCTCTAATGTAATAAACTACAAGTATAGGAAAATGATTACAGATCCTAACTAGGTTGATAAAAAATGGTAGAATCGAATTATGATATTTTAGGAATTGTCGAGGGAACAACAGAAAAAGAAATTAGAGATGCGTTTAGAAGATTAGCTTTACAATTTCATTCTGATCGAGGTGGAGAAAATGAACAATTTATTAAAATTAAACAAGCATATGAAGATCTAAAAATTGGGAAAAAATATCCTGATACTGATTTTGAGAAAATAAAAAATTCTAAAGTATATTCTGATGAAAATGAAGAAGATATTAGAAGAAAAAATCAGATTTTAGGTCAAGAATTATCTAAAGAAATGAAAACTGCTGAAGAATGGGTATCTGCATTAAATCGTTCAAATGCTACTGCAACAAGACTATTTGGATCTAAAACTCTTGGTGAAATTGAATTAGAAAGAAAAGCAACAGGTACACTATCAATTAAAGGAAATTTTATGGCTGGAAGTTTAACTTATGATGGTCCAATAATTATGCAAGGAAGTATTACTAGTCCATCATGGACACAAGAATTTAAGACTAACATACATCTAACAAAAGGAGATTTCAAATTTATTAATCCGTTAGAAAATAAATATAAAATTGAAAATGGTGCTAGTATTATTGTAGATAATGGAAATGTTGTTGTAGGTAATATTTTTGGTAGAAAATACAGAGTTGAAGATAAAGAAGGGCGAGTTGGAATATATCAAATTCAAGAGAATAGAACAATAATTTCAGCTCCAAATGGAAAGATTATTGCTGAAAATATTGTAAACACTGTATCTCTTGATGCTGATACTATTATTGTTCTTAATGTGGAAGAAGATTCAATATTATTTGCACGTGAAATTTTATTTTATGGTGGGAAACTAACTTTTAATTCTATAATTAAATTAAAACAAGGTGGTTTAATTAGATTCTTTGAAAATTTTTCAATTCAGGGATTAAGTGGTGATGCAATTATTGAATTAGAAAATGGTAAAAAAATTAGATTGTTTGATTTAAAGACAAAAAAAATTAAAGATTTAGCAGATGAATATGTACCTGAAAAACAAAATTATGGAAATGATTCTACTATGGTAGGTAATGGATTTACAATAACATATGACATGTTAAATAATTTGTCTAAAAAACCAAGTAAAAAACAAAATTCTAATTGGACATCTCGATTCAGATTTTCAAAAAAATAATTAATATCATAAAAAAATTTATCTCAAAAATTTAAAATATATTATAATTAATGTTATTTCTTTTTCTATTTATTTGATTTATTTCTACATTACTTCAATTAAAAAAATTAAACGTTCTATAGTGTAAACTAGGTGTAATTTAAAAATAATAAAAAGTAAAAATTGTGTGATGAAGTAATCTAATCGATTAATTCAGTCCAACCTTTAACGAAGACTGAGTCTTTATGGAGTGGAACTGGTTGTCCAACTGTAAAGTCCATTGGTCTCATCCAGAAGATTGCTTTTGTTGGGCATACACCGATGCATGCTCCATCTGTAATACATCTTTCTGGGTAAAAGACAAATGCTTTACCTCTCTTCCAGCCTTCGACTGGTTTTACTCTAAGGACATCTGGACCAAGTGTTGTACAGATTTCTACACATAGTGCGCATCCGATACACATTTGTTCACTGATGTCTGGAAGTATTGCTACAGGCATTATGAAATAATTTCTTGATTCGGCACTTATAACATTTATCTAAAAATTATGAATTATAACGGTGTTTGAATTTTTGATCGCATTAAACATTAATCAGAATTATTATTTTTGAATAATGAAATTCTTATTTTTATTTCCAATTGTGGAGATAATGAAGCCTTCATTAGTTTTTTTCAGTAAATAAATTCCTGTTTTACTTGATTTTATGATTTGTTTACCTCCTGGTGATAAAATCCACTCTTTATTTTCATTTTTTCTTGCCATTGCAGTAACTATTACTGAAGAATTTGTTTTCCTTCCAAGTGATGATAGTAACATAATACATGAATTGATGAATATTGCTGACTCTAGTTCATCAAACATATTGTAAATCCTGTTAAATGAATCAATGATTACAAAAAATTTATTTTTCGAAATTTTGTTAATGATCTTTGATAGATCTTTTTCCCAATTTTCTTTATTTGGTTGATATAATTCTACATTATCTTTTTTTTTAATCATACCGGATTTTACATATCCTGTGTAAAGCAAATCTATATCTATAAAAATTATTGAATTTTCAATAGAAGTAATCAATTTATCAAGAAATAAATTTTTTTCAAAAGGTTCCGAAAATAATAAAATATTTGGCAAATTTTTCTCAAATTCCTTTTTAATATTAGCCAAATTATTATCTAAAACTCTCTCAGGATTTTTATCCAACACAGATAAAGCATTTTACAGATATAATAATGAATTTAGTATACAAAGATATTTCAGATGACTTTTCAAATTCAGATAAAATTTATCTTAATAATGCATCTGTTTCTNTAATGCCTATTCAAAGCATTGAGGCAATGAAAGAATTTCTTATTTCNTATAATTCACTAGGCCCTGATTCTAAGGATTCGGAATCTTTTGTTATCGAAAAATTAAACAATGTGAGAAAAATTATTGCTAAAATTATTTCTTGTCAACCTGATGAAGTAGTTTTAACTCAAAGTACTACTGATGGAATTAATTTTGTTGCAAATGGTCTTTCATTTGATNATAAATCTAATATTATAATTCGTGGAATGAACCACGAACATCATTCAAATTTTTATCCATGGATTAAATTAAAAGATAAACTTTCAGTTAGACATATTCCAATAGATAAAAATGGATTTTTTGAATTAGATGATTTAAAATCAAATATTGATGAAAATACTAAATTAGTATCTTTAAGTCATGCTTTGTATAATACTGGTTCCATATTACCAATTGCAAAAATTTCTAAAATTCTCAATAATACGATTCCATTTTTTATTGATAGTGCACAAACAATTGGTTGTATTGGTGATCATGATGTTTCTAAATTAAATTGTAATTTTATGTCATTTAATGGATCTAAATGGTTATGTGGTCCAATGGGAACTGGTTTATTTTATTGTAACAGGAAATCAAGTGAGTTATTAGAACCACAAACAATTGGTGGTGAATCTGCTATTATTAATAATGACAAAAATTTAATTTTTAAAGATTTACCAGATAAATTTCAAACAGGTTTTAGAAATTATGTTGGAATTGTTGGATTGGAATCCTCTGCAAAATACCTATTAAATTTTGGAATGCAAAATATTCGTAAAAAAAATCAATATTTATCTAATCTTTTTAGAGAAGAATTAGAAAAAATACCTAAAATTATTTTATATGGACCAGAAGATCCAAATGAACGAACAAGTATTGTATCATTTAACATTGAAGGATTAGATGCACAAAAAATAGTAGATAAACTTGAAAAACAAAATATCATTTTAGCTGTAAGAGAGATTATGGAAAAGAAAATTGTTCGTGTATCTCCTCATTTTTTTAATACTGTTTCAGAAATGCTTCAAGTAATTGATGTAATTAAAAAATTATAGATTTTCTTGTTCTTCTATTACCATCATAGTTAATGTTGATTGAATATTGCTGATTCTTCTAATTTTATTGGTAATTATTGAACGTAATTTCTCAGCATCATCTGATGATATCTTTAACACTATATCATACACTCCGTAGACCCCTCTAATTTCAAATTCAACGTTTTCACCTTCAAGAATTTGTTTTATTTCACCAATAATTGATACATCTGTACCTAAATCTGAATTTAATAAAACATACGTAGTTGGCATGATTAATTTTTTAATAAAACAGTATTTAACTTTTAATAATTTAAAATTTAATTTATTAATTTAAGGTATTTTTTTAATACATTTAATTTTAAAAATTAGTAAATATATTTTCATTATCATATTTAGTTACAAATTATTATTTGCTTTTAACAATTTAAATTCTAAATTCATGATCATTGATATGATTTCGTAATGCTAAAGATGTAGTAGATATTACTATTAGATAATGAGTAAACCTGGGAATGTGTGGAGAAAAGTTCATGGAAAAATTACAAAAAGACCAACTAATTTTTCTTGGTTAATTGAAGAAAAATTGGCAGGTTCAGGAATTCCTACATCTTTAGACGAATTTGATTGGCTTCTTAATCAAGGAGTAAAATCTATTGTAACCATGACTGAAAATGCTTTACCTGGTGAATGGACTCAAAAANTTGATTATNTTCATGTACCAACTGCTGATTTTCATGCTCCTGATATGGAGAAAATAGATTCTGCAGTAGATTTCATTCAAAATCAAATACAAAATAATCAATCAGTTATGGTTCATTGTGCTGCTGGACTAGGAAGAGCAGGAACAATTCTTGCATGTTATTTTATAAAATATAAAAAATACTCAGCTATCAAAGCAATTGAAAAAATTCGAAGTGAACGACCTGGATCTATTCAATCTGATGTACAAGAATTAGCAATTAGTTATTATGAAAAATATGTAAAAAATTAGTTAAACAAAATCTGCAACTAATTTTCCATCNACATTTTTAATTTTCAATGTTTTATTTTCTTGAAAATGTAATGTTAATCCACCTTCAGCATCTGGATCTTCTACCTTTACCAATTCTAGCATTTTAATTTGATTATATTTTTCCATTCATAATCACCTATTCTGGAATTGATATGGTCTCAATTTTGNCATCAACTGGTTTGATAAACATGAACCTATTATCTTTAAAGATAATGGTAATGCCACCTTCTTTATCTGGATCTTCAACTTCAAGAATTGGTTGTCCCAATAGACCATCATATTTTGCCATTGTTAATTCAAGAAAAAAGTTCCTTATATCCCTAATTGATTACTAGTTCTATTTCATTAGAACTATTTTTTATATTTCCTGGTTCTGTATAATCATGTTTTTGCCATGATGAAAATACTTCAGATCCAATCTTGTGTTTACCTTTTCCTAAATCAGATGCTTTGAAAACAAACTTTTCATTAAAGTCAAATAATTCTTGTCTTACTTCTTCTTCAGAAAGTTTGATAATTGGTTCAAAGTTTTTTGCTATTTGGACCCAAATCCTTCTATCTTTCATTGGATTGACTAATTTTGGATTTCTTGTCCAGAAAATTGCAGCTTTTCGGTACGAATCTATTGTTCTTCCTAAGTCCTTTTTTCTGAATCCCCCCGATGTTAATTTGATACCATATTTTAGCTTCATTGAAACATCATTGTTATTGTATGCTTTAGTCCAATTAGCTTCATTGAATGCATTTCTAAGGTCCCCTTCTACTGAAAATTGGACATTTATCTCAATATTTTCATCAGATGAATACTCTTCTTTAGATTTTACTAGTGTTATTTGTGAAATTCTGCTTTCTGTCATCTCTGTTCATATGATTTATATCCGCAATAAGTGCTTTTTCTGAATACATGAATGCACAAGTAATTAGTTCAGAACCAAAAGAAACCACTATTTCTATTACAGAAACCGATATTGGAGTATTGTACATAATTCAACATGAACTTCTAAAGGCTTCAAATGTTGATTTTGCAGGCGTAATTGTTAAACATCCATTAACTAATGAATGTTGGATGAGAATTAACTCNAGTACAAAACCGTTATCTGAAATTAAAAAATCTGCAGATTCTGCAATAAAAATGACTGAAGAATTTAAAGAATTGTTTAATTCAAAATTAAGGTAAATTAGATTGAAATTTTGCCCCAAATGTGAGGTTAAACTAAAAAAAGGTAATTCTGGNCTTGAATGCTCAAAATGTGGTTATATTGAAGGAGAAAAAACAACAAAAAAGAAAAAAATTGTTGCTGAAGAAGAACCAGACTTTTCACTTCTTGCTTTTGAAGGAAATGAAGGTGAAGATACTAATCCTACNGTAAAAATAGATTGTGAAAAATGTGGTCATGATGAAGCAGTAGCTTGGATGTTTCAAACTAGAAGTGCAGATGAACCAACAACTAGATTTTATCGTTGTCAAAAATGTAAATACACTTGGCGTGATTACACATAAGGTTTAACTTGAACTTATAGACAAGAAAATTAAATTGACTTTTGCAGCAAAAACAAGTGGTTCTGATGATCTTAAAGCTATCATCTCTGCAATATCTACATTAGTTGAAGAAGCAACTTTTGTTGCAACAGCTGAAGGAATTACTTTTAGAGGAATGGATCCATCTCATGTGGCTTTAATTGATATATCTTGGCCAAACTCTGCATTTGAAAAATATGAATGTGATAGTGATATTAAATTTGGAGTTAGAATAGATGAATTTTCAAAACTTATCAAACGTGCAGACAAAAAAGATAGTATTGAAATTAGTATTTCTGAAGAAAAACTATTACTTGTGACCGTTGGAAAAAATAAAAAATACAAAATCCGTTTAATTGAAAGTTCTGCAACTGATACACCATTACCAAAAATTCCATATGATTCAAAAATTATTCTAACTTCTTCGAAATTCGACAAAATACTTGGTGATGTTCAAGTTGTATCTGATTATTTGACTATCAATACATCTGATTCCAAGGGAGATTTTTCAGGAAAAGGTGATTCTGGTGAAGTAATAATTGATCTTGATACTGATACTGAAGATATTGAAGAAATCTCTTCAAAAACTGATAGTACTGGTACTTACAGTCTAGAATATCTTAATCCTGTAGTTAAAGCAGTAGGCAGTAATGCAGGATTTATCACATGTGAATTTTCAAGTGCAAAACCACTTAGAATTGAATTTAAGGTAGCAAATATTGGTAGAATTCATTTTTATCTTGCTCCACGTGTGGAAAGTTAAAGCATTTAAAGATTAGATTATTCAGATACTTTGAATTGAAACTTGTTTTAAAATATGGTGGAACTTCTATTTCTAACACAAAGGATATTCAATTAGTAGCTAAACATGTTATTGAATTATCTAAGAAACATCAAATTGCATTAGTTTGTTCTGCAATTAGTGGAACTACTGATGATCTCATAGAAATATCTGAGTCAATTAAAAAAGAAAATAAATCTAAAGCAGAACAACTTGCATCAAAAATCACTAATAGACATAAACAATTAGCAAAACAAACAATCAAAAAATCTATTGGTCAAAAAAAATTATTAGTAAAATTAAATGAAGATTTTACAGAACTTCTTGCTTTGATAGATGGTTTAGTTTTGTTAGGAGAAGTAACCTCAAGATCAATGGATTATTTAATTTCATTTGGTGAAAGATTATCTGTAAAATTAATTTCAGCAGCAATAATTGATTTAGGAAAAAAATCAATTCCTTTGACTGGTAAGGAAATAGGTATTATTACTGATTCTAATTTCGGTGAATCAAAACCCCTTATGGATACAACTAGATTGAGAGTATCAAAAAATATTGATGTATTATTTTCCAAGAAAACAATTCCTGTAATAGGCGGATTTGCAGGTGCAGATCAACACGGACATACAACTACGTTTGGCAGAGGAGGTTCTGATTATTCTGCAACAATTATTGGTTCTTGTATAAAGGCAGATGAAATTTGGTTAATGAGTGATGTTGATGGACTTATGACTGCAGATCCAAAAATTGTCAAAAATGCAAAATTACTCAAAGAAGTATCTTATGTTGAAGCAATTGAAATGGCTTTGTTTGGTGCAAAACAAATTCATCCAAGAACATTTGAGCCTTTATTGTCTAAAAAAATACCAATAAAAATTAGAAATTCTTTTAGTACAAATAATGAGGGGACTTTAGTTTCTGCATCTCCTTCTACTTCTGTAAAAAACACTGTAAAATGTGTAAGTAATATTCGTAATAATGGTTTGATAGATATTCGTGGTGGTAGTATGGTTGGAACTCCTGGAACTGCAGCTAAAATATTTGAAACTTTAGCAAAAGCTGAAATTAATGTAATGATGATTTCTCAAAACCCTTCTGAATCAAGTATTACAATTGTAGTGAAAAATACTGATCTTGATAAAGCAGTTGGTGTATTAGAAATGAATCTCTTAGGAAAAATTATTAAAAAATTAGAAATTACTACTGGGGTGTCTATTATTGCATTAATTGGTTCTGGAATGAGAGGAACAGTTGGAGTTGCTTCAAAAGTTTTTGGTGCAATTGAGAAAAATAAAGTAAATGTATCTATGATTACTCAGGGTTCATCTGAACTTAATCTGGCATTTGTTGTAAAAAATTCTGATGCTGATTTAGCAGTACGTTCAATACACGATGCATTTACACTAGATAAAATCAATTAAGACAAATCATTTAAAGTAATAAATTCAGTCAAAATTGTTGAAAAAAATTCTCATTATTTTGATTGTTGGAATTTTTATTACTAGCATTATTTCTGTTTCATCCCTATCTGATCAATATGCTGATGCAGGATCTAGAAAAAAAATTCATTTTACTCAAACTATTTCATCATCTCAAGATCCTGGATTGGAACATGAAAATCATCAGTTAGCATTTGTTTTATCTCCAAATGAGGGCACACTTTATGATGGATCTATGACATTTACTTCAAGTGAATATGTGAATATAGTTGTTTTACATGAAATTAATCCAAATGATGTACATGGTCAGGACACGTGGACTGTCAATGAAAATATCATTTATGGACTATCATTAATTGATCCTGAGAAAAAATCAGGTTCCTTTGAATTTACAGGAGCTGGACTAGCATTACATTCTTCAAATTCAAAAGAATTTACTACAACTGTTAGTGTTGATGGTTGGATTAGAGGCCAACCTACTCAAGTACTTGAACAAAAGTTTGAATTTAAAAAAGAAAACCCTTCGTTATTGCTTTCAAGAGCAAATGTTCCAGTTACAATTCCAATGCACCATGGAATTTACAATGGAGATGAAGTTTTCTATATACTTACTGATACTAGTGATGAAGATTATGTAAATATTATTTCAAAAAAACAAGAATGGAATATTCAATTATCTAAAACAATTAAAGAAATATCTCATAGTAATATTCAAAAATTTTTTGTTTTTAAAAATGGAATTAAGGGTGATGGTATTTTTGGATTTCAAAATGAAATTTTTTCTAGCACTCCAGAAAAATTAGATTATACTGCATTAGGATCTATAATTGAAGTTACTTGGAAAACAGGTCAGAAAGAAATCCTTTTTGAATCTGCATCTGATGTAATTGCTGCAGAAAAATCTGGTAGAATTAAATTTAATGAAACAAACATCATTGTAAATATTCCTCAAATTGTATGGCCTAATGGTCAGATGAAAGTACGTTCTGATACGGAAATCACTAATGAAATATCTCATTCTGGAGGCCAAATTGTTGAAATCAATCGAGATGATCTTTCTGTAACTTTTGTAGCTCATAGAAGTTGGGATTCTGATGGCCGAACAATTTACTATATTATTACTGATGCAACTCCATTAGGACCAGCAGAATTAATGGGAATTGTATATTCTCCAGAATCTGTAAATCTTTTAAGTTATTCTGGAACAGTTGATCTTTTTCAATTTAAAAATGGAATTAAAGGATCTGGNTCATTAGGTTTTCAGCCTGAAATTTCAAGTGTTTCTTTGAATGAAGAAAATTATAGTCCAATATCTAAAATTTATCTTATTGAATGGCATAATTCTGAATTAGCACAAATTTTACAAACAAAATCTGATATTGATTCATTCTATGAAGAAGATTTACTAACTGTTAGTATTGCACGACCAACTAATAATGAATATGTAATTAATTCTCCAACAGTAGATCCATTTCAATAAAAATATCACTAAACGGATAAATTAGTTGAGAAAAAAATTATTTTAAAATTGACTGGTAAACTGTACATAGTTGGTGTTGGTCCTGGACATCATGATCATATGACATTTCGAGCAAAAGAAGTGATTTCTGAAAGTGATACAATTGTTGGATATGAAACATATGTAAATTTGGTTCATGATCTAATAGAAGGTAAAACTATTCATCGTTATGCTATGACTCAAGAAGTTGAAAGAGCTCATCAGTGTATTGATCTTGCAAAATCTGGAAAAATTGTTTCATTAGTTTCTAGTGGAGATCCTGGAATTTATGGAATGGCTGGATTGATTTATGAAACACTTGCAGCAACAGGTTGGGATCCTTCTAGTGATTTAAAAGTTGAAATTATTCCTGGCGTATCTGCTCTAAATTCTTGTGCATCAATTGTTGGTTCACCTTTAATGACTGATTTTGCTGTTGTAAGTATGAGTGATCTTATGGTGCCATGGGAAATAATTCAGAAACGTGTGGAGTCAGCTGCACAAGGTGATTTTGTACTTGTAATTTATAATCCTAAAAGCAAGAAGAGAATTCATCAATTACAAGATACACAAAAAATTCTATTAAAATACAGAAAATCTACAACACCTGTTGCAATAATCAAAAGTGCTTATAGAGAATCTGAAACTATTGTTATGACTGATTTAGAAAATTTACTTAATTTTGATGAAGAATTAGGTATGACTAGTACTGTAATAATTGGTAATTCATCAACGTATACTTACAAAGATTTGATGATTAATCCAAGAGGATACAAATCAAAATATAATTTAGAAGAACAAATTAATCCAAATCTTAAAGTTTAGAAACTTTTCTTTATTGCTTCAGATATTTCTTCACTAAGATTTAGTTTTTCTCTAATTGGAGAAATTACTTTAACTAGATAATTTCCTACTGTTTGTTTTAGATCTCCTGGATGTATTTTTCCTTTTTCAAAATCATTTTCTAAATCTTTATAATTTGAATATGATACATTACCACCATATTTTTCTGGTCTTTCAAAATTTATTTCATTAAATTCATGAAAAATTATTGTTTCAGCAATTGCTAGTATGGGATTATTTTCTATAACTCCTTCATCACACCATGCTTTGTTAATTTTTTTCTTTATTTCGTTATCCGTATTGTGAATAAATATGCCTGAATTTGGATCTGATTTACTCATTTTATTAAATTCACCTCCAAATTCTTCACCTCCTTGTTTTTTTAATCCTGGAAGTAATTTATGATGAACAGAAACTGGAACTTTCCATTTCATTTTAGGAAAAATTTCTCTAACTAGCATGTGTATTTTTCTTTGATCCATTCCAGCATGTGCAATATCTACGTCCAAATAATGAATATCAACTGCTTGCATTGCAGGATAAAGTAATCTGGCAACATCAATTTTTTCATCACTTTCTGAACGTCCCATAATTGTTAGAGTTCTCATAGTTCTTTTCAATGACATATGTTTTGTAAATTTTACAAGATCGGACCAGTATTCTGGATTTTTTTCATATAATTTTGAACCTAAAACAATTTTTGCATCTGGACAAACTAATTTGAAAGCATCTTGATAATATTTTGAAACTTTAGAAATTGTATCCCAATCACCACCTAGTTTATCATTGATAACTGTATGCCAGTCTGCAAGAAAAATTGTACAATTTACTCCAGCTTTAATAAAATCATTAATTTTGAAACCAGTACTGATTAAACTACCTAGATGTAAAAAACCAGAAATTTCTAAACCAATGTAGTGATTTGGTGAAGAATTTTCATCAAATAATTTAGTTAATTCTTCTTCAGTTACAATTTCATCTGTTGTTGGAGAGTTTTTAATTAAATTTACTTTTTCAGCAGTATTCAAATCAAAACAACTTTTAAAATTTAAGCCTATAAAGTTATTTAAAATTTTTTTGTAAATTTAAAATCTTTGAATATGAGGTAAATTTACAATCTTTATGACTCTTGAGGAAGGATTAGAATTAATTAGTAATTATAAAAAAGGTTTAGAAAAATTTTTAGAAACTTTACCTGAACAATCTGTTCAATTAGGACCTGAAATAATTCATACCCTTGCTTTGAATTCTAAAAATCAAATTACAAATTTAGAAGCAATTGAAAAATCATTAAAAAAACCAGCAAAATCTTAGTTTATTTGTATAATTTTTAAAATTATTATTTGCACTTTTTCTTATGTTTTCTTAAATCTTCATCATAATCAAATTCTGCACCACATGCTCGGCATTTTTCCTTTTTCTTATTGTGGGCTTTTTCTTGATGTTTTTTCAATCTTTCAGAATCTGATAATATAGTTCCACATTTTTTACATTTTAATTCATTTTTACTGGATCCAAATAATCCCATAATATCCTCTGTATCTAATAGTATAAAACATAATTTTAGATAGATTTTTTTTAAAATAATTTCAACAAATTATGACTTTTATTATTGTAATTCTTAATCATCTAAACTTTTTCTAGGTTTTACACTTAGATAAAATGCATGTGCAGTAATAATGAATGCTGCAAGAAATACTTTTGTTGCAAAAACTAAATTCCATGGTCGATCAGGATCTGGATAATTAACTGATAACATATCAATATCTGGAACTATTCCATCAATAATTCCTGCTGTAATTTGTGCATTCAAAACTGTAAAATTGTATAAAACTTCGTAGAAAGAAATTATTGTAAATCCAAGTAGCATTAACTGAAGTAAAGCCATTTTTGCCCCAACAATTTTATCACCTGCAGTTCGTTTCCAACCAATTCTAGTAACACAATACCATCCAATTATTGTAGAAAAAAATATCCAAGTTGAAACTCTGGCAAAATTTTCAAAAGGAATAGTTGTATTGTGAATTACTTCTCCCATAACATATGTTCCATTTGCTAACCACTCCAACATAGTTGCATAAACACCAAAAATCAATGTTGAAGCCATGATAGCTCCACAAATATAGAAAATGTACAAATACACTTTGTAACCTGTATCTGTTTTTTCTAAATGACGTGGCTTCATTCTACGATTTACCAATTTTTGAAATATAAAAATTCATACTTGTTAAATGAGATTTATAGAGTAGTTGTTATGAGATTAATTGTTGAAAATTCCCATAAACATTCCTTTTGTAGGCAGGGAGGAAATTTCAGTAGTTACATCTATTTTAAAAAATGGGGCCTTGACCTCTTCTGCAAATCAAGGTGGAAAATATGTTCAAGACTTTGAAAAATCTGTTTCTTCATTTGTAAATTCAAAATATACTGTAGCTGTAAATTCTGGTACTGCAGCCTTACAAGCAGCACTGTATGCATTGGATATTAAACACGGTGACGAGGTTTTAATTCCATCTTTTACTTTTGTTGCAACTGCAAATGCTGTTGTTTCTACTGGTGCAAAACCTGTTTTTGTTGATATTTTAAAAGAAAATTATACAATGGATCCAGATGATCTTCAGAAAAAAATTACAAAAAATAGTAAAGCTATTCTCCCTGTACACCTTTATGGAAATGTAGCTTATTTAGATAAAATTTCTGAAATTGCTAAAAAATTTAACATACCAATTGTAGAGGATTCATCTCAGTCTTTAGGTTCTACTTTCAAAGGAAAACATACTGGAACTTTCTTTGAAATGGGATGTTTTAGTATGTATCCAGCAAAAGTAATGACATCTGGAGAAGGTGGATTTATTGTTACAAACAATAAAAAACTCCGAGACAAATTATTGATGATTAGAAATCATGGAATGGTTAAAGGATATGATACTAGAATTCTTGGTCTTAATTTGAGATTACCTGAAATTAATGCAGCTATTGGAACAATACAAATAAAAAAATTACCAAAATTTTTAAAAACTAGACAAAAAAATGCAGAACTTTTATCAAAATTACTTTCAAAATCAAATCTTACACTTCCACAACAAAGAAAAAATGAAAAAGTTAACTGGTATCTCTATACCGTTACTACCTCAAAACGTAATATTCTTTTGAAAAGGCTTAATGAAAAAGGAATAGGTGCTGCATCATATTATCCCATCCCTGTACATAAAACACCATTTTACAAATCAAAAATTAAATTACCTGTAACTGATTGGTCTGCTTCACATGTGCTTTCTTTACCAATTCATCCTAAAGTAACTTCAAAAAATATTGAATTTATTGCAAAAACTATATCTGAAATACTTTGAATAAATTAGATAAAACAATTGATAGTACCAAAATCAAAAATATATTATTTTTAAAAAGAAATTACTTTAGTAAATCAAATTAATAACCATTTTTTTGTCTTTCATGATTTATTTGATTTTTCTTTTTGTATTCATCTAAAATATCATCTGGAGTTAGTTTCAACTCCAGTGATGCTTGAACAACAAAATGCCATATGTCAATTAATTCCTCTCTAGCTTCTGTTTCATTAAATTCAGTAGGGGTTTTCCACCATTTCCAATTTGTAGTTCTTTGTAATTCTACAGCTTCATGCATTATGGCAGTACATAATGCAGAAACTTTACTTTCTACATCTTTTGGATATCTATCTAATTTCATTACTTCAGATAGACCTTTCTGAAGTTTAAAAATTTCATCTAATCTATCTTTTGTTTTTTCAGACAATATGTAATTTATTTTAAAAAATAATTTAACTTAAGTCTTTTTAGAATTGTATCATTTTTTCATATGCTTTGAAACGTTTTACAATGTCTCCTTTTTTAATTTTTAATAATCCATCTAAACCATATTTTTCAACTGCAAGTGAACCAAGTACATTTCCATAAACTACAGCTTTCTTTATTTCTGATATCTTTGTTGTTTTTTTGTTAGCAAGATATCCAATCATAGCACCAGCAAATGAGTCTCCTGCACCCGTAGGATCCACAACATTTTCTAATGAAAATCCTGCAGTAGGAAAAATTACATCATCAAAAAATAACAAAGAACCATGTTCTCCTTTTTTAATTATGATGTATTTTGCACCCCAATTTTGCATTTTTTTTGCACATTTAATTAAATTATGTTCTTTTGTTAGAAGTTTAGCTTCTTCATCATTAATTACAACTGCATCCACATTTTTTATCATTTTAATTACTGCATTTCTTTTTGTTGATATCCAAAAATCTATAGTATCACACATTGAAAATTTTACATTATCAAATTCTTTAATTAATAAAGTATTTTGTTCTGGATCATTATTTGCTAGATAAACAAACTGTGATTTTTTATATTCTTCAGGTACTATTGGTTTAAAATTCTCAAGAACATTTAATTCTGTTTTTAGAGTGGATCTTGTACTTAGAGTATTATCATATTTTCCATCATATCGAAATGTTTTACCTTTGTTTACTGATAATCCTTGTAAATCTAAATATTTTGATAGAATATTATGATTCTTTTTTGAAAAATCATTCCCCACCACTGCAATCAATCCAGTTTTTACAAAATTACTTGATGAAATAGCTGCATATGTTGCTGCACCTCCTAAAACATTTTTTAGAGTTTTAGTTGGAGTTCTAATCGTATCTAATGCTGTAGATCCAAAAACAGTAAGCATATGACAAAAACTCTATTTTATTGTATAAATTCGCTTGTTTGTAATTTTATATGATAATTCATCATTGAAATATTTCTAAATGTATTACAAATATCCAAAAATATTAAATAATTATTAAAAATTCTGCTCTTTTCTTTTGATAATTCTGTGACTATTTTTTTCATTTTTCTTTTATCTTATAAATTAAAAAAAACTATAATTATTTGTGTATTTTTTTTGATTTAATCTTGAAGCTCATTAGAGCTATCTCAATAAATTAAAACTAACATAATAATT
>JGI26245J51145_1000580_pt1 | contig 21649 bp, 17 predicted proteins | sample SaaInlV_200m_DNA_3_FD_51145 | JGI IMG/M metagenome (IMG submission 51145)
CAATGTGCTTTTGCAATTATTTGTCAAAACTCATCCCAATGCTGATCCTTACAAGATGAGTATCGCTGAATTTTCTCTCTAAAAACTAGCACCAATGGTTACTAGGACCGGTATGTGCGCCCAAAACCAGCGACATGGGCCCCATAGGTAACCAAGTACAATCGAAAAGATTATCGACCATATCGCAGAGCATCTCTGCGCCTTCGGGGTTATTAGAATGCAGCACCTGTACCATTAATTTACTGCCCTCAGCATGTTTGTCGGTGATTAAATTTGCTAAACCTTGAAGCGCGCGTTTAAAAGTGCGAACTTGTCCGAGCTGTATATAGGTGCCGTTCACTTTCTCTACACCAATAAGTGGTTTGAGCTTTAGCACCGAAGCAATTACGCCTTTCATGTGACTAATTCGCCCGCCGTGAATGAGATATTTCAGCTCAGCGAGAGAATACATACAATCGGTTGCTTCACCGATGCGTTCAACTAATCCGAGAATCTGGTCTTTTGCCCAGCCAGCCTTCAAGGCTCGCGCCGCTGCATAAACTTGCCATCCCGCCGCGGCGGTGAGGGTTTTTGTGTCTATATGTGTCACATTAGCTTCAGGAACCAGTTTTGCGCCTTCAACAGCGGCGTTAAAAGTGCCGCTTAATCCCGATGTCATGTGAATAGATAAAATCTCAGGGTCGCTTTTGGCTAAATCTCTGTAGACTTCGGCAAATTGTCCCGCCGATGGTTGGGATGTAGTCGGGAGATTCCCGCTCGCATCTAGCAAGGGATAGAAATCTTTATGCTCAATATCTACGCCTTCGCGGTAGGATACGCCATCGAGCGTGACGGTGAGCGGCACAGTGTAGATATTTAAATCGGCTTCTTCGCCTGCAGGCAGACGTAGATCAGTGCCGCTGTCGGTTACGATTTGCATTTTTTTCTCCTGTTTTTTATCTGGCTAATGATGTGGGCGTCGAGCGTGTATTGGGCGTGATACCCTTTAATAAACATTCTCTAACAGATGAATTAACGCCCTTAGACCAAATAAGCCTCGAAATAATCCCCCAATTCTTGATATACAGACTTTTTGAAAGAGACCACGTTTTCTATCATTTCGTCCATGCTTGTCCATTTCCAAGCGTGGAATTCTTTTTGGTCACCCAGCGTGATGGCTTCATCTGAACTTTCTAAACGAAATAAAAACCAACGATGAACTTGCCCACGATGAGGAGATTTGTTTGGAAATTCATAAACTGTAGGGACGGGGGCTTCTGCAAGCAATTTTATATCATTCGCTTCTATCCCTGTTTCTTCATAGATTTCACGTTTGACGGCATCTAATAATTCTTCACCCTCATCTAAACCACCTTGAGGGAATTGCCATTCATCGGGGAAATCTTTGCGCTCGAATCCAAGCACTAAACCATCTTTATTTAAGATAATCGCGCCTATACCGGCGCGGAAGGTTTGGGCTTTCTTTTTTGTCATTTTATCTGGCCTACTATAGTTTAGTATTTAAGCACATTTATTAAAAAAGCACATAAAGAAATAAAAAAACATAATGGAGAAAAGAGTCTTGTATCCCAGTAGGAAAAGATTGAATCTTTATAGATTTTGAAAAAACCAATGTATTTAAATTCACCAATTGCGCGCAGAAGAAACACAGTTGCTATTCCCCAAGTGCCCCAATAAAAGATGAAGGGCAATTGAATGAGTTTGATAAGTATCCCGATGCGCCCCAATACAATAAATGCTGCAGCAAAAAGTGCTAGAGAAACAAATATTGTTGCGAGCGAGGATGGATTGAAGAGAGCTATCCCATCTTTAGTTGGAATAGCTCCTGATGCTCCCCAATTGCCGCCGAGTGCCCAATAGACATGGAGCGTGCCTAATGAGAAAAGAATGATAGGGAGTATGAGACCAATAATATTTAGAAAACCCATTGTTTGTATCCTTGGTTAGTTTTCTAGGGTCAAATTGCGTAGAGTTTTATAGTAATCATCTTTGATTTTATTTTCACTGATAAAGTCAATTATTTTTATTAGCGCACGAACTATATATTTGTACAAAGTTTGGTACTGCTCTTTTATAATTTTCAAGTTAATTAAGGATCCATGTGCAATACTATGTCGTATATCAATAAAGCCGTCTGGGTTATTTGTAAAGGCTTTTTGTATGCTCTTTCGTTCTTCTCTGTCTACAGCAATTAGTGAAGCTAGAATCTTTGCTACTTTGTGGGTGTTCTGTGATTCATCTTCCTTAAATAAGGCTTCAAATACAATCATTAGAATTAAAAAGGAATGTTCAACATTCCTCAGGGAAAAGGTGGTGGTGAAATAATCCAAACCTAAATTAAGTAGTTTTTGTGCTTGAATTTCGGATTGCGGGTCCCTTTGTAGAAGTGACTTGAAGATATGTTCACAGGATGTATTATCTTTTATGATGCTTACTCCCCGACCCGAATGAAAAAAGGAATTTGGATAAGAATGCGGCTTTGAAACACTATAACTATTACTCAATGCTTGAGAAGCTTCATGAGTGTTTTTTGCTAATCTAATTGTGTACGAATTTTTCTTGAGAATTCCGATATTAGTACTTAAAAACAATGCAAGTGTTATTGCTTGTTCAATTAAAAGAAGCTCAATAGAATTACTTGCAACTTCTAGTTTTTCAGTTAAAGGTTGAATAATATCAATTACCAAAATTTGACAATTATCTTTTCCTCTAATATCAAATAGAGATTCCATGAAAACATGTCGATAGATTTCCTTTGCCAACGCTTGGTCAACAAGAGAGTTTAGTTCAATTCCCTTTCTGGTTAGTTCAATAAATTGGATTTTATATCTTACTCCTGACCACTCACCTTCAGTCTTAAAATCTGTACTCCAAATATTGAATATTGGTACTACTGTTCTGAACTTGATGTTGTCTTTATCTATTAAGTGTGTTATCCCCAAACCTCTCGCGCAACCCCCTCACCTGCTCTGCCGCATGATACGAAGACCGCACCAGCGGACCCGATTCGACCCATCTGAATCCCAAATCTTTGCCAAATTCTTCTAATTCTGCAAATTCTTCGAGCGTGTAATAGCGTTCGATAGCGAGATGTCTTCTGCTCGGTTGCAGATATTGTCCAATGGTCAATATATCCACACCCCAACTGTGCAAGTCGCGGATGACTTCTTTGACTTCATCCATCTCCTCGCCCAAGCCAACCATGATGCCCGATTTTGTCAGCCCTTTTGGCATTAGTTTTTTTGCATTTCTCAACACCGCTTCTGTTTTAGCATAATTGCTTTGCGGCTGGATAGATTTGAAAAGCCGTGGCACGCTTTCTACGTTGTGGTTCAAAATATCGGGTTTTGAGTCCATCACAATTTTCAACGCTTCCACTGATCCCTTAAAATCGGGAATTAGGACTTCTACCGAGCAATCATCCATAATTTCATGGATGCGGCGGATGACCATCGCAAAGATCGGTGCGCCGCCGTCTCGCCGTTCATCTCTATTCACGGATGTAATTACGGCGTGCTTCAAATCCATCGACTTCACGGCTTGCGCCACGCGCTCGGCTTCGCCCCAATCCAAGCTTTCTGGCATCCCGTGCTTCACATCGCAGAATCCGCAGGAGCGCGTGCAAACATCGCCGAGCATCAAAAAGGTCGCCGTGCCAGCACCGAAGCACTCGCCTAAGTTGGGGCACATCGCTTCTTCGCAGACGGTGTGCAATTCTTTGCGGCGCATTAGGGCTTTGATTTTCTTTTGTGTCTCGCCCGATGGCGCGCGCACTTTGATCCACTCTGGGCGGCGCATCGGTTTGGCGGTAGATGATTCGGGGGAGATTCTGTCTCGGGTAGGGGTAGCAGGCATAAATCCTCGTATGTTTCGATAAATCTTTGATAGCAATAATCTTTTAGGAGTGGGATAACGTGTCTCGGGCGGGATGCGGCTAATCGTCCAATTTTTTAACCTTCAATCTTAAACCTTCGACCTCAACAACTTCGACACGCTCGCCTTTTGAAATTGCCTCCGTTAAATCAACTTTTTCTGCGCTCCAAAGTTCGCTACCAACCCGAACCATCCCGTCTGGAGCAAAATCCGCTTTGACAAAACCTGTTTTACCAACCATCGACTCATGCCCCGTGCGGATGGGCGCCTTGAGCGCGCGTAGCGCAAAGCCGAGAATGGCGGTGAACATGGCAGCGATCAGTAGCGCAACGGTGATGACGAGCGGGATGGAAACGCGGGCAAATTCGGGCGTGCCAGCAGAGTTGAAAAGCACCAGCGCACCGACGATGAAAGAGCCGATGCCCGCCGCGGTGAGCGCGCCATGCGTGGGGGCTTTTACGTCGAGAATGAAAAGGACGAAGGAAATAATGATGAAAATAATGCCAAAATAGTTGACGGGGAGAACGCCCATGCCGTAGGTGGCGAGGGCGAGCGCGACCACGCCGATAAAACCCGCCACCCAGCCGCCCGGACTGCCCAACTCGATGAAAATGGCTTGCGTGCCGATGGCGATCAACAGAAAGACGATATTGGGGTCGGTGAGCATCTTGAGCAATTGTTCGATAAGGGTGAGGGGGATATCTTCAACACGGGCGTTATTGGTGTTGAGTATGCGAGTCTCATTGTTGATGGTGATTTCGTAGCCGTTGAGCTGTGTGAGTAGGTCGCCAAGATCGTTGGCTATAAAATCGACTAGTCCAACTTCGAAGGCTTCTTTTGCAGAAACAGCGCGCGCTTCTTCGATAGTGGCTTCGGCTAGGGCAATGGCTTCAGTGCCACGTCTTTCAGCCAGCGCGCGGACTGTGGCTTTGAGGGCTTCAGTTGCTTTGGCTTTGGCCGTGTCGTCAATATCTGTTCCGTCTGAGTTGATGGGACTGGCTGCGCCGATAATGGTTTCGGGTGCCATTGCCGATGCGTGCCCTGCGAGCGTGATTATTGTTCCTGCTGAGCCAGCCATGGCTCCTTTGGGTGAAACGTAAACAATAATTGGGATGTGGCTACCTCGAATGATTTGGAGCATTTCGTTCATTGTGTCGATGCTGCCGCCGGGAGTGTTGAGTTGCAGGATGAGCATCTCGGCATTTTGCCGCTCGGCGACATTCACCGCACGTTCAAGATATTGCTGTGATGCAGGGGCGATTGCGCCATCTATGGTCATGGTCATAATCGTGGAAAGACCATCTTGGGCATGGGCAGCTGTCTGCGAAAGGAATAGCGCAGTAAGTAGGATGAAGAGGAGTTTTTTTATACGTTTCATGGTCTAGGTATTATACTCTTTTTGATGAGAAGGGCATGAATTTTAAACACGAAGTGTATGAAGGAGCACAAAGTTTTTCTTTTTTTGTGAATCTTTGTGTCCGTTGTGTTTAAGAAATACAGTGACTTAGTCGCTCAACCCCTTCTATAATCTCATCTTCACTGTAAAAAGCGAAGCAAAGGCGCATATATTCCGTCATCCCCTGATTTGCGGAGAATAATACCCCCTGCCGAAAATCTACTTTGAACTCTTTTGCGTGCTGACGTAATTCAGTTGTATTTTGTCCTCGAATACGCACCCAGAAGAAAAAGCCACCTTGCGGGAGGGTATATTCTGCTGAGGGGAGCATCTCTTTTATTGCCTTATCCATCACGTTAAGACGGGAGTGATAAGTTCTGCGTAAAAGAGCAATATTTTTCTCTAAATCTCCAGAGGTAACAAGCTCGTGGACAATCGCAGAAGTGAAGGGATTCATCCCACCACCACTGTCTAATAATCCTGCACTCATGATTTTTTTGAGTACTTTCGGATGCGCTTGTACCCATCCCAGCCTTAAGCCGGGCGCAAGGATTTTTGAAAAAGAGTTGAGCGATGCAATTTGTGTAGAATCTTTGGCAAAAAGGGCAAAAGGTTTTAGGGGTAGACCTGACAGGTTTTCAAAAGAATTTTTTTGATGTGATTTTCTCCCTTCCTGTATATGTTTTTTGCTTGGAGAATTTTCTTTAAAATCTGTCGGGTTTCCGTAGGGTAAAAGGTGATAAACCTCATCAGCGACAATAAGAAAATCATGTTTTTCTGCTAATTCAATTAGCTTTTCGCGTCGCTCTAGAGAAAGCGTATGTCCGCTTGGATTCTGAAAGGTAGGGATTGTGTAGAGTAATTTAGGCTGATATTTTTTCAATTCATCTTCCAGGGCATCTGCATTTAAACCTTCTTCATCTATGGGAATAGAAATAACGCGCAAACCATGATCGGCAAAAATCCGCAGAGCTAGAAAATAAGTGGGTTCTTCTACGAAGACGGTATCACCAGCCTTCGTATATAGCGTTGTTAATAAATTGAGCGCAGAAGAAGAGCCTGTGCTGATAAATAAAGAATCAGCATCTACCTTCTTGTCCAATGAGCCAGTCAAAAAATCAGCTAGTGCAACGCGAAAATAACCATTCCCTTGCTCTCTTCCATATTGCAAAGAAGCATTTATCCCTTTTGTAAAAGCTTTTTCACTCGCAAGGCGCAGTATTTCGTCTGGCAAGAGATTGAAATCTGGGTTGCCCATGCCCAAGTCAATAAAGTCGGTGGAGCAAATAGTTTGAACGATATTTTTATTTGTGTTCATATGAGAAATTATAATCTCTTACTAATTAGTTTTGACATGATCAAATGCGTTACGACCCTGGAAGAAGAATTTCCAAGATACGTCGAATGGGGTCAAAAAACACGATATAGGCTTTTGCTGGGGATTTGGTGAAATCCTGGCTTGACCCTATCTAGGCATCACGGTAAAATCACTCTCGCTATTCCAATAGTATGCGGGAGTCGCCAAGTGGTAAGGCATCAGCCTTCCAAGCTGACACTCGCGGGTTCGAATCCCGTCTCCCGCTCTTTGGGCCCGTGGCGCAGCGGTTAGCGCAAACGACTCATAATCGTTGGGTCGCTGGTTCGAATCCAGCCGGGCCCACTTTTCATTTTATTCTCTATCGGGTACTCATTTCTCACTGGGAGGGGTTGATGCAGGCAAATATCTCTGCTCGAGGCTATACCAATGTTGTTTTAGTACTAAATATGAAGCGTTTTATTCATCCTGAAGATCAGGAACGCTTTGAAACAGTACGAGGCACCCCAGAATTTGCAAATATCTTGCGCAAGAATTGGCCCATTCAAGCCAATGCGCAGGATATTTTTGTTTTACAGCAAAAATATAAAAAACGTCTCGCGAATGGAGAATTATCGCTTGAAGACAGAATGTCAACGGAAGAAATCGGTTTTGCCACAGGTATTTTCCGTAATCTAATGTTGGAAGAATATGCTTTTCCCGTTTATGTGTTGGATAAGGAAAAGATTCGTTTCACAAAATCTCTAGAGAGCAATTTTCAATTTAAAACGCTTTTTAAACGTGCCTGGAATCGTTGGGATATTTGTGTTCATCCGACTTATACAGGCTTCTTTGTTATTCGTCTTACTCAAAAATACAAGCACCGCCCTCGGTCTGTGCTAACTTGGGCACGGGAAGTATTAAGGCTTCAAGAGTCGCTGGATGTACTCAGCGCACAACGTTGGTTGGAACATAATAAAGAGCGATACTTGAATGAGCCAGAAACTTTAAAGAAAAAAGAACGTTCTGTGAAGGCTCTGCTGGAATGGATGGGGGCAGACGAAGAAGAAAACAAAACCGTATTATATGCACCTGTTCAATGGAAAATGGCGATGGAAATCGCAGGTTTTTTTGTGAACGAAATTGGACAATACACATCTTTATTCGATATCGATGAAAAACCAATTCGTTTTCAGAGACCACAGACCAGCATTTCTCTCCCATTGCATGATGCCTACGTTATACACCATATCGATGAAATGTTTTCTGACCCAAGAAATGTGAAAAAAGCCAAAAAATCAAAAGCACAGGGGAATGCCCAAATCAAAGTAAGCGTGCATAATATACGCCAATCACCTCGCTTGAGACAAAGACTTGTGAACTTGATGGAAGGCACAGTTTTGCGTAAACCTGGTGGAAATGGCAAGTGCGAAGATGATGATTGCTATTTTCCTGACCCTAGTTGGACTACAACAGATTCTGTTAGTGAGATCAATCGTTCATCTTGGAATGATGAGCTATGTTTACTTTCCAGCCGTACTGCAATTCTTTTTCCATCCATGAAGTGGAGAGATTTTGAGATGGCGGTTTCTACAATGCCTGGTGCAACGCTGAAGGTAAAATATGCACGTTATTGGGGGGCAATTGAGCGAATGATTGAATTTGTTTTGGAGATACGGGTTTTAGCTCAACTGGTAGATAGCGCATCCTTTGACCTTTTAGGAGAAGTGGCCGAAAAAGTCCATAAAGTACGTGAACAGTTGATTGAAGGCGATATTATTTTGGATAAATCTTTTATCCAATTGGTGAGCAAGGCTGCCCATCTAAGACGTTTGGCGGCTCTGGCGCAGAGTATGACAAACCCACATTTATGGAGTCGCGCAGAATATGCCATTCGCAAGTCAGAATACCTTTTTGAAGAATTGGGTGTCCCAACTACACTAATGCATGTCGAGCGGAATATTGACAGTATTAACAGTGTTGTTGATCATGTTGATGAGTTATATATCGCAGACTTGTCAGAAAAGAGCAATGATCAGGCAACTTTGTTTTCGATTGGTTTGGCTGCAGGTTCATTAATCCTAACCTTTTTGGTTTTTCCCTCCTTTTTGGCTGATACGGTATCTATATATATACGTGATACTGGTGAAACTCTCCATTGGACAGGATGGTTAATTGCTATTGCCGGTGGGGTGCTAGCGTTAAGTCTAATCTATTTTGCAATGCGATTGTTAAAGGTGGCTTTTGTACAACGCAAGAAAGTTAATAAACTGCTAGATAAGTTTATGAATGATAGTGAAATGGAGTAAGAAGCCTTTTCTTAGAAAAAATACTGCAACACCAACAAGACTCCCATCCCGGCAACGATTGTCCAGACGATATTTTTTGTTTTCCATGCAACGAGCATTGCAACGATTCCAGTTAGCAGGCGCAGATTTGTAGGTGAGATATTTAATATGCCACCAGGCATAACCAATTCAGGGACGATGATTGCCGATAATACCGCGATGGGAACAAAGCGTAGCGAACGCTGAATAATAGGTGGTGCTTGCCAACGGTCGAGAATCACGATAAAAGAGAGACGAATTCCGAAGGTCAGAATTCCGAGAATAAACATCGTTAGCCATATAGCGTTCATTTTTTCTCGCTCCACAAGCCGACGACAATCCCTATTATCGCTGCAACGATTAGATTTAGTTTATAGGGCAAGCCTGCTGTAAGGACGGCGACTGCTCCCGCAGAAATTGCTGCCAATAGACTAGGATGGTCTTTCAGTGAGGGGATAAGCAATGCGATAAATGTTAATGCAAGGGTGAAATCCAAAGACCAACTTGGCGGAACTTGCGTCCCCAAAAAAACGCCGACAGCTGTACTGATTTGCCATGACGTCCATAAAGCCAAACCTGCCCCAAGAAAATACCAATGTTTGTATCTGCTCTTATCTTTGCGATAATAATGAGTGATGGCAACTGCGTAGGCTTCGTCGGTCAGTAGATAAGAGAGTATCGTTTTCCAGAGAGGATTTAGTTTTTGCACATGCGGTGCCACTGATGCGCTATACAAAGCATGGCGTAGATTGACCACAAAGCCAGTTATGATCATTACCAGTGCTGGTGTTCCGACAGCAGCAAGTTGTACTAGCATGAACTGGGCTGAGCCGGCAAAAACGATGACAGACATCGCTTGTGCCTCCGCCTTAGAGAGTCCTGCACTCAGTGCGAGGATGCCATATATCATCCCAAAGGGAATTACGCCAACCAGAATGGGGAGCTCGTCTTTAATACCGTGAAAGAATTCAATTTTTGCAGTTTGCATAGGTTTATCCAGAATTCGGCAATTATACATCCTCTACTAATCTCTTACAAAAAGGAAGTTTCTCGTATACAATTCATGTATATTGATCTTTGGTACAAAATCTTATAAAGGAGATATGCGATGAACTTTCTTGGTAATCTAATTTGGCTAATTTTTGGCGGTTTTATCTCAGGTATGGGATATATCCTCGGCGGTTTGTTGACCTTGCTCACAATTATTGGAATCCCATTTGGGACGCAAGCAATGAAGTTGGGTGCCGCAACAATGACGCCTTTTGGGCGTGAGATCGTTGAATCTGATGATGCAGACAATCCGCTTAATATGCTCTTCAATATTATCTGGGCGATTCTTTTTGGTTGGGAAATTGCCGTTTCGCATCTGGCGCATGGAGTAATTCTAGCAATTACTATTGTAGGTCTACCTTTTGCGAAACAGCATTTCAAGCTGATCCCTTTGGCTTTATTCCCCTTTGGGAAAGAATTGCGGTAGCTCCCTCTGTCCTACGGACATCTCCCCCAAATTCTAAGTACGGAATTTAGGAGAGAAATCAAGAATAATAAGGAAACTATATGAATAACTGGATTGCGCTCACTATTACCTTTGCCGCCGCGCTTGGATTTTTACGCATAATGGATTTTTTCGCGCATCGTGGATGGATTGAATCACGTTTGAGTCGAAAGATTATCCATATTGGTACAGGTCCCATTTTTGTCTTGTGTTGGCTGCTCTTTGACGATGCGTCTGCTGCGCGTTGGATGGCTACTCTTGTTCCCTTTGCGATTACTGTACAATTTGCGTTGATTGGACTTGGTGTTCTCAAAGATGAAGCCTCTGTAAAAGCCATGTCTCGTACGGGTGACCCGAAAGAAATCTTACGGGGTCCGCTTTTTTACGGAATCGTCTTTGTGCTGATGACAATCATTTTTTGGAAAGATTCCCCGATTGGCATCATCGCATTAATGCTGATGTGCGGCGGTGATGGGATTGCAGATGTGGTTGGACGGCGTGTCAAATCAGCAAAGTTGCCATGGAGCAAAGAGAAATCAGTTGCTGGGTCTTTGGCGGTATTTGTGGGGGGATGGGTACTCGCTCTTTTGGTGGTAGCAATTTATGGGTATGCGGGCGTTTCCGGTTTTACATCCGCCAATTTTGTCTTGCCTATTGTAATCATTGCTTTTGGCGGGATGTTGGTCGAATCCCTCCCTTTTAAGGATATTGACAATCTTACAATTACGATAGCTGCCGTGTTTTTAGGGCGTTTTTTCTTTTGAGTTTGGCATTTATGAGGAGAAGTAATGGTAAGATACTCTATTGTAAAGAGCTTTTCTTTTTAGCTGAAAAATTAGATTAAGGTTTTCAATTTTCTATGCGAAGAGTTATTTTGCCAGCCCCTAAACCCATTCATCCCTTTGGAGAGCCTGCGCGGGATTTGCGCGTCCATAATAAGCCTTTGTGGACTCTACAGCGAGATGTTCTTGATAAATATACAACCAGCACCAGCGAGTTGCCTTCTGGCGCACATATGCCACAAACGCGTGAGGAGATGATTGCTTATCGGAACAATCTCTTTTTCGATCAGGGTTATATTGATGCCTTTATTACAGCGGCAAGAAAGCATGGACGTGCGTGTCGGGCAGCTTTTAGTGCCGAAGCCCCTGCTTTTAAAGAACATGCCTTGCCTCTCTCAACTTCTTATACGCCAGCCGGAAACTTATATCTCGCAGACCTTTGGTATTATCCACGCGGACCTGTTGCAGATGCGCGCCCACTGATTATTGATATGAAACCTAAAGAGGTTGGCTATTATAGTGTTCCGACTTATATGGCAAGTGATGAAGGGGATTTGGTCTTTCAAGTTCCTGAGCGTTCTTTGTTGGCGATTGATTCGTGGGTGCATATTTTTATTGCGGATGTAGTTTTTGGCGTTTTTTCGAGCGGGGTGAAAGTTGAGAAAAAACTCAAAGAAGATTTGAAATTTAAGGTTAAAGTTTTAGGCAAAGCTCTTTTTGAAGGACGGCAAGTTTTGGAATGTTCTGAATTAGTTCAGATCGGAGAAAATTGTGTGATCGATCCTCAAGCCGTTATTCATGGCCCAACAATTATTGGGAATAATGTTACGATTGGCGCAGGTGCGGTCGTAGAAAATTGTATTATCGGTAATAATGTTAATATCTCACAAGATGTTCAGTTAATGCTTTCTGTTGTAGGCGATGGCACTTTTTTGCCTTTTAAAGCGGCTTTATTCATGACAACTATTATGGATAATAGCATGGTTGCGCAAAACACCTGTTTACAGATGTGTGTGATCGGAAAAAATACCTTTATCGGTGCTGGCTCAACTTTTACCGACTATAATTTGATTCCTGCCCCAATTCGAGCGATGGATGGAAATAACGAACTAAAAGATGCAAATCGCCCTGTGATAGGGGGGTGTGTGGGGCATAATTGTCGCATTGGTTCTGGGATGATTATCTATCCAGCCCGAACAATAGAATCGGATGTTATTTTAGCCGCCACAAAAAATCGCCGTGTGATTGATCGGAATATATCTTTTGAAGATAGCGATCATCATGGCTTGCGTTTAGGGAAAAAACACGTTACAAAATACCATCAAGAAGAAGAGGAATCCTGGTAATACATGGACAGTTTCGCATTCATCATTCATCCCATTGACCCCAAACGCGATGTCAGCCGAAAATACCCCTTCTTGGGGCGTATCCTTAGCGCAGAGCAAATTGATTTTTTTTCAACATTTTTCCCACCAGTTTATCTCTCAGAGATTGAAGGCATTCGCTCAGAAGCAACAGGCAAAGAAATAAAAGGCTGGTTTATTGCCTGCCCTTATACGCCTCGTCGCATGTTGAGTTTGCCAGAGAAGACAGTCTATCGTAAAATTATACAGACGGGCCGCATGGCTGAAAAGCTCGGCGCAAAAATGCTTGGGCTGGGCGCCTTCACCTCGGTTGTTGGCGATGCCGGTATTACTATCGCCAAAGGGTTAGACGTTCCCGTCACAACGGGAGATGCCTATACAATCTCCATCGCAGTCGAAGCTCTCCGTGAAGCGGCAAAACTGATGAATATAGACCTTGCCCAATCAACGGCAGCAGTTGTAGGCGCGGGCGGTACGATCGGCCGAGTTTGTGCAGAACTTTTAGCAGAAGATGTCTCAAAGCTTTGTTTGCTCGGAAGGCATATCGAACCTTTAGAAAAACTAAAAGCTAAATTGGATGTCTCATCTCAAGCAGATTTGCAGTCTAGTACAGACCTCTCCCTTTTAGCAGATGCCGATCTAATTTTAACGGTAACGAGCGCGGTCAATGAAGATGTGATTCGCCCCGAACATCTTCGGGCTGGAAGCGTGGTTTGCGACGTTGCCAGACCTCGTGATGTTTCTGCAATGGTAGCAGCGGCAAGAGATGATATATTAGTGATAGACGGCGGGATGGTTGACATCCCCGGTCTGGTTGATTTTCATTTTGACTTTGGCTTTCCCGAAGGCAAGGCTTATGCTTGTATGGCAGAAACAATGGCTTTGGCTTTAGAAGGTCGTTTTGAAGATTACACTTTAGGTAAAGAAATTACGCGCACGCGCGTAGATGAAATCACAGAAATTGCAAAGAAGCACGGTTTTTGTTTGAGCGGTTTTCGCTCTTTTGAAAAAGAAATAACGTCAGCGCAAATTGAAGCTGTGCGTCGGAGTGCTGTGAAGAGAAATGCAAAAACCTGATAGGTTTTTGCAACATTATTCCAATCTTTTTGGAGGTTCCAAATGGGAAAAGCCCGCCTTTTGGTTGTAGAAGACGATCCTGATATCTCTAATATGCTGAAAATTTATTTCAGTGGCTTAGATTATGATGTCGATGTTGCCCTTCGGGGGAACGACGCGTTGGAAAAAACCCGGCAAGTTCTACCTCACCTTATTATCTTGGACATTATGCTTCCAGATATTGATGGTTATGAAGTTTGTCGTAATTTACGTACAAGTACGCGTACAAGCCATATCCCTGTTATCTTTCTCACTCAGAAAGATGAACGCAGCGACAAGTTGCAAGGGTTAGAGCTAGGTGCAGATGATTACATCACTAAACCCTTCGATATAGAAGAGCTTAAGTTGCGCGTTAATGGTGCAATTCGTCGTTCAGAGCGTGAGAGTCTTACTGATCCCCGCTCAGGTTTGCCAGCTGGACGTTTGATCGAGGAACAACTTCGCCGCATTATCCGCGAGGAAAATTGGGCGTTGATTGATTTGCGCATTAACTACTTCTCAGCGTTCAATGATGTCTATGGCTTTGTAGCAGGGGATGATGTTTTACGTTTCTCCGCAATGCTACTGGGTGAAATTGTAGATGAGCTTGGCACACCAAATGATTTTATTGGCCATGCGGGCGGGGATAATTTCATCATCATTTCTACAGATGAAGCTACGCCAAAAGTTATAGAGACGCTCAAAGAACGTTTTGATACAGAAGTACAAACACACTATAATTTTATGGATCGAGAGCAGGGATTTGTGCAGATCACAAATGCTGAGGGAGGAGTAGATAAATCGCCTCTAATGATAATGAAAGCTGGTACGGTTTCTCCCAAGGAACATCGTTTTTCAGATATTCGGGAAATTACTGAAATGGCGGCAGAAGCCCGTCGTAAAGATACAGTTGTTGAGGCATAAAGGTTTTAATCCATTATGGAAGTAAGGATTGAATCTGGGCTTGTTCTTATTGTGATTGGGCTGGCATTAATTGTGCTGGTCTGGGTTTTAACGCGCTGGGCTTTGCGCTTACAACCATCTTTACAAGCTGCGATCAAAACCTCCTCACCAGAAAACCCAGAACATAATGATGCTGTTTTATTGGTCTATCCCGGGGGAAGAGTAGAGTACGTAAATACCGTAGCACAAAAACTATTTGGCCTAACAGAAGGTGAAGCACCAAACCTTGAACGCTTTGCTCGTCGAGTACGCCCTAGCGACATGTTTTGGAAGTTATGTGCTTCTGAAGGACAAGCGCGTCTTTCAGTTGGGGGGAGAATGGTCGAAGGGGTTTCCTATCAAATATCAGGGCCAGATTCAGCTATATTGCTTTCGTTACGTCAACCGGAATTAGCTTCAGGACTTACAGATACACAAGATGTTTCTGGTTCGGTCTTGAGAATCATTACAGATTTTGGGCAGGCAATTGCTGAAAACCTGAAATTAGATGCCACTCTTAGTGCAGTAATTGAGAATGTGGAAAAACTTGTTCCATCTGATATTCTGGAAGTTAAGGTCAAGAAACCAGGGAGTCAGGTTTTTACATCATATCGTTTTGGAATGGTCGATGGGAAGCCTCGCCTGGAACAGAGCAGAAATACTCGTTTTGGTAATTATTCAGCATATATTATTGAGCAGGAAGAGCTTTTATTTGTATCAGATACCGAATCGTATAAAGAATTTCCTTTTCTTGAAGAGACGGATCAATATTCTATCCGTTCTTATATTGGTGTCCCTCTTCAAGCAGGTGGGGAATTGGTAGGGATGTTAGAAGTGGGGCAAATTGCGGCAGATGTCTATTCTTTGGAAGATCAAGATATTCTTCAATTGATCGCAGGACAGGCTGCTGTTGCTATTCGAAATGCATTGCTTTATGAAAACGAGCAACGGCAAGCGATGGAAATGTCTAGTTTAGCTAAATTGGCACAATCCGTTGGCTCCTTGCAGGATAGAGAAGATTTTTTCTCCGCTTTAGTACATAGCATTCAGCCACTTTTTGATGTCGATATACTTGGTTTCTTGCTCTATGATGAAGAGCGCCGCACATTAGAGGGGCAAGTCCCCTTTGAAGGGATACCTGAGCATGTTGTCAATATCTACCGTACTGAAATACCAGTCGATAGTTTAGCTGACGACATTATCACCTCACACCAAACCTTGCTTACACAAGATGCAAAAACGGATGAGCGTTGGGAAAAACTTCGTATCCATAATATTGCTCAAGCCGCAAGCTTAAGAGAAACAGCTCTTGTTCCTCTTGTTTCTAGTGGACGATTTTTAGGCTATTTACAACTTTCAAATCACTATCAGGCAGTGCGGGAATTTACCGAGAGTGAAGAACACTTAATGAGTGTTGTTGCTAATCAGACAGCAACCATTATTGATAATGCCAATCTCGTGCAGCAAACGCAAAGACGCGCTCGTCGTGCTGAAACCTTGCGGCGGGTTGCCAGTTTGGTTTCTTCATCAGCAACTGTGGAAGAGACAACCCGCTTCTCAATTCGGGAGTTGGTGCAACTTCTTGGTGCAGACTCAGCTGTTGTCTTTTTATATGATGAAGAGCAAGGCACCCTAAAAGCACAAGAATCATCTTTCTATGGTCTTTCGAGTGAAATAATAGAGAAGTTTTCCCAACTCTATCTTGGTGACTTGCAGTATCGTCTTACAGTAACAGGCAGCCAGCGTTCTTTCATATCTGGTGATTTGCAAACAGATCAACGTCTTTCGGATTACTATCGTCCGTTGGTACAAGCTTCGGAAATGAAATCTGCGCTGGTAGTTCCTTTAGTAGTTCGCGAGCGCGGTATTGGTGAAATGATGTTAGCTAGTGCTTCGCCTAATTTCTTTACACGCTATGATCTTCAAGCTGCAATCACTGTAGCCGAGCAATTGGCTCTTGTCTTGGAAACCTCAAGAGCTTCAGCACAAACGGATGAGAGTTTACGTTTGCGTGTAGATCAGTTAACGGCTCTTTCTCGCGTAAGCCGAGAGTTGAATAGCAATCTCAACCTAAAGCATTTGTTGCAGGTTGTTTATGATGAAGGTTTGCGAACAACCAAAGCCGATTGCGGCACGATCACGATTTTTGATCAGGATTCTGTTGATGAAGATGCGCCTAAGAGTATTCTGGCCTTAGGATGTGCACACGATATGCCGTTAACGGAACTTGAACAGGAAGTGGCACGTAATGGCAATGCGCTCCTCATCGGAGATGTTGTCGAAGGGGAGTATCCAGCCAATCACGAGGGCGTTCGCTCCGCTTTGGTCGCCCCAATTGCCTATCAAGGGAAAACTGTTGGATTATTCCATCTGCACTCAATGTCTCCCCATCATTTTGATAAAGAAACTTTAGATGTTGTCCAGACTTTGGCGATTCAGGCAGCAATCGCGATGGGAAATGCATACCGTTACGAGGAGCAGGTTCGGCATGGAAGCTTGCTCGAACGACGAGCGGATACACTCTCAAGTATTTTGGATACAACCACAGAGCTTGAATTGGAGCAACCACTTACAGTTTCGTTGAAGGCGATTTCTCAGGGTATTTCTGATGCAACGCCTTTTAAAGTAGTGCTGGTAAGTGTCTATAATGCTGAGACAGGAATGATGCGGCGTGTGACAGGTGTGGGGATTTCTGATGAGAATTTAGCCGCGCTTCAAGAACGAGAACAACCTTTTCTCAGCGTTCAAGAGTTGTTGAAACCCGAGTTTGAAATTGGAAAAGCATATTATATCCCTGCTAATAAGGCCCCGGTTGTGCCAAGCGATCTTCATATACTAAATTTGGATAAAGAAAATGGGACTGAAAAGCAAGGAGATTGGCACTCAGATGATTTATTCTTATTCTTGCTTATGGATCAGAATGAAAATCCGCTAGGAATGATTAGCCTTGACCAACCGAATAATGGTATGTCCCCAGATCGGACAACGGTTGAAGCAGTTGAAGTCTTTGCAGCACAATCAGAATTGATTATTAGCAGTCAAACGCGTTTGGTAGAGTTTCAAGATAGGGTCGAAGCGTTATCTTCTGGGCTTGACCGCCAGCAACGTCTATTACAAATTAGCCAGAATGACCTCCCGATTTTTTTACATAAAGATTTAGAACAAACCATTACCATTCAAAATCTTGACCGAGTTGAACAGCGTATTCGGGCGGGGTTGCAAATTACAGAATCAGTAAGTAGGCAGCTAGATGCCTCATCTGCTCTACAGACTTTAGGACGTGAAATTCTAACGCATATGGGCATGATGACAGCTTTCGTGGCAGAAGACACATTGGAAGGCCCTCATCTAATGCATATGATGGGTGATATACCTGGCACGATCAATCCAGATGCTTTGTTTGGACAGAGAAACCCTCTGCGTGCTTGTTTGCAAACAGGCGAGACAATGCTTGTTATGAATCTGGATGAGAACGATGAATGGCGAGAGAGTCCCTTGTTAAGTGCGTTACAAAGCAAGAGCTTTATCACATTGCCGATTAAAGTAGAAGGGAAAACGGTAGCAGCGGTTTTGGCTGTTAGCCGAGAGCCTTTGGCTACACTTACTGAGGAAGATGAACAGATTTATTACCAAATTGCTCGCCAAACTTCGGTTATTTTCCAAAACATTCATTTGCTTACATCTGTTCGTAGGCGTTTGAACGAAGTAAATCTTTTACTCGATTTCAGCCGAACATTGAGCGACATGGGACCAGCGAGCATGATGGATGCCCTTCTTAAGAGCGCATTGCAAGTAATTTCTTCCGCTCATGCAGGTATTGTGTTGATGTGGAATGAAGTTACTGAGCGTCTTGAGCCAAAAGCTGTGGAGAGTTATGCAAATAATAATAGTATGGAGCAAATTACTTATCGTCTAGATGAGGCTTTACCTGGAAAGGTTTTTGCAAAAGGGCGATCTCGTAATGTAGATGAAGTTAGTTTGTCGCGAGACTATGCTCTTTCTGCTTCTCAACTTCTTCTCTACCGTCAGGCGACTGGCGGCAGGCTGCCGATATCCAGTTTGTTAGTCCCAATCCAAACAGGTGATTATTCTTTAGGGGTATTGGTACTAGACAATTTTAATAAAGCGAATGCCTTCCAGAAAGAAGACGAAGCCTTGCTTCTCTCCCTTGCACAACAAGTTGCTCTTTCGCTCCAGAATTTACGTCTATTGCAGTCCACTGAGGAGCGAGCCAAACAGCTTGAATCTCTGACCGAGGTTACTGCTACGATCAGCTCAAGCTTGCAAAGTGAAGAACTAATCCCATCTTTGTTGAGGCAGATTGAGAGTGTTATTCCCTACGATAGGGCAACGCTTTGGTTAGAAAAAGAAGATGAAATGCAAGCAGTAGCGGCACACGGCTTTACAGATAATCACTCTCGTATTGGAATGAAGCCATCTTTAGATGAAGGTGTGCTCTTAGATGAATTGCTTCGTTCAGGAAAAGCGATTTCTATCCAGGATGAACGATTCCAAATTTTGAGCGAATCTGAATATTTGTCTTGGCTAGGGATTCCGCTTCTCTCTAAAGGGGAAGTGATTGGCGTTATGATGTTGGAGAAGAAAGAATCCAGTTTCTATTCTTTGACACATATCCAGATTGGGGCAACCTTCGCTGGTCAGGCTGCGGTTGCTCTTGAAAACGCTCGTCTTTTTGAAGATAGCCAGGAACGCACAGTTGAGTTGAACCAACTTACAGAGAATTTGGAACAACACGTTGTTGAACGTACTGCTGAACTTGAAAAAGAGCAGAGCAACACAAAAACTTTGTTGGATATTCTTACTGAAGTTTCTTCCAGCCTCGATCTGGATTTGGCTCTTAACCAGACTCTTGCTTTACTTAATAAAACGGTGGGAGCAGAGCAAGGAACAGTTATGCTCCTTAATCCTGAAGACAATTTGCTCCATTATCGTGCGGGATATGGATATCTTTCCAAAGAAAAAATAGGCAAGCAGGAGGGCTTCACGCTTAAAATTGGTGAAGGGTTGGCCGGTTGGGTTGTTAAGCATCGAGATGCTATCCTGATAGATGATCTTGATCAGGACGAGCGTTGGGTACAGCGAAAAACTAATTTTCAACGACATCGCAGTGCAGTTGCTGCCCCTTTGATGGTTGGAGAGGATGTTATTGGTGTTTTGTTGGTTTTTAATCGCAATGTTAATTTCTTTAGCTCTGAGCAACTTAAATTGATTAATGTTATCGCTGGGCAGGTTGCAGTAGCAATTAATAATGCCAATCTATATAAATTGATTCGTGAGCAAGCTGAACGTCTGGGGAGTATGTTGCGCAGCGAACAAGAAGAAGCCTCTCGTTCGCAAGCAATCCTTGAGGCAGTTGCCGATGGAGTTCTTGTTACGGATTCTGAAAATCGAATCGGCTTCTTAAATGCCTCAGCTGAACATATTCTTGGCATTGATGCTGAAAAAGTAATCACTCAAACATTAAAAGAATTTAGCGGACTCTTTGGAAAGGCTGCGACCATCTGGCACGAAATCATTCGCGAATGGTCTGAAAATTCCTCTGCATATCAAGAAGGTAATACCTATGCCGAACAATTGGAATTAGAAGACGGACGAATTATTTTGGTCCACTTGGCACCAGTAATGCTTGTAAATAAAGAATTTCTTGGTACGGTTTCTATATTTAGAGATATTACCCACGAAGTTGAAGTAGATCGTATGAAATCAGAATTTGTGGCAACTGTAAGCCACGAATTGCGTACGCCAATGACCTCAATTCGTGGCTATGTAGATATTCTCCTGATGGGTGCGGCTGGCAAATTAACTGAAGACCAAACCCATTTCCTCGATATTATCCGAAATAATACAGAGCGATTGAATATCTTGGTAACAGACTTGCTTGATGTTTCCCGTCTTGAATCAGGTCGAATTACACTTACCCCTCAACCCACAGCCTTGAAAGAAATTGCTGAAGATGTGATCTCTAATATCCTGAACCGATCTAAAAACGAAGAGAAACCCATGAGTGTCTCTCTTGATATCGACCCTGATTTACCATCAGTATACGCCGACCCTGATAGACTTCGACAAATCATCAGCAATCTTGCTGAGAATGCTTATCATTACACACCTGAAAATGGACAAATTACGATTTCACTTCATCTGTTAAACGGAGGTGGTGAGGTACAAATCGATATTCAGGATAATGGTGTAGGAATCGCAGCAGAAGATCAAGGACAGGTCTTTGAGCGTTTTTATCGCGGAGATGACCCCTTAGTCCTCGCTACACCTGGAACAGGATTGGGGTTACCAATCGTTAAACAATTGGTAGAAATGCACGAGGGGGAAATATGGGTAGAAAGTTCTGGGAAGGCTGGAGAAGGAAGCTCATTTTCCTTTACCCTTCCTGTTTATAAAGAGACTGAGTGAGGCATTCATGGCAAAAATAGTCATAGCAGAAGATGAACGCGATATTCGAGATTTAATAGCCTTTACCCTGCGTTTTGCTGGGCATGAGGTTTCTACAGCCTCTAATGGAGAAGAAGCAGTTGAATTAGCAGAAAGAGAAAACCCTGATCTGATTTTACTGGATGTGCGGATGCCACGTATGACAGGCTACGATGCCTGCCGAGCAATTAAAACGAAACCAGCATTAGTAGATACCCCCGTTGTTTTTCTTTCAGCAAAAGGACAAGAAACAGAGATTGAAACAGGAATAGAAGCAGGCGCAGAAGAATATTTACTTAAGCCTTTTGCGCCAGATGAACTAACCTTACGCGTACAAGACATTTTGGCCAAATTCGGAAAATAACCAGAATAGGTATAGGAACTAAAAAAGAATGAGCGTTGTATTATTGGACGATGCGATTGTGCATTATGAGGTGCTTGGGCGAGGGCGTCCGGTCATCTTTTTGCATGGTTGGGTTGGCTCATGGAGATATTGGATATCCTCCATGCAAGTCACCTCAACCTCGTTTCGCGCCTATGCGCTTGATCTCTGGGGGTTTGGAGATACGGCACAAAGAAAAGAAAGATATAGTCTCGAAAGACAAACCGCGTTAATTAGCTCCTTTGTTGACGA
>JGI26245J51145_1000611_pt1 | contig 20852 bp, 18 predicted proteins | sample SaaInlV_200m_DNA_3_FD_51145 | JGI IMG/M metagenome (IMG submission 51145)
ATTATCAAAAACTTCATCACATGGTTGCAGATAAAATACATGCAAGAGCACGTGGACAAGTTCAGATGTTAACTAAACAACCAACTGAAGGAAGAGCTAGAGGTGGTGGATTAAGATTTGGTGAAATGGAGAGAGATTGTTTAATTGCTTATGGTGCTTCAATGATTTTGAAAGATAGATTACTTGATGAATCTGATAAATCTGATGTTTTTGTTTGTGAAAGATGTGGTCTTGTAGCGTATCATGATGTTAAACAAAGAAAGTATGTTTGTAGAGTTTGTGGTGATAAAGCTAAAGTTTCTTCTGTATCTGTAGCATATGCTTTCAAATTATTATTACAAGAAATGCAAAGTCTAAATGTCGCACCAAGATTACTCATAAAGGAGAAGCTCTGATATGTCTATTCAAGCAATTAAAGCAATTGATGGAATTCGTTTTTCTGTATGGTCTCCAACTGAAGTTAGAAAATACTCTGTTGCTGAAATNACTGCTCCTGAAACATATGATGAAGATGGAATGCCAGTTCAAGGTGGTCTTATGGATGGTAGACTAGGTACTCTTGAACCTGGTCAAAAATGNTTAACTTGTGGAAATACTGCAGCTAGATGTCCTGGACATTTTGGACATATTGAACTTGCAGAGCCTATNTTACATATTGCATTTATTGATAATATTTACAAACTGTTACAATCTACCTGTCGTTCTTGTGCCAGATTAAAAGTTCCNCAAGAAGATCTTAATGCATTCCAAAAAATTAAAGATAAACATGCTGCTTANACTGTAGTTTCTCAAAAACGTATTCCTGAACAAATTATTGAAAAAGCAAAAAAAGCGAAAGAATGTCCTCATTGTGGAAAGACACAATATGAGCTAGTATTTACAAAACCAACAATCTTTGTTGAAAAAACAGAAATTGGTGAACATAGATTGTTGCCAATTACCATTAGAGAAAGATTTACTCAAATTATTGATGATGATTTGTCTTTGTTAAATTATGATCCTGTAACTGCAAGACCAGAATGGTTTATTCTTCAAGCATTACCTGTCCCTCCTGTAACTGTTAGACCTTCAATTATTCTTGAAACCGGAATTAGATCTGAAGATGATTTAACCCATAAGATGGTAGATATTATTAGAGTAAATCAAAGACTAAAAGAAAGTAAAGAAGCTGGAACTCCTCCATTAATTGTTCAAGATTTAGTTGACTTGTTACAATACCATTCAACTACATACTTTGATAATGAAGTTTCTGGNATTCCACAAGCTCATCATCGTTCAGGNCGTCCTCTAAAAACATTAACTCAAAGACTCAAAGGAAAAGAAGGTAGATTTAGAGGTTCATTATCTGGAAAAAGAGTTGACTTTTCTAGTAGAACTGTAATTTCACCTGATCCTAACTTGGATTTGTCTGAAGTAGGTGTTCCTGAACAAGTTGCAATGAAATTAACAATTCCTGAAATTGTAACTGAATGGAATATTGAAAGAATGCGAACTTTAGTAATTAATGGACCTGAAAAATTCCCTGGTGTAAATTATATTGTAAGACCTGACGGTGTAAAAATCAGATTAGATTTTGTTGAAGACCGTTCAATAATTGCTGAAACTCTTGAAATTGGATATTTGATAGAAAGACATCTTGCAGATAGAGATATTGTAATGTTTAACAGACAACCTTCACTTCACCAGATGTCTATTATGGCTCACTATGTACGAGTACTTCCTGGAAAGACTTTCAGGTTACATCCATCTGTTTGTCCACCATACAATGCAGACTTTGATGGTGATGAAATGAATCTTCACGTACCTCAAAGTGAAGAAGCAAGAGCAGAAGCAATTTTGTTGATGAGAGTTCAAGATCAATTAATTTCACCAAGATATGGTGGTCCAATCATTGGAGCACTAAGAGACTTTGTAACTGGTGCATATCTTCTTACAAAAGATGATACTGTTCTATCCGTTCAAGAATTTTCAAACTATGCAATGCTTGGTGGCTATACTGATGCACTTCCAAAACCTGGTACAAAAACAAAAGATGGTCCTGCATATACTGGAAAACAATTATTCTCATTATTCTTACCAAGTGATTTCAACTACACCCTTACATCAAAATGGTCCAAGGGTACTGGCGGAAAAGCAAATGATGTTGTAATTAAAAATGGTGAATTAATTAGCGGTGTAATTGATAAAACATCTATCGGTGCAGAAGAGCCTGAAAGTGTGTTACACAGAATTACTAAAGACTATGGTAATGCTGTTGGAAAGACTTTCTTAAACTCTATTTTAATCATGGTGAAACAATTCATTACCCACTATGGTTTCAGTTATGGTTATGGTGATCTTGAAGTTCCAGAAAAGAATGAAAAACAAATTTTGGATGATATTAGTGATACCTATGATGTTGTAGATGATTTAACTAAACAATATGAAAAAGGAACATTGAAACTTACAAGAGGTATGAAAGCTGAAGAAGCACTAGAGGCTTACATTGTTAATGAATTAGGTAAAGCCAGAGTTAAAGCAGGAGATACTGCAAATGATTCTCTTGATGATGGTAATGCTGGAAAAATTATGGCAACCACTGGTGCCAGAGGTTCAGCACTTAACGTAGGTCAAATGGCTGGTGCATTAGGTCAACAATCTAGAAGAGGTAATAGAATGAGTACTGGATATGCAAATCGTGCTTTAACTCACTATAAAGAACATGATAGTAATCCTGATGCTCATGGATTTGTAAAATCAAATTACAGAACTGGATTATCTGCATTAGAATTCTTTTTCCACGCAATGGGTGGTCGTGAAGGACTTGTNGATACTGCAGTTAGAACACAACAAAGTGGTTACATGCAACGTAGATTGATCAATGCACTTGAACATATTAGATTAGAATATGATGGAACTGTAAGAGATCCACACGGTCACATTGTTCAATTCCTTTATGGTGAAGATGGAATTGATGTACAGAAAAGTGATCATGGTGAGGCATTTAATCCAAGTAGATTAGCTGCATCTCAAACTATGGTTGATTCTGGTACCAAAGCTACAAAAGATGAAATCGAAACACTTGCTAAAAAATATACTAAAACATTCAATCCAAGATTAACTAAACTTGTAATTGACGCACTAAACAAATCTAATCTCAGTAAATCTGGTGTTGAAACCGTATGTAAGAAAGGTCTTTCACTTTACAACAAGGCTCGTGTAGAACCTGGCCAAGCCGTAGGAATTGTAACAGCACAATCTATTGGTGAACCTGGTACTCAAATGACTTTGAGAACATTCCACTTTGCAGGAATTAAAGAAAGAAATGTCACATTGGGTCTTCCAAGATTAATTGAACTAGTTGATGCAAGAAAGAAACCGGTTACCCCAACTATGGATGTATACTTGAATAAAGATATCAAAACTAATAGAGAAAAAGCAATTGAAGTTGCAAGAAATGTTTTACAAACTAAAGTCAGTGCATTAATTGCAGATACTGAAACTGATTACTCTACTAACATTAAATTAATTTTAAGTGAAAACAGACTTAGAGAAAGGGGTTGTTCTGTTGCAGAAGTTGAAGCAGCACTTTCCTCAAACAAAAAATTCAAGATGGAAGTAACTGGTGAACTAATTACTTTGAATCTTGTTGATGAGGCTGATACTGCAACTGCAATTACAATTAGAAATAAAGTTCTTAACACTACTGTTAAAGGAGTTCCAGATATTGAACGTGTAACATTAGTCCAGAAAGATGATGAATGGGTAATTCAAACCACTGGTTCAAACATTGCAAAATTACTTGAGGTCCAAGGTATTGATAAAAGAAATGTTAGAACAAATAATGTCTTCGAAATTGCAGGAACTTTGGGTATTGAGGCTGCAAGAAATGCATTAATCAATGAACTTAATCACACTTTGGGAGATCAAGGTTTAGAAGTTGATAATAGGTATATCATGTTAGTATCTGATTTGATGTGTTCTAGAGGTTACATGCAACAAATTGGTAGACATGGAATTGCTGGTACTAAAGACAGTGTTCTTGCAAGAGCTGCATTCGAAATTACTGTACCAACTATTGCCCATGCAGCACTTCAAGGTGAGGTTGAACAACTTAGAGGTATTACTGAAAATGTAATTGTTGGTAGTAACATTCCAATTGGAAGTGGTACTGTTGACTTGTACATGCAAGTGAGTAAGAAAAAATAGTATTCGTGATAATTATGGCTGATGAAATTTCTACGGTAATGGCTAATTGTCAAGGTAAATCTGTTTTACTTCGTCTAAGAAACACAAAAACAATTCAAGGAATTTTAATTGATTTTGATATTCATATGAACTTGACATTAAATAATGCTGAGGATATTTCTGATGAGAAACACATTAGTCTTGGAAAAATTTTATTACGTGGTGATAATATTTTGGCCATTTCTTTACCTACTGACGAATCCTAAAAACTGTAATCAAACATTAAATCTGATTTAGACCAAATATTGTAGTGTATGAATTTTTTTTAGGATTTCTTTTAATCTTAGGTCCTGTTTATGCTGAATTTACCCCTGATTATCAAAAACCGTATGCTCCAATTTTTACCGACAAACCAGTTTATTCTTGGACTGACAAAATTTTAATTTTCATTAATGCNCCTAGTTGGAATGGTAATTCTAATCAAATTGATTCTATTGGTGAAAGTGAATCTCATTCAATCAAAATTTCATCAGGTGAAAATTTTTTAAAACCGTATAGATTAACGGAAACTTCATCTAGTTCAGGAATTTTTTCTGGTGAAATAATTCTTACAGGTTTTTTACATGATGTTGATGGTGATGGACTTTTTGATACTCATCCTAAAACTACTGGCAGTGGACCAACAAATGGATTCTTAGAAATTGAAAACGGTGATTCAGTTACTATTTCTTTTGAATTTGCAGATGGAGTTGTGTTAACTAAATCTGTTCCAGTTAACTGGAACATGGGAGTGATTCAATTCACAAAAGATTTTTTTCTAACAACTGATTCTGTTGAAATTCATGTAATTGATTCTGATTTAAATTTGAATCCTGAAATAATTGATTCAATTTCTATAGATGTTTTTTCTGATTCTGATAGTGGTGGAATACACGTAACTGCCACTGAAACTTCTGAAAGTTCAGGTAATTTTATTGCAAACATTATTTTGTCTAAAAATACTTCTAGTGGGGATCGACTCTATGCTGTGCCTGGTGATAATATTTTTGCAAAATACAACGATCATACATTGCCAAAACCTTTTTCAAAATCAGATAATCAATATATTGAAACATCTGCGATGATTGGTCATTCAATTTCACCAATTAACCGTATACAGACTTCTCCAATTTTTTTATCTGATCGTTTTGGTAATTCAATAAATCATGTTCAACCAGAAACACAAATGCAAATTGTTGGAACAATTAAAAATCAGATTAATTATGATCAGGAATTCATTTATTTTTTCCAAATCAAAAATTCTGATAATTCTGTTGTTTCTTTATCTTGGATTCAGGGGAAATTATCCCCTAATCAAATTTTAGATGTTTCTTTATCTTGGATTCCTGAAAATTCTCAAAATTATATTTTAGAAACTTATGTGTGGAATTCGTTAAATGAACTAACCCCTTTGAGTCCACCGCAATTAACTTCCGTAATTGTTGATTGATTTTAGTATTTTAAAAATTAATTTTTAATATGTCTAAATATTTTTTCAATAAACCTATAAAGCCCTGACAAGACGATCGGAATAAGGAAAGTACATGAGTAAAATACTTGAAAAATCATTAAAGGATGCCCGTAAAGAAAACAAGTTGACTATGGGTAGTAAAGAAGTTTTGAACTCTGTAAATAATTCCAAGTTAATTGTATTGTCTCAATCCATAGATAAAAAAATGCTTGAGAAAATTGAATCTGATGCAAAAAAACAAAAAGTACCTCTAGTTAACTTTCAAGGAACTTCAGTTGCACTGGGAAGATTGTGTGGCTTACAATTTAGAATTTCAACAATTTCATTTACCGCAATCGACGAGGCAAACATTCAATCAATTTTAAAAGATACAGAAACTGAGGAAAAAAATGTTTAACCCTATTTTGTCTAATCTAGGTTTAAATGAGACATTTTTAGTTTGGAGATAATTAGGAATTTCTATGGCACAATCAATTAAACTTTCAACTGATCAAATGCGTATGATGTCGCTTTTTCAAAATGTAACTGGTGCTGTTGCTAGAGATTGTATTGAAGATGAAAAACAAGATCGAGTGATTTTTGTAGTTAACACTGGAAAAATGGGACTTGCAATTGGAAAGGGTGGTATGCATATCAAGTCCTTACAAAATATGGTTAAACGAAATGTTGAGTTAGTAGAGTATAATGAAGATCCTGCAAAATTTTTGTCTGGTTTACTTAATTCTAAATTAATTTCTGAAGTAAAATTAAATACACGAGCTGATGGAACAAAACAGGCAATAGTTATGGTAGATCCAAGAAAGAAAGGAATTGTAGTTGGACGTGAAGGTAGAAATGCCGAAAAAGCACGACTATTGGCAAAACGATATTTTGATATTAGCAGTGTATTAATTAACAGCCCTGAAAGGGTAACAATGGAGTTTTAGGATATGCGAAAATCACCTCTTGGATTATTTGCTGGTAGAGTACTAACTACTAAGAAAAAGAAACAACGTTGGGCTATCTCTACTTACAAAAGAAGAAAACTTGGTATTGATAAAAAAGCAGATCCTCTTGGAGGGGCACCACAAGGACGTGGTATTGTTTTAGAAAAAGTTGGTATTGCTGCAAAACAACCAAACTCTGCTATTAGAAAATGTGTTCGAGTTCAACTAATTAGAAATGGTAAATCTGTAACTGCCTTTTTGCCAAGAGATGGTGCCATGAACTTTATCGATGAACACGATGAAGTTACAATTGAAGGTATGGGTGCAACACAAGGTGGTGCAATGGGAGATATTCCTGGTGTTAGATTCAAAGTCTCTAAAGTTAATGGTACATCACTTCATGAATTAGTAATTGGAAAGAAGGAGAAACCAAGGAGATAGAAATGACTGAAACAAAAAACTTGTTATTATTTAGAAAATGGGATTTATCTGATATTGAAATTGTGGATCCTGGATTAAAGACTGCCATTTCTTTAAGAAAACAAGTCTTACCTTACACTTTTGGCCGTTCTGCATTAAAGCGATTCAATAAAGCCGATGTTAACATTGTTGAAAGATTAATTAACAAATCAATGCATTTTGGAAAAAAATATGCAAAAAATACTGGTAGAATGACTGGTAAAAAAACTAAATTAGTTAATACTGTAAGAACTGCTTTTGATATTATTGAATTAAAAACTGGACAAAACCCTGTTCAAGTTTTAGTTAAAGCAATCGAGTTTTCTGCTCCAACTGAAGATACTACTAGAATTGTTTATGGTGGTACTACATACCATGTATCAGTTGATGTTGCACCAATTAGAAGAGTTGACATGGCTTTGAAATTTATTGCTGATTCAGTTAAAGAAGCAACATTTTCTAATCCTAAACCTATTGAAGAACATTTAGCTGAACAATTAATTCTTGCATCAAACAATGATTCTAATTCACCATCTGTAAAGAAAAAACATGAGTTAGAACGTATAGCACAAGCATCTAGATAATCTTCTTTCAAATTCACCAAATCATTATATTCTAAATTACTTGAATTAATTTTAGTAGCCCGATAGTCTAGTGGTCAAGGATTCTGCCCTCTGGATCTCAAGAGTGGATAGGCGGAGACGGCAGTTCGAATCTGCCTCGGGCTACTGTGAAATTATTTTATTCTAACTTCATGTATGGCAGTTGCATAATCGCATTTTGCTTTTAATCGCATATATGGAATTAATTTATAATGAATTGAATACAGATTTTTTTCTTTTAGTATGATTCCTTTTAACATTAATGAAACTAATCCTCTTGATGCAATTGTGATTGTTGTATTTTTTTCCTCACAAACTTTTTCACGTTTATCTTGAAATTGTTTTAATGAAAATGTAATATCATTAATTTCTAAAATCAGAGGCCAAATAATTTCTGCCCAAACAAATCTTCTATTTTCAGTTGCTGATGCATATTTCCCTTTTTCACTCAACATTAATAAGATCTGCAAAAGTGGTTATAACTTAATAGTTGTCTCAAAAAGAAATTCAAGAATCATTAGACATGTTAGAGAAAGATTGGGATTTTGATCCTATCTTACGAAAATTTGTATTAGGTAAAATTACTGATGTATCTGATTTTGCAATTAAAGTTAAAGATGTCATTTTTCATGTTCCTTATCTTAATTCTGAGAAAAAATATATTTTGTGGAAATGTTTTTGGCCTGATTGTCATAATTGTTGCGATAGACAAGGTAGGCTTCCATTAACTTCTGATGATTTAATTACAATTGGTAAAGGTTTGAAATACAAAAATACTACTGATTTTATAAAAAATGAAACTCTTACTGTCACATATCAAGAACCTGGCCCTTCTGGACAAATGACTACCATGACAACAATTAATCTAAAAAGAAAAAAAGATGAAACAGAATCTGAAGATGGAACTCATATTTCATGTAGATTCTTAGATGATGAGGGTGGATGTAGTATGCATCCTGATAGACCTGGAGTTTGTTATCTATACCCATTTGCAAGCTGGCTAGAAAATGAAAAAGGAATTGCACGTGTTCATGCTACATATCAATTTACAGGTGATTGTCCTGGATTTTATCTTGCAGATAATTTAGATCAAATGAAAGATGAACTCAAAGCATACTCTACTACAATTTATGATTATAATATGGCATCAAATCGAACTAATAGAGAAGGATTTAGTTCTGTTAGTTTTGTTTAGAGTAAAATATATTCATTAAAAGAAATAATTACAAAACATCCCCTATGGAAAATATTACAATTAGAGAATCTATCTGTGATGACATTCCTTCACTTTTAGAATTATTATATGAACTTGGAAGGCCAAAATCACAAACAGATAGTGAATTAGAGAAATTTGAAAAACTATTGAAAAACTACATGCGAGAAGATGATAAAAAAATCCTAATTGCTCAAATTAATGATTCAAAAATTATTGGCATGATAAGTATGGTATTTTTATCTAGATTGAATCAAAATACTTTAGAAATGTATATTCCTGAACTGATTGTTTCACAAAATTATCATTCTAACGGAATTGGAAAAAAATTGATTAATTCTTCAATTGAATTTGGAAAAGAAAAAAAATGTCATAGAATAAGATTAGAATCTGGAAATCAACGTATTGAATCACACAAATTTTATAAACATTTGGGATTTGAAACTTCTAGTATTTTTTTTACAAAAGATCTTTAAGCAAATTATGCTTTAGCAACTTTTAGCAAATCTGAAATTTTGATATCCATTCCAAATCTATCTTCGTTCTTTTTCATGTATAGAAATATTGAGATAAAGTCTGGAAGTGCTTTGAGGAAACTGAAATTTTTCTGAATCTTTGCATGTACAAAATTAAAGACCTTACCATAAATTTTGTAGTGTTCATCAACTGCTTTTTCATATGCATCAAAGTCATTCATGTTTTNGATGAAAATATCTACACATTGCATACTTGGAATGATTCCTTCTCCTAACAATGCATAAACTGTGCCAATTGATTCTCCAACTCCTACCACTTTACCTTTGTAAAATGGTTTACACTTGTTTGGAGTTGCCAATCTTATGGGACGGCCTTTAGTTTGGAGAACTTTACCTCCATGTTTTTTTAGAAATGCATCAGTTGCTTTAATGTGATTTTTATTATAATCTCCTGCACCAATATGTGCCCATTTTTCACCTAATGGAAAATACCAGAAATATCCTGACATTCCTGGGAAAGGTTCAATGTAAAAGTCATCATATGGTACTCCGTTTTCATATTCTACTTTGTATTCATAAGTTGGTAAAAAGAAATCTTGTTCCATCTTTGGCAAGTATACTCTGTTAAATCCAGTACAATCAACTATTATGTCGTATTCTTTTTCAAGATAATCGAGTTTTGGAGCTTCTCCGTAAATAATTTTTGAATCTTTAATGAAATCTTTGATTAGTGCAAGTTTGTTGTATGTGCACATTCCATGCAATCCAATATCAAATTTAACATCATCATTCATTTTTACATGCATTTTTTTCCCATCATGAATTAAAAAATCATCAAAATTTCTACCAGTTTTTTTACAAAATTCTCTTAGTACTGGTTTGATTGTTCCCCATGCACAAATTGAATCATGTTTTTCTTCTACACTTCGTTCATAACCCGTAACGTCATGTTCTGAGTCTTTTAGTCTGGCCATAAGATAACTACCAGCTACACCCATTCCCATTACTGCAATCTTCAAGATATTCTGTGAATCTCTAAGGTCTAATAAATAGACTATTCTGTGAATCTCTAAGGTCTAATAAATAGACTATTCTGAATCCTGGAATAATTAGTATTAGTATGAATCAGTAGTTTTGGTTAAATATCAAAATTCTCTAATCTTGATTACAAGACCGAGTCTGTCATCTGATTACAATCGTTTCAGATCTTAAGACAAAATTATCATCATCAGAAACAGATACTGAATTCATGTTTAACCTGATTTAGAATGAATAATTTGGAATCTGCTAATCTATTTGGAATTAGGCAAAAAATAGGTCACCTAATAGGCAAGAGGTATCTCAAATAGGTGGTTTTAAGGAAAATAGGCTAGTAAAATCTTTCATGTCCGTATCATCCATGATTATTTTAAATTATTACTAGAATGTATTATTGTCCAGAAATTAATTCCCAAACAAATCCAATTATTTCTTTAATCATATGTTGTATATTTCAAAAACTAGTTAATTTCGTGGGTAAATTACGCATGACCTTGATCGAATCAGATTTTGACACATGTGGTTAATTCTAAATTTTACAATCAGTACTGTTGCGAGGGGTTTGTAAGATTTGCAGAGGATTTACCATACTACAACTAGCTAAAGTGAACATTCCTTATGAAATGGAAACCAAAATTGCTTATGTTTGCTCAACGTGTGAAAGTCGCTACTAGTTATTCAATTAGAATTGCTGGTTTGAATGGTCTTGCATGTCTGGCTTTACCCTTAGGGTCATAGATGTCCTCATCAGTTGCTCCAAACACTTGAATCTCTACTCCAAATTCTTTCTTTCCAATACTTGCCAATTCTGTAGATAGGAATTGTTTTTCATCAAACTCTTCCGATTCTACTTTCATTGATTTGATTTCTTCAGATTCTGAATGCAAATCTTTTATTACTTTTTGGATATAGTCTGGCATTTTTTTAGCATCGGTAGTTTGAGGATCTGCAATTAGTTCCTTCATTACAACTCCCATGTTGTTTTGACCTCCTACCATGATTCCTAAAATTTTTCTGTACACTTTGGATTTGAAATCATCAGAGTTTACATAAATTACAATTTTTTGTGGATTAATTTTTGTTATTTTTAAAATATTCACAATATCATCAATTGTTGATTTTAGTAATTCCTCGGATTGAATTGATGTGGGATCTATGTTTTCTTTTGAAAATTCAGGCCATGCTGATTTTGATGCAAGTTCTGTATGTCCCAATTTTTCCCATATCTCTTCTGCAATATGTGGTGCAAATGGGGATAGCATTGCAACTCTTGCTGAATTAATTTTATGTAATATTCCTGAAACATTGTCTCTTCCTTTGGCCTCTACTCTTTTTGCATACCAACTCAAATCCGATTCAAATGAAAATAATATGTCTTGAAGACCTTCACGTAGTCTCATTTTTTCAACTGCTTCTGTAATTTGGGCTATTCTTCCTTGAGTTTTTGATAAAATCCACCTATCTTCAGCCTCCAAATCGCCTATTTGTGCTGCTTTGAGGTTGTTACACTCTTCTAGAAGGGACTCAAGCTTGTTTTGAATACCATATACTGATTCCATGTTGAAATCAGCATCCTGAAGTAATTCAGCTGATGAGATAATTGCTAATCTAATTGGGTCTGCTCCATGATCTTTGATTGCAGTTCGAAGTGGAATGATATTTCCCATACTTTTACTCATTTTTGCACCATCCATCATTACAGAACCATTAACAACAATTTCTTGTGGCCATAATTTTTTCTCAAATATTGCAACATGGTTTAAGACAAAAAACGACAAGTGATTTTGAACTAGGTCTCGTCCTGAATGTCTTGAATCAACTGGATAAAAATATTTGAATTCTTTTTTCATTGTACCAATTACATCCTCACTAAGCTTGGAAGTACTTGCAGCTAGTGTGATGTCTCCTTTATCTAATAATATATGATCAAATAGTTCTCGAGTTAAACTATCAGGATTAACTGTTCCATCATTTACAAATCGTGAAATTGTATAGTATGCCATGTATATCACACTATCAGAAAGTGACTCTACAATCCAATCCTTATCCCATGGTAACTTTGTCCCCAACCCTTGTTGTCTTGCACATGCTCTCTCATGTAGCCAATCAATTACCTCTTTGAACTCTGTTGTAATATTACTTGGTAGGATATTCATTCCATCAAAACAATTTCTTGCAAGTTCTTTCCATTCTTCATCCCCGTAATTCAAAAACCATTGATTGTTCAATATCTTAACAACACATTCTGCACCACATCTGCAATGTACTGGTGCATTCTCTAACACTGGAAATTTTTCTAGATGATTATTTTCTTGTAGCCATTCCCTTACTTTGTCTCTNCCAAATTGCACTTTTTCATTGTTAAAAATATCACATTTTTCATTTAACTTTCCATCTGTGAATTCTTTGAGGTATAATTCCTTTGTAGCCTCTTCTAGTTTTTCATCTGTTTGGTTTGAAACTCCTAATTTTTCACAAATTTGTTTTGCAGGAAATACATCATACCCTGGAGTTACAATAATTGGAATAGGCTCAATTTTAGATGCTAATTCGTGATTTTTAGCCTTCAAGTCCATTAATGCTTGGTAATCCTTTGGTGCATGTGCAGGCACTGACATTACTAATCCCGTACCCATTCCAGGTTCTACAAATTCAGCAGGCAAAATTGGAATCTCATTACCTCTGTTTGGTGCAATAGCTGATTTTCCAATAATCTCACTACCTGCAATATCGCCAATTATTTTTACTTCTTTTTCAAAGAATGCTATTTTACGTGCACACTGCTCTGAAACTATCCATGTTTCACTATCTACTGTAACTTTTTTGTATGTCACATTTGGATTGANCCACAAATTAGTTACACCAAAAATTGTTTCAGGTCTTAATGTTGTAACTGGGAAAATAAATTTATCAAACTTGAATTTAACTAGGAAATTTTTATCATCAATCTTTGGTTCAACATCTCCCATTGTATCGTGTTGCGATACAGGGTTTTGATCTTTAGGACACCATCCAACTGGATGGCTGCCTTGAATAATTTTACCATTTTCTTTTAGTGTAGTAATTTGCCACTCGATAAACTTTTGATAACCTGGAACTATAGTTGTGAATTCTCGTCTCCAATCAATTGAATAACCCATCTCAATCATTCCTGATTTTATCTCTTCATGAAAGTAATCTGCAATTTTAATTGGTTCAACAAATGTTTTGATATCTTCTTCTGGAACATGATATACATTTCTTAACCCATCAAGGATTTCTTTTTCTCCAGCTTGAATTCTCCTTGCCATTCCTAACACGGGAGTTCCAGTGTAATGAAATCCCATTGGGAACAATACGTTATACCCTTGCATTCGATAAAATCTTGCATGAACATCAGCTAGTGTATATGTTCTTCCATGTCCGATGTGTTGTGGAGAGTTTGGATATGGATAAGCTACAGTGATGAACTTTTTTGGTTTCTCATTTGGATTTGTCTCAAAGTCTTTTGATTCGGCCCATTTGTTTCGCCATTTAGTTTCTATTTTATTCCAGTTTATCATAATATTATCCTAAAATCATTGATTTTGCTTTTTGTATTGCAGCATCTTTTTTAGATGTGTCCTTTCCTCCACCTTGAGCAAATTTAGCATCCCCGCCACCTGAACCGCCCAAAATTGAGGCTATTTCCTTGACAATCTCCCCTGCATTTACGCCTGATTGTTCACCTGCAAATATTATTACTCGTATGGTTGGACCTGCTTCAAAAATTCCACAAAATGCTGCAGTACCATCTTTGGCAACTATCTTCTTTCCAAAGGTTTGGCAGAAATAATCATCATAATTTTCACTTGATGTAAAGCAGATTTTATTTTTAATTGTAATCTCATCTAGTTCGCCTGATTGGCCAGCTAGAATCTTTTCTAATAGTATGGGAATCTGTTCTNTTGATTTCTCTTTATTTTCTTCTCGCAGTTTTTCTAATTTTTCTTTTGCAGTGTCATTTGCAGCTTGTTTCTTTGATTCTTCTTCTTGATCTTTTACATATTGAAAAGCTGTTGGTCCTGAGACAAATTCTATACGAACTACACCGTCTTGAATTCTTTTAGTTTTTGTAATTTTAATTAGTTCAATATCTCCAGTCTTCTTTACATGTGTTCCACCACATGCTTCGATATCTTTGTCCTCAATTGATACAATTCTAACTGACTTTACTGGAACTACTCCGCCCTGATAAATTTTAAAACCATATTTTTGTTCTGCTGTTCCTCTATCGTAATAGTCGATATTTACTGGATAATTTTCTTTTACCATTTGATTAGCTGCATCTTCAATCTGTTTTACTTGCTCATCTGTTAATGATGAATGATGGGTAATGTCTAGTCTGGCATGATCATCATCTTTAAACGCAGAGTGTTGCCAAATCCAAGAGCCTAACACCCCTCTTGATGACACATTGATGATGTGAGTACTTGTATGGTTTTTAGTAATGTTTGCACGTCTTGTTTCATCTACTTTGCAAGATACAGTATCGCCTTCTTTTGGAACTCCTCCCTCTAACTTGTGAACAATAATGTTTGCGTGTTTATCTACATTAACGACATTGAATTCTGATATGGTTCCTAAATCTGGTTCTTGACCTCCGCCTCTTGCATAAAATGAAGTTCTATCTAATACGACTTGATCACCTAAGACCTTGATTACTTTGGCCTCAAATTCCATTGGATCGTCTTTGTAAAATAGAGTTTCAGTTTCTGGTAACTCTTCTAGCGGAAGTTCTGTGATTGCCTTTTTCTTTTCAGATTGGTGCAAGTCAGATAGTTTAGAGTAAAACTGTGATGGGATTTCAGAAATAGCATCAATTTCTTTGAGGTATTCAGGTGTAATGCCGTCTGATTCGTATAATGTAATGAGTTCATCCACTGACGGTGCACCTTTCTCACGAATTTTTTCTGCCTTTTTCTTCATGTGAATCTTTGATTCCTCATACCTTGAAGATTCTAGCTTTAGAATTGTCTTAACATCTTCTCTTTTCTCATCTAGTTCTGGATAGGTGTCTTTGAGATAATCAATATGTGCATCAATTAATTCATCAATATCTAATTTTAGATTCAATTGATTAATTGTTCCATTGATTCTTCGTAACATCATTCTAAGGTTGTATCCTCCTCCGACATTACTTGGCAATGCACCATCTGCAATTGCAAAAATTAATGTCCTGAGATGATCTGCAATTAGATACATTCCTTCAAGTGGTGTGATTATTTTATTTACTTGATCCTCTGTGATTCCAGCACTCTTTACTGCAAGACGTCTTACTTGATTTAGATCATCAAAATGATCAATCTCTCTTGCAATTTCTGTAAAGTATTTTTTTAACATTTCAGAATCAGAATCTATTCCAATCTTTTCAAAGAGTATCTGATTTACTGGACCAAAGCAGCAGTCATATGCCGTAGGTGTACCATTTGTAATCCATGCAAATCTTTCAAGTCCTGCACCCATATCGATAATTTTTTGATCAAGTGTGGTATGTTGTCCTAACTCTCCTTGAAATTCTGTAAATACTGCGTTTCCAAGTTCCAGTCCTCTAACAAAATATTCTAATGATGAACCAAATGAACCTCCACCTGACCACACATCTTCTACAAATACTACTTCTTCTTTTTTAATTCCAAATTGTTGTGTTAATAATCTAAAATCTAAGTCCACACATTCATCTTTCCAATACCCTCCGTTCTCTGGAATGCTATGTTGCCCAATCATACAAAAACTAGAAAAGTGTCTACCCGTAACCCCTACATTTTCTAAATCATTGAAACGTAAACACGTTTGTGGGACTACTAAGGGATTTGCAGGAAATTCAAATACTACTTTGGAACCCATTACTCTTTGAAAATCAACCACAGATGCAATTGTGAAATACAAATCATCGCGCCATCTACACACAACTGGATATCTGCTAACTGAAGTGTGATTATTTTTTACAAAAAATTCTTCTACTTGTTTCCAAGATTGTGTATAGTCAAATCGTTTTGTTGTTGGCGGGTCCCCAATGAATGAATATGTATCCGTACCATCATCTGGACAAAGTGTTCTGTTTGCATCTAGAGTCCAAAAGAATCTACCACATTTTGTGCAGGCTTTTCTGATAAATCCTTGCTCCTCAAATAATTTTACTTTGTAATATCTATCAGGATCTGCTGAAAATTCTTTTAAAATCTGATTTTTATCCAATGTTGAAGGATATTATTTTCCGATATTAAGAATTGTCGATTAATGATTACATTAAATATCATCTATCTGATACACTAATCATGTTTGGAGGTAAACCTACTCTTAAAGAAGGAACTCATATTTTCTCGATTAAAAAAAATGGTGAATTTAATGACTTTATTTTTGCTGTTGTAACTGGCGTTGATGGCAAAAAAGTAGGTGTTACTGGTATAATTGTAAATCCAATTGGCCTAAAAAATAAGATCTCTCAAGGAAAAACTGGTGAAAGATCTCAAGAAATTCTTAATCATCCAACTCCTGATAATGTCGTTTTGGCATTGGTGTATAGAGTGGAATCTGAAAATTATGCTGAAGTTTTAGATCTTGATGTTGATAAATGTGATATCCTTCCTCCAAAAATCTATACTATGCTTGATGGTTGGATACGTGAATCTTTACCTGAGTTTCTAAACAATGTCTTATCTTTGGCTCCTGGNACTGAACGAGATGAAGCAAAACGAATTTTAAAAAATAGGATGGANACTTTAACTGATCCAAATCTAAAACGAACTTTGTATGCTGTTTGTAGAAGTTTACAAATTCTAAATTAGATATTTATTTTTAGGCGTAACTTCTCCATAGTTTTATATTATGCCCTAAGAGATTCATGGTACAATGGAATATGTTTACGCTGCTTTACTTCTTCACAAACTAGACAAAGAAGTTAACGAGGCAAACCTCAGTTCAGTTGTTAAAGCATCTGGCGCTGAAGTTAATGAAGCCCAAGTTAAATCACTAGTTGCAGCCTTAGCCGATGTTAACATCGATGAGGCCGTTAAAGCCGCACCTGTAGCAGTTGCAGCAGCCGCACCGGCAGCTGGCGCAGCAGCAGATGCACCAGCAAAAGAAGAGGAGAAGAAAGAAGAACCTAAAAACGAAGAAGCAGCCATGGAAGGATTATCATCCTTATTCGGCTAAGCAACTTTATTTTTTCAATTTAATTTTATACTTATTTTTATTAATCTTAATTACTCTCTGTACCGTCTTTGTATCTATTGACAGAATTTGCTTTTACTTCTGAATTCTTTATTTATATTTTAGATCTGTTTGGTACTGTAGCGTTTGCAATTACTGGTGCCTTTAAGGCAATTGAAAAAAAATTTGATGTTGTAGGAATTTTACTGCTTGCAACTATTACTGGAGTTGCAGGTGGTACAATTCGGGATGTTGTATTGGGTACTACTCCCAATTCCATTATTGATCCTGTCTATGTAATCTCTACAGTTGTATCTGGAGTAGTGATTTTCTTTTTGTATTCTAAACTAAAAAAACATTGGAATCTGTTTTTGAAATTTGATGCAATTGGATTGGGTGTGTTTACTATTATTGGAGCAACTTTTGCATACAATATTTTTGGATTAAATTTTTTGGCAATTTTATTAGCAGGTATTTTGACTGCTGTTGGCGGTGGTATACTTCGAGATATTTTTGTAAACCAAGTTCCAATAGTTTTTGTAAAAGAATTTTATCTTTCTGCAAGTTTTATTGGAATCGTTATTTTTTCTATAATTTTGTATTTTACTGATGAATTATACTATGCTACAATTATTGGGATTTTTCTTACTATGTCGTTAAGATTAATTGCAATGAAGTATAATTGGAATTTTCCTAAAGTAAAAAATACTGACACTTAAGCTGGTGTGTATTCTTTTGCTTGACTTACTATGCCTTTAGCTTGTGCATCTGCTTTTTGTAAAATTTGTTCTTTTGTTTCATCTGTCATGAAACCTGATTCTACAGACACTGAACGTGCAGANTGTGCTGCCTTTGTGAGGATTTGTGTAACATTATCTGCAGTGATGTATCCTGCTTCAATTGATAGCGATATTGCTTCTTGATGGAATTGAGCAAATGTATCTCTAGTTTTCTCAACATCTACTACCATCTCTTCTTCAGTATATTTTAGACCCTCTTCTACTGCTGAATAAAGTGAGATTCCTGCTTCTACTGGTTTGATATCTAATTTACCTAAAATTGATGCTAATTTTTCATTAATTGCTTCACCTTTTTTTGCTGGTGTTGTATCTTTTGCAATCCAGATTGTTCCTTGATCAATTTTTGTTGGAATTCCTGCATCTTTGAATTCTGTAAGCATTGGTCCTGGTGCAATTCCTGTATTTTTAGCAGGTACTANAATATCGATACTTGCAATATCTCCACTACGTGCACCCATCATGACTTTATTTTTACCTAAGAGTACGTTTAGTTTGAATGGTGACATGTTTGTAAAAAGAAACATTAGTTGTCCTTTCAGTTCACCAGAAATTTCTTTCATTCCTGGAATATCTAATGTTTCAAGTGCTTTTTTTGCAACTCTATCTTTGACACACACAAATTCTACTTCCCCTTTCAAAGTTTTTCTTAACGGTAAAATTTGTGTAGAGCGAACTTTTCTCATTTGAATTACTGAAATTGTTTTGTATTTTTTTGGTAATTCTAATAATTGTTGATACATTTCCGTTTTTCTTTTTGGATATGTTGTTCTATTTTCATGCATACTTCTTCTTTATCTCCTGTACTTGTTTTACTGGTTTACCCATTGTTGTTTTGACTAGAATTTTTTTAATATTTTTCTCTCCATTTGGTAATTTTTTCTCTATTGCACTAATCACTGAATGTGCGTTAATTGCTAAATCTGTATCTTCCATAGATTCATCTCCAATTTTACATGAAACTGATAATGATGCTCTTGTTCTAACTTTAATTGATGTTCTAAATCTTGATAAAAATGCATCAATAGGTGCATTAAATGGAACTGGTGTTGGCATTTTGCCTCTAGGACCTAAAAGCTGACCTAGTGCTTTACCTACTGTTGGCATAATTTGTGTATCTGCTAAAAAGAAATCATATTTGTTAATGAATTTTCTAGATTCTCTTTTATTAGATTCAAATTTTGTTAATTCATCATTTCCGATTACTGCATCTGCTTTTGCAGCTTTAGCCTTTTGACTCATATCTCCTGTTGCAATTACACATACTGTTGCAGGTGAACTTGTTTTTGGAAGTTGAACTACTTCGTTAATTGCAAATCCTTTTTTGACGTCGATATCTTTGAAATTAATAATTAATTCTATTGACTGTGTAAATTTTCTCTTTTTCGTTGCCTCTTTGGCTTTTTTTACTAACTCTGCCAATTGTGTCTCTGTAATCAATACGTACATTTTCTAGAAAACCTACTTAAAATCGTTTAGAGATTAAGTTGTTTGTTCTTTTTTAATTTGAAAAAAATTCAATTTTTTATGCCTAATTATTGTAATTTAAGACAAATTTTTCTTAAAACTTACATATATTAAATGATAATCATGATTTTCTAGCACATTGCATAGATTTGACGATCTTGATATGAAATTACTCTATGAATTGACTAATGATGGATCTATTTCTGTTCCTGTTTTATCTAAAAAACTTGAAATTAATGCTTCTGTTTTGTATAGTCGAATTAAAAGATTAATGAAAAAGAAATTAATCAAAAAATTTACCATTGAAATTGATGAATCTTTGTTAGGTATTGGAGTAAAAGCGTCTGTTGGTATTAATCGCGATCCAAAATTAAAAGAAATGATTCATAAAAAATTCATGGAAACTTCTGAGGTTGTTTCTATTTCAGAAGTGACTGGTAGATTTGATATTATTGTTGATGTATATGCTAAAAATCTTGAAGCATTACATGATGTAGTTATTGAAAAAATTGGAAAAATAGAAGGTATTCAAAATACTGAAACCTTTGTAGAATTACAAAAAACCGATAAGGATCCTGTTTATCTTATCGAATAATTATTGGAATTTTTGATCCCATTTACCTTCATTGATTTCAGCAGTTATTTCTTTTGGAGTTTTTCCTTCTACTTTAACTCCTAATGCTACACATGTACCAATGATGGTTTTTGCAACTGATTTCAATGATGATGCATAAGATTTTTCGAGTTTTGTATTTGCTACTTTCACAATTGAATCCATTGTAACGTCTCCTGCCCATTCAGTACCTGATGTGCTTGAGCCTTTTTGAATCCCTGCTTCTTTCATGATTAGTGCTGCAGCTGAAGGAATACCTATCTCAATTTCATATTTCTTCGTATCTGTATCTACAACAACTGTTACTGGAACTTTCATTCCCTCGAAGTCTTTTGTTTTCTCATTAATTGATGCGATAACTTCCATGATGTTAACGCCTAGAGGACCTAATGCTGGACCTAATGGTGGACCTGC
>JGI26245J51145_1000654_pt1 | contig 19824 bp, 20 predicted proteins | sample SaaInlV_200m_DNA_3_FD_51145 | JGI IMG/M metagenome (IMG submission 51145)
ATTAGTGACATTCACGGACCTTCGCTGGTTGACAGTGCGCTTGGAATATTTTCCAAAGCCAAAACCAAAGCTCAGTCGGTGGTTGAGAAAATCAACCCAATTTCTGATGAGCCATTACCTGCAGATGAAGCCTTTGGTTTTTCCGTTGTAGCTATAGATGCCAACACACTACTGGCGACTTGGAACATTCATTCTGAATATTACTTATATCACGATAAATTTTTTATTGAGGCTAAAGGTGCCGAAATTGGCAACATCAATTTCCCGAAAGGAAAGCTCAAAGACGACTTGCTGTTTGGAGAGGTTCAAGTTCACAAAGGCACGCTGAGCATTGAAATACCCCTTAAAAACATAACGTCGCAACCCATTACCTTTGTTGCCAAGTACCAAGGCTGCTGGGAAGGGTGGTATTTGTTACCCACCACAAGAAAAAAGTGTGGAAATCATACTGCCCATACAAGGCTCTGAAACGCTTGTCACTACCGATTACAAAACGAACGGCACGCTAAACACGCCTATCCAAGCCACGGAAGCAATTGAACTGAATGAAACCGACAAAATTGCTGCCTTACTGCAACAAGACAATATATTTTTAGTATTGGCAAGTTTCTTTGGTTTTGGCTTGCTGCTCTCATTAACACCTTGTGTGTTCCCAATGATCCCAATTTTATCGGGCATTATTGTTGGACAAAAAGGTGAAGTAAGCACACAAAAAGCACTGATTATGTCGATCGTGTTTGTGCTCGCCATGAGTGTAACTTATTCGATTGCTGGTGTGCTTGCGGGCTATTTTGGTGAAAACTTACAAGTCTTATTCCAAACGCCTTGGATATTGGTGGTGTTTAGCCTGGTGTTTGTTGCCCTGGCTTTTTCCATGTTTGGTTACTATGAAATTCAACTGCCTGCTAGTTTGCAGGGAAAAATTGCCAACATTAGTAATAAACAAGAGGGTGGTCACTTGATCAGTGTTGCCATTATGGGTTTCTTATCTGCTTTGATTGTTGGCCCATGCGTGGCGCCACCGCTAGCGGGTGCACTCATCTACATTGGCCAAACGGGCGATGCACTGCTGGGTGGCGTGTCGTTATTCGTCATGAGCCTAGGTATGGGCGCGCCACTGCTTGCCATTGGCGCGGGCGTAAGCAAACTGCCTAAAGCCGGCGGATGGATGGATAACGTTAAATACATTTTTGGTATCTTAATGCTGGCCGTGGCCATTTGGCTGCTCGACCGTATCATCTCACCAGTAGTTTCACTGGCACTATGGGCAACGCTGTTCAGCTTCTCGCCAATTGCCATGGGCGTGTTAAATTCACTCACCAATACACCAACCCCGTGGCAACGCATCTTTAAAGCCATTGGACTGTTGGTATTAGCGTACGGCATCTTGCTTTGGGGTCTGGTGGCTCGTGGTGGTGGAGACATGCTAGCACCACTGTCTGGTTATGGGTCTGGCTCACAAACGGAGCAAGTCCACATCAAATTTGAAAAAATTAAATCAACCACTGATCTTGATCAAATACTGCTCAGGGCTAAAGCAAACAATAAAATGGTAATGCTGGACTTTTATGCTGATTGGTGTATTTCTTGTAAAGAGCTTGAGCGCTTTGTGTTTTCAAATGCCGAAGTCGTCAAAGCGATGAGCAATGCCATTGCTTTGCAAGCTGACGTTACAGATAATGATGAAATTGATAAGGCGTTAATGTCTCGCTTTAACATCATTGGCCCCCCTGCAATTCTATTTTTCAAAGATGGTGTTGAAAAACGTTCACAACGCATTGTTGGTGAAATTAATGCACAAGGATATTTGGAGCACTTTAATAAAGCCAAATAGAAAATTTGCAGTGAAAATGCTGACAAAGCCTACTAACGTGCATGATAGTGGTGGTAAAATCAGATTTATTTGATAACTTTAATTGCTTATGTCGGACATTTTGTTGCTCAACGGTCCCAACCTAAACATGCTCGGCACTAGAGAGCCGGATCATTATGGTGCGCAAACACTCGACGACATTGTTAACAGTCTTAATGCGCTTTCTGATCAAGCTGGGCTTACACTCAAACACCACCAAGACAATTCAGAAGTAGGGCTCATTGAACAAATTCACGCAGCACACTCTGATGGTACTCGCTACATTATTATTAATCCTGCAGCGTTCACACACACGTCAGTAGCTCTGCGTGATGCACTTTTAGCGGTTGACATTCCGTTCATTGAAATTCATTTATCCAACGTATACAAACGCGAGGATTTCCGTAAACAATCTTATTTTTCAGACATTGCACAAGGGGTAATTTCTGGTTTTGGCGCTCAAGGCTATGAATTTGCCATGGACGTAGCAATTAAACACATTAAACAACAAAAGGGGGAATGATGGACATTCGTAAAGTAAAAAAATTAATGGAATTATTAGAACAATCAGGCATGAGTGAGATTGAAATTGTTGAGGGCGAAGAATCCGTTCGCATTTCACGTTATGGCAACGCACCTGTTGCTGCAGCACCGATTGCCATGGCGCCGCCCGTAGCAGTGGCAGCAGCACCTGTGGCAGTGGAATCAGCGGCTGAAGAAGCGCCGAGTGTGGATGGACACCCCATCACCTCACCAATGGTAGGTACTTTTTACGGTGCCGCCTCACCAACTTCAGATGCGTTTGTGTCCGTTGGTCAGCACGTTAATCAGGGTGATACCATTTGCATCGTTGAGGCCATGAAGATTATGAATCAGATCGAGGCCGACCAGTCGGGCACGGTAACTAAAATTTTATGCAAAGACGGCGATTCAGTTGAATTTGGTCAAACATTGATTGTCATTCAATGATGTCACTCAATAAAATTCAAAAAGTTCTCATTGCTAACCGCGGTGAGATTGCGCTTCGAATTTTAAGGGCCTGCAAAGAACTGGGCATTAAGACCGTTGCTGTGTATTCAACAGCAGACAAGGATCTTAAGCACGTACGTCTTGCCGATGAGGCTGTGTGCATTGGCCCGCACCCTTCTAAAGACAGCTATTTGAATATTCCTGCACTGATTAGTGCAGCTGAAGTCACCCATGCGGACGCCATTCACCCAGGCTATGGCTTCCTTTCTGAAAGTGCTGATTTTGCACAGCGCGTTGAAGAAAGCGGCTTTATTTTTATTGGCCCAAGAGCTGAAAATATTCGAGTTATGGGTGACAAGGTGGCCGCCATTGANGCCATGCAAAAATCAAGCGTTCCTTGTGTGCCTGGTTCGGACGGCGCCCTTACCGATAACACCATTAAAACCATAGAACTTGCNCGCAACATTGGTTTTCCAATTATTATTAAGGCTTCTGGTGGTGGTGGTGGTCGCGGTATGCGTGTGGTCGAAAAAGAGGAAGACCTGCTTAGTTCGGTTGAGCTCACTACAACAGAGGCATTGAATTTTTTCGGTAACCCTGAAGTGTACATGGAAAAATTCCTAACCACACCAAGGCATGTGGAAATTCAAATCCTAGCGGATGAACATGGCAATGCCGTACACTTGGGTGAACGTGATTGTTCCATGCAACGTCGCCATCAAAAAGTAGTGGAAGAGGCGCCAGCGCCCGGCATTACTCCAGAATTACGCAATAAAATCGGCAAGGTTTGTGCCGATGCTTGTAAGGCAATTAACTATCGAGGTGCAGGTACGTTTGAATTTTTGTTCGAAAATAATGAATTCTACTTCATTGAAATGAATACGCGTGTGCAAGTGGAGCACCCAGTGACTGAAATGATCACGGGCATTGATATTGTACGCGAACAAATTCTGATTGCTGATGGGCAAGAGTTGTCATTTGACCAAGACGACGTAATTATTAAAGGTTATGCTATTGAGTGTCGTATAAACGCCGAAGACCCGAATAATTTTATGCCTTCACCGGGAAAAATTACGCAATACCATGTGGCTGGTGGTCTAGGTGTGCGTGTCGATTCACACGTATACAATGGTTATACCGTACCGCCGCATTACGACTCCATGATTGGCAAGCTAATTACTTTTGCTGATACGCGCATTGGTGCCATCATTAAAATGCAAAATGCCCTTGATGAAATGGTGATTGACGGCATCAAAACCAACATCCCACTGCAAAGAAAAATCATGGATGATGAAGTGTTTCAAAAAGGCGGCATGAACATTCACTATCTTGAAAAAATGCTTGGAGAGTCTCACTAAAAAATCATGATTAAAGCGGGCATTATTGGCGGCACTGGTTATACCGGTGTTGAACTGTTAAGATTGCTTAACAAACACCCAGAGGTGGAAGTTGTAGCCATTAGCTCGCGCTCACTAAATGGGCAACGTGTTGATTCAATTTTTCCTTCTTTACTTGGACATTCTGATTTGGAATTTTCTTTGCCAGACGACAAATCTCTCAATGAATGCAACGTGGTTTTCTTTGCCACACCACACGGTGTTGCCATGGAGGGTGCCGGTAGTTTTATTGAAAAAGGCATTAAAGTCATTGACCTTGGTGCTGACTTTAGAATATCTGATGCGACTGAATGGTCAAAATGGTACGACATGGAACACACGCAGGCTGAGCTGTTAAAGCAGGCTGTTTACGGTTTAAGCGAAAATAACCGCGATCAAATTAAAAATGCAAAATTAATTGCCAACCCTGGTTGCTATCCTACGGCGGTGCAACTGGCACTTAAGCCGCTCATTACCAATAATCTTGTTGATCTGTCTAGCATTGTTGCCGATTGTAAGTCGGGCGTGAGTGGTGCAGGTCGAGCGGCGAATCAGGCCATGTTATTGTGCGAAACCAGTGAAACCATGAAAGCTTACGGCGTTAGCGGGCATCGTCATTATCCAGAAATCAAACAAGAGCTTGAACTGTTGGCTGGTGAGGAGGTGGGTTTTACTTTTGTGCCTCACTTGGTGCCAATGATTCGCGGTATGCACGTCACACTGTACGTCGATTTGTTAGACACTGATACCGATGTAAGACCATTTTTTGTTAATACCTATTCTAATGAGCCCTTTGTTACAATATTAAACGATGGTGTTTATCCTGAAACACGTAGCGTTAAGTCGTCTAATTTTTGCCAAATAGCCATACAAAAAATTCCAAACAGCAACAAATTAGTTATCATGTCAGTGATTGACAACTTAGTCAAAGGTGCATCAGGGCAAGCCATACAAAACATGAACATTATGTTTGATCTGGATGAGGAGCTGGGTCTTGAGCAAATTGGGCTATTGCCTTAGGAGATAAAATGCAAGCAGAACAAGCCTTAGAAGAAGCTGATATTATTTTTAGCGACAGTGCAGCTAAAAAAGTAGCCGATTTAATTCAAGAAGAAAAAAATGAAAATTTAAAACTACGCGTCTACATTACCGGCGGCGGTTGTTCCGGTTTTTCTTACGGCTTTACCTTTGATGAAGACCATAAAGAAGGTGACAGTGGTGTGGAAAATAACGGTGTACAGCTGGTGGTTGACCCCATGAGTTACCAATATTTAATTGGTGCGACAGTAGACTATCTTGAAGATTTACAAGGATCACGCTTTATCATTCACAATCCTAACGCCAAAACCACTTGCGGTTGTGGCTCTTCTTTCTCAGTGTAATCAAGCGTTTGAACACAATAAAGCGTTTTACAAAGCCTCTTATTTAAGAAACCACACGGTTTAGATGTTAAAATATACCTCATCTTAAAGGTATATTTTTATTATGATCGAATACATTCCAGGTTTAGCGGGTGTTCCTGCTACAGAGTCATCCATTTCTTCCATTGATGGTAAAAATGGTATTTTGGCCTATCGTGGCTACTCAATTGAAGATTTGGTTAAACACGCCTCTTTTGAAGAAGCCTCGTTATTACTGCTTCATGGCGAACTGCCGAGCAAGAATGAAACGGAAGAGTTCAAATGCTTATTACAAAGTCATTATCGCGTAAAGTCAAACATTCGTACCATGATGTGGTCATTGCCACCAACTGGCCACCCGATGAACGTGTTGCAAATGGCAATCGCTTCAATGGCCACGTTTTATCCGGAGGCCAAAGCCGCTACACCAGATTCTGATGTTACCCAAAATGCACTGATTCATATCTTATCTACCACGGCAACCTTGGTTTCCATGTGGGAAAATATTCGCAATGGTTACGATCCGGTACTGCCTGATACTTCAATGGGGTACGCACGAAACTTCTTACACATGCTGTGTGGCAAAGACCCGAGCGATGAGATTGTTAAGCTGTTTGATGCTTGTTTAATTTTGCACGCCGAGCATACGATTAATGCTTCAACCTTCTCAGCCATGGTGACCGCCTCAACTCTGCCCAATCCTTTTGCAGCTATTTCTGCAGCGGTTGGCACTCTAGCTGGCCCTCTACACGGTGGCGCTAATGAAGATGTACTCAACATGCTGGATGAAATTGGAGAAGCCAAAAATGTGCGTACCTACATTGAAAAACGCTTAAAAAATAAGCAAGTGATTTGGGGCATGGGACACCGTGAATACAGCGTTAAAGATCCGCGTGCAACAATTCTACAAAGAATGATCGAAGAATACGTCAATAAAACTGGGGTCACGCTTTCAAAACGCTTTGAGACAGCACTGGAAGTTGAGCGAGTTTGTGAAGAGCTTCTTTCTGCAAAAGGCGTGTATCCAAATGTTGATTTCTATTCAGGCATTCTTTACGCTGAAATCCTGCACTTACCTACTGATCAGTTTACTCCTATTTTTGCAGTAGCACGCTCTGCAGGTTGGCTGGCACACTGGAGAGAGCAAGTGAGTCACAATCGTATTTTTAGACCGACACAAATTTATACCGGTGTTGGTTTCAGAGATTACCCAAAAAAATAATCATGGATAAAACCACGCATTTTGGATTTAAAGAAGTCTCTACTGACGATAAACAAGGCTTAGTTAGGGGTGTTTTTGATTCCGTAGCCAGTAAATACGACCTAATGAACGACGTACTGTCTTTTGGTGCACACCGCCTATGGAAGCGCTACACCATCGCTTCAGCCAATGTAAAAAATGGAGACAAAGTACTGGACATTGCCGGTGGTACTGGCGATTTAGCCATTGAATTTCGTAAAAAAGTAGGCGCTGAAGGTCAAGTCATTCTTTCCGATATTAACGCCTCCATGCTTGATGAGGGTCGTAAAAATCTAACCAATAAAGGATTTTTTGGTGTTGATTTTATCCAGCTCAATGCACAGTATCTCCCCTTTGAAGCCAATACGTTTGATTGTGTAAGCATTGCCTTTGGACTTAGAAATGTAACCGATAAAGACCAAGCGCTTAAAGAGATGTGCCGTGTACTGAAGCCTGGTGGCTGTTTGTTAATTCTAGAATTCTCTAAAACCGACTCTGAATTGCTTAAAAAATTCTATGATTTTTATTCATTTACCGTCATGCCAAAACTAGGTGGCCTGATTGCTGACGATGAGGAATCGTATCAATATTTAGCCGAATCCATTCGCAAACACCCCGATCAAGAAACCCTGAAAAATATGATTCTTGATGCAGGCTTTGGGTTTTGCGAATACCACAATCTATCAGGTGGTATTGTTGCACTACACAAGGCCATCAAGGTATAAGCTCTAATGCAACACCTTATCCTTGAACAAGCACTAAAATATTTAATTGCCAATGGCAATATTAACCTTACACCCCTTAACGGTAAAACCGTTTATTTTTCTTTGCAAGACCTTCCCTTAGAAGTTAACTTTGTTTGCACGAACAACAAAATCTTTGTGCTTTCTGATACAGCCTCAGGCGCAGATATTGACGTAAAACTTAAATCCAGCGTTTTTCTGTCACTGTTTAAAGGTGAAAATTTAACAGCGCTACTTAGGCAAGATAAAATCATCATCCATGGCGATGTCAAGACCGCACAACTACTGGTAGACCTACTGCAACAAATCGATATCGATTTGGAAGAACTGCTGTCAAAATACACCGGCGATATTATTGCCCACCAAGTTGGTAAGTTGGCAAAAAAAATTAAGAAAACAAGTTCAGGCAATAATCCACTAGAAACAGTTAAAGATGAGCTTACCACTTTATTAATCAAGCCATCAAAATCAAGCCTATTCAAAAACAAAGAGGCTTAAACGGATGCAAAATTTAATCAGATTCATAAGTATCTCGCGTATTTTAATGCGTTATCGACTAGACAGCTTAGTTCTGTCCACGCCTCTGCTCAAAAGCTTTAAGCCGCTTTTATATTTAATTCCTTGGCACTATTTTCCAGTCAAACAATACACGCGTGGTGAACGCATTCGCTTGGCGCTTGAAGAGCTTGGGCCAATTTTTATTAAATTTGGCCAAACACTTTCTACACGACGTGACCTATTGCCAGATGATATTGGCGATGAATTAGCAAAATTGCAAGACAAATGTCCGGCCTTTGATTCAGCGGATGCCAAACAAATCATTGAAGGTTCTTTAGGCGACACCACGGATAATCTTTTCATGAGTTTTGATAAAGACCCCTTAGCATCGGCTTCCATTGCCCAAGTGCATACGGCCATTACTCATGATGGCGATGAAGTTGTGGTTAAAGTGGTGCGTCCTAACATTGATGAAATCATTAAACGTGATCTTGCGCTCATGTACGCCTTGGCAAGGCTAATCAGTAAACACCCTGTCAGTAAAAAAATGCGTCCTATTGAAGTGGTGGCAGAATTTGAGAACATCATTCTCAACGAACTCAACATGTTAAACGAGGCGGCTAATGCCTCAAAATTACGTAAGAATTTTAGCGACTCAAGCCTGCTCTACGTTCCCGAAGTGTACTGGAGCCTATGCAGTGAAACTGTTTTAACTACTGAGCGTATCTACGGCACACCGGTTGGTGATATTGAGCAACTAAAAGCCGATAACGTTAACATGAAAAAATTGGCAGAAGAAGGTGTCATTATCTTCTTTACTCAAGTCTTCAAACACAACTTTTTCCATGCAGACATGCACCCCGGCAATATTTTTGTTAGTGCAGATGGCAACTACATTGGTGTTGATTTTGGCATTATGGGAACCCTAACAGAAGCCGATAAAGACTTTATTGCCGATATTTTTCTTGCCTTTTTTAACCAAGACTACCGCGCAGTGGCAAGAGCATACATCGATTCTGGATGGGCTAGCGCTAGCACGGATGCCGTGGCGTTCGAACGAGCCATTGGCAGAATTTGCGAACCCATGTTTGAAAAACCATTGGGGGAGATCTCTTTTGGTCAAGTGCTGCTTGAACTGATCCAAGAAGCCAAAAATTTTGACATCACCATTCAGCCACAACTGTTATTATTAGACAAAACTCTGTTAAACATTGAGGGGCTGGGCAGGCAACTTTATCCACAACTGGATTTGTGGGCAACGGCCAAACCATTTTTAGAGGACTTAATAAAAGAAAAATACAGCATGAAAAATACATTTGAAAAACTTAAAGAACAAGCGCCTCAGTTATTAAAAGACATTCCAGAGCTGCCAGCATTAGTCATTAATGCCCTAAAAAAACTCGACAAAATGAAAGATGTTTCTCAGCTGTATTCTCAGCAAACCGAGTCGATCGTTAAACAGCTAAAAGACAACGCCAATAAACAAACGTCGGCTATTTTTGCAGGTGCTCTGATCATACTCTCAGGTGTTTTAGCAACCAACGCCCTGTGGTTAGCTAGCAGCATTAGTGCTGTGGTCGGTCTGATGTTTTGGATCAAGTCTAGATAGGGTTTTCTTTAGTTCTATTTTCGGGTAAAATCATCACCTCGATACGTTTGGTCGCAAAACGTATTATTTACATGGCATCCAATTGGTGGATGTTTTTTATTTTTTGGAGAAGTACAAAATGAATATGAAAATTAACGCTTTAATGCGAGAAGACCAGGGCAAAGGTGCGAGCCGCCGCCTGCGTCGTGAAGAAAAAGTTCCTGCCATTGTTTACGGTGCAGGTAAAGACCCTAGCGCAATCACGCTAAACATACATGAAATAACCCACTTACTAGAAAAAGACGGGGCCTTTACCTCGGTTCTGGATTTGGCGATTGATAAAAAAACTGAGCCCGTCATTATTAAAGACTTGCAGCGTCATCCCGCCAAAAACTGCATTACTCACGTTGATCTATTACGCATCAACATGAAACAAACAATTACTACCAATATTCCACTAAACTTTATTGGCGAAGATGACAACGAAGCAATGCGCCTTGGTGCCATTCTTAATCAGTTTATTAATACGGTTGAGGTTTCTTGCTTACCAGCGGACATGCCAAATGGAATCGATGTTGATATTAGTGGTCTTGAAATTGGCGACCATATCAGCTTAACTGGCCTCAGCTTGCCTGAGGGCGTAATTCTTACGGCACTAACGCATGATGATATCGAAGCGCATGATCAAAGCGTTGTTGCTGTTCAAGAACCAAAACTAATGGCTGAAGAGATTGAAGAAGAAATTGTTGAAACTGAAGGTGAAGAAGGTGAAGAAGGTGAAGACAGCGCTGAGGGCGATGAAAAAGAACAAGGTGGTGACTCAGACTCTGAAAAGAGCTAATTCAGTTAAGTCATTATGACGATTAAGCTGATTGTTGGCTTGGGGAATCCCGGCAAAGACTATCAGTCGCATCGTCATAACGTGGGNTTTTGGTTTGTTGATGCGCTGGCAAGTTTGTACACAGGGGTTTTTAAAAAAGAAACCAAGTTTTTTGGTGAGGTGTCACAAATCAATGTAGCCGGCTCTACGGTTCGCTTGTTAAAGCCAAATACCTACATGAATCGCTCAGGTCAATCCATTCAGAGCATTGCCAATTTTTACCAGATAAATACGGATGAAATTTTAGTTGTGCACGATGAGCTAGACCTAAACCCCGGTGTTGCTAAAATAAAATTTGATGGTGGGCACGGTGGCCATAATGGCCTTAGGGACACTATTGATACNCTTGGAAGCAAAAAATTTCATCGACTAAGACTCGGCATTGGCCATCCAGGAGACAAATCACAAGTGTCTAATTTTGTGCTTCATGCGCCCAATAAAACCGAACTTGAAAACATACAAGACGCCTCTGTTGGTGCACTGCAAGTCGTCGAAGATGTTATTAAAGGTGATTTTGAAAAAGCCATGCAAAANTTACACACACAAGGATAAAAATGGGTTTTAAATGTGGCATCGTCGGTCTACCAAACGTAGGAAAATCAACGCTTTTTAATGCNCTTACTCAGGCTGGTATTGAATCGGCTAACTACCCTTTTTGCACCATTGAACCAAACGTAGGCATCGTTCCAATGAACGATAAACGCTTGGAGCAATTGGCTGATATTGTTAATCCTAAAAAAATTCTACCCACCACAATGGAGTTTGTAGACATCGCAGGGCTGGTTGAAGGCGCCTCAAAGGGAGAAGGTCTGGGNAATCAGTTTTTGACTAACATTCGTGAAACTGATGCCATTGTGCACGTGGTTCGCTGTTTTGAGGACGATGACATTATTCATGTTTCTGGCAAAGTATCGCCATTAGACGACATAGAAATCATTAACACCGAGCTGATTTTAGCCGACTTAAGTGCGGTTGAAAAGCTCTATCAAAAAGCCATTAAGAACACCAAGTCAGGTCAAAAAGACGGCCTGCCACTGAAGCATTTATTAGAAAAAATATTGCCCGCACTCGAAGCCGGAGAAAGTGCACGCACCCTCTCGTTTGACGATGAAGAATTCAAACTGTTAAAAGGTTTTCAACTGCTCACCATCAAACCCGTTCTTTACGTTGCTAACGTTAGTGAAGATGGGTTTAATAACAACCCACATTTAGAAACGGTGGAGCAATTTGCACAAACTGAAAATGCGCAAGTGGTTGCTATTTGCGCTGANATTGAGGCCGAAATATCCGAACTAGAAGCGGAAGAAAAACAAGAATTTCTTGATGAGATGGGACAAAGCGAATCGGGTCTAGACCGCCTAATCAAAGCCGGTTATTCATTACTGGGCTTACAAACTTACTTCACTGCAGGCGTTCAAGAGGTTCGAGCCTGGACCATCAACGTTGGTGATAGCGCTCCTCAAGCCGCAGGCAAAATTCATGGTGATTTTGAAAAAGGTTTTATTCGTGCTGAAACCATTGCCTTTGACGACTTTATTAAGCACAACGGTGAAAAAGGCGCTAAAGAGGCTGGAAAACTACGATCAGAAGGCAAGGACTATATCGTCCAAGATGGTGATGTGGTACACTTCTTATTTAACGTTTAATTCATAACAACTTAGGGCCAATGAAATCTAACAAACAAACAAAATTATTAATCATTCTAGATGGCTGGGGACACTCTGAAATAAAAGAAAACAATGCCATTGCCTTGGCAGATACCCCTGTTTGGGACAAATTTAACGAAACCTTTCCGCATTCTTTAATTCACACCAGTGGTAAAAACGTCGGCCTCCCTGGTGAACAAATGGGGAACTCGGAAGTAGGACACCTTAATTTGGGCGCTGGACGTGTAGTTAAACAAGATTTTACTCGTATCCACAATGAGCTTAAAGACGGTGACTTTTTCAGAAATTCAATTCTAAAAAATGCATTGGATTATGCAAATGACAACAACAAAGCAGTTCATGTTATGGGGCTGCTTTCTGATGGCGGCGTGCATTCACACGAAGAGCAAATTCACGGCATGCTGGAAATGGCCCATAAACGTGAGTGCAAAAAAGTCTACCTACATTTATTTACCGATGGCAGAGACTGTGCACAAAAAAGTGCCAAAAAATACATTCAGAAAGTTGAAGATAAAATTGCTGAGCTTGGTACTGGAGAAATTGCCAGTATTATTGGCCGATATTTTTCCATGGACAGAGACAATCGCTGGTCTCGTGTTCGTTGCGCCTACGAACTCATCTCTAAAGGCAAGAGTAAATTTTTAGCCAAAACTGCAATGGAAGCCGTTGATTTAGCATACGATCGTGGTGAAACTGATGAATTCATCCAGTCCACCGCCATCAAGGCGCCAATAAAAATAAAAAAAGGCGATGTGTTGATTTTTATGAATTACAGAGCAGATCGTGCGCGACAAATCACACAAGCGTTTACGGACGAAAATTTCCAAGGATTTTCACGTGGAACATTCGTACCAACACAGTTCACTTGTTTAACCGAATACAAAAAAGACTTCAACCTGCCGGTGGCTTATCCTGCCTCTAAGCTCAACAATGTTTTAGGAAAATACCTATCTAACTTAGGCCTGACCCAACTTAGAATTGCCGAAACCGAAAAATACGCACACGTTACTTTTTTTCTCAATGGTGGCGTTGAAAGGCCATTTAACGGCGAAGACAGAGTATTAATCCCTTCACCTGATGTTGCCACTTATGACTTACAACCAGAAATGAGTGCTTTTGAACTCACTGATGAGTTGGTTGAGAACATTGAAAGCCAAAAATACGATTTGATTATCTGCAACTTTGCCAACACTGACATGGTCGGGCATTCTGGAAATCTGGATGCTGCCATTAAATCGGTTGAAGCAGTTGATGCTTGCCTAGGTATTGTTTATCAAACCATGCACGAGATAAATGGTGAAATTCTCATTACCGCAGACCATGGCAATGCAGAACAAATGGTTAATCCAGAAACGGGAGAGGTGCACACAGCACACACAAACAATCCGGTCCCTCTAATCTTTATAAGCGACCGAAAGGCAACCATTGCCAAGCCAGAAGAAGGTGCATTGTCAGACATTGCCCCCACTTTATTGGCCATGATGGACATTGAACAGCCTGAAGAAATGACAGGAACAAGCTTATTAACCTTTAATTAAATACCCTTGTATAATTAATTCAAACAGGAGAAGAAAATGAAACAAGCTAATTTTATCGCGCCCTCTATTTTATCAGCAGACTTCGCGCGCCTCGGCGAAGAAGTAGACAACGTACTTAGGGATGGTGCAGATATTGTACATTTTGATGTAATGGACAACCATTATGTTAATAATTTAACCATTGGCCCACTGGTATGTGAAGCGCTCAGAAACCACGGCGTAACAGCGCCGATTGATGCGCACTTAATGGTCAAACCGGTTGACAGAATCATTCCTGATTTTGCCTCAGCTGGTGCTACTTACATCACTTTTCACCCTGAAGCTTCTGAACACATTGATGGCACAATTGGCCTTATTAAAGACAATGGGTGTAAAGCGGGTCTGGTCTTTAATCCAGCAACCTCATTAAACTACCTTGAACACGTAATAGACAAACTGGATATGATTCTACTGATGTCCGTTAATCCTGGTTTTGGAGGTCAGTCTTTCATTCCTTCGTCGCTAGACAAATTACGCACGGTGCGCAAAATGATTGACGATAAGGGTCTGGATATTCGTCTGGAAATTGATGGTGGCGTAAAAATTGACAACATCCGAGAAATCGCTGCTGCTGGTGCAGATACCTTTGTTGCAGGTTCTGCCATCTTTAACACTGAAGACTACAAAGCAACAATTGACGCCATGCGCGCCGAGCTAGCAAAGGCTTAATGAGCCAAGCCTTTAGGGTATAATATCGCGTTTTACGGTTTTATTAAAAATCAAAATTTAGTTGGGCGTCCAGTTAAGACAATGGGCGCCCAAGTTGTTTAATGTATCACACGGCTTGGCATATTAGTCAGGGTGCCTTTTTTTAAACGAAGGTTGGCTAGTAGAAGTCGTGGAAGAAAGAGAAAATAATTCTCTTTATTAACCCCACGGAGAAATAAAATGGCAAAAACGTCAATGAAAAAAATGTTAGAGGCAGGTGTTCACTTTGGTCACCGTTCTCGATTCTGGCATCCAAAAATGGATCGCTACATCTATGGAACACGCAACGGTGTTCACATTATTAACCTAGAAAAAACACTACCAATGTTTAACGATATGCTTAACTTTGCGAGCAAAACTGCCGCACAAGGCAAGTCAATTCTTTTTGTTGGCACAAAAAGAGCGGCAAGTGATGTCATGAAAGAAGAGGCTATCCGATGTGGNATGCCGTATGTAAACCACCGCTGGCTAGGTGGCATGATGACCAACTATAAAACCATTAAAGCATCCATCAAACGTCTTAAAGATCTTGAGTTTTTAGCCGAAGAAAATTTTACACAATTTGGTAAAAAAGAAGCGCTGATGATGACCCGTGAAATGGAAAAATTAGAACGTAGCTTAGGTGGTATTAAAGATTTAGGTGGTATTCCTGACGTGGTTTTTATCATTGATATTGGCCATGAAAAAAATGCCATCAGAGAAGCTCAAAAACTTCATCTTCCAATTATCGGCATTGTAGACACTAACCATAACCCCGAAGGCATTGACTACGTGGTTCCTGGAAACGACGACTCTATTAGGGCTATTAGCTATTACGCAAGAGAAGTGGCTAATGCTGTTTTAGAGGCTAAAGCAGCAGCTGGTACACAAACCAGTACAGCCGCTAAAAAAGTAACGGCTAAAAAGCCTGTTGCTAAAAAAGCAGAGGCTGATACTCCAGCTAAAGAAGTTAAAGAAGTTAAAAAATCCGAAGAAAAGAAAGCGCCTGCTAAGGCTAAAAAAGAAACACCTAAAGCAGCAAGCAAACCCTCTAAAACTGAACTTAATGCTCTATTAAAGGCTGATTTAGTAGCGCTTGCTAAAAAGCAAGGCATCGAAATAGCTAGCAAGGACACCAAGGCCGATATTATTGCAAAACTTGCATAATTTGTAAATAAAACACCAACGGGAGATAATAATGGCAATTACAGCCTCTTTAGTTAAAGAATTAAGAGAAAGAACAGGTGCAGGCATGATGGACTGCAAAAAAGCCCTAACCGAAACCGATGGTGACATGGAGGCAGCAATTGACCTTATGCGCACATCAGGTGCGGCTAAGGCAGCTAAAAAAGCAGGTCGCGTTGCAGCTGAAGGCCTAATCAACGTATCAATCGCTGATGATGGAAAAACAGCCATTATTTTAGAGGTAAACTCCGAAACAGACTTTGTAACCAAAGGCGATGCTTTCATTGATTTTGTTAATACACTAGGCGCATTAGCACTTAAAACAACGCCAACAAACATTGAAGAATTCCTGTCACAAACACTGGACAATGGCGATTCTTTAGAAAAAGCCAGGGAAGATATTGTTGCAAAAGTGGGTGAGAACGTTGCAATCAGACGCGTACAAACAGTAACGGTTGATAACGGTGTTATTGGTGCCTATAAGCACGGTGAGCGCATTGCAGTACTAACCGTATTAGAAGGTGGAGATGAGACGCTGGCAAAAGACATTGCCATGCACATTGCAGCAACTCGTCCAGAGTGCATTACTGAAGAAGAGTTGCCCTCTGATCTTTTAGAAAGAGAAAAAGCAATTTTTGTTGAGCAAGCTAGAGAGTCTGGCAAGCCAGACAACATCATTGAAAAAATGATTGTTGGACGCATGAAGAAATTTGTAGGTGAAGTAACGCTATATGGCCAAGCTTTTGTTAAAGACCCTGACACAACAGTAGGTGCACTTGCTAAATCAAACAATGCAGAAGTCAAGTCTTTCATCAGATTTGAAGTTGGTGAAGGCATTGAGAAAAAAGAAGAAAACTTTGCAGAAGAAGTAGCGGCACAGATGAAAAACTAGAGTTTAACCGTTCATAATTAAAGGCGCTTTAGCGCCTTTTTTATTGCCTAAACAATGCGCAATTTATCATCCAAACAATTATCAGCATTGCACATCTGTACAATCAAATCACTGTCATATTTATTCTTCATGAGTTTTTTCAACCTGTCTAATTGATCGTCGCTAATCAACTCAGGGTGCTTGGTAATTCGCAACTGATAATCAACCTTTGAGGCCAATAAAATATTCAAAGACATCCAGGCCTTATCTGCTGACTTTGGAACTTGTGTAACTTCCTCGTAATTCAGTGGCAAATGCTTAACATCAAAGCCAACCCAGTCAACATAATCTAAACATTGTTTAAGCCTGTTTGGATACGCACCTCCGGTGTGCAGTCCCACCTTAAATCCCAGCGCTTTAACCCGTTTGATTGCGCCCAGCAACCCTTTTTGTAAACACGGCTCACCACCACTAAACACAACGGCATCTAGCAAGCCGACTCTGGTTTTTATAAATTCAACAATCTGTTCCCAGTCAAACTGAGTTTGTTTACTTGTGGGAATTAAATCATGATTATGACAATATCGACACCGCCAAGGGCACCCTTGTGTAAATACCACACAAGATAGATTGTCTGGATAATCAATGGTAGTTAGCGGCTCAAAGCCGCCAACGTTTAGTGCATCGATCAATTCAACTTCTGCTCTTTAAAAAAAACTCTTTCTGCATGCTCTGATTGCTTACCGGGGTTAAAACTACTAATCGGACGATGATAGCCCATCACCCTAGTCCACACTTCACACACTTGTCTCTCATCATTGGTTAACAATATTTTTTGATTTTTCATCTTCTTCTCCTTTGGTTGTTGTTAATTTCTTTTTGGCTAATAACACCTCATCACATTTAGGGCAAAACTCATGCTCACCCTCAATATACCCATGCGTCGGACAAATCGAAAAAGTTGGCGTGATGGTAATGTAGGGCAGTCGAAAGTTCTCTAATGAACGTTTCACCATTTTCATGCAGGCTTCGCCAGAGCTAATTCGCTCTCCCATGTATAAGTGCAATACCGTGCCGCCCGTGTATTTAGTCTGCAATTCATCCTGACGATCCAAGGCTTCAAACGGATCCACAGTATAACCAACTGGCAGTTGTGATGAATTGGTATAGTAGGGCTTTTCACTCGTTCCAGCATGGAGAATATCAGGAAAACGCTTCAGGTCTTCTTTAGCAAAACGGTAAGTGGTTCCCTCTGCTGGTGTGGCCTCTAAGTTAAACATATGCCCCGTTTGTTCTTGAAATTCAATCATGCGCGTACGAATATGGTCTAAAAATTCCACCGCCATCGGGTAGCCTTTCTTAGAAGTTATGTCTTCTTTATCGGTTGTAAAGTTGCGAATCATTTCATTAATGCCGTTCACACCAATCGTAGAAAAATGATTCCTGAGCGTGCCAAGATAGCGCTTAGTGTAGGGAAACAAACCGTTGTCCATCAGTTTTTGCACCACTTTACGTTTTACCTCTAATGAGTCTTTAGCCATCAATAGTAGCTCGTCCAGTTGCTCATACAATCCTTTTTTGTTGTCTCTGTACTTGCGACCCAATCTCGCACAATTAATTGTTACTACACCCAAAGAGCCGGTTTGTTCGGCCGAACCAAACAGCCCATTACCACGCTTTAAAAGCTCGTTTAAATCAAGTTGTAAACGACAACACATCGAGCGCACCATGTTTGGCTTGAGGTCTGAATTTAAAAAATTCTGAAAATAAGGCAGGCCATATTTAGCCGTCATATTAAACAAGCGCTTAGCATTCTCGCTTTCCCATGGAAAATCAGGCGTCATGTTATAAGTAGGGATTGGAAAAGTAAACACGCGCCCCTTGGCATCTCCTTCTGTCATTACCTCAATGTAGGCCTTGTTAATCATGTCCATTTCTACTTGCAATTCACCATAAGTGAATGGCATTTCCTCATTGCCCATCATCGGCACTTGATCACGCAAATCTTCAGGACACACCCAGTCAAAGGTTAAGTTAGTAAAAGGTGTTTGTGTGCCCCAGCGTGACGGCACGTTTAAATTATAAATCAACTCCTGCATTTGTTGCTTAACCGTGTCATAACTCAAGCTATCCAAACGAACATAAGGCGCTAAATAAGTATCAAACGAACTAAACGCCTGTGCACCGGCCCACTCATTTTGCAAGGTGCCCAAAAAATTAACAATTTGGCCCACAGCACTTGACAGGTGTTTCGGCGGTCCCGCCTCAATACGGCCATCAATGCCATTCAGCCCCTCTCTTAACAAAACTCGCAATGACCAACCGGCGCAATAACCTGAAAGCATGTCTAGGTCGTGAATGTGCAAATCACCTTGTCTGTGCGCATTACCAATCTCTGGCGCGTACACATGACTAAGCCAATAATTAGCAATCACTTTGCCCGACACGTTTAAAATCAATCCGCCTAAAGAATACCCCTGGTTAGCATTAGCATTAACCCGCCAATCTGCCCTATCAACGTATTCATTAATGGAAGAGGCAACGTCAATCAATGTTTTTTTATCCTCTCGCAATACCTTGTGTTTTTCACGATAAGCGATGTAACTGCGCGCTGTCTTTATAAAGTTACTCGAAATTAAAACCTGCTCAACAATGTCTTGAATGCGTTCAATACTAGGCTCGTGATCTGATCGATGACCCAAGACTTTCAACACCTGTGCCGTCAGTAATCCAGCCTCATTGTCATCAAATTCCTCACTAACTTGTCCAGCCCTAAGTATGGCCAAATGAATTTTCTCAGAATCAAAAAAGACCGTGGTGCCGTCTCTTTTAATAACGCTCAACGGGCTGTTCGCTTGTTTTATGTCCATATTACTCCCCTATATAATATTAAAAAATTTACCCATTTCGTGGATATGCACTACATATAGTGTTTGATAATTATAAAACAACTACATATAGTGATGCATTGACGCAGATCAAGAAATTTAATTTATTTTTATAACTTGATTTTAGTCAATCAAATTTCAAGCAATTTACAATACAATTAGCCTTTAAAACCTAACCATCAAAATACATGAGCGTTGTCAGCAAACCATTTAATGGGCTATTATTACAATCACCCTTTGCACTAATACCAAAAAACATTAGCAATAAAATTATTGTTATGGTTTTTAACCAAATATTTGCCCAGTCCATTAAAGATGGTGACTTAGACTTCTTGAAAGGCAACTGGGTGTTGATTGAGGTTACTGACATCAGCCTATCATTCTCTCTAGGACTTAAGTCTGG
>JGI26245J51145_1000740_pt1 | contig 18297 bp, 19 predicted proteins | sample SaaInlV_200m_DNA_3_FD_51145 | JGI IMG/M metagenome (IMG submission 51145)
CCGAGCATCCAGATATCAAACTCCTCTTGGTTTTTGATATTGCGATGCTGAGCTGCGACTTCGGCCAGCCGTTGGCTGGTAAAGAAGCGGATGTTCTCACCAGCTTGTCCCTCAGCGCCGCGCTTGTCGGCAATGAAGTGGGCGCTGACGGCCGCCACTGCAGCAGTATCAGAGCCTACAGGGGACTCTTCTACCATATGTTGGAGGATGGCGACGGTGGTCTCTGGGTTGATAGGGTAGGTGATTCCCAGCCAGATGCCGTGAGCCAGTGCAATGAGTGAATCCTTTTGATCGGCTGTAACCAGGATATCGGTAGATGTGACCGCCAGCTCCCAGTTCTCGACAGTTTTGAAGTGTTCAAAGGCCTCCCAAGCGGCATCCCAGGCATCCTCTTTGCGCTGGAAGTCGAGTAGCAGGGTGCCGTAATCGAGTAGTAGTTCAGCGCGCTCATCGGATGCAGCAAGCCCTTGCAGGCGTAGCTCCAGATCGGCCATGCGAGACTCTTTAGATTCTGCGCTCTCACCCTCGTCGGCGAGTAGGTCCAGTGGTGCTGTTGCGGTCATGGTGATCTCCTGAGTGTAGGCTCTGTTCTATCTATTCTAAGAGAAGGCGGCTTCAAGCCGATCTTCCCAGTTATCTGGGGTATCTGTAAAAGGGGGGCGCACATCAATGCGGAAAAAACGTTTACGTCTAGCGCGTGCCATATCATGTACGGCGCGTTCCAGATCTTCAAAGGTTTCCATCTCGTGCTGCTTTTCCATCAACACTTCGCTTAAATTTAGCATGGAGTTCTCAAGGCCTCTCTCAAAAATGTGTAGAAAAAATGTGTGGGNAAATAACCGACTTGTTTAGTATAGATTAAGGGTATTTGCGCCGAAGACAAGGGGTAATTAAAGCACCTATTCGGAGGGGGTATATTGTAATTTAATGATTTTATTATAAACGGGCTGTTTTATATCCCATTGGGGATAGATGGGGTATCCCTATTGACTGCAATAAGGGCATTGAACCCCCTCAGCTGCTCTGACATACTTCGATCCTCAATTTAAGAAGAACCTGATGTATGCGCTAAGTTTGATTGGTGCGAAAGTTATGAGTTCTGAATTGAGAAAGAATATCTCTTTTCTGGTGAATCCCTTCGGGGGGTCTTGAAGGTCCAGAAAAGAACCACTGAAAAATGAGAATGACTGGTTAAACGTTAAGGAGCACCTTACAGATGTCAGAGAAAACCAAGCTAAACGCAGTCAGCCCTGAGCTGGATATCGCAACCCCAAATTTGGATGAGCTGGAAACAGGTCCTTGGCCGAGTTATGTGTCAGGCCTAAAGCGCCTTGCAGCGAGTGATGCGGCCCATACTCCGATGATGCGTGGCGTTATCGGAACACTGGAGCAGTCTTTCATTAACCGTCGCGGTTACTGGAAGGGCGGCACCGTCGGTGTAATTGGTTACGGTGGTGGTGTTATCCCCCGTTTCTCTGAGCTGAAGGATGACAAGGGCGAGACCATGTATCCAGCGGCGCTGGAGTTCCATACTATTCGCATCATGCCAGCTTGGGGTAACCACTATAACTCCAAACTGCTGAGAGATATGTGTGACGTTTGGGAGGCGACAGGTACAGGTCTTGTTGCGATGCACGGACAGTCTGGCGATATCATGTTCCAGGGTACTGACACAACCGGTGTACAGGTTGCTTTCGATAAGTTTAACGAGATGGGTTTTGATATGGGTGGAGCCGGTCCTGCGGTTCGTACCTCCGTCTCTTGTGTGGGTGCGGCCCGTTGTGAGCAGTCTTGCTACGATGAGGGTGACCTGATGCGTGCCACCATCAATGAGTTCCTTGATGATCTGCACCGTCCAGCGCTGCCATACAAGATGAAGTGGAAGTTCTCTGGTTGCCCTAACGACTGCACTAATGCGATTCAGCGTGCAGATATGGCGGTAATCGGTACTTGGCGCGATGAGATCAAGATCAACCAAGACGGCTGGAAGGCATTTGTAGCGGATAAGGGTATGAAGCATGTGGTGGATAACATCACTAGCCGCTGCCCAGGCCAGTGCATGGATGTTGCTGAAGACAGTACTTTGACAATTGATAATAAGCAGTGTGTTCGCTGTATGCATTGCATCAATGTGGTCTCTTCAGTAAGCCAGCAGTATGTAGGTAAGGATGGCGATGCGATCCTTGCACAGGGTGATGATAAAGGGCTGAGCATCCTTATGGGTGGTAAGCGTACGCTGAAGGTTGGCGATATGTTCGGTACCGTTATTGTTCCATTCATGAAGCTGGAAGACGAAGATGATAAGGAACGTTTCCTTGAGATCTGTGGCGACCACGTAGACTTCTTTGCTGAGAATGCGCTGGAGCATGAGCGTTCTGGTGAGATGATCGAGCGTATCGGTCTGCCTGCTTATCTGGAAGGGATGGATCTGGAAGTGGATCCTCAGATGATCAGTGAGCCACGTCAGTCCTCTTATGTCCGTATGGACGGATGGGAAGATGAAGTTGCTAAATGGGAAGAGCGTAAGAGCGCGTAAGCGGTCTTTATTCACTTAAGCAATTAAATTCAAACAAATTAGAGTCATTGGAGAATAGTTATGGCAGAAGCACCACGTATGCCTGAGGAGAGCGGAGTACCCGACGCGTTCCCATTTATGCACCCAACCATGAAGGACAACTACGGAAAATGGAAGTTCCATGACCGTCCTCGTCCGGGTGTACTGCACCACGTTGCCAAGTCTGGTGATGAGATCTGGAGTGTTCGTTGCGGTACGCAGCGTCAGCTTGACCTCTACACTATCCGTTTGCTGGCTGATATTGCTGACGAGTTCAGTGATGGCTTCCTGCGCTTCACTACACGTAACAATGTAGAGTATCTGTGTAAAGATGAGAGCCGCGTGGCTCCACTGATTGAGCGCCTAACCGAAGAGGGTTTCCCTGTCGGTGGTACCGGTCCTTCGGTCACTAACATCTCCCATACACAGGGTTGGATGCACTGTGATATTCCTGGTACCGATGCATCGGGTGCAGTAAAAGCACTGATGGATGAGCTGCACGAAGAGTTTATCCGTGAAGAGATGCCTAACCGTGTGAAGATCACCTCCTCTTGCTGCCAGATTAACTGTGGTGGTCAGGGTGATATCGCAATTAATATTCAGCACACTAAGCCACCTAAGATCAACCATGATCTGGTTTCTGGTGTCTGTGAGCGCCCAACAGTAGTTGCACGTTGCCCAGTTGCTGCGATTCGTCCTGCGATTGTGAACGGTAAGCCTTCACTGGAGATTGATGAGAAGAAATGTGTCTGTTGTGGCGCCTGTTTCCCACCTTGTCCTCCAATGCTGATCAATGATCCTGAACACTCTAAGCTGGCGATCTGGGTTGGTGGTAAGCACTCTAATGCACGTAGCAAGCCTAGCTTCCATAAGCTGGTTGCTGCTGGTATCCCTAATAACCCACCTCGCTGGCCTGANGTTTCTGAAGTCGTACTGAAGATCCTCAAGGTTTATAAAGAAGATGCGAAGGATTGGGAGCGTATGGGTGAGTGGGCTGAGCGTATCGGCTGGCCTACATTCTTTGAGAAGACTGGTCTGCCATTCACTAAGTATCACATCGATACTTGGCGCGGTTCCCGTGCAAGCCTGAACAACTCTGCTCATATCCGCTTCTAAGGAGTGTCGAGATGAAATTTTCAATTCAGGTAAATGAAGGCCCTTATCAGCATCAGTCTGCGGATAGTGCTTACAACTTTGTAAAGGCCGCACTGGAGAAGGGGCATGAGATCTTTCGTGTCTTCTTCTACCATGATGGTGTCAATAACGGCACTCGTCTAGCGAGTCCACCACAGGATGATCGTAATGTTCAGCAGCGTTGGAGTGATCTGGCGAAAGAGCATGAGCTTGATCTGGTGATCTGTGTGGCTGCTGCGCAGCGTCGCGGAATCGTGGATGACGGCGAGGCAGAGCGGAACGGTAAGGATGCTACCAATATTATGGATGGCTTCCGTATCTCCGGTCTGGGACAGCTGATTGAGGCGGGCATTCAGGCGGATCGCTTGGTTGTCTTTGGCGATTAACTAGAAAATTTTTTAGGAGAAGAAAATGTCTGAGATTAAAAAGTTTGTCTACGTCAATCGTAAGGCACCGTACGGTACGGTCTACGCACTGGAGTCACTGGAAGTGGTTCTGATTGGTGCAGCCTTTGATCAGGACGTACGTTTGATCTTTATGGATGATGGTGTATTCCAGATCAAGAAAGATCAAAATACTGAAGGTTCCGGTCTGAAGAATTTCTCGCCAACCTACAACGCATTGGGCGACTACGATGTCAATAAGATCTATGTTGAGAAAGAGTCTCTGGAAGCGCGTGGGCTGACCTTGGATGATCTGATGGATCTGACCTACGAGGATGAGGATGATGACTGGGCTGAGAAGTCCTCTATCAGTCTGGTCTCTGCCGATGAGATCCGTGATCTCATGGAAGACAGCGATGTCGTTCTCAGTTTCTAGGATACAGGAGATTAAACATGCTACATATTGTAAATAAGTCACCTTTCCAGAACGACTCTTTCATCTCTTGCATGGCTCACGCCGCTGAGAGCAGCACGGTGTTGCTGATTGAAGATGGCGTCTTTGCAGCACTGAAAGGCAGCAACGTCGCCGACCACCTCTCTAAGGCTAAGGTTATTGCCCTACAGAGTGATGTCTCAGCGCGTGGCATCGATGCCAATTTGGCAGAGGGTGTAGAGCTGGTGGACTATGCGGGTTTTGTGGATCTGGTTGCGGATAATGAAAGCGTTCAATCTTGGGTTTAAGTAGACCTGGGTTTTAATAACGCGTTTTGAATTTTTTTAAATTTTAATTTTTTCTGATTAGGAGAAATGTTATGCCAAGTATGGACGTAAATGGTAGTGCAGTAGAAGTTGACGAAGAGGGTTACCTCAGTGATATCAACGACTGGAACAGAGACATCGCTTCAGCCTTGGCTGAGACCGAAGAGGTTGAGCTGACTGATTCTCATTGGGAAGTGATCGACTTCCTGCGTGAGTATTATGACGAGTATCAGATCGCTCCAGCAGTACGTGTACTGACTAAGGCGATCGGCAAGAAGTTGGGTAAGGATAAGGGCAACAGCAAGTACTTGTACGAGTTGTTCCCATATGGCCCAGCAAAGCAGGCTTGTAAGATTGGTGGCCTGCCTAAGCCAACTGGCTGTATCTAAGTGTAACGTCCCAGCTGTTGTATAGGCTGGGAATTAGACTTTGAATCTGGGGGGTGTACGCACCCCCCAGACTCTAAACCAAGAATTTCTGGTATTGGCTATACCCAAAGTATGCTGTACGTATACTCCAAAGGGATAGCGGATACTGCAACGGACTGATCTGAGATGACCGCGGAGGCGAACGGCATATGTTAACTGGACTATTTGCCATACTATTTTACGCAGCGACCGCCATTCTGGTGGTGGGTGTTGCCAATCGAATTGCTGCCTATTGGCGCACACCGGCTCCGCTTAAGATCCCAACCATGCCTGCACCTCGCACACAGGGTGGGATGGTCTACCGTATGGGCCGCGAGGTCGTACTATTTGAGAGCCTGTTCCGTTCCAATAAGTGGATCTGGATCTTTGGCTGGATGTTCCATATGGCACTGTTTCTGGTGCTGCTACGTCACGGTCGCTACTTCCAAGAGAGCCCATGGTTCCTCACTGAGGTGGTGCAACCTTTCGGTAAATATGGTGGTTTTGCAATGATTGCTGGATTGGCAGGGCTCTGGGGACGTCGTTTCCTGGTCGAGCGAATCCGCTACATCAGCACCCCTTCTGACCACTTGATGTTGATACTGCTGCTCGGTATCGGTATCAGCGGAATGATGATGACCATGGTTGCCCATACTGATATTGTTGCACTGAAGCATTTCATGATTGGCCTGATGGTGTTTGATTGGAAGCCTCTGCCTGCGGATCCTGTGCTGATTGCCCACCTCTCACTGGTGATTATACTGATGGTGATCTTCCCGATCAGTAAGCTGATGCATGCCCCAGGCATCTTCTTCAGCCCAACACGTAACCAGATTGATGATTCACGTGAGAAGCGTCACATCGCCCCCTGGGCTGCTGAGATGGAGAAATAAGACGTGGCCAAGAAAGTAGATTTTGATACCCCTGCACTGAGCGAATATCTGCAGATTCCGGTACTGCAAGAGGGGGCGATGGCCCACTCTTCCCCCTTCGTGGCTAAGCCTGCCCATCAGGAGCCACTGAACTTCCCGGGTGAGTTGGTCGAAGACTGGCACGATCAGGCTATCGCCAAGATGGAGGATCTGAGCAAGACTTCACGTAGCTTCAGCCTCTTTCTCGATATCTGCGTGCATTGTGGCTCCTGTACCGATAAGTGCCACTACTTTATTGGTACCGCAGATCCGAAAAATATGCCGGTTGCTCGACAAGAGCTACTGCGCAGTGTCTACCGTCGTTACTTCACCTTTGCCGGTAAGTATTTCCCCAACTTGGTGGGCGCAAAAGATCTAACCCGTGAGACCTTGGATGAGTGGCACAGCTACTTCCACCAGTGCTCTGAGTGTCGTCGCTGCTCCGTATTCTGCCCCTACGGCATCGATACTGCAGAGATCACCATGGCCGCGCGCGATATTCTCGACGCTGTCGGTTATGGTCAGAAATATGATAATGAGATTCTTACCAAGGTATTGAAGATCGGTAACAATCTTGGGCTGCCTGGCCCTGCATTGGCCGCTACACTAGAGGATTGTGAAGAGGATCTGGAAGAGGAGACCGGTCTGCCAGTGCGCATGCCACTGAATGAGAAGGGTGCCGACGTATTGTTGATCACCCCTTCCGCAGATTTCTTCGCAGAACCGCATATTGATGGGCTGATGGGGTATGCCAAGGTGTTCCACCAAGCAGGCATCAGCTGGACCATGAGTGATTACGCCTCTGAGGGTGCCAACTTCGGCATGTTCATCGGTAACTACCCAACCATGAAGAAGGTGGCTGAGCGTATTCGTACCGCTGCTTTGGAGCTGGGTGTGAAACGCGTTATCGTCGGTGAGTGTGGTCATGCATGGCGTGTGGCTTACAGCTTCTGGAATACCTTGGCTGGAACCGGTCACGGTGCTGCAGCGGATGATAAGTATGCGCAGATGCTACAGAAGCAGCTGGATCCACGCTATCCAGCGCCGCAACATATTATCGAATTTACCTATGACCTGTTGCAGCGCAATGCGCTGAAGATCGACAAGTCTGCCAATGATCACCGCACCGTAACCTTCCACGACTCCTGTAATGTGGCGCGTGGTACCGGTATGGGTGGTATCGAGCGTGGTCAGTTTATCCTACCGCGTGAAGTGATTAAGGCCGTAGTGAATAACTATGTAGAGATGGACAGCTCTACCATGTTTGAAGAGACCTTCTGCTGCGGTGGTGGTGGTGGTCTGCTAACAGACGACCTGATGGAGTTGCGTGTGAAGGGAGCCTTGCCGCGTATGAACGCCTTGAAGAAGGTGTTTGATGACGAGGGTGTTGATACATTGGCGGCGATCTGTGCAATTTGTAAGAGCCAGTTCACCAAGGTACTGCCGTTCTATGACATGCCCATGCACATGATTACCAGCGTTCACCAATTGGTGGGTGACGCACTAGTATTTGAGAATAACGATTAACTACGGAAATCCGTAGTTGTAGTTTTAGTTTTATTAATAGTTTTAATTTGAGCGATTTAGATAGGAGCATCTGATAATGGCCACGCCAAGTGATGAGATGAATACAGAGTTAAACTACCGTCGTTATGAGGATTACCCTCGTGAAGATGGTGAACAGACTTATGATAATGACGAGATGATCTGGCAGGCAAGCTGGAGTCACAAGTGCCCAACCTATGTACATCAGACTCCGCCATGTCAGGCGAGCTGCCCATCCGGACACGATGTACGTGGTTGGTTGGATATCGTTCGTGGCCTAGATACACCGCCGGAAGGCAAGACCATGGAAGATTACGCCTTTGAGTGTTACACCCAGGCTAATCCATTCCCCTCTACGATGGGACGCGTCTGCCCAGCCCCTTGTCAGGATGGCTGTAACCGTAACGAAGTAGAAGACTTTGTCGGTATCAACTCCATTGATCAGTTTATCGGTGATAATGCGCTGGAGAATGGCCTCGGTTTTGAGTCCGGTGCTGATACGGGTAAGAAGATCGCGATTGTAGGTGGTGGACCTGCTGGACTGGCTGCGGCCTTCCAACTGCGTAAGATGGGGCATGGCGCTACCGTATTTGATGATCATGATACCTTGGGTGGAATGATGGTCTACGGTATCCCAGGCTACCGTACTCCGCGTGAGATGCTGGCAGGTGAGATCAAACGTATCACTGATATGGGCGTTGAGCTGAAGTTGAGCACCCGCATTGGTACTGATGTGACCGTAGCTGATCTAGAGAAAGATTACGATGCGATCTTCTGGGCCATTGGCGCACAGTCGGGTCGTCCACTGCCAATCCCTGGTGGTGATGCAGAGAACTGCGTGAGTGGTGTAGCCTTCTTGAGCGCATTCAACTCCGGTTCACTGAAGCATATCTCCGGTAAAATTGTAGTGGTGGGTGGTGGTGATACCTCAATCGACGTCGCTTCTGTTGCTCGTCGTATCGGTAACATCTCTAATGTCAGTGATAAGGATCGTCCAGAGCGTGTCATCCTGGGTGATACCGCCCATGATGTGGCTGAGACCGCTGCCCGTGAGGGTGCAGAAGTAGTACTGATCTCTCGCCAGCCTGTTGAAAATATGAATGCAGCACAGCACGAGATTGATGATGCACTGCGTGAAGGTGTTGAGATTCGTGGCTCATTGACTCCGGTAGAGGTGGTGCTGGATGAGAATGGTCGTGCGACTGGTCTCAAGGTGGCTCAGCTGAGCTATGAGACAGGTAAGGCCGAGGTGATCGAAGGTACAGAAGAGGTGATTGAGTGTACGCTGATCGCCTCTGCAATTGGTCAGACAGGTGACTTTACCGGCTTTGAGGATCTCGACAATGGTCGTGGCCTGATCGATGCTACCAAGAACTATGAAGTGAAAGGTAAAGAGGGGCACTTTGTTGCGGGTGATATCATCCGTCCACATCTGCTGACTACAGCAATTGGCCAGGCCTCTGTTGCGGTTGAGTCCATTAATACCTATCTCAATAAGAAAGAGATCAAGCCACGTCCAAAAGTTGACGTACACCACTTCCAGCTGATGGATCAGCTGAAGAAGGCGAGCCTTGAGCCAGAGCAGTTTGAGGCAGAGGGTGAGGGTAAAGAGAAAGAGGACGGTCATCGCGGCACTGCGGATAGTAAGTTTGCCATCCACAACTATGAAGATCGCTCTTTTGCATCGGTCATTACCCATGACAAGCTATTCTTGGGCCATTTTGAGTTCACTCCACGTAACCACCGCTCTTTTGTAGAGGTGGATTCGAATGCAGTACTACAGAACTTTGACGAGCGTATGCAGGGTCTCGATAAAGAGACTGCACAGGCGGAAGCAGGTCGCTGCATGAGCTGTGGTATGTGTTTCGAGTGTGATAACTGTGTGGTCTTCTGCCCTCAGGATGCGGTGATCAAGGTTCGCAAGAATGAGAGCACACTGGGCCGTTATGTAGATACGGACTACAGCAAGTGTGTGGGTTGTCATGTCTGTGCTGATGTTTGCCCAACCGGTTACATTCAGATGGGCTTAGGCGAGTAGGTAATCTTCTGGAGATCGGGTGGCTCATGGAGTGAGCGACCCGATTACCGAAAGATTGTATTCAAGTAAAACAAGTACCAGAGGCTGAAAATGGTGTTGTCTAAAAAGTTGAAACAGCGAGTTGGCATCCTGGCAGTGGTCTTCACTGCACTGATGGGCTTTGGTTCTGCCGCATTGAGCGACAACCATGGTGGCAAGCATGAGCGCGCGATTGGCGCTAATGCGGGTGATGCTTGTGTGAAAGAGACATCGTGGATGCGACGCAACCACATGGAGCTGTTGAAGCACGACCGTGATCGTACCCTGCGTCAGGGGATTCGTCCGGTTGAGGGTAGCATCAAGGGGTGTGTCGATTGTCACGCCAACAAAAATGACCAAGGTGCCTTTATTCCGGTCGATGCCGAAGGGGAGTTCTGTAGTGGTTGTCACACCTACACTGCAGTCAGTCTCGACTGTTTTGAGTGCCATGCAACCAAGCCGGATGTTAGCCGTGTGAAGAGGGCTGGAAAATGAGCAAGGATGAGAATAGATCAGAGCAGCAGGCTCATGAGGCTCAGGTAGTCGACGCAGCACGTCGTCGCTTCCTTGGTCAAGCCGCAGGCGCTACGGCGATTATTGCACCGGGGGTTACCCTGATGACCATTGCACAGGCCGACAGTGGCGCTGCTGCAGAGGGTGCGAGCAGTGCCAAGCGCTGGGGTATGCTGGTTGATACTAATAAATGTGAAACAGGCTGTAATGATTGTGTGGATGCCTGTCAGCAGGAAAATGGCTGGGGCGCAGGCTCTAGCGATGAAGGTCTTTCTGACTCACGCCAGAAGGCGCAGTGGATTCGCACCGTAACTGTTCGTGACAAAGAGACGAAGCACACTACGCAGTTGCCAATGATGTGTCAGCACTGTGAAGAGCCACCTTGTGTCAATGTCTGCCCAACAGGCGCATCGATGAAGCGAGCGGATGGTATTGTCTTGGTCGACAAGCATATCTGTATTGGTTGCCGTTACTGCATGATGGCGTGCCCCTATAAGGCCCGCTCCTTTATTCATGAGTCACTGCACGATCAGAAGAGCCATGCACCTCGTGGTAAAGGTACGGTTGAATCTTGCACAATGTGTGTACACCGCGTAGACCGTGGTGATCAACCTGCATGTGTTGAGCGCTGTGACAAGGGTGCAATGATGTTTGGTGATCTGAATGATCCCAACAGTCAAATTTCTAGGAAGCTGGCACGCGTCAGCTCCACACAGATTCGTGCTGATTTGGGTACAAAGCCTAGCATTCGCTACAGCGGTATCTAAGCGGAAGCAGAACGGAATCTAACGCACAGTTATTTAGCGAACCTAATTAGGGAAGAGCAAAATGAAAAGAGTGGTCTATAGCGGAATAGAAGGTCGTAGTCTCGGTTATTGGGGATTGATGGCCGTTTTGGGATTCTTTATCCTGATGGCAGCGGGAGCGTTCCTGTTTATGGAGCATAGTGGACACCATGCCAGTGGAATGAATAACCAGATCGTCTGGGGTATGCCGCATGTATTTGCGATCTTCTTGATTGTTGCGGCATCCGGTGCTCTTAATGTGGCCTCTATCTCTTCGGTTTTTAACCAGAAGATCTACAAACCATTGGCAAGAATGTCTGCGATTTTGGCATTGACCTTGTTGGCGGGTGGATTGGCCGTGCTGGTGCTGGATCTGGGCCGTGCAGATCGGCTGATTGTTGCAATGACCGAGTACAACTTCAAATCGATCTTCGCTTGGAATATCTACCTCTACACCGGTTTCTTTGTCATCGTATTGACCTATCTCTGGACGATGTTTGACCCAGCGATGCATAAATTTACCCGTACCGCAGGCACCGCAGCGTTCCTCTGGCGCCTTGCACTGACCACAGGTACTGGTTCCATCTTTGGTTTCCTCTCGGCGCGTCAAGGCTATGATGCTTCGATTATGGCTCCTATGTTTATCATCATGTCCTTTGCTTTTGGTAAGGCGATCTTCCTGATTCTGCTGATTGGTACCTATCGCTACTCTGAGCGCTCGATCAGTGCTGATTTGATCACTCGTCTGAAGAACCTGTTTGGTGTGTTTGTAGCCGCAGTACTCTACTTCACCGTAGTGTTCCATCTGACCAACCTCTATGCTGCAGAGCATGGCGACTATGAGCGCTTTATTCTGGTTGATGGTGGCATCTTCACCTTCCTCTTCTGGGGAGTACAAGTGTTGATGGGAGGGATCATTCCTCTGGTACTGATCTATCACAGCGCATTTAGCCACAACTATCGTGCGCTGATTACTGCAGCGGTACTGGTTATTATTGGTGGATTCGCACAGGTCTACGGTATCGTGATCGGTGGTCAGGCCTTCCCTCTGGTGCTGTTCCCTGGTAAAGAGGTGAGTAGCAGCTTTAATGATGGAGTTGTCAGTAGTTATGCTCCAACACTGCCAGAAGTCTTGTTGGGACTGGGAGGCGTTGCACTAGCTATCGCACTGTTCCTGTTCGCTATCAAGGTGCTGCGTCTGGTTCCAGAGAGCATGAATCTTGAAAATGTAGACAGACGTGATAACGGAGTGCCTTGCTAATAAGTCAGGCACTCAGGTAGGTAGTTGGAGACGCTGTTTTGAAAGCGCTATATCTCTCCGCTGCACATAAATCCTCTGGAAAAACCACGGTAACACTAGGGCTCTGTGCGGCATATGCTGCACGGGGCCTTTCTGTCTCCCCCTTTAAAAAGGGGCCGGACTACATTGACCCCATGTGGCTCTCAATGGCTGCGGGCCTACCGTGCCATACCCTCGACTTCTATACCATGGAGCAGCAGGAGATTCTCGGTCTCTACCAGCAAGAGCGGCGAGGGAGTGATCTGCTTCTGGTCGAGGGAAACAAGGGGCTCTATGATGGGCTTTCGCTGGATGGGAGTGACAGTAACGGGGCAATGACCAAACTGCTGGGGCTACCGGTGGTATTGGTGATCAATACCAATGGCATTACCCGAGGCATAGCACCGCTGTTACAGGGGTATCAGCAGTTTGACTCCGATATTGAGTTTGCGGGAGTGATCCTCAATCAGACAGGAAATAGTCGTCATGAGCAGAAGCTGCAACAGGTAGTCGAGCACTACACCGATTTCCCAGTGTTGGGGACCATCCGTCGTCACCCTGATCTTGAGATTGTAGAGCGCCATCTGGGGCTAGTCCCCAGCAATGAGGCAGATGCGGCACGCAATAAGATTGAGTCGATCCGTAGAGCCATCGAGTCACAAGTCGATTTAGAGCGTATTTTAGAACTCTCTAAGGAGCTGGATGAGGATGAAGCGCCTACATCGTCTACACCTCTAGAGATTCATCCAGACCCTGTGCGTATCGGCATTGCACGAGATGAGGCCTTTGGTTTCTACTATACAGCCGACCTTGATGCCTTCCGTCAGCAGGGGGCAGAGTTGGTTCCATTCAGCCCTATCCATGATAAACAGCTACCGGAGGTGGATGGTTTATTGATAGGTGGCGGCTTTCCAGAGACCCATATGGTGGAGCTGGAGCAGAATGGGGAGATGCGTAGGGCGATTCATGAAGCCATTGATGCGGGGCTTCCCTCCTATGCAGAGTGTGGTGGCCTGATGTATCTCTCTCGTAAGATCAAGTGGGGAGATTGTGCTGCAGAGATGGTCGGAGTCATTGAGGGGGAGTGTCAGATGCACAAACGGCCCCAAGGGCGTGGTTATGCCCGTTTCAGCCGTAACGGTGTGGATGAGATCCCAGCCCATGAGTTCCATTACTCCTCACTGGAGGGGTTACCAGAGCAGACAGAGTATGCCCATACCATCCATCGAGGTTATGGCATTGATGGGAAAAATGACGGAGTAGTTTACAAAAATCTGCTGGCAGGGTATGTTCATCAGCGAAATACCCGACAGAATCCCTGGGTTAAAAGCTTTGTCGATCGAGTTCGACAGGCGAAACAGAAACGAGACAAGGAAGTATCATGATTACAGTAACGGAAAATGCACTCAATTTTATTCGTCACTCTGCTGAGAGTGGGGCCATTGAGGCCGAAATGGGGCTCAGAGTTGCCATCAAAGAGGCGGGTGATGGTGGTTATGATTATGGTATCGGTTTTGATGAAGAGCGTGAAAAAGACCTAGAGTTCGATTTTGATGGGGTTAAGATTTTTATCAATGAAGAGCTTCGGGAGTATCTAGAGGATGCGACGCTCGATTATGTGGAGCTGGAAGATGGCAGTATGAGCCTCATTGTCCTCAATCCAAATGACCCTACTTATATACCTCCTACGAAGAAAAAGAAGCAGTAAGGGTACGGTTCAATGAGAGTTGTACACAAATGGCATAAGAGTAGTGATCGAGACCTGAAGCAGATCGCCGAATCACTCGCCTATAACTGCTGGAAATTTACCCTCACCAGTGTGCGTGGGCTGCAGGATGAGAATTTCCACTTTACCTCTAAGGTGCAGGGGATGGAGGTGATGACAGAGATGCTCATCTTTCTGATGCAGGTGACTGATCGGTTGATTTATGAAGCGATGGAGCCCGAGGACCGCGCGCAATTTATCGGTGCAATGGCCTATCGTTTTCTCGATATTATTCTGGATAACTACAATGATCTTGCGGGTAAGGATGGCCCAGATCGCACGGATTTAGTGGGCTTGATCAATGAACGTTCAACCGAATATGCCGAGTTCAGTTATGCAGAAGATGGCCCCAGTTACCACTTTCTACGCTATTTTGGTGAGCGTGTGGGTGCGATTATGGGAGATGACCAAGATAACAAGTGGGTCATTGATCAGATGATGGAGATCGAAGCCCCAGATGTGATCGCTTCACTGAAGAAGTCGATTGGTGGCATTGTCGGGATCGACTTGGATTAGCTACTAAGCGGGATCACCCAGCTGCAGAAGTGGCGTGTATCGCGTTCTAGGCCATCCTCAAAGCCCGTAGAGTACTCTGGGGTGATCTCATGCTCCTCACGCCGTGGGTTGCGTAGATAGCCGCCCATCCACCCCTCCATATAGTCTGGGTCAACATTTAGCTCAATCATGCGGCAGACCGCATCGTAGTAACTCATCTCAGCCATGTTTCTATGTTCTTGCAGTGAAAGTTCCCTACCCCAAGCAGGGGGAGGGTTAGGGTGGGGGTTGAGTCTACCAATACTTATGCAACGATTAATAGTGTTTGATTATCTCTCAAAACAAAAACGCCCTCAACTGAGGGCGTTCTACTATTCAGATAAAGTGGACTGAATTAGTCATCACCACCGGAAAAAGCGCCCAAGATATGCAGCAGGCTGGTGAAGAGGTTATAGAGTGCAACGTACAGGGTAACGGTTGCAGCAATGTAGTTGGTCTGTCCACCGTGGATGATATTGCTGGTCTCCCATAAAATCAGCCCACTGGAGAGCAGAGCAAACATTCCTGAGATAACCAACATCCCCATTGGGAAGTGGAAACCAAACATCGAAGCGCCCACCAGAATCAGTGAACCAAAGAAGGCGATCATCATTCCTGACATCAGGAAGCCGGTGATAAAGGAGAAATCCTTCTTAGTGGTCAACACATAGCCAGATAAGCTAAGGAAGATCAGCCCAGTTAAACCAAATGCGGTAGTGATAATCTGCTCACCGCCCTGGATGCCAGCATAGTAGCTCAGGGTTGGGCCTAGGCCATAACCAAGCAGGGCAGTGAAGAGGAAAACTACACCGATACCACTGGCCTTGTTCTCATGTTTAGGCATTACAAACCAGAGTACGGCTAGCGCAGCAAAAGAGCTGATCATACCGCCCATAGGGGAGGCATTGGTGGTCATAGCAAAACCGGCAACCAGTGCGGTCCAGATCAAAGAGGCGGAGAGCAACATATAGGTATTCTTCAATACCTTATTGGTTGCCAGAATTGATGATTCGCTACGGGGTAGTGCTTGTTCCATTGGGTTCATGATATTCCTCAATAAATTTAATCTACGATGGTCCTATTAGAACATAAAAACGGAGAATTGTTCCGTTCAAATGTTTCATTTTTTACAGGGTAGGGTACTTGATCCTATTCTGTTTTCAAGGGTTGATATGGGGATCTAATACAGAGATTCAAGCTGTTAGTGAATCTTTGTGGCTCAAGGGCGCATTAAAAAACCCCGTAAAACATGGTTTTGCGGGGTTTTATTGTGCCTTATCAAGGCTCTTGTTTGGCGGAGAGGCAGTCCGCTAATCTGGTGTATTTTGACTGCATTGACATCTACTAATTGGCTGATATCTAAGGATCTGTGTCTTTATTTGTCTAGTGATGTACGCTATAATCCAGTTATGAACTGTACCCCAATTTGTACCCCATTTAACTGGAGGATGTTATGGCTAAAAGCATTGAACGACTAACGGACAGGCAGGTTAAGAATGCCAAGAAGAACCTCAATGATGGAGGTAATCTCTGGTTGCTACTCAGAAGAAACACCAAGGTATGGGCGTTCAGATACACGCTAAACGGTAAGGCTCGTAAAGCAGGGTTAGGCAGTTACCCAACTATTTCACTTGCAGAGGCAAGAGATACTGCAGTCCAGTACCGCAAATGGCTCAAGAGTGGAATTGATCCTTTGGATGAGGTCAGGCGTATAGAGGCTGAATCTAAGAGAGTCATCCCCACCTTTACCTCTGCTGCAGCAAGATTCATCCTTACCAATCGTCACCAGTGGAAGAACAGGAAGCATGCTAAGCAGTGGGTAGCTACGCTTAGAACCTATGCGAAACCTGTTATGGGGGATAAGCTAGTCACTGAGGTTACTACAGAGGATGTACAGAAGATCCTCTCCCCTATCTGGAACAGTAAAACTGAGACTGCCAAGCGAGTACAAGGAAGGATTGAGCGAGTAATGGATTGGGCTACAGCAATGAAGTTCCGTGCTGGAGACAATCCAGCTAGATGGAAAGGCAATCTAGATATGATCTACCCAGCCCCTAACAAGGTGAAACGTACCAATAATGCCGGAACTGAGAAGCACCACTCAGCCATGCCCTATACCGATGTTCCCAACTTCTATTCAGAGCTGAAGAACAAGGAGAGCAATTCAGCTAAAGCTCTACGCTTCCTAATTCTTACCGCCTGTAGGTCTGGAGAGGTATTGAATGCCACATGGGATGAGATAGACTTTGATACTGCTACTTGGACTATTCCAGCTAGCAGAATGAAGGCTGGAACAGAGCATAGAGTACCGCTAACTAAATCTATGGTTGAGATACTGCAGTCACTCCCCGAACTAAACCAGTATGTCTTTGCTGGCTTGAGGTCTGATAGGCCACTGTCTGGTATGGCTATGCTGGTGATGATGAGAAAGATGGGATACGTAAAGGGTGGTAAGCACCTAGCCTATGTGCCTCATGGCTTCAGATCTTCATTTAGAGATTGGTGTGAGGAGCAGTCTAGCTTTCCTCATGGTGTGATAGAGAGAGTGCTGGCTCACACAATACCTAATGCTACTGAGCGGGCGTACAATCGAGGTGATCTGTTCGATAAGCGCAGGTTGCTGATGGAGTCATGGGGGGGCTATGTAGCGACTCAAGGAAATGTAGTTCAACTATACAAACAGGTATCGTAATGGATCCAGAGATAACAACACTGGGCAGCTTACTTGCTGCCGACAAGAAATCACCCGCTGAGCTGGCTGAACTGATTGCACTCAATGGTGTCTATTTTAAAGACCGCTTTGGAGCCTGGAGGGCAGCACAACCTAAAGCTGCTGGTACAGAAGCAGTCATCGAAAATGCCCTAGATGCAGTTTCTGAATGGTACCACATACATGACTCCCCAGATCAAGCTGCTGTTGAAGAGTACTGGAAATATCCAGATCACCAGCCGGTTGATGGGTATGGATTTCATGTTGATCGTGATGGTATGTTGTTTGTGGAGAGTACTGCTGTGCAGACTCAAGCAGAGCTGATCCAAGATCTAAGAACGCAGGTTGAAGACCTCACCAAAGAACGAGATGAGCTTAAAGAGGCTGCAGCATGGACGGGATTTGATGATGTAGATGAAGAGCTGATTCCAGAAGATCTCGATATCGCTCTACAGGTCTATCGTGAAGCTTCAAGAAAATTTGATCCTACCTCAAGAACTATTGAAGGGAAAACTCCCAAAGAATGGCTTAAGGACAAGGCTTCGAGCTTACTTCCTGCAGGTGCTTCATCAACAAAATTAACAGAATTGCCATGATTACTAACTGGCAGAATAAAGCAGGAAGACCTCTTTCCAAAAAATAGAAGGAAATCATGGATCATTTTCTGTCAGCAAATAATCTACCCAAATGGATTTTACGAAATACTCCATCATTAATGGTTAATCGTGGAGTTTTAAATTTAAGAGACAAGTGCGCTGTAGTCTTGTTGCATCAATAACAACCCAAAGGGGTACATAAAGATGCAAAAGACTATCCAACCACGACTGCTACGCATGAAGCAGCTCACCGAATACTGCTCTTTAAGGTGCCCCCCAATCGTTGGACAGAAATAGGGGGAAGTTAAGACAATTATTCATGCGGTTTTTCAGTGAAAAATTGATCCCATAAAATATAGTTGTAGT
>JGI26245J51145_1000781_pt1 | contig 17767 bp, 19 predicted proteins | sample SaaInlV_200m_DNA_3_FD_51145 | JGI IMG/M metagenome (IMG submission 51145)
ACCTATATATAGAGCTTTTAGATGGTACGCCTGACAGGATTCGAACCCGTAACCACCGGGGCCGAAACCCAGTGCTATATCCAGTTAAGCCACAGACGCATNTATAAGTGGAAGTATATCTAAGGGGNAATAAATATTGCCTTAGATATTTTGAGTGTAGTCCTTGCCTACTGACAACCTACACATTCCATACTTCTGTCTTCAACATCACTTGATGCTTCAGGAGATTGACTTCTTAGGTAGTAAGTTGATTTTAAACCAAGTTGCCATGCAAGTGTGTATATTTCGTGTAAATATTTACCACTTGCTTTATCTAGACTCATAAAGATATTTGTACTTTGTCCTTGATCTATCCACTTTTGTCTTACTGCTGCAGCTTTAATTAAATCTTTTTGTTCTACATCATATGATGGAATATAATATGCCCATGTTTCTGGAGATAAGTTAGGAACAACTACTGGAATAAGTCCACTTAAATTTTCTTCAAACCATTTTCTTTTGTATACTGGTTCAATTGCTTGTGTAGTTCCTACTAAAATAGAGATAGAACTAGTTGGAGCAATAGCCATTAAATAACCATTTCTCATCCCTTGAGATTTCACAAGGCTTCTTAGCTCTTCCCAATCATATCCAGCATCAAATAGATCTTTTTGTAATAATGCATCTACGGCCTGTGGAGCATGATCATGAGGCATGATACCTTTTGACCAATTTGAACCTTCATATGTAGGATAAATACCTTTTTCTACTGCTAAATTTGATGATGATTTAATAGTATTGTAACTAATTGCTTCCATGATAGAATCAATCTTTTTTAGATGATCATTTGAACCCCATACTAACTGATGCTCAGCTAACATTTGAGATTCTCCCATAACTCCTAGCCCAATTGCTCTAGTTTTTAGGTTAGTTACTTTTACTTTTCTTAAAGGATAGAAGTTTAGATTTATAACATTATCAAGCATTCTTACAGCAGTAGGAACAACTCTTTCAATATCTTCTTTTGTATTTATTTTACTTAAATTTACTGATGCTAGATTACATACTGCTGTATCTCCATCAATCTTTTCTTTTTCTACAATAAATATTCTTTTACCATTAAGTGAATCAAGAGCAGTTATTTTATTTGCTTTTTTAACAATTCCACTATCAACTGTTACTAATTCATCTTCATCATATGTAGCAATAGATCCATCTTCAAATTCAAATTTAATTTTGTAATAATTTGGTGTTGTATTTTGGAAAATCTCTGTACAAAGATTTGAACTTCTAATAAATCCAGTATGAGGATTAGGATTTGCTTTATTTGCATTATCTTTAAAGCAAAGGAATGGTGATCCAGATTCAAAATATGAAGTTAAAACTTTTTTCCANAAGTCTTTTGCTTTCATTTGTTCTTTTGTAATTGAAGGATCATTTTCNTATTCTTGATATCTTTTTTTNAATTCTTCNCCATTTAATGCAGCTAAATCTGGAACTTCAAATGGATCAAATAATGTCCAATGAGAATCTTCTAAAATTCTTTCCATAAANAAATCACTAATCCATAATGCAGGGAATAGGTCATGTGCTCGTCTTCTCTCTTCCCCAGAATTTTTCTTAAGATCAATAAAATCAATAATATCCATATGCCAAGGTTCTAAATAAACTGCTATAGCACCTTTCCTTGTTCCTAATTGGTCAACAGCCAGTGCAATATCATTTGTAATTTTTAAGAATGGTACAGTACCACCAGCAGCACTTTTATGTCCATCAATTGATCCCCCTAAAGATCTAATTGAGTTCCAATCCCAACCAATTCCACCACCAAATTTAGATAGTAAGGCCATTTCTTTATAAGAATCAAAAATACCTTCAATATTATCTGGACTTGATCCAATATAACATGAACTTAATTGGTGTCTATTTGTTCTAGCATTTGACAATGTTGGCGTTGCTAACATAACTTCAAATTTTGATACTACATCATAAAATTCTTTTGCTTTTTCTTGTTTGTTTTCTTCATCTTGAGCTAAGAACATTGCAATTGCCATAAACATTTGTTGAGGTAATTCTATTGCTTCATTATCATTGTTTTTGATTAAGTATCTATCGTATAGAGTTTTTATTCCAAGATAGTTAAATTGAAAGTCTCTAGATGGNTCTATATAGTTTTCTAGCTCCTCTAGATCATAACCATTTTCAAGTCCAGGAATTAATCTACCCGCATTTTGTCCAAATTTAATNTATCCAGCAAAATTACCATAAGCATTACCTTTTATACCATGAGTTACTTTTCCTACTTTATGATAAAGATCAAATAAAAATAANCTNGAAGCAACAAATGTCCAATTAGGAGCATCTATATCAATTTTTTCTACGGCAGTTTTAATAAGTGTATCTTGGATATCTGCGCTACTCATACCATCTACAAATTTTATATGTGCATCTAGCTCTAATTCACTTTGAGATACATAGTCTAAACCTTCAGTAGCAGCAATAGTATTCTTTTGAATCTTTGAAATATCAAGAAATTCTTGTCTGCCATTTCTTTTAGTAATTTTGATAGCCATGATGTTTTCCTTATGAAATAATGTCAATTATACTCATAAATTACTTAATAAAAATGATATAATTTTTACTAAAAAGTATTAAAATACTAGCAATGTACGACAATAAAAGGGATAGAGGTATTTTAGAAAAATTGGAATTTTTTGAATAAAAAAAGCCTAAGTAGAAAACTACTTAGGCTTATAAGTACAAGTTATTAACTATATAAATTAGTTAACAGTTACTTCTACAGCTGTACCTTCCCAGATACCGTGTTTAGTACAGTAACCATGAGCTACTAAATTTAATTTTTTNCCATTTGGAATNATTGTAAATGTNGTAGTNTTATGAGCTTTAACATTTCCTAATGTTCCTGGAACATAAGAAGCTTTTGCTAATAGTACATCTCCATTAAATAATGAAACTGATTCAATAAAATGATCAAAATCATCTGGATGAGTATACTCGTTACCCATTTTAACAGTTACTTCAAATGGCTCACCTGCAACTGCAGTATNNGCACAGTGAATAAATGGACTATGTCTATCTATTAAATCTTTTTTTGCTTCTCTTTCTACTTGGTCAATATCTACGTATTTATTAATTTTTGGCATATTATAAATCTCCCTCATGTTTTGCTAAATAATCAGCAACTCCAGCAGTATCTGCTTTCATTCCTTCATCACCTTTTGCCCAACCAGCTGGACAAACTTCACCGTTTTCGTTTGTAAAAATCATAGTATCTACCATTCTTACCATTTCATCAATGTTTCTACCAAGTGGTAAGTCATTGATTACTGCATGTCTAATAGTACCATCTGCATCGATTAAGAAAGAACCTCTTAATGCAACACCACCATCTAATAATACATCATAATCAGATGAAATAGATTTAGTTANATCTGCAACTAATGGCATATTAACTCTNCCAATACCACCTTGATTTACTGGAGTTTCTCTCCATGCAAAGTGTGAGAATTGTGAATCAACAGAAACACCAATTACATTAACACCTCTTGCTTTGAAATCTTCAACTCTTTTAGAGAATGCAATGATTTCTGATGGACATACAAATGTAAAATCTAATGGATAAAAGAATAATACAGTTCCCTTTTCTCCAAAGTTTTCGTATAGATTAAAATCTTCTACTATTTGTCCATCTGCAAGTACAGTTGTTGCTGTAAAGTCAGGTGCTTTTTTTGTTACTAACATATTTGTTTCCTTGTGTTTAATTTATATTTTACATTATACAGCAAATAGTTTTAAATTAAATCTGCTATATAATATTGGTTCAACTATTTAAGTTGAAATTTATTTAATATTTACTTTATCAGCTCTAGGGTATATAAATACAGCTTTTCTATATACTACAATCTCTTCTGGTTTTTCAATAGCATATGCTTTTAACATTACAGTAATAGGTGTACTAGAAGCACTACTGTCGCTTAACTTTTGTGTAGTTGATAATCTAATTACTTTTTTAGCTAATTTGCCACGGCTTAATTTAAATGGTGTAAATCTTTTTATATCAATTTTACCAGCATATTCCCCTACAACTTCAAGATTATATGTATATGTGTCTTTTTGTGTATTTTGGAATAGAAGTACAAAGTTATTAATTACTCTTTTTCCGTCATCTTTAATTTTATATAATTGAGTTGTTTTATTTACATTTAATAGCATATACTCTTTTGTTCCACCCATTACAAATAGCATAACAAAAATTAGTGCTAATACAGTACCATACATATAAGTTTTTGCTCTAAAGAAGCTAGTTTTTGTATCTTTTTCTACTTCATTTGTACTTGCCCATTGAACTAAACTATCCTTACCAAGTTTACCCATTACTGTAGTACATGCATCTACACATTCAAGACAATTGATACATTCAAGTTGCATACCTTTTCTAATATCAATACCTGTAGGACATACTGTAACACAAGATTGACAAGCTGTACAATCTAAACCTTCTGGTACATCTTTTTGTTTGAAAACAACTTTTTCACCTTCTTCATAAATCTTACCACCACGTTTTTCACTATAGATAGCTTGAATTGTATCATCATCATAAAGTACTGATTGAACTCTTGAATAAGGACAAATATAAATACAAAAATCTTCTTTTAGCCATACCACATCATAAACTAAGAATGCAGCAATACTTAAAATCATCCCTAATAAAATAGTATGATCCATAGGATTTTCCATATATGCAAAGAAATCAGCTGGTGGTACAAAATACCACATGAAATCAGCTGCTGCTAATAATGAAAGAGATGTCCAAAGTAAAATTGCAACAACTCTTTTTGATGCATTTTCAGGTTTAGACCAATCTGGTTCTTTTTGTTTATTTTTAATTCGTCTTAATCCAAGTAATTTAGTCTCTATTAAATCTCGATAGATTACTCTAAATACTGTCTGTGGACAAGCCCAACCACACCAAGCTCTACCACCAACAGCAGTAACAGCAAAAATACCAATAAATAATAACATTAATAAAAATGGCATCATATATAGCTCTTGCATATCAAATGCAATACCTAAAAGGTGTAATTGCTTTTTATCAAAAGACAGTAAAAATATTTGATTACCACCAATTTGGATAAAAGGTGTAATAAGTGCAACTAATGTAGCTGCCACATATGCCCAATATCGTTTAATTCTATAGTTCATTTGTTAACCTTTGTTAAGTTTAAATTTATTTGTACTATTATATCTTAAATAAAGTATATAATACTCAGTGACAATTTAATGTCATTACTAATAATTATAATATATATTAGTTGAAGTTATTCTTAAACAAAAGAGGTATTTAGTGTCAGATATAAAATGTACTCATTGTCATATTGAATTTAATCAAGATGTAATGATAAAAGAGGGTAATCTAAATTTTTGCTGCAATGGCTGTCAAGGAGTATATCATCTTCTTAAGGATGATGGACTTGATAGCTTCTATGATAAAATGGGAAATAATACAATAGCACCACCATTAAAAATAGAAGATGATGTAAATAAATTTGATAGAGAAAGTTTTGAAAATAAATATATAAAAATTGATTCTAGTGGAAATAAGAAAATAGATCTTATCATGGAGGGTATCCATTGTGCAGCATGTATATGGCTTAATGAAAAGATTCTATATGATACAGACGGTATTTTAGAAGTAAATATTAATTTTACAAATAACAAAGCTGTAATAAGATGGAATCCAAATATTATTACATTATCTAAAATTATTTCTAAAATACGAAGTATTGGGTATAACGCTTACCCATATGATAAAAATATAAAAGAAGAGAAAGCAACAAAAGCAAAAAAAGATTATTTTATTAAAATGATGGTAGCAGTCTTTGTAAGTTTAAATATTATGATGATAGGTGTTGCAAAATATACTGGATTTTTTACAGGTATAGATGATGAGATATTAAACGCAATACATATTGCAGAATTTTTTCTTGCAACTCCTGTCTTATTTTATAGTGGAAGTGTTTTCTTTCGTGGAGCATATTTTGGACTTAAAAATAAAATAATAAATATGGATCTTCTGGTTGCATCAGGGGCTACTTTAGCATATATATATTCAATTTACGTGATGTTTGGTGGAGTAGGACATAGTTATTTTGATAGTGTTGCTATGATAATCACATTTATATTAGTAGGAAAGTACCTGGAAGTTATTGGTAAAAAAAATGCCGTAGATACACTTGATACAATTAAATCTCAAATACCTACGGATGCTGTAGTAATAAAAGATGATAATAAAGTAAATATTTCTGTAGATGAGATTGCTGAAGGTGATATTATAGAATTAAAAGCAGGTGAAAAAGCATCTGTTGATGGAGAAGTAATTTCTGGAAGTGCTACATTTGACGAATCTAGTATTTCTGGTGAATCAATGCCAGTAGTAAAAACTAATGATTCAAAAATATTTGGTGGGACAATAAACATAGATTCGGTTATTAGATATAAAGCAACTAGTGATTTTGAACATTCTACATTAAATAATATAGTAACACTTATAGAAGATTCATTAGCATCAAAACCAAATATTGAAAATAGAGCAAATGAATTATCAAAATCTTTTTCTATATCGATTTTATCAATTGCGTTATTTACTTTTCTTGGCTGGTATTTTTATCTTGGAAATTTTGAAGATGCTCTTATAAACTCAATATCTGTAATTATTATTGCCTGTCCTTGTGCTTTAGCATTAGCTACGCCAATGGCTAGCTTAATTGGTATTAGTTGGCTAGCACAAAAAAAGTTATTGTTTAAAGAATCTAAATATTTAGAAACTATGGCAAAAGCAACTACGGTTGTATTTGACAAGACAGGAACATTAACTAACGGAAAATTAAATGTTAATAGTAAATCACTTAAAAAATTATCAGAGTATGAATTAAATTTAATATATTCAATAAGCGATAGTTCAACACATCCAATTAGTTTAGCAGTTAAAAAAGATTTAGAAAAAGAATATAATACTTCTCTAATTTCATATAATCTTGAAAATTTCGAAACAATACCTGGAAAAGGTATAAAAGCAACATATAAAGACAAAAATATTGTAGCCGGTAATTTAGAACTTATTAAAGATAATGGAATTGATTTTAATATTGATTCAAATATGTCACTATTTATTGTTGCAATTAATAATGATGTTGTTACTACATTTGAATTAGAAGATACTATTAAAAATGATACAATTCAAACTATAGAATATTTAAAAGATAATAATTTAAATATAGTAATGTTGACTGGTGATAATGAAAAAGTAGCAAGTAAAATTGCTAAAGAAATAGGAATTATAGAATATTGTGCCAATATGACACCTATTGATAAAGCTAATTATCTTCAAAAGCTAAAATCTAATGGTGAAATTATTGTAATGGTTGGAGATGGTATAAATGATGCTCCAGCATTAGCAATTGCTGATATATCTATTGCTATGGGAAGTGGTGCAGATGTTAGTATTGGATTAAGTGATATTGTAATACTAGATAATTCTTTACAAGGGATAATAGATAGTTTCATTATTTCAAAAAGAACATATAAGTTTATTAAACAAAACTTAGGTATATCATTAGTATATAATATAGTTACAATACCCTTAGCAGTTATGGGATATGTAATACCACTAGTTGCAGCACTTTCTATGAGTTTAAGTTCTTTACTTGTAGTAGGTAATTCATTAAGAATTAAAAATAAATAAAGATGAGGTGAAATATGAATGGTGTTTTAATAATGGAGCTTATATTTGGATTGATTTTAAGTATGATAGTATTAGCAGTTATGGTATGGGGTGCAAAGAGTGGTCAGTTTGATGATGGAGAAAAACAAAATAGTGGATTACTATTTGATAGTCCAGATGATTTAAATGATGCAATAAATAGAGATAATAAAAAGAAAAAAGAAAAAAGAAACAAAAAGTAACACTTAAAATAAACTTAACAAAAAAATCTACTATTTCAAATAGATATAAAGCTAATATTAAAGATAAAATGCTATATTGCATATGATTAAGTGACAATTTTGTGACTTTACAAATTAATTTTAGGAGGATATTGATGTCAAATAGTACAGCAATCGATTACGATTACAGCATAGCAAAAGCATTTACTTTTGCAACTATTTTATTTGGTATTATTGGTATGCTTGTAGGTGTAATCCTAGCATTTCAATTAGCATTCCCTGAGCTAAATAATTTAGCCGGTGAATACGGTACTTTCGGAAGATTAAGACCTTTACACACAAATGGTGTGGCTTTTGGTTTTACTCTTAGTGGTATTTTCGCGACTTGGTATTACATTTCGCAAAGAGTTTTAAAGGTTTCTTTAAAAGAATCACCTTTTTTAATGGGTGTAGCTAAACTACATTTCGTATTATACTTTATTACAATTTTATTAGCAGTTGTAACTTTACTTTCAGGTATTACTACTTCAAAAGAGTATGCTGAATTAGAGTGGCCGTTAGATTTACTTGTAGTTGTATGGTGGGTTTTATGGGGTGTTTCAATCTTCGGACTAATTGGTATTAGAAGAGAGAGAACTTTATATATTTCAATTTGGTATTATATCGCTGCGTTCTTAGCAGTTGCAATGTTATACTTATTTAATAACATGGAAGTTCCTACAATGCTATTTGCAGATGGTGCTCCAAGTAGTTTCATGCATTCTATTTCTGCATATGCAGGTACTAATGATGCATTAGTTGAATGGTGGTATGGACATAATGCAGTTGGTTTTGTATTTACTGTGCCAATTGTTGCAATGATTTATTATATTTTACCAAAAGAATCTGGACAAAATGTATTCTCATATAAATTATCTATATTAGCTTTCTGGGGATTATTATTTGTTTACTTATGGGCTGGTGGACACCACCTTATCTATAGTACTGTTCCTGATTGGATGCAAACTATGGGTTCTGTAATGTCTGTTATTCTTATTTTACCATCATGGGGTTCAGCTATTAATATGCTGTTAACTATGAAAGGTGAGTGGAATCAGCTTCAAACTAATCCATTAATTAAATTCTTAGTTATGGCTTCTACTTTCTATATGTTATCAACTATTGAAGGTCCAATTCAAGCTATTAAATCTGTTAATGCTATTGCACACTTTACTGACTGGATTCCTGGTCACGTTCATGATGGTGTTCTTGGATGGGTTGTATTCATGATTATGGCTGCACTATTCCACATGGCTCCAAGAATGTATAAAAGAGAGATTTACTCTAAATCATTAATGGAAACTCAATTCTGGTTACAAACTGTTGCAATTGTACTTTACTTTACATCTATGTGGATCGCTGGTATCACACAAGGTATGATGTGGAGAGCGTATGATGAATATGGTTCACTAGTTTATTCGTTTATTGATACTGTTAATGTACTTCAACCTTACTACACTATTAGAGCTGTAGGTGGATTAATGTACTTAATCGGATTCTTTATGTTTGCTTATAACATGTACAAAACTGCAACAGCAGGTAGAGTACTTGATAAAGAGCCTACAAATGCTTCGCCTATGGGCGCTTAAGAGAAAGGGGATAATATGTTTCATTGGTTAGAACAAAGACCGTTTTTCTTTGCGGTAGCGGTATTTTTAACAGTTGCATTCGCAGGTATTATTGAAGTAATACCTGATTTTGCTAAACAATCTCAACCAGTAGTAGGGACTAAACCTTACTCAGTGTTAGAATTAGCAGGAAGACAAGTTTATATTAAAGATTCTTGTAATGCTTGTCATTCACAAATGATTAGACCATTTAAGTCTGAGACTGATAGATATGGTATGTATTCATTATCTGGTGAATATGCTTATGATAGACCATTCTTATGGGGATCAAAAAGAACTGGTCCAGATTTATTAAGAGTTGGTAATTATAGAACTACTGATTGGCACGAAAATCATATGATGGATCCAGCATCAGTTGTACCTGGTACAGTTATGCCTGCATACCCACATATGTTTGAAAATAAAGCTGATGTAGCAACTGCTTATGCAAATGCTAATACACAAAAGCAAGTTTTTGCAGTACCATACGATCAAGATGGTATGCCTAAATTAGGTTCATGGTCAGACGCTAAAGCTTTAGCTTTAGAAGAAGCTAAAGTAATTGTAGCTGATATGAAAAATCAAGAAGTGAAAAATGCCGTTGCAAACGGTGAGATTCCTGAGATTGTTGCATTAATTGCATATTTAAATTCTTTAAAGTAGAGGTTTATAAGTGGATTACGATACATGGATGACAATACAAGGATATGGGAAGTTTTTTATTTTAACATTTGTATTTATAGTTTTTTATAGCTATGCATACTCTTTATATAAAAGACAAAAATCTGGTGAAAGAGATTTTGAAAAGTATTCAAGTATAGTTCATGATGATTCGTATGACCACGAACCTTTAGAAGATAGAGAAAAAAAAGAAAACGAAAAAGGAGAAAAATAGTATGAAATCTATGGTAATAGGTGGTATTATTCTTATCGTAGCATTAATGGCAGGAACTTACTTTGTNGCAGGTGACTCTTTTAATCTAGGTGAAGATTATATTAATGACCTTACAATGCTTGCTGGATTAGCGATTATCGGTATTACAGTATTTGTAGCATTAAAGTATGTTAATCAAATTAAAAACGATACAGCTAGTGGTGAATTAGCTGAAGAAAATTGGGATGGTATTGGTGAATATAAAAATCCAATTCCATCAGGATGGGGATTAGCTTTCATTGGTACAATTATATGGGGACTTTGGTATATGTTTGTTGGATATCCTACAAATCAATTTTCACAAATTGGTCAGTGGAATGAAGAAACATTAGAGCATAAAGCTAAATTTGAAGCTAAATGGAATAACATTACTCCTGCTGAATTAACTGCAATGGGAGAATCTGTATACTTAGTTAACTGTGCTCCATGTCATGGTGTTGATGCAGAAGGTATTGATGGGAAAGCTCAAGATTTAACAAAAAGAATCTCTAAAGCTTCTGTAATTGAAGTTATTAATAATGGTGCAAACAACTTTAAAACTGCATATCCTGGTGGAATGCCAGGAGGTATGGCATTTGGTGCTGATGTAGAAGTTGTTGCAGCATATGTAGCTGGTGGATTCAAAGGTGAGGCACCTGCCGCTTATGCAGCATGTGCAGGTTGTCATGGTATGGATGGAAACGGAATTGAGTACGTTGGTCCAAACATTAAATCTTATGATGATAGTTTAATGGCATCAGTACTTAAAGATGGTAAAAAATCATCAATTGGTACAATGCCAAGCTTTAGTGGTATTTTAACTGATACTCAAGGTAAAGCAGTTGCTAACTACTTACGAAGTTTAGGAGAATAATATGGCTGGAAATACACAAATGAATGAAAATGAAAGAGGTATCTTCTCTTTCCTTCATGGTATATCAGGTTTTTTAGTAGCAGTAGTATTATTGCTTTCAATTTTAGGAACATTAACTGTTTTAAGTATTGGAACTCAAGCTGCAAATGCAACTAAATTTTATGAAGTAAATCAAGATTTAAATGCTCTTAAGATGAAGAGTCTTGAGAATATTAATCATAGAACAATGGCTAAGTAAGGAGACTATTATGGATAAGATTATTGGATTATTATTAGTAGTTTCTGCATTAGCTACAATTTATTTATCATACCTAGACCCTACAAGAGTATTTGTTGGATAGTTGATTAAATAATCAAGCAGATTAGGGGGAGGTGCTTTTGCATTTCCCCTTTTTTATTATTATTAGATATAATTAAAAAATTAAACTTACTAAGGAAAAATATTGAAATTTAAATTATTATTTTTAGCATTAGCTTTTACTACACTCTTTGCAAATGAGAATAACTTTATATTAAAGCATGATGGACTAATTGACCAAAGAGCTCAAGATAAGATACATGAGATTGGATTAGAGGCTAAAAATAAATTAGGTATAAATATATATACATTTATTATTGAAAATAATGGTATTGATACAGCACTACCTAGAGAACAAAGAAGAGAGATGATGAAGCAATTTGATAATGAGATTATCCCTTCTTTTTTAGCTAAATCATCATATGCAATACTTGTAATATCAATAGATCAAAAGTATGCAAATATTTTAATGTCAGATAATTTAAAAAAACAAATAGATAAAGATGAGATATTAGATGGATATGTTATTCCTCTATTGGCTTCAAAAGATAAAAACTCTTTATTTTCAAAGACTAGTGCTGCAACATTAAATGGATATGCACAAATTGCTGATAGTATAGCTAGTCAACAAAATATTAAACTTGTATCAAGTATAGGTAGTGCAGGTAAAACTGCAAGTAGTATATGGAAGGTCTTTATGTATTTCTTAGTTTTAACAGGAATCATTTCATATACAGTTATCGTTATGAGACAGAGAAAATCTAAATAATGACTGAAAAAAAACCAATGAATAAATGGCTATTGTACACAATCTTTGTAGCTAAATTTTTATCTGGACTAGGACTAATCTTTTGGACAGTATATATGACTATGCAATCAGATGTAGGACAAGATAATGATAATGCATTTTTAAGTACATATCATAATATTGATGATAATTATAATAATATTGTTATTGCAAATGCTAGGCTAAATAGTAAATATCTAATTACTTTTAACCTAAACGATGAATCTATTATTGGTTTATCCCATAAGGATGTATTTTTAGCACAAAGAGCAATTGCTAAAAGAACAGTAAGAAAAAATATTTTAAAATTAGGTGAGAATATATTTAGTGTAAATATTACTGATAAGAATGGAAAAATTGTAGAAAATGCTGATATTAAGATGCTAGTAACAATGGCTACAAATCATACTTATGATAAAAACCTTGAATTTAAAAATACGAATTTAGGAAAATTTAATTTACAAAATATAGGTTACTGGAATATTACAGGTACAGTTACTATTGAAGGTGAAGAAGGGTATTTCTTTATTAAAACAAATGCAAAATAGAGAAAGAAATAGTATAAGTGTTTAAAAAAATAATAATTATAATTTCTTTTTTTATTATATTATTATTACTATTATTCTCTACAACAGATTTTAAACAATCAATTGTAGTAAGTCAGGATAATAATTCAAAAAATGCAATTATAATGAAGTCTAATCAATATACAGATAGATATTGTAATATGAGTATAGATGATATATCTTATTCAGCACAAGCTATATTACCAAACGATGATACATTCTTTTTTGATGATGCTGGATGTATGATATTATGGTTAAATGATCAGAAGAGTCAAGAGAATATTGTTCTTTGGATTTGGGCAAGAGATACAAATAAATATATTAATGCTAAAAAAGCTTGGTATAGTACAACAGAAAATACTCCTATGGAATATGGATTTGGTGCATATGAAAAAAATAAACCTCAGTTAATATCTTTTAAAAAAATGCAGCTTAAAGTATTAAGAGGGGAAACTCTTCAAAATCTTATTATTAGAAAAAAGCTTCTAAAGAAGACAGATGGATAGCATAGACTTTACTGTAATTATTACTATCGCTTTTTTAGGTTCATTTGGACACTGTATTGGTATGTGTGGTGGAATAGTTGTTGCTTATTCTGCAAAGAAGATCGATAATGGCTGGTCAAAGATACATCAAAGTATATCGCACTTATTATATTCACTTGGACGAGTAACTACATATACACTATATGGTGCATTATTTGGATTTATTGGAAGTGTTATATCTTTTAGTAATATTGCAAATGGAACACTCTTAATTATTGCAGGTGTTGCTATGGTTCTTACAGGTTTATCTCTTAGTGGTAAATTAAAATTTTTAACACTTATAGAGCATTCAATTCAAAATAGTAACTGGTATAAAAATAACTTTAAAGAACTATTAAATAGTGAATATCTAGGTAGTTTTTATTTACTTGGACTGCTGAATGGTTTATTACCATGTGGATTTGTTTACTTTTTTGCTATAACAGCTGCAAGTACTGCTAATGTACTTGATGGAGCATTAGTTATGCTTGTATTTGGTCTTAGTACTATTCCTGCAATGTTCTCTTTAGGTTTTTTTGTTGGGATCTTCAAAAGAACTAATCTTAGAAATAATATAATAAAACTCGCAGCAATTGCTGTAATAATATACGGTGGATATACAATATATAATGGATATGACTATATTACCAACCCAAATAAGACATTATTAGATTGTCATACATAAATATAAAGGAATTTTAAAATGAAAAACATATTATTAGGTACTATATTAACTGTATCTACAGCATCTGCAATTGTAAGTATTAAACCAATTGAGGTATCAGGACAAGAAGAAGTAAAATCTCAATTAGGTGCTTCATATAGTACAAAGTCTGGTAATAGTGATGTTTCAACTACTTCTATTAGTTTGAAAAATACATTTTATAATATAGATAGTGCAAATATGATTTTAATTGATTATGAATATGGAAAGTCAAATGGAAGTACGAATACTGATAATACATTTATGCACTTAAGACATATACGAACTACAAGTGATAAAGCAATAAATTACGAGATATTCTTACAAGCACAAAAAGATACATTTAGGTCTATTGAATCAAGGTATCTTATAGGTATTGGATCAAGATACAAAGTAAATTTAGAAAATGATAGTAATATATTTTTTGGTTTAGGAGTATTTAGTACAAAACTTGATGAAGATAATGTAAAGAGTAATTTTGAATCTTTGAATTCTTATATCTCTTATAATCATAAGTTAGATAATGGAAATACTTTAACATATAATGGATATTTCCAACCAAGACTTGATGATGCTAATGATTATCATATTTCACAGAAAGCTCAATTGTCATTTGATATTAGTAGATCAATGAAATTAGTAGTTAGTCTAAACCATACTTATGATTCAGAACCAGCTGTTGGAATAAATAAATCAGATTTATCTACTAAAACAGGTATTAGTTATAAATTTTAATAAAAGGGATTCTGTCCCTTTTATTATTTAAATACTCTTTTAAATATAGCATCTACATTCTTAGTGTAGTATTCATAGTTAAAACACTCTCTAATTTGTTCTTCAGATAATGAATTTCTTAACTCATCATCAGCTAGTAAATGTCCTAGATATAATGACTCACCATTTTCATTTGTTGTTGGNTTACCTTGTTTGATTTCATCCCATACTTTCATAGCATTTCTTTGAACGATTCTATATGCATCTTCTCTTGAAACACCTTTAAGAGGTAGTTCTAATAATACTCTTTGAGAGAATACTAATCCACCAGTAAGGTTTAAGTTTTTCATCATATTTTCAGGCATTACAGTTAAGTTTGCAATTACATTATTCATTCTGTGCATCATAAAGTTAGTCGTGATAAATGCATCTGGTAACCAGAATCTTTCAGTTGAAGAGTGAGAAATATCTCTTTCATGCCATAATGCAACATTTTCCATAGCTGGAGTTGCATATGCTCTAATCATTCTTGCAAGTCCAGTAATATTTTCAGTTAAAATTGGATTTCTTTTATGAGGCATTGCAGAAGAACCTTTTTGTCCTTTTGCAAAATATTCTTCAGCTTCATAAACTTCTGTTCTTTGTAAGTGTCTTACTTGAACTGCAAATTTTTCAATAGAAGATGCCATTGAAGCTAATGCAGTAGCTAATCTTGCATATCTATCTCTATGCACTACCTGGTTTGAACAAGGCTCAGGTTTTAAACCTAACTCAGCCATTGCTAATTCTTCTAGTTCAAGTGGAGCATGAGCAAAGTTACCCATAGCACCAGAAATTTGTCCAACAGCAATAACATCCATAGTTTGCTCTAAGTTTAATAAGTGTCTAGCCATTTCGTCATACCATACAGCTAATGTAAGACCAAATGTAATAGGCTCACCATGAATACCGTGACTTCTTCCTACCATAAGAGTCATTTTATGCTCTTCAGCTCTTACTTTAATAGATTCCATAATCATTTTTACATCAGCAATAATAATATTTAAAGAATCTCTCATTTGAAGAGCAACACCAGTATCAACAGCATCAGATGAAGTCATTCCATAATGGAACCATCGTGACTCTTCACCAAGACTTTCACTAACACTTGTATTAAATGCAATTAAGTCATGTTTTGTGATTGCTTCAATTTCTTCAATTCTCTCAACTGAGAATGTTGCATTTTTAACAATTTTATCTGCATCATCTTGAGGAATCTTTCCAAGTTTAGCCCACGCTTTTACAGCTGCTTTTTCAACTTCAAGCCATGCTGCATATCTTGCATGTTGAGTCCAGTTTTTAGTCATCTCCGGTCGAGCATATCTTTCTACCATATTAATATCCTTATTTGTTATAGGTGCATTGTATCCAAAGGTTACATACAAATTAATTAATTTGTTATATGATATTAAAAGAGATTTTATAGTAAAGTACAAAAAAACATAAGGCAGTTTATGCAAAATATAGCAATATTTGCTTCATATAATGGAACAGCATTAGATTCAATTTCAAAAGCTATTAACAATGGTGAATTGAATCTTAATATTTCACTTATAATATCAAATAATTCTAATGCAAAAGTTTTAGAAAAAGCAAAAAAATTAGATATCCCATCTTTTGTTATTAATGATTCTTTATTTGATGATGTGAATAACGAAATATTTAATATTTTAAACGATTATGATTGTAAATATATATTTTTAGCGGGCTATATGAAGAAAATATCAGAAAANTTAGCAAATGAATTTACANTTATNAATTCCCATCCTGCACTTCTTCCAAAATATGGGGGAAAAGGTATGTATGGTAGAAAAGTACATGAAGCTATTATTGAAAATAATGAAAAAGAAAGTGGTGTAACTGTGCATATGGTTAATGAAAACTATGATGAGGGTACAATTATTTTGCAAAATACACTTAAGCTTGATAATAATGAAACAGTTGATTCTTTAGAAAATAAAATAAAATCTTTAGAGCAGTCAACAATTATAGAAGCTTTACAAATATGTTTGAAATAGCAGAATATATTGGAATAATAGCTTTTGCAATGAGTGGCTTTTTTGTAGCTGTTAGAAATAAACTTGATCTATTAGGTATTTTAATTGCTACATTTTTAACTGCACTTGGTGGTGGTATTTTAAGAGATATTGCTGTTGATACAAGACCTTATACTTTTTCATCAGACTTACCTGCTATTATTGTCATAAGTGTTATGATCATTATGATTTTATTTAAATTTCATAAAAAAGATTCTATTGAAAACAAGCCACTTTTTTTGTTAAGTGATTCTATTGGATTAATATCTTTTAGTATAACAGGAGCTTTAATAGCTATTGAATATAATTTTAATTTAACAGGTGTTTTAGCATTGTCATTTATTACAGCTGTAGGTGGTGGAATTGCTAGAGATATTATATTAAATGAGGTTCCATTCATTTTTAAAACAGGTTTTTATGGAACTATATCTTTATTAGTTGGGTTAATCTTGTTTATTTTAGATAAGTTTGCAAGTATTAATTTTACTACGATTCTTATAGTATTTATTTTAGGCGTATCTTTACGATTAATTGCCTATTATAAAAAATGGTCTATACCAATTTTATAGGAGAATATTAAATGCCATTTGTATTAAAAAAGTTTCCAGCTATTAAGGGTAAAAAGATTCAACAATTTTTATTAAATGAAGTTGGACTAACTATGTCATCTTCTCAAAAACTTTTAGCAAAAAAAAGAGTTTTTGATGACCAAGGTAATATTTTACA
>JGI26245J51145_1000797_pt1 | contig 17489 bp, 18 predicted proteins | sample SaaInlV_200m_DNA_3_FD_51145 | JGI IMG/M metagenome (IMG submission 51145)
ACATTGGCAAAATGCTACAAGAGGTTGAAGCGCTAGATTTTTAATAGCTAAAACTAAAGCTAGCAACAAGGAGATTAATGGGTAACGTCCCCATTAATTATAAAGTACACTTACACGATATTAATTATTAACAGAATATATGTAAATGAAAACAATTGGAATGATAGGTGGAATGAGCTGGGAATCAACAGCTAGTTATTACAAGTTTATCAATGAAGGTATTAAGAATAAACTTGGCGGATTGCACTCTGCAAAAATATGTATGTATAGTGTTGACTTTGATGAAATTGAAAAGCTACAACACCAAGACAACTGGAATGAAACTGCAAATATATTATCAAGAGCGGCACAGTCAGTTGAATCTGGTGGTGCAGATTTTTTACTTATTTGCACTAATACAATGCATAAAGTTGCCCCAGAAATCGAGAAAAATATTTCCATACCCATTCTTCATATTGCAGATGCTACAGCGGAAACCTTGGCTAAAGATGGAATAAAAAAGGTGGGATTATTGGGAACTAGATTTACAATGGAGCAAGATTTTTATAAGAGTAGATTGATTGATAAATTTAATATTGATGTTGTAATTCCCAGTGATAAAGATATGGACACAATACATAAAATAATTTACTCAGAATTATGTGTGGGGACCATATCTAATGATTCAAGAGATATATATCTTGAAATTATAAACTCACTTTATGAAAGTGGCGCCGAGGCAGTTATTCTAGGTTGTACAGAAATTGCATTGTTAGTTCAGCAAAAACACACCTCTATACCGTTGTATGATACAACATTGATACATGCTAGTTATGCGGTAGAGCAAGCCACAAGCTAAAATCTAAATAGGCGGTAATTTTTGTCAAAGTCGAGGCGTAAGGAATTTGAAAAGGCAGGAGCTTATATTTAATAAGTGACTGCTTTTGAGAATTGCGACAACAAAGCCTTTGGTGAAAAGTACCCTTATTTTTTGACAACAAAGATATTGGTGAAAAGCACCCTTATTTAATCGAAAAAGCCGTCCATATGAAGTTCGGTTAAGTCACTAAACCCACCAATGTGCTTACCATCGATAGTTAACTGTGGAACCATTCTAGCGCCATTCGTTACTTTAGAAAACTCAGCCATATGCGCGCGATCATCGTCAATGTATTTTTGCTCAAAAGGCAAATTCCATTTATCTAATAGCTCTTTGGTTTTTACGCAAATTGGGCAAGTATGAGTTGAGTAAACGACAATTTTCATGCTTATCCTTGAAGCGCTTCAACGACTAAATCACCGATTTTGCTTGTGCCAACAACGTTGTCGCCTTCAGCTGCAATGTCTGCTGTGCGGTAGCCCTGATCTAGCACTGTGTTTACCGCGCCATCGATTTTGTCAGCCAACTCAACTTGGTCAAGTGAGTAGCGTAGCATCATTGAAACTGACAAAATTGTGGCTAGTGGGTTGGCAATATCTTGGCCAGCAATATCTGGTGCAGAGCCGTGAATTGGCTCGTACATACCAAAGCCATCTTTATTAAGAGATGCACTTGGCAACATACCAATAGAACCTGTAAGCATCGCTGCACAATCAGACAATACGTCACCAAATAAATTTGACGTTACCATAACGTCAAATTGCTTTGGCGCTCTAACGAGTTGCATGGCTGCATTGTCCACATACATGTGAGAAAGTTCAACATCTGGGTAGTCTTTAGCCACCTCTTCCATGACGTCACGCCAAAGTTCACAAACCTCCAGTACGTTGGCTTTGTCTACTGAGCAAACACGTGATCCACGTTTTTGGGCAATTTTGAAAGCTGAATGGCCAATACGACGGATTTCAGATTCTGAATAGGTTGCACTGTTAAAACCAAAGCGCTCACCATCACGAACTTCGATACCGCGTGGCTGGCCAAAGTAGATNCCAGACACTAATTCACGCACAATCATCAAATCTAGGCCGGAAACAATTTCTTCTTTCAAAGTTGAAGCGCTGGCTAGTTGTGGATACAAAATAGCGGGGCGAAGATTTGAGAATAAATCCATCTCTGCACGCAAACCTAATAGGCCACGCTCAGGACGAAGATCACGCTCTAATGCTTCCCATTGATAACCACCAACAGCACCTAATAAAATAGAATCACACTGTTGAGCAGCGTCTAATGTTGCTTGCGGCAGTGGCGAGCCAGTTTCATCATAAGCCGTGCCGCCAATGAGACCNTGCACTAACTCCATGTTCAGATTATTATTTGCGTTTAAATGGTTAATTACTTTAAGCGCCTGTTCAACAATCTCCTGACCAATGCCATCACCCGGCAACACCAATACTTTTGACATGATTCTTCCTTTTATTTAAATCTTAAAAAATGCTATTTTACTAGATTTCAACCATCTCAAATTGATCCTTGGTCACGCCACAATCAGGACAAACCCAATCTTCAGGTACATCNCTCCATTTTGTACCAGGCTCAATTCCTTCTTTTGGAGAGCCTTTTTCCTCGTCGTAAACCCATCCACAAACTATACATTTAAATTTTTTCATTATTATTTCCTTTTGTTAAATACGTAAAAAAAGGGAGTAAGTCACTCCCTTTTTTGCCGAACTGGCTAAACGCTATAGATCATCAGCGTTTTTTGCCAAGTATTCAGCCACACCTGCTGGTGTATCTTTCATGCCTTCGTCACCCTTGTTCCAACCTGCAGGGCAAACTTCACCATAGGTTGTGTGGAAATCAAGCGCATCGACCATACGTAACATTTCATCAACATTACGACCTAATGGCAAGTCGTTAACCACTTGATGGCGCACAGTAAACTCTTCATCAATTAAGAATGAAGCGCGCAGCGCAATGCCTGCCGGGTGCACAATGCCGTAAGCTTCCATAATAGAATGATCTGTATCCGCTACCAATGGGAAATCAATAGGACCTAGGCCACCATCTGCTGGCTGTGTGTTACGCCAAGCGTTGTGAGTGAACTGTGAATCAACTGAAATGCCAACTACTTCAACGCCTTTCTCAGCAAATTGCGCNACACGGTGGTGGTGTGCTAGAATTTCTGAAGGGCAAACAAAAGTAAAATCTAGTGGATAAAAGAACACCATGATTTTTTTGCCTTTCAGGCTAGATAATGTAAATTCATCAACAATTGTGCCATCTGCTAATACTGCTGCTGCCGTGAAATCGGGTGCTTGTTGTGTTACTAAAACGCTCATACTTCTCTCCAATAAATAATCTATAAAACCCGTTGATTATACAACGATNAAACCTTGTATATCTTATAAAAAATAAGGGTTTANCGATGACAAGCTGAAATGCAAGCAAATACTCACGTAAAATATCAACATGCTTAAAATCTACAATACACTCAGTAAACAAAAAGAAGTTTTCCACCCTATCGATCCTGAAAAAATAGGCATGTATGTCTGTGGCATGACGGTCTATGATTATTGTCATATGGGGCATGCTCGTGTTTTGGTGATGTTTGATGTTATTACTCGCCACCTTAGGCGCCAGTTTNCCAGTGTTACTTATGTGCGAAATATTACCGATATTGATGACAAAATTATCGCTAGGGCGATTGAGAATGGTGAAGACATTTATAGTCTGACGAACCGTTTTATTGATGCTATGCATGAAGATGAGCGTGCACTTGGCATACTGCCGCCNGACATTGAGCCACGTGCAACTGACGCCATGGATCAGATGTTTTACATGATTAAAACTCTAATAGAAAAAGGCATTGCCTATCAGGCAAAAAATGGCGACGTGTATTATTCGGTACGCAAGTTTTCAGGATACGGACAACTCAGCGGCAAAAATCTAGATGATTTAGAAGCAGGTGCAAGAGTTGATATAGATTCTGACAAAAAAGACCCACTAGATTTTGTTCTTTGGAAAATGGCCAAGCCTAGCGAGCCTAGCTGGACATCCCCTTGGGGAGATGGCCGCCCAGGTTGGCATATCGAATGTTCGGCTATGTCTACACATCACCTAGGCAAACATTTTGATATTCACGGAGGCGGAATGGATTTATCCTTCCCGCATCATGAAAATGAAATTGCTCAATCTGAAGGCGCTAACAATTGCACATTTGTTAATACTTGGATGCATGTTGGTTTTGTCAATATTAATGATGAAAAAATGAGCAAATCGCTGAATAATTTTTTCACCATTCGTGGCGTTTTGGAAAGCTTCGATGGCGAAACTCTGCGCTACTTTATTATGAGCTCGCATTATCGCTCGCCACTCAACTTTTCAGATGCCAACCTTAACAATGCCAAGTCTTCTCTTACTCGTCTATACACAGCGATTCGAGGATTGCACGCGAGTGATGCGGCACTGGATGAAGTCTCTCAACGCTTTGATTTTGAAACGCGTTTTAACGAGGCACTAGATGATGATTTCAATACGCCAATTGCTCTTAGCATACTGTTTGAATTAGCAAAATTAATTAATTCTGAGCGTAGCAAAGATATTGACCAAGCCAATGCCTTGGCTCAACTTCTAGTAAAATTAGGTGGCTATATTGGCATCTTACAAATGCAAGCAGATGCCTTCCTAAAACAGGGTGTTGCTCTGTCTGATGAAGATATTGATAAGAAAATTAAACAGCGCAACGAAGCTAAGACCGACAAAGACTTTGCTTTATCGGATCAAATACGCGATGAACTCACTGAACTGGGTATTGTTTTAGAGGATAGTGCAAATGGCACCAGCTGGCGCAGGGGATGATTCACGGAGGAAGGCAAGGCCTTCCTCCATTAACTGGTCTGAGATTGATACCATTCTGTTGGATATGGATGGCACCTTATTAGACCTTAATTTTGATTTGCATTTTTGGATGGAATATCTGCCTTTGGTGTATGCCAACAAGCACAATCTTACCCACCAGCAATCTAAAGATAAAATTTATCCAATGCTGGAAGCAGAGCAGGGTAATCTGCACTGGTATTGTTTGGATTATTGGCAAAAAATATTTAAATTAGATATTGCCAAACTTAAAGAGGATGTTTCTCATTTAATTCAAATTCATCCTTTTGTACTGGATTTTTTAACTCAGGCGAAACAACACAACAAGCGTATTTATTTAGTTACTAATGCACATCGAAAAACCTTGCAGCTTAAAATGCGAGTTACTAACTTAGAAAGCTATTTTGACGCCATCATCTCTTCACATGATTACAACATCGCTAAAGAAGAGCAAGGCTTTTGGCAACAACTAGAGCAAGCTGTTGGCCTTGATAAAAGCAAGAGTATTTTCTTTGATGACTCTATTAGCGTGCTAAATTCTGCCAAAAAATTTGGCATCGGCACCGTTGTAGCCATTAGCAAGCCCAGCTCCAAAATTGAAACAAAGACTGTCAAAGGGTTTATTAATATTGAAACTTTTGAGCAAGCAACGCCTCTAAAGCATCACTCATAAAAAAACCCGTCTATTGACGGGTTTTAATTGATAACAACTGGTTAGTGATTACTCACCACCAATCGCACCCATTAATGCAAAACTTTTTACAAAAGGAGTTGCCATTCTCGGATCTTTGATCATCGCACCAAAGTCACCTGCTTCGAACTTTAACTTACCCATTGTAACTGCCATGCCCATTGATGCCATGCCTAATGGCTTATCCAACCATTTCATCCAATTTTTCTTATCGGCACGCATATCCCAATCAACACTCTCCCCATTGTAGTCACCTGCTTTAACGCATTTGCCACTTTCAACGACAAAAATACCCGTTGGTGTGCCATCGCCTTTAAAGCCACAAGCAATAGTTGAAGAGAAATCAATCTCTGCCAACTTACCACTCACCTCATCAGATGCGTTCCACTCATCTTTCAATTGATTCATCCATTCGTCTGAAAACAATACTGCCATACTAATCTCCTATTGTTAGCACTAAAAAAGGTAAGCAACTCTCAACCTCACCTTCTCTCCTCAAGTTTATTCATTTTATGAATGGCAATATTATGCCTATTAATAAGTGTCAAAACTGCTTATTTTTATACCAAAAATGAAACAAAATATCATCACTTGATTTTATATAAAAACAAGATAACGTATAATCTGACGCATGAACTTCCCTTTAAAAATTGGCATTCTTTCAGATACACACGGATCTATTCATCCGGGCATTGTCACTCTGGTTAATCAATGCGATATTATTGTGCATGCGGGGGATATTATCGATGAGAAAACTTTATTATTACTAAAGCCTAAACAGAGAACTGTTGCTGTACAAGGCAATAACGACACTCATTTAACTCAATTAAAAACTACCGAATTTATTGAATTACCCGGTGGCACATTGGTGGTTAATCATGGACATACACTGGGTCGCCAGCCTTCGCATCCTTTGTTAAGAGAGGCTTACCCCAATGCCAAAATGATTGTCTATGGACATACGCACAAACAACTAATAGAGCAAGACTCATCCCCGTGGGTTGTTAATCCGGGCGCTGCAGGGGAAATACGCAATCATGGTGGCCCTAAATGCCTACTACTAACCATTGAGTCCGAGCAAAACTGGCAGTTAAAACCTTATAATTTTAACTAGTTATCAACAATGTCCTTAGTAAAAAATCAAGTATTTCACTATATGCAATGTATAATTGATGGCTTTTATAAGTAAACAGGAACGACAATGAAAAATGCTTTTTATGCACAATCAGGCGGTGTAACTGCAGTAATTAACTCTTCTGCATGCGGCGTAATTGAAACAGCTCGCAAATATCCAGAGAAAATCGGCAAAGTTTATGCTGGTCAAAATGGCATTATTGGTGCCTTAATGGAAAACTTAATTGACACATCTAAAGAGTCAGATGCTGATATTGCAGCACTTAAGCATACACCTTCAGGTGGTTTTGGCTCTTGTCGCTACAAAATGAAATCTTTAGAAGCTAACAAAGCAGAATACGAAAGACTAATCGAAGTATTTAAAGCTCATGATATTGGTTACTTCTTCTATAACGGTGGTGGCGATTCAGCTGATACTTGTTTAAAAGTTTCTCAGTTATCTGAGTCTATGGGGTACCCGATTCAAGCAATTCACGTACCTAAAACGGTTGACAACGATTTACCAGTAACAGACAACTGCCCAGGTTTTGGTTCAGTTGCTAAGTACATTGCAGTATCTACAATGGAAGCTAGTTTTGACGTAGCTTCAATGTGTGCCACTTCAACTAAAATTTTCGTACTTGAGGTTATGGGTCGTCATGCTGGTTGGATCGCTGCTGCAGGTGGTTTATTAGATGATTCAATTCCAGTGGTTATCTTATTCCCTGAAGTTAAATTTGATGAAGAGAAGTTCCTAGCTAAAGTTGACGCTAACGTTAAGAAATTTGGCTACTGTACAGTTGTTGTATCTGAAGGTACGCAATGGCCAGATGGCAGATTCTTAGCTGAGCAAGGTACTCGTGACGACTTTGGTCATGCACAATTAGGTGGTGCTGCTCCAGTTGTAGCTCAACTAATTAAAGATGCATTAGGCCATAAGTTCCACTGGGCTGTTGCTGACTACTTACAACGTGCTGCGCGCCATTTAGCGTCAGAATCTGATGTGGAACAAGCGTACGCATTAGGTGAAGCTGCAGTTGAGCTTGCTATGCAGGGCAAAAACTCAGTTATGCCAGCAATTATTCGTACATCAAACAACCCGTATACTTGGGAAATGGGCGTAGGTGAATTAAAAGATATTGCTAACGTTGAGAAGATGATGCCTATGGATTACATCTCTGAGGATGGTTTTGGTATTACTGATGCATGTCGCGAGTACTTACAGCCATTAATCGAAGGTGAAAACTACCCTCCATACAAGAATGGCCTTCCTGACTATGTGGTCATGAAAAAAGAAATGGTTGAGAGAAAGCTTCCAACTTTCGAAGTTTAGTTCACTCAAGTAAAAAGCGAGATAAACATGAACGTAATTTTATTAGGCCCTCCGGGCGCAGGCAAAGGCACTCAAGCAACTAATATCTGTGAAAAATATGACATTCCCCAGATTTCAACAGGTGATATGTTGCGTGGCGCAGTTAAAGCGGGCACACCTCTAGGCGTTGAAGCAAAAAAAGTAATGGACGCGGGTGGCTTGGTGTCTGATGATATTATCATTGGCTTAGTCAAAGAAAGGATTCAAGAAAATGACTGTGAAAATGGTTTTTTATTTGATGGCTTTCCACGTACTATTGCACAAGCAGAAGCGCTAAAAACTGACGGCGTCAAGATTGATTACGTTGTTGAAATCCAGGTGCCTGATGAGGNTATCGTTGCCCGAATGTCGGGTCGTCGTGCGCATCTAGCTTCAGGTCGAACTTATCATGTTGTTTACAACCCGCCAAAGGTTGAGGGCATTGATGATATCACTGGCGAAGAGTTGGTGCAACGTGCCGATGACAATGAAGATACCGTGCGTTCACGTCTAGATGTTTATCATGAGCAAACTCAACCCTTGGTAGACTACTATCAAGCGTGGATGGGTAGTGACAATGCAGCCCCTAAATATGGCGCCGCTGTTGGTGTTGGATCGCTTGATGAAGTAAGAGATCGTGTTTATGCTCAACTAGGCTAAACGCTTACTTTTTCTACAAACTGGGGGCTTATGTCATTAAAGACATAAGCCCTTTTTTATAATTTACTTAACAAAACCTTACAACTATGACAATTGGCCCAAGACAAATAAACGTCCCTTTCAGACCTATTCCTTTAGATGTACCAGAGGGCATGAAGCCAAATGAGTTTTTCAACTCATCTGAAAATTTAAAAGACTTGGCACAAAACAACGGCCTATTAACTAATAGTGAAGATCTGCTACTCTACCGAAAGGCACTTGGACACTCAAATCTATTTGATTGCTCCATTATTTATAACACCTCAAAAAGTGTACTAAATCCGCTGGGCAGGCCTGTTAGACGAACTCAAGTACCTAACAACGTCAAAAATGTTTGGAACCGCATGAATCAAATTATCATGAGTTTCATGCTTGAAGAATTTCCAGATNCTGGCACGCATTTAGTCTTAGCAGGTGAAGCCTCTCTAGATTCAACCTGGCCGATTACTTCACCAGGCGTGCCGAGCATTCGCATGTTGCACAACCACTTTATCGTGTTTGACAAAAAACAATTGGAAAATGCTGAACTGNCAGATCCAAAAAACCCCAACTTAACCGATGGCGGTCAACATTCGCTTTTCGCTAATTATATGGAAGATGTTTATGCTGAATTCCAATCGAAACTTAATTTTGAAATTCTGAAGCCGGTCACTGGGGAATCATCCGGCCTATCTCTGACTGGCTACCCTCAGGGTTTACCAAGTTGGGAAGTTACTGGCGGCATTGATAGTCTTAAAAATGTGAAATTTTGGGATGAGTACGATTTAGTTTTGAAAGGATTTCTTGATTTCTATAGAACCTTCTTTGCTCAAGTGTCTTGTCGAAATTCTGCTGTACCTAAGGAAGCTTATTTCCCAGAATTAATTGAAAATACACTTTTATTTAATACCTGTTTTTTATCGGCAGCTAAAAAAGTCCGTGACAAATGTATTAAAGATGCAAAGTATGCTTCTTCTATTCGTTGGCAACCTGCTTTTAAACAACTTATCTATCGCAATGACGAAGGCAAGCTGATTGTTACCATCTCTCAAAACTCGATTGGTAATGCAATTACCGAGTTACTGGGTGTTGTTGTTAATCGAGTGCCTGACGCACAAGCCTATGAGAAAGCCGAGCCTGAGCTAATCAACAAACTACTAAAGCTACGATCCAGGTTGGTAGAGGCAGATCTAGGCTGTGGCATCAAGACTGATTATTGGGAGAAAGACTAAAAGCTTAACCTACATCAATTAATAGTAAAAAAATTAACTATTAATTCATATCATGAAAATTATTCTCTATAATCATTAGTTGAAAAAAAATACGGTGCGTTTGTATATTTAATACAAACGCTTTTTTACAACCAGACCTTTAAAAGGAGAAAGAGATAATGGATGTACTTCAAATGGCTATCGGAGCCTCAATTCTAGCTGTAATTTACGGCCTATACACCATGAGCTGGATTTATAAACAATCCCCAGGTTCAGACAAAATGAAAGAAATATCAGACGCAATTGCAGAAGGTGCAAAAGCCTACTTAAATCGTCAATACACAACCATTGCCATGGTTGGCGTTGTTTTATTAGTGGTTATTACTTACTTCCTAGGCGTTACTGTAGGTCTTGGCTTTTTAATTGGTGCTGTTCTATCTGGTGCAACAGGCTACATCGGCATGAATGTCTCTGTTAAATCAAATTCACGTACTGCTGAAGCGGCGAAAAATGGTGTTAATGCTGCTTTCCAAGTTGCCTTTAAAGGTGGCGCTGTAACAGGTATGTTAGTTGTTGGATTGGCACTCTTAGGTGTTGCCGGATTCTACGCAGGACTACTGTCTTACGGTGTTGTGCAGGCTGATGCATTACATGCATTGATCGGTCTTGCATTCGGTGGCTCATTAATCTCTATCTTTGCACGTTTAGGTGGCGGTATCTTTACTAAGGGTGCTGATGTTGGTGCTGATATCGTTGGTAAAGTTGAAGCTGGTATTCCAGAAGACGATCCACGTAATCCAGCGGTAATTGCAGATAACGTAGGTGATAACGTTGGCGACTGCGCAGGTATGGCAGCAGACTTATTTGAGACTTACGCGGTAACAATTGTTGCAACAATGATGCTTGCCGGTGTACTAGGCATGGGTAACGATGCTATTTTGTACCCACTAGCACTAGGTGCAGTTTCAATTATTGCATCGATTGTTGGCACGTTCTTCGTAAAAGTATCTGATGGTGGCTCTATTATGGGCGCACTATACAAAGGTTTGATTGTTTCTGCAGGTTTAGCAGCAGCAGCATTCTACTTTGTTACAGCTGACATGAACATGGGTATGGATTTATTCTATGCTTCATTAATTGGCTTGGCACTGACAGGTGTTATGGTTGTTGTTACGGAATATTACACTTCAACTGAACGCCCACCTGTACAGCACGTTGCTAGAGCATCGCTAACTGGTGATGGTACAAATGTTATTGCTGGCATTGGCTTATCAATGAAATCAACTGCGTTACCAGTATTAGCAGTCTGTGCAAGTATTTGGGCATCATTTGATTTAGCAGGCCTGTACGGTATTGCTATTGCAGCAACTGCCATGCTATCTATGACGGGTGTAATTGTAGCGTTAGATGCATATGGTCCGATTACGGATAATGCAGGTGGTATTGCTGAAATGGCAGAGCTTCCTGAAGAAATTCGTAATATTACTGACCCTTTAGATGCAGTGGGTAACACCACTAAAGCGGTAACAAAAGGTTATGCTATTGGCTCTGCTGGTCTTGCAGCCTTAGTATTGTTTGCTGATTTTACGCATGAGCTTGGTCAATTAGCACAGTTTAAGGATATTGCATTTGACTTATCTAACCATAAGGTAATTATTGGTCTATTCTTAGGTGGCTTAGTGCCATACTTATTTGGCGCAATGGCAATGGAAGCAGTTGGCCGTGCAGCGGGTGGTATTGTGAATGAAGTACGCCGCCAGTTCAAAGAAATGCCAGGCATTATGGATTACACGCAAAAGCCTGACTACTCTAAAGCAGTTGATATGCTAACTAAGTCAGCCATTAAAGAAATGATTTTACCTTCAATTCTTCCAATCTTATTCCCGGTAGCTGTAGGCTTACTATTAGGTGCTGAGGCATTAGGTGGATTGTTGATCGGATCTATTGCGACAGGTATCTTCGTGGCAATCTCAATGACTACCGGTGGTGGTGCTTGGGACAATGCCAAGAAGTACATTGAAGATGGTAATTTTGGTGGTAAAGGTTCAGATGCCCATAAGGCAGCAGTAACTGGTGATACTGTAGGTGACCCGTATAAAGATACGGCAGGTCCTGCAATTAACCCACTGATCAAGATTATCAACATCGTTGCAATCATGATTATTCCACTACTGTAATAATCGATTGATCAAAAAAAGGAGCGCATATGCGCTCCTTTTTTTTGTATAAAATTTAAGCTATAAAAAAGGCGTGCAACAGCACGCCTTTTTCTTATATTTAGTTAGCCAGCTTAAATGCCAGTACCTTTATGAATTTGTACATTTAAGCCTTTGGTATTCTTAGTCAAGACAAAGTCGGCCTGTGCCTTAAGCAGCTTGTCTGTACACTCATGTAAGTCAGTGTACTCATCTTGGCCTGTATCAAAACGCTTATCTTTTAAGTAGTAGAAGAAGCTCTTGTACTTAAAATTATCAAGCTTAATAATAATAAAAGTTGAGTTTGGATCTTCCCAAACAGCTGCTGGAAATAAAGTAGGCTGCTCCTCACCCTCTTTAGTGATCTCAATGTCGGCCAAATGAACTTCTTTCTGTTCTTTACGCCAGCGATTATTCAAATTATTTTGAATCGTAGTTAATTCTGATTCGTTAAATTCAATACTCATATCACTATCCTTGGGTTAGGATGTCTTCAAGACTAGGCTCGGAATCAGTTGTACCACCTGCTTCCATCTCTTCAATAGTAGCATCACGCACTAGGGTAATTTCAAGCAAGAAATTCACATCACGCCCACACAAAGGATTGTTTCCATCAATGGTCACTGTCTCATCGTCAACTTTAGTTACCANNAAGTCTTTTGGTTGACCATCCTTGTTTTCCATCACCACNTTAGTACCAATTTTTCGGTATTCTTGTGGCACATTTTCNATTTTATCAATAAAAACTAGNGCTTCATCACGAGGCCCATAAAGCTTCTCTACATCGATCTTAATCTCAATAATNTCGCCTTGCTCTCGACCTTCGAGTTCATTTAGAACATCCTTGCCAAGGACATCATTTGCACCATGTACATAGCCAACAGGGTATTCAATATTTGAAAATACGTTGCCAGTTTTACGATCAACTACTTTGTAGATTAACTCAACGTATTTGGACTCTTCAATAAAATCTGCCATAATCTTTAAAAAATGGTTGCGCCAAAAATCTTAACAACGTCGCCTTCATAGCCTAAAACCAAACGACCGAGGTATTCACCTTCTTTTTTACTGTTAAGCTTGCCATTATTGGTTTGTCTGTATAAAACAGTCACATGCTCACCACGACGAATCATGCCTAGGTAGTCAGCGCCTTTTTCCAAGCCTTTGGTTAGTTCNCTACGAGCNAATTGCTTACCCATTTCAACTTCATTTGCACCACGCAAAAAATCTTCTGAGAAGTTGCGTGTAAAAGCNCCATAGTTNGCATTGTTAGAAAATTTTATTAGATCATCCCACATTGGGTGGGCGATGGCCAAAATCTCTTCGTCTGTCTTATCTATAATATTCATACTAATTGTTCCACTTTTTTTGCACCCTTTTAAGGGGTAATAAATTTACTTTTTTATCTATTGTAAGTCTTTTTATCAAAACCTACAATAGATAAAAAAGACCAAGCTGCAATAGGTTGGTCTTTTTATCAAAACAGAAATTTAAACTAAATCTCTATTTATTTTTTACTCTTCGTCGTTTACCAAATGGTAACAAGGCGCTTTAGCCATTGTGTACTCACCTGTAACACGATCACGATGAGAAACTGTCAATACATGCCAGTTTTCGTCATCAAGTTTCATCGCATCACCACGGTANTAGTAACCAGGCCATCTAGTTTCCTTACGGAAGAATGTATGCTGGAACACACACTCAGAAGTACGATGACGGTGTTTAAGCTCCCATGCACGCATTAACTGGTGAATNTCTTCAGCACCTAACTTCTCTAGATCTTCTTCCATGATAGACATTTTCTGCATACCCATGTTTAGAAGCTTGTCATTAGTCATGTAAGAAACTGTTACACCACCACAGTACTCATCCATAATCTTCTGTAGACGCTGTAAACCAGGCATCGGAAGAATATAGCTTGGAGAAACTGTACCAGCAACGATTTCNTTACGGCCAATTCTGTAAGTCTCAAGTGGACGGTAAATTTCTTCTTTACGATCAGCAATTTGCTTATCAGAAACAACAATACCTTCACCTTTGCCNTCATCAAGATATTGACAAGCAGCTTTAGCAGCAAGACGACCTTCAGTAAATGAACCTGATGAGAATGCATGTGGTGTACCACCAACTGCATCACCTGCACCAAATAAACCTTCAACAGAAGTCATACGGTTGTAGCCCCAGAAGTACTCTTCAGGAGATAGATCCTCAGGACCTGAACACCATGCGCCACAAGCAGTTGCGTGTGAACCCATAACATACGGCTCAGAAGTCGTTAACTCAGGGTTAATAAACTTAGGATCGATATCAGTTGCAGCCCATAAAACAGCTTGACCAACAGTCATACCTAGGAAGTTTTCCCAACCAACTTCTTCTAAATGAGGGTCTTGGAATGCTTCCATTGTTACCATGTGAATTGGACCACGACCAGCATTCATTTCAGAAATGATTGCAGAAGTACGTAGACAAGTCGGAATTGGACGAGCAGAAACGTGAGACGCTTCAGTGTTCAAGTAGCGCTTACCAACCATTTCCTCTAATGCAGGGAACCAGTTTGATTCATACTCTTCACCGTAACCATTTTGAGTGTACGTGTGTAAGTGTAGGAAGTATGCGCCAACAGGACCATAACCATCTTTGAAACGTGCAAGAACGATACGGTTTTCCATTTGCGTCATCTTCGCACCAGCTTCGATCAATAGACCATAAGCAGAACCAGAAGACCACGGAGCGTACCAAACACGACCTGCACCTTCACCTACTGAACGAGGTTTAAAGATGTTAGAAGCNCCACCAGCACCAACAATAGTTGCCTTAGATTTAAAGACGTGGTAGTTACCAGTACGTACGTTAAAACCAACACAACCTGCAACACGGTTATCTTGTGCATCGTCCATTAACAAGTGAGTAACCATAATACGGTTGTACACTTTGTCAGCTTGCTTAGTAGCAGCTTCAGCAACGATAGGCTTGTATGATTCACCATGAATCATGATCTGCCACTTACCTTCACGCATGTATGCGCCTTTAGCAAGACCTTCAGCATTTTCACGCTTAGGATCTTTCATTAAAGGTAAACCCCATTCTTCGAATTTATGAACTGCAGAGTCAACGTGTCTAGCCATGTCGAATAATAAATCTTCACGAACCATACCCATTAAGTCAATACGTGCATAACGTACGTGATCCTCAGGGTTGTTTTCGCCGAAACGAGTACCCATGTAACAGTTAATCGCGTATAAACCTTGAGCAACAGCACCTGAACGGTTGATGTTTGCTTTCTCAGCGATTACGATTTTCTTGTTACGACCCCAGTATCTAGCTTCATAAGCGGCACCAGTACCACCTAAGCCAGCACCAACAACAAGAATATCAATGTTGTCTTCTACAATAGTTTTATAGGCTTTCATGGTATTCTCCTCCAGCTTTTAATGATAGTTTGTTAGATTCTAATGTGTGTAAACCACCGTCATCCATACGGATGTACTTAGGTTCAAATGCTAGTAACTCAGAGTTACGCATTTCAGCACTAGGCTCTTCCAAGTCTCTAAAGTCTTGGATTTTAGTTCCCCATGGTTGTGTAGTGATCGGTGATAAGAAGTTCTTAACACGGCCGTCACGGAATTTAACTCTCCATGCGATCGTACCTTTCTCTTCATCACGAATAGTACGTACACTGTGACCAAGTGGTGCAAAGTCTGCATAACCACGTACGTCAATAGCTTGGTGTGGACATGCTTTTACACATGAGTAACACTCCCAACACATATTAGGTTCAATGTTATAAGCACGACGATATTTATCGTCAATGTGCATAATGTCAGATGGGCAGATATCTACACAATGTCCACAACCATCACAACGAGTCATATATACAAAAGTTGGCATATTATTTCCTCTCTTAATTAATTAATATTAGTAGTGCTTAGGCGCTTCGCGCTTAATACCTAGACCCATNTTCGCTGGTGCATCTACAAGAAGCTCCATTGAGTGTCTATTTTTCTGGAATTCATCATCCGCAGCAGTCTTTCCACCAGATCTAGTTTCGTGTGGTAAGTTCTCGTTAGTACCGTTAGCCTGAATAATGCGCTTGTTGTAAGCTGCCGCAGGTTTGAAGAACATGTGTGAGAATTTAGACCAGTAAACGCCACCAAATAATGATGCTGTAGAAAGGATCACTAACGCGAACCAAACACCTGTGCCGCCACCGTAGATTGACCAACCTAAAGCAGTTAACGATGTTGCCATTAAAGATAATGAGAACATGTCTTTTCTAAGTGTAACGCTATTCCAAGCAACACCTTCAGCTTGACCGTCAACTTTGAATGAGAACCAGAACCAGAAAGAGCCGATAAACAACATGATTGCACCAAGATTCCACACCATTGCNAGTGTAGCAGTAGACTCTTCACCAAAAATAATCATTGCAGTCGCTGCATTGAATAGGATGAAACCGTACATTGTCAAAATGTGAACCAAACGACGAACAGGGTTATGGAACTCACCAGCTGTTGCGATATCTGTCACTACTGTGCTAACTAAGATGCCAGCCTTGTCACCAGCACTAAGCTGAGTAAGTCTTGTATCTTCTTTACCAACTGAACACGGTGCATCACCTGCTGCTAGTTGTGCTTCTGCTTTTGCTGCTGCATTAAAGAAATACGTTGTACTTCCTTTATGGATCAAGTCAGCAATTGTCATAAGTACTACTAATGCAATCATGATGATTACATATGTTTGCATACTTTCGTATCCGATGCTTTCAACTAATGTGGCAATCGGGGTTGTATCGAAATTGATCATGGTTAAATCCTCCTTAGGTTAATCAATTACTTCTGTTTATGCTAATCTTTCAATTAGCGCTTTTTTACAGTCTTTTTCTATCTCAACGTTCGTTACGTTTTCGTCAAAATCCAACTATTATACTTATTTAAAAGTTTGGTTTCAAACAAAAGGCTCTTATTTGCTAAGAGCCTTTTGNCTGGTATTTGTATTACTTCGCTGAGTGTCCGCTTAACTTAACTTCCACTTTATCTTCTTCCTTGATCGTTGCGTAGTAAGCTTGCAATACTTTAGCCACTTCAGGACGTGAGAATTCTTGTGGAAGGTCTTCGCCATCTGAAAGCATCTTACGAACCTTTGTACCTGATAAAAGAACACGATCTTTAGCTTCGTGTGGGCACGTCTTCATTGAAGACATACCNCCACACTCATGACACCAGAATGTCCAATCAATTTTCAGTGGTTGTGTTACTAGTGCATCTTCAGCAATTTCATCAAAGATATTATGTGCGTCGAATGGACCGTAGTAATCATCAACACCTGCATGATCACGACCTACAATTAGGTGTGAACAGCCGTAGTTTTGTCTAAATAATGCGTGCAATAGTGCCTCACGAGGACCTGCATAACGCATATCTAATGGGTAGCCAGATTGTAAGATTGTATTATCCACAAAGTAGTTTTCAATTAATACTGAAATTGCCTCTGAACGAACATCGGCAGGAATGTCACC
>JGI26245J51145_1000867_pt1 | contig 16490 bp, 11 predicted proteins | sample SaaInlV_200m_DNA_3_FD_51145 | JGI IMG/M metagenome (IMG submission 51145)
TAAAATTCTTGCTGTTCTGCATTTGCGAACCAGATTTCTTTTTCCGGTTGAAATTGAAAATGCCAGCCTTTTGAATTTCCGGCCAGCCAAATTTCCTTGATTGCTCTCTGGGTGTTGATTACAATTTTTTTACCGTTTTTTTCTATATTGACCATCAGNTTGTCNGGTGTTGGGTCANAGTCGATTTCGTCTTCAAACTCGTCCAGTTTTTCCTCGACACGTTCGAATAATGCTGAAACTCGTGCAAAATATTCTTTATTTTCCATGATTTGTTTTATTTCTTTGATTGCTGTAGTTTTTGAAAATGTTTATTGAGCGAATGTCATTGATTGATAAAATCTGTGCTCAAAGCTGAAAAAATATCTTTGTAGCAAAGTCAATTACTGAACGTCTAAACAGCATGAATATGTGCACAAAATGAGTGTGGAAGATCAAGCTTTCAAATTGCTTCAGTCCTTCGTGTGAACAGAGAAAAAAATTAAAAGCATAGATTATCCTAAGCTGAGTGTTTTGATAGTCAATACAAAAGCACTTTCTTTCAAATTGCGTTTTTTTACAAATGTTCCCAAAATGAAATGTATTAAAGCAGACAACAGACAACTTTTTCAAGCAAGAGAAATTAATAATGCGTAAAATTCTGACTCTATTTTTGACACTATGTTTTTTAACAGGAATCGCNACTTCAGTTTTGGGCGGAGGTCTGGACAATACTGATTCNCGTTATCCTTCACGCCAGTATCGACGTTTTCTCCTGCCGAATCAAATGAAAGTAATGCTTATTTCTGATCCGACACTGCAGCGCGGAGCGGCTTCGCTGACTGTCGGAGTTGGTTCAATGAGTGATCCTGCGGAACGTTTCGGACTAGCGCATTTTCTGGAACATATGCTTTTTCTGGGAACTGAAAAATATCCGGAAGAAGGCAGCTATCAGCAATTTGTTTCAACGCATGATGGTTTCAGTAATGCCTATACTGCAGATGACCGTACAAATTATCACTTCGAAATTGATCCGGAATATCTTGAAGAAGGTTTGGACCGTTTCTCACAATTTTTTCTTGCACCTTTGTTTAATCCGGATTTGGTGGAACGCGAAAAGAGAGCAGTTGAAGCAGAACACTCAAAAAATATTCCGAATGATTTCCGGAGAATATTCCAGGTAAAAAGAAAAGCATATGAAGCAGGACATCCAGCCCGGCATTTTGCCACAGGCACGCTGGAAACACTGGATGGAGTCAGTAGGAAAGAGCTGCTGGGTTTTTACCGAAAGCACTATTCAAGTAACCAGATGATGTTGGCAGTAGCAGGGCCTCAGGATCTCGATACCTTGCAAAGCCTGGTCGCTCCGCGTTTTGCAACTGTGAAGAACCGTAATCTGCTGGAAAACCGAGTTTCCGCTAAATATATGAAACCTGATCCGCGGTTCCGCTTAATGCAGGTTAAAACTATCAAGGATACACGTTCATTAACCTTGATGTTTCCTTTATCACGCACCTTACATTATTACAAAAGTCAACCGCTGGGAATGTTGGGTTTTCTGCTTGGACATGAAGGTCAAGGCAGTTTGCTTTCACTGCTGAAACGTGAAAACCTGGCGACAGCTTTGTCTGCGGGCGGCGGTACTTCCAACAAATCATATTCGAGTTTTGATGTAAATATTCAACTCACAGCTAAAGGTCTCAAGAATTATTCAAAAGTCATCCGCAATGTTTTTCAATATTTGCGTTTGCTGCGTAATACAGGGCTGCCGCGTTATGTTTATGATGAAGTAAAACTGATGTCTGAAATAGACTACGGTTTTGCTGAAAAACCTGAAGGGACTTCGCTGGTCAATGTTTTTTCAACGCTGATGATGTATTACCCAATGCGTACTGTAGAAGTTGCTCCGTACATTATCAAGGAATTCAAACCACGTATTTTTGACAGTCTGCTTTACAATTTGACACCGCAGAATATGCTCGCGGTTTTGGCTGCACGTAAGCTTAAAACAAACGAAAAGGAAGAGTTCTATGGAGTTGAGTATTCACTCAGCTACAGCCAGCCCAAGTGGATGAATAAATGGCGTAACTCAAAAATAAATTCTGCTTTGAAACTTCCGCAAGCAAACCCATTTCTGCCGAAAAGCCTGGAGGTGCTGGCTTATAAAGGTTCACTTCAACTTACTCATCAATCGCTTGCAGGGCTACGGAAGGAAGGTCTGAGTGCCGGAGTACTAAAACGGCTGGAAAGCGCACAGGGTGAATTGTGGGCATCGTGGGACGAGATGTTGACTGCAGTGAATATTCCACCTCAGGCAGACTATGCGGAAGCCTTGAAGGAACTGCTGCGTAAACATGCATTGGGGAAGCCGCAAATATTACGGGATGATGAATTTGGAAAAATCTGGTTTCAGCAAGATTATCGATTTGAGACTCCAAAAGCCCAGATGATGTTCAGGATAAATTCTGCGGAAGTTTATTCTTCACCGCGTAATGCAGTCCTGTCACAACTTTATACTGACGCCATCCGAGAAGGTTTCAATGAATTCGGCTATCCAGTCCGTCTCGCAGGTTTGGAATACGGTATCAACGTTGACAAGGAAGGCATAAACCTGACCTTCAGCGGATATTCCGACAGAATTCAGGAACTGGTAAAAACTGTTGCGGGTCGGTTGAAAAAAATATCAATTGATCAAAAAACCTTTAATACTCTCAAGGAAGTTCGGCTGCGCCGTTACCAAAATTTTCATTTCCAGCAACCATATCAGCAGGCATTTTATTACCGCAGTTTGCTGCTGGAAGGTAGAAAATTTTCAATCATGGATTATGAAAAAGAAATTAAAAAAATAAAACTGAAAGATTTGAAAAATTTTGCGGCTAAACTTTACGATAATATTTATATTGAAGGACTGGCATATGGGAATCTCCGTGCTGAAACTGTAAGTGAAGCTGCGGAAATGCTGCGTAAAAAATTAGCCGCTAAACCATTAGCAGAAGCAAAACGTTTTATCAACACTGTGCGTCAGCTTAATGCAGGAGATTCACATACTTACACCCGTAAAATGCAGGTTGAAAATTCCGCAGTGGTAATTGACATTCAGCTTGGACAACGCAGTCCTGAATTACAGGCTGCATTAATGGTGCTCGACAGCTTAATGCAACCTCAGTTTTATAATGATCTCCGTACCAGTCAACAACTGGGTTATATCGTGAATTCCGGGATGACTGTGCTCGAAAAAACTTTAGGACTGATCTTTATCGTTCAGTCCGGTGAGTACAATACAGCAACGCTGGAGCAGCGGATGGATGCATTTCTCCTAAAGTTCAATGATTCCTTAAAGGAACTGCCTGATGCAGAACTTAACAATATAAAAAAATCGGTGCTGAACAGTAAACTGCAGAAGACAACTTCCGTAACAGCAGAAGCTGGACGGCTGTTCACGCTTGCTTTTGAAAAAAATGCGGATTTTGATGCCAACAGTCAAGAAATAAGAGCTCTGGAAGAACTGACACGTGAAGACATTCTGGATGTTGTAAACAGCTATCTGCGTCCTTCAAAGCAGCGCAAGTTGATTTTAAGAATGAGCGGTAAGGATCATGCTGCCGGAGATTCTGCCGGTGAACTTATTTCTTCAATAGCAAAATTTAATGCGCGTTATGCATGTCCGGAAAAATGTCTGCCGTGATTTCTACAGGAGAAAATGGTACTGCAGTTAGTTTTTTGCTCAGCGAATTTTGTTTTACGAATGATGAGCTGGAATTGTAAAACCTTTAAATTTTTGCTGAAGTAAGGAAGCTAAAAAAGTTTTTAAGCGTTGTGGTATGAACTTTGCGAGTATTTGACATAGGGAAGCTCTAAATTATCATCATAACTCAACAACTTTGAAATGGTTACAGAAAACGGTGTCAGCCTTAAAGTAGATCCGCAGAGACGTATCGGCGTTACTGACGTAATAAATATGCTGAAAGGATTGCGTAGTGAAGCCGTAATTAAGATCGTCAAAACTACTGAGCCAAATGAGCACAAAGTTGACACCGAACAGTCACAATCGGTGATTAGTGCCGCAGATAAATTTAACCAGTCCTCTACAGTAAAAGGCAATACTGAATTGCCTCAGATTCGTGAACTCAACGAAATTGCTGCTTTGCTGAGGAGCATGGATGTTCAGCAGAACCACTTTGGCTCCTAAAGCAAATCCATTTTTTTAAGCCTCTTCCTGTAGGAACCCACAGCACTCTCCGGAATTTCAAGTCCTGCCTCTTTGGCGATTCCACAAAGTATTTTGTCAGAAGCACGCGGACGTTCACGCAGCAGTTCAAATAAATAACTCAGTGTTTCTGTATCAAGCATACTGTGCAGCGGTTCTTGGAGTTCTTCAACTGCGTCACGGCTGATGTTATATGCCTGAACAATCTCCTGGGTGTCCTGTTCTTCCAGCAGTTCTCTGATTTCACGCTGTTCAGCAAGACTAAGTTGATCGATATTTCGTGGAACACTAACTCCGTGCTTTTTACACCAGCGCCGGATTGTGCTTTCTGTTATTCCTGCTTCCGCAGCAATTTCTTCTAATGCTTCTCCGCTTGCAATTCTTTCAACCAGTACTGTCTGTTCTGCAGGTGAAAACCGTTTTGTTTTTATTTTCTTGATCTTTGGTTCTGCAGCGCCGCTTTTTTTGGCAACCGCTTTGACAACAGCAATTGTAAGCCCAAACTTTTCTGCAACTTCAGAGACACTTTTTCCCTGATCCAACTCAATGGCAAGCTCTATCTGCAGAAGTTCTGCCTGTAGTTGAGTAGTTGAAGCAGCCATTAAATTTTCTATATTAAAGTGTAGAAGCCAAAATTATTGTAGAAAACAAATAATTAAATGGCTCCTTTTTGCGAACATGGTCAAGACATTCTTGACAAGATGCTCTCCCTTTGCGATGCTGTGAGCAGGTAATGGGAGTTAGTTTCTGGATTTTTCAGTATATTTTGAAGGAGACAACCATGTTGTTGAGAGTTTATCATTTTATAAAGTTATCATTGAACTTTTTCAAGGAGTATCGTAATGGATGAAACAATAAATTCAATTGCAGAATATCGTTTAATTCCAGAATATCTTGAAAAAATAAGTGAAGAAGGCAAAGTCTGGTTGGCCCGTGCTATTGTGAATATTTTAATTGCTGACAAACAACTCGTCACTGAAGAAAAAGGATTTTTCAAAGATGCAATCATGATGATTGAGAATGATGAAATTCGCGGTGAACTGATTGAATCAATTAAAAACCGCGAAAGTGTGGAACTGGGGGAATTAAACACGGACCGTGAATTTGCAGGACATTTTTTCTTTTTACTGGGGATGGTCATTGCGGCTGACGGGAAAGTCAAAAACTCAGAAGTTAAGATGCTGAGCTCAATTTGTGGCAAACTCGGTTTTCCCGCAGAAACCGCAAAACAAGTTTTGCATTGGGTGACTGAGATGATAAGACTCAATAATGACAGAAATCAGCTAACAGAACTGCTGAAAGATATAAAACCTGTATTTGTCTTAAAATAAGTTTCTCCGCTAAACTCCTTAATTAATATTTTTAAGCTGAAAATTATATGTCACTACTGATAAGTCTTCCGGAATCAATGGGCCCCCGAGCTTTGTGCTCTGCACTCCTGGATCTTGAGCCGGAGATGAAAATTGTTACCGGACACGAAAATGTGCAAAATCCCGATGAAGTTGAGTTTGCGGTAGTCTGGAATCATCCGGAAGGTCTTTTACTGAATTACCCTAATTTGAAAGCCATTTCCTCTTACGGACATGGAGCGGACGGATTGCTGGCGGACAGCAAACTTCCTGAAGGTATACCGCTTGTACGTTTAACAAATGAAACAATGGCTGAGTGGATGAGTGAATATCTGCTGGCGGTTGTACTTTTACAGAGACGGCAATTACTTCAGCATGCAGAAAATCCGAATTTCATTGAATGGGGAATCGCCGCACGGCATCCTGGAAATCAACTAAGCATCCTTGGTTTGGGTTATTTGGGAAAGGCCGCCGCGAAAGTGTTTTTGAAAATGGGGTTTGATGTGGCCGGCTGGAGCAGAACACCCAAACAAGTCGAAGGTGTGAGTAGTTTTTCCGGAAATGACGGCTTAACTGAAATGTTGAAAAGCACGGATTATCTCGTAAATTTACTTCCACTGACCACTGAAACCACTGATTTGCTGAATACGGAGACACTTTCAAAACTGAAACGCGGGGCATATCTGATCAATGTAGGACGTGGACAGACACTTGTGGAGGAAGATCTTATTCCTTTATTGGATGACGGGCAGTTGTCAGGTGCCTGTCTGGATGTGTTCCGCACAGAACCTCTTGCGGAAGAACACCCTTTCCGCAAACACAAAAAAATTCTGATCACTCCTCACAATTCCAGTTCCACGCCTGCAGATTCGGTGGCCCCGCAAATTCTCGAAAACTACAAACGTGCCGTTTCCGGTCGACAACTGTTAAACCTGGTTGACTTAACACATGGCTATTGATCCATGAATTTTCGCTGCTACTTTCAATTCCGCAATTTATTTTTTATTTTCTTAGTGATTAGTTCCGTAGGGTTGGCCTCTTGCGGTTTAAGGACTGCACCACATAACCTTCCGGAAATAAAACAAAAACCAACATTAAGCGATTTTAAAGTGCAACAGCGTGGTGAGAGTCTGCGTTTATCCTGGGTTATCAATGAAAATGAAAGGGCTGCTGCTTTAAATAAATTTGCTGAACTTGCGGAAATTCAGGATTATTTTCTGCTCAAGGAATCGAAAATAGCGCTCGACTGTCCTGCTTGTGACCCTGAGGAGCTGCCGCCTTTACGGATATTAATTTCGAGTAAATCAATTATACGTGAGGGCAATCATTTGTATTATTATTTAGCACTGCAGGACCAAGATTTGAGTTTGCAGCAATTCGAACTAAGTCACTTCGGTCCCGATGATGAAATTCTGTCTCCTGCTAAAACAGTTAAATTTCGACAAAATAAGCTGTTCCCAAAAGTGCCTGCGTTAAACTTGAAAATCATCCAAATTGAGGATGAAAAACAAACTATACGCTTTGCTTTTGGAAAAGTGATTGTGAAAAAAACAACTGTACTTGAAGACGTTGCTGTTAAACTGCAGCCGCAGGAAAAAACGGAGACTGATAGTTCAGAGCCTATTTTGCCTGACAAACAACCAGAAACACGTGCCAGGACTTTTATCATGAGATTCTCATGGCCGCAAATTGCTGATAAAGGTTTAAAACGTCTTCAGGGACAGGGAAGTTATTTTGCAGAACAGCAGAAATATCAGGTAAATCTTTACCGTATACGCGATGGAGAAAAATGGCCGGAAACTCCAATTAACAGCAAATCCAGCTCAAATAATTACTACCTTGATAAACTTAAATTGCAGATTTATCACGTCATTCGAGAGCAATTGAAAGACGCACAAGCGGACAACTCATCAGTAAAACTCCCGTTTTATGTTGATTTGCGAGGTCAAAATGGTGATACTTGGTTATATCAATTACGGTTGGTTGATAGTTTCGGAAATGAAAGTTCAGCATCTGAAACAATCACCGTTTATCTGCCGGAAATTAAAATTAATGGACAAAGTTTAAGTGAAAACGCTGATGTCCCACCCAATGAATGACCTGTGAAATTTGTTAATTTCTACTTATTAATACTGTTAAACGTTTTTCTTTTTTCCGCATGTACAGGAAATGGTGAAAACATTCAGCAACTGCTGCTCACCAATGATAACGTAAATAGTTATCTAGAGCAGCAAAAGGTGATTCTTGAAAGTGAAGAGGAAAATGTAGATGCACATTACAATTTAGCCAGATCTTATTATTTTATCAAAAATTACGAATCTGCAGAAAAGCATGCACGGCGAGCCACACGTTTTGATCCTTTTAACGCAGCTTATTATGAGTTGCTGGGCAGCATAGCTTTTGCTCTTGAACGTTACGGTGATGCGATTACAGAATTAGCGATTGCAGTCAGGATCTCGCCGGAACGTGTTTCTGCATATTTGAAACTGGCAGCAACGTATGAGAAGATTGATGATGACGGCAGGGCAATTTCATCGCTGGAGCAGGCACTGCAGATAGATCGGCTTTATGTAGAAGCGCTTTACCATCTCGCACGCATTTATTTGCGTCAACGCGAATTCGAGGGTTCCATACGTACTCTCGATACTTTGTTGAAGCTGGAGCCAAAAAACAAAGAAGCTCTGCTCATGAGAGTTCAATCATATTCGCTTCAAGGCAGTTACTATTACGCCCAGACTCTCGCGGAAGAAATGCTAAATCAGTTTCCGAACTACGCACCGATTCGGCGTGAATTACTCCGGATTCAATTCGCACAGCAGCAATGGCCTGAAGCACAGGCTTTACTCGTTCAACTGAGAACAAAAAGTACATTTTCTGTAGAAGATCAACTGATTGAAGCATATTTGCTTTTACACCAGGAGCAGGAAAAAGAAGCGCGATTACGTTTTCAAACTATACTTGAACAGCATCCTGAAAACGTGGATGCGATCATGGGCTTAGCAGTTCAGTTGTTGCGTAAGGGATTTTTGGAAGATTCACTTACCTGGTTAACTCGTGGGCTGGAAATTAACCCGCGTCTTGCCAGAGCACATTATCTGCGCTCATCAATTCTGTTTCGACAAGGTGATTATCTACAGGGAGATTTAGCGATCGGTAGAGCACTGGAATTAGATTCCGCCAATCCTTCTTATCAACTGCTGTTTTTACGCAGACAACTGATGAAAGGCGAATTATCCGTCGTTGAAAAGCAGTTAAAGCGTATACAGGAAAAACATCCGTTGAATACTGAAGCACTGCAATTGCAGGCGGATTTGTTTAAAAGCCGCGGTAATTCAGCAGAAGCTGAAAAACTGCTGCGTCAGGCAATTATGGTGCATGATTCTCCTTCTATACATTTTTCCCTGGCAAGGGTGCTTTATCAACAGAGCAAGTACCGTTCAGTTCTGGAAGTAACAACTCCGTTGTTAGCAGTTCTTTCAGGAAATTGGGAAGTCGTTTACCTGCATGCTCTAACTTTAAGCCGTGTTGGAAAGTATGAAGAGGCGCTGGAAATTAGTCAGCCCTACCTTAAACGTAAAGAAAGCCAGGGTTATGCTCATCGTCTGGTNGGTGATCTACTACGTTACAAAAGCAAAGAGCAGCAAGCNCAGAAAATTTTCCAACAGGGATTGGTTCAGTTTCCAGGACACCTTTTTCTGGTAGATGNTTTAAGCGCGTCACTGGTCATGACTGAAGACTGGGAGCAAGTCATGGANTTNCTGGAAANAACTCTGGAACAAAGTCAGCGTCTGTCCGGTAATCCGCCGATGCAGCTTTTGTTTCTNGACCGCTTAGGAGTCGCTTATCAGCGTTTAAAAAAACCTGAGAAAAAACTAAAAATATTACGTAAATATCATCAACAAAACGATCCGTTAACTGCGGCACAATTACATTCTTTGGAAGAGCAACTCTTGTTTCCGATTTCGTTACCTTCTCTTGATAAAGCATTGTCACCGTTATTGCTACCTTAAAAGCTCAACCTGAATTTTCACAAAACAACTTAGTTATATGGGCTCAAACAATAAAAAAACCAGCAAATACAAATCAGCATTTCATGCTGCTGAAGTAATGTCACACGACCTTTCCCTTCTGCGTGGGAAGAAGCAGCCTGCTTTTTTTGATGATTCAGGAATTCAGGGTCTGCTTTCCACTGAAGAGATTGAAGAAGAAGTTCAACAACTGAAGAAAGTAGATGTTGACTCATATATTCAACGTGTGGTGAATCCATCCGAATCAAAAAAACGTCCGAGTGCTCCAGAAGTAATTCAGCAGTTAGGCGGAAAAATGATTACGGAAGAAACCGAAGGACCGCTTTATACTGCAGAAATTGAATTTTTAATTTCCGGACAAACGCGAAGGTTAGGATTTATTGCCCAGAATCACAAAATACAAAATGGTGTCTGGGCTCCGAATCACCACCGGAAAGCCGCGGAAAAGGTNCGNTTTTTTGCTTCGTACAGTATTCCTCTNGTAACTTTCATGGATACNCCGGGAGCTGCCGCCGATGCAGAAGCAAATCTGGACAACCAGTCGCACAGTATTTCATTCCTGATCAGTGAGATGGCAAATTTACAGTTGCCTGTCGTTGGTATTGTTTTTGGAGGTGGTTACAGTGGTGGAGCAATTCCTCTGGCCACTGCCAATATCCTGCTTTCCGTCAGGCAGGGTGTCTTCAACACTATCCATCCAAAAGGTTTAAGCAACATTGCACGTAAATATGATTTGTCCTGGCAGGAGTCAGCGAAACACATCGGAGTTTCTGCCTATGAATTACACTCTCAAGGTTATTTCGACGGAATCATTGATTATACTTATGATAAACCTCATCAGGCAAAAAATATCAAGGATGCAATCATCAGTGCTGTTGAAGCGACTGAAAATAATTCTTGCAAATTCTTAATTGAAAATGATTTTTTCTTTGATCATTATCGTGACAGCATCAATCATTATCTCAACCCTTCAAAACTTTTAATAGAAAGTAACAGAGTTACAGACCGCACACCAACAGGTACGCTCAATATTTTTGGTGATGTTTATCGGTTTTTGCGTTACCTCAAATTACGTCAACGAATTGTCAGCCGCTCCATTGATAGTTATGCCAGACTCAGTTCCCGTAAAACGCCTCTGGGTAAATTGCAGGAACGTCTTAAAAACGAACGTCAGGAAAAACTACAACAGTGGTATAAGACTCCGCTGGAGGTGCGATTTCACGAAAAACTGAACAAACGTTTTGAACAATTTGTCAGTTCCCGTGAGGACCGTGAAAAAGATCGTGGACGTCTAGTTGCCTTTTTCATCGGAGATCCGCGCGAGAATTATAAAAAAGCGGTTGATGACCTGACTCTGGAAATCCTGCTTTACCTCTATAATTACTGGAAGGACAGTACTGCAGAAAACCTGATAGAACTGTACGAACAACTTGGAGAATTCACTCTCAATGACCTTCCGCCTAAGAACCCTAATTTACTGGACTTGTTAAAAACTACTGTTATTAATCAAAGTTTTAAGGAAAATTTCCAGAACATACTCCTGTTTGATTTGCTCTACAATCAAGTCATAGAGGCACTTCCGACGATTGCAGATGAACTGAAAGGTACAAATCAAATTTCGCAGAAATCTGTTGAACAGTTGTTTGAGCAGACAGTTGAAGGTGCAATGAAGGAATTTGAAAAAAATTCTCTAAAACTTGAAAGTAAATCAGTACGGACACAATTTTTTAAGTGGCTGGCAAATTTCATTGACGGTAAAGATTGTGATGAAGTTCTTGGTACAATCAGCGAATGGAAAAGGGTTGTCTTTCCGCGGATGAGTCCGCCGTTGTTTGGGCTTGTGCGTTATTATTTTTCCGGATTGTTGCCCTCGCTTTACGAAGCTCAGCAGAACAAAGGCCGCTTTAACGGAAAAATAACTCCACGTAACATTGGTATTAAAGATTTTTGGAACCGTCTCGATCAGTCTTACAAAGATTTGCTGATCCAGAATTTGTTACGAGGATACAAAAGCTCTGTTATCAGTTCAACTAAAGTCATTGAACATTATTTCACAGACTTTAAGGAACTGTACGCAGACAGGATAACTTCAAATCCGGTTAAATTTCCAGGATTCCGTGACGCGATTGAGCAGGCCTTGGATAATGGTGTTACTCCGTGTGGTGTGGTGACTGGGTTGGGAACTTTCACTAATGAAGTAAAAGTAGAAGCAGACGTTGATAAAAAAACTGCTCCTAAAAAGCAAAATACTTCTTACCGTGTAGGTCTGGTGGTTAGTAATGTAGAGTTTCAGGCCGGAGCTTTCGATATGGCAAGCTGCGAAAAAGTTTGCCGCTTACTTGATGATTGCGCGCGTTTGAAATTGCCAGTCATCTTTTTTATCTCATCCGCGGGTATGCAAACCAAAGAAGGCGGCGGATCTTTATTCTCAATGGCTATTATCAATGAACGGATAACAAGATTTGTAAAAGATCTGGACCTNCCGATATTATGTTTCGGCTTTCGTGACTGTACAGGAGGTGCNCAAGCGAGTTTNGTAACGCATTTGCTTGTGCGTACCTACTATTTATCNGGTTCACAAATTCCATTTGCCGGTCAATTGGTGGTGGAAAGCCACTTACCGGCTCATTCAACTTTGTCGAATTACCTTTCCACAAATCCAGGCACAATGGACGGTCTTGTCAAAAATCCTTTTGACACCGATATTGATCAAAAACTTTTGGAAATAGATCCGCAGATTCCGGTTGCGAAATATTCAGTCGAGGAAATTATTTCACGAGTCTTGTCTGGTGAATATCAGTTGTCTGTAGGTGATGAAGTTCAGACATATTCTACTCAGGAAAATTTACATACAGGTGAACTTAAACGTGTGCTGATTCACGCACGCGGCTGCACCGCGGCACGTTTGATACGAGGTGTTCAGGATGCCGGAATGGAAGTGGTCTTAGTTGCCTCGGATGCTGATATGGAAAGTTATCCTGCAACCTTGCTGCGTGAAAAAGACCGTTTGGTCTGCATTGGAGGCAACACACCGCAGGATAGTTATTTGAACGGAATGAGTGTAATCAGAATTGCAGAACAGGAGGAAGTAGATGCAATTCATCCAGGCATTGGATTTTTGTCGGAATCTCCGCATTATGCAAGAATTTGCCGGGAACACGGTTTTAACTTTATCGGACCGCGTGTTGCGAACATGGATAGAATGGGTAACAAGTCAAATGCAATTGCGACTGCCCAAAATTTAAAGATACCTGTTGTCCCTGGTAGTGAAGGTGCTTTAATGGATCCTGCACATGCTCTGGTTGTTGCCGCGGAAATTGGATTTCCGGTGCTGATAAAAGCGGCACACGGAGGAGGAGGAAAAGGTATTGGAGTAGTCAGAGAAGCAGGGCGCTTCAAATCAATATTTTCACGGATGTTTCAGGAAGCCCTGAGTGCGTTTGGAAATGGAGATTTGTATTTAGAAAAATTCGTCGGTTCGATGCGTCACCTTGAAGTGCAAATAATCCGTGACATGCATGGCAATTCAAATTATTGGGAATACGTGACTGTTCGGTTCAGCGTAATTATCAAAAACTGATTGAGGAAACTGCTTCCGGAATTCCGAAAAATATCAGGGATCAGGTTTATAATTATGCAGGTAAATTGATTGATGAAATTGATTACATCGGTGCAGGTACTGTTGAATTTATTTATGATCTTGATCAAAAATGTGTTTATTTTATGGAAATGAATACAAGGCTGCAGGTAGAGCATCCTGTATCCGAAATGGTTTCAGGAACTGATTTGGTGCAACTGCAGTTGGAAGTAGCTCAAGGTGACAATATTGGTGGACTGGATGTAAAACTCAATGGTCATGCGATTGAATTACGTGTGATTGCAGAGAAAATAGAACTCGACGATGAGGGTGAGCTGCGTTTTATTCCGGATCCAGGGCATGTTTCGGAAGTATATTTTCCGGAAAAAGCAAATGTGCGTGTCATTCAAACAGTTGCTACCGGCTCTGTAGTATCACCATATTACGATAGTCTGATTGCGCAGATAATCTGCTGGGGCAAATCACGCAAAGAAGCAATCAGCAGTTTGCTCGAATATTTGAAGGGAGTTAAAATTCATGGTGTCTCCACTAACTTAGCTTTGAACCGGCTAATTCTGCAGGATGTAGAATTTCAAAAAGGACGTTTCAGTACCAGATATTTGGTTGACTTGTTTGAACGGATTGATGAAAAGAAACTTCTTAGTGAATCCCAAAAAGATTCAGGGACTACTAAAAATGCTGTTGACCAGAAAGCCATTATGCTGGAAGGTTCAGATGAATTGAAGGTTCTCTCTCCGCAGATGGGTGGTTTTTACCGGGCTGCGTCACGTGAGGATGAACCATTTGTAAGTGAAGGACAGATCATTGATGTCAATCACATTCTGTGTNTGTTGGAATCAATGAAAGTCTACACGGAATTATCATTGGCAGACTACAAAAGCCCTGATGGAGAACCATTATATCTCNATGATGTGAAGTACAAAGTTACTCGGGTTATTGCCGAAGACCAGAACACTGTAAACCAAGGTGATTTGCTGTTTGTGATGCAGCCTGTGGATGCCTGATCTTGTTTCTGCTCTCATGAACGTACCTTTAACAAAAACTGTTGCCCAGACATCTAGCACTTCTACCAGTTTAGAACACATTCTAAAAGTAGTATCCACTGATATTGAGTTGCTTGAGCTAAAAATATTAAGTGATGTAAAGACCGATATCCCTTTGCTCAATAATGTGGCAGATCATATTCTGAGTTCTGGAGGAAAAAGGCTGCGCCCCGCACTTGTACTGTTAGGTGCAGAAATGTTTGACGGCGTGGATGAACGAGTCATGCAAGCTGCACAGGTAATTGAATATCTGCACACTGCAACTCTTCTGCACGATGATGTGGTTGACGGTGCGGAAACACGCAGAGCCAAGCAGGCTGTTTGCAGGGTTTGGGGTAATGAAGCCAGTGTTCTTTCAGGAGATTATTTGCTGTCCATGGCATTTCACCGCCTCACAAAATTGCGTAATCTGGAAGTGCTGGAACTGATGTCAGAAACAACAACAAAGATGGCACGGGGTGAGTTATTACAGTTGACTCGTTCCTTTGAGACAGCAAACGAAGAAGAGTATCTTGAAATCATTATCAACAAAACAGCCTGTCTTTTTGCAACTGCAATTAAAACTGGCGCCTTACTGGCTGGTGCCTCAGGTGAATCCGCAAATAAGTTGTATGATTACGGAATGGCACTGGGAATATCATTTCAGATTGTGGATGATGCTCTTGATTATGCAGATGAAAAGAAAACCGGAAAACCTGTTGGCGGGGATTTGCAGGAACGTAAAATAACTCTTCCTTTAAGTCACCTGCTGGGCCAAGCAAATGCGTCCGATAGAAAGCGTCTTGATTCGATCCTCTCCATGGAGGAAATAGCAAAACCACAGATTGAGGAGGTGATCGAGTTGATGCAGCACTATGGTTCTATCAGTTACACTTTAGAATTTTCCAGAAAACATGCTGCCGCGGCAAAACTGAGTATCGCAAATTTTCCAGAAACAAGGCTTACAAAATCCCTGTCAGATATTGCAGATTTTGTCGTTTCACGCCAGCTTTGAAGAATCCTTAAAAAGTTCTAATCAACAGCATTTGAACAGACACCGGCATTATTGCTTTCCGGACCGCGAATTTAGCTGGAGAGGAATTATAAAATTTTAGTTTCAGTTACAACTGCTCTGCTTTAGAAAATAAATCGTCCTATTTTTTCTGAGTAGAAAATGAGTGGCGGCTGTAAAGAGAACTCCAGCGGGCTGCTCGGCGGGCTGCTTCTCCAAGTGAAATTAGAATGTCTTCAATTTTGAGTGGTTTTTCAAAAAAATCATAAGCACCTCCCTGCATACATTGGATAACATGCGGTAATGTGCTGTGTGATGTCATTACGAAAATCTGCATCAGCGAATTCATTTCCTTGATCTGCATCAATAATTCCACTCCGCTCATCTCTGCCATCATGATATCTGTTATCACAACATTGAAAAAACTACGCTCCAGTGTGTTCAAGGCCTCTTCTGCGCTTTTGGCAGTGCTAACGTGATAGCCGGCTTTTTCCAGAGTCTGACGGAGAACCATGCGGATATTTTCGTCATCATCCACCACCAAAATGCTTAAATCTAATTTAGTTGTTTTTTTCATGGAATTTTCTTTAAGAACTTAAATATTCTTTTGCTGTTTTACTGAGTGAACGTATAAATCCAGCACGATCCGGTGCAACCATTGCGGCATTACCGATTAGTGCGGCATCGCAGGGAATCTTCAGCAGACTGATGATATCCTCCTGAGAATTGACGCAACTGGCGCTGATCAAAAGTTTTCCGGGCTGTTTTTTCCAACTTCTTAATTCCGGATTACGTTCCCACCACGATGAAATTACATCCACACTGCCAAGATCATATGTTTTAATCGGTTCTTCCGGAATCGCGGCAATTGCTCTATTGTTGATCATTAAAATGTCCGGATTAACCGCAAGTGCTCTTGGCAGTTCATTCTCCAGCGAACATTCCACAACTGCCTCCAGTCCGATTGTTTTTGCTTCAGCAATTATTTTAGCTAATTCTGCCTGCTGAAAATAATAAGCCAGAATTAAAGCCGCGCTCGCACCGCGTACACGTCCCTCCAGTAGTTGGTAAGGTGTTATTATGAACTCTTTATGCAACAAAGGCAAAACAGTTGCCTCACGCACTATTTCGAGTGTTTCAAGGGAACCTCCGAACCAGTTTTCATCAGTAAGCACAGAAATAGCTTTTGCGCCTCCTGTTACATAATCACGCACAACTGCTTCCGGATCAAGACTTTCTACATTTCTGCGTCCTGGTGCTTTTGATTTAACCTCTGTAATCAAAGATATTGGCTCCTC
>JGI26245J51145_1000909_pt1 | contig 15954 bp, 15 predicted proteins | sample SaaInlV_200m_DNA_3_FD_51145 | JGI IMG/M metagenome (IMG submission 51145)
AGATCTCAACCAGAAACTGCTGGAATTCAAAAAACAGATGAAGTCCTCCACATATCAACTGGCATCTCTAATGAACCTTAAATTTGGATCAAATTATGAAGTCATAATTCCCGACAAAACAGCCCTGCCGGTTGTACCAGTTGGTTCCATTGAAACGCTTGAGGAGACAGCACTGCTAAGCCGCTCAGAATTACGAGAGGAAGATTATAAGAAACGAATCCATCGGCTGGAGGTTAGAAAGGCAATAATACAGATGATCCCGGGACTTGAGCTGAACGTGACCAGGAACCACACAGATAACGGTTATACCTTTAATCCCAACTGGACTGAAATCACAAGACGTATGACATATAATTTATTAAATATTTTGTCAGGACCAGGTAGATGGAAATATGCAAAAACCGTACAGAAACTGGAAGACGTGCGCAGATTGGCGTTAAGCATGAATGTGATCACTCAGGTACACCTCTCTCTCGAGGATTATCAGCAGTCGCTGCAGAGTTACCAATTAGCAAAAAAGCAGCAAGATATTAAGGACAGGATCGCAGTTCATATTGAAGCGGCAATGAAGGCAGATGCGACTAACGAACTGGAATCCATTCTAAGTAGAATGCGAAAGCTAAGCGCCAAGATGCGAAGCGGATTGACCTATGCAGAGCTTCAAGGCGCGGCTGCCAGGATTTACCATTCTATAGGCATAGATAGGACGCCCGCCATGGTCGAAGGATACGATATCCCTAGTTTAGCGAAAGCCCTCAAGGCTGCTATGGAAAAAGAGACCATATTACAGGGAGGAATTGTACAAGGGGGAGTCGCCAGCAGAGAAGTAAAAGAACCAGAACAGGAGAAGAAGAAGTTGTGATTAAAGCAGAATCTATATCATCCTGTTATTCCTTTTCCGGAGTAAAACTAAGCGTCTACAAACTAGCCATCATCTTTTGCCTGGGTTTTCAGTTTATTGTAAGTATTTCGACTGCCGCTGAAGAAGAAGAGTTATTAGAAGCCAGGATGCTGCTTGTGCCGCAGGCTGAAGCCACCATGTCTAGCCAGGTGTCAGGGAAGATTACAAACATTCCATTTAAAAGTGGAAGTAGTTTCAAAAAGGAAGAAGTACTGGTAAAGTTTGACAGTGCTGTCTGTCTGGCTCAATTAGAAAAAGCGAAGGCTGAGCTGGCGAAAGCAGAAGCTACTTTTCGTTCAAATACCACACTTCTTGATATGCATTCCGTAAGCAAGCTTGTTGTAAAAATTTCTGAAGCAGACGTAAAGCGAGCAAGGGCAGATCTCCATATTGTAAATTCAACTTTAAAGTATTGTGCCATCAAAGCGCCTTTTGACGGCCGCGTGATTAAGTTGCATATCCATCCCCATGAATCTGTCACCAAGGGCCAGAAATTACTGGATATTGTAGACATGAAAACACCAGAAGTTCAGGCCTTTGTCCCGTCACTCTGGGTAAGGTGGTTGAAATCTGATACGCCCTTTACCGTAACTCTTGAAGAGACAGGCAAGACATATCAGGCTAAGATCGCAAGACTAGTCGGAAAAGTAGATGCAGTAAGCCAGACTATTGAAGTACATGGAATGTTTTTAGAGAATCACGAAGAGCTACTCTCCGGCATGAGCGGCATAGCAATTTTCAAAAAATTAACTGCCAACGAGTGACCATCAATCGTTTTATGTCACCAGGGGCCCTTACAAATAGAAAATTTTCGAGATTATGGATTTCAAAACGTAGTGGTTTATGAGTGAAAAGAACAATCAATCAGAAGAAATTGTACGAAGTTTTCTATCCCTCCTCAGGCTCGAAAAATCCGCCCGCCAGGCAAGAAAATTAGATGAACTGCAATTTATAATTGCGAATGAAACGCGGCACATTCTATTTTATGAACAGGCAACTTTATGGGTTACCACGACAACAGGGAAAAACCGTGTACGTGTGGTTTCCGGTATTTCCCATCCAGATACATCATCACCATACTTCCAACATCTCCATCAATTGCTGGACGCCTTCGCACTCACAGAGGAAGCAAAGCTGATTGTTGAATTAAAAAAAGAGGATTTCTCCTCACAATTTTCGATAACATGGGATGAAACCGCCCTTCAAAATCCCCTCTGGTGCCCATTTATAAATAGTAAAGGTTATATGATCGGCGGATTAATGTTCACACGAGAGAGTGAGTGGAATCAGGCTGAGATCTCACAGCTCCAATTCCTCGTTGACGCATATGCTCACGCCTGGGGTGCTCTTGAGAAGAGAAACATCTCATGGAGAAACCGGCTTAACAGATCCTTAAAAGTATTACATAACAGAACTATCAGGATTTCCATCGCTCTGGCCATTGTTGCCCTGATGTTTCTACCTGTAAGCCAGTCTGTAATTGCACCGGCTGAAGTTGTACCGTCAAATCCTCACATCATAAGCCCCCCTGTTGATGGTATTGTCAAAGAGTTTTATGTGCAGCCTAATGAAGCAGTAGAGAAAGGTCAGAGGCTATTCAGTCTTGAGGACAGGGACATTAGAAACAACTTTATCATTGCTAAGAAAGCGTTAGCCGTAACAAAAGCTAATTATAAAAGTACTGTACAAAAATCATTCACAGATCCTGAAAGCAAGGCCAGGGTCCCTGTTTTAAAATCACTTCTAGAACAAAAAGAAGCAGAAGTGGCGTATTCGTCTGATCTACTTAAACGGATTGTAATACTGGCACCGGAAGATGGCATCGCGATATTCAGCGACCATAATGATTGGCTGGGAAGACCAGTATTGGTGGGAGAGAAGATTATTACTCTGGCTAACCCGACGGCAACTGAACTCCAAATCTGGCTGCCTGTGGATAATGCCATTAATATGGAAGCCGATGCCAGGGTTCGCTCTTTTCTAAANGTAAACCCCACNCACCCTCTGGAAGCNGTNCTCAGNCAGTTCAGCTTTGAGGCCCAGGTATCTCCCGATGAGATCCTCTCCTTTCAACTGCGTGCATCCTTTACAGATAAAACTGCCGGACCGCGTATAGGTCTGAANGCAACGGCAAAGCTATATGGAGACAGAGTAACACTTTTTTATTATATATTCAGACGCCCCATGGCAGGAGTCAGACGTTTCCTGGGGTGGTAAGATAATTAACTACGATTAGCTGCAGCAAAGTGTAGCAGTCTCAAAATGGACATTGCATTAAATAATACTTCAGGTGCAGCCCCTTCGCAGGAAGAAGATTTTATTCTTCTCCCCTTGCGGACGGACCTCCAGCTTATGGAAGCTCCAAGAACGAGGGACGGCTCACCCGAATGGACACTGTTCGATAAGGTTCGTCAGGCTTTTTTTCGTATCGGTTGGATAGAGTTCAAAATCCTCTCCTATTGGCGAGCTGGAATATCAGGTAAAGAGATTTGCAGTCAGGTTAATAAAAAAGAGAAACTAAACATAGATTTAAATACAGTAAAGGGCCTGCTGGAGTTTTTAACAGGTAACCAGTTGCTGAATATTTCCAGCTCCGAGCACACCAGCTATTTGCTACAAAAATCCAGGGCAGGAAAAGATGAGATAGTGAAAAGATTGCTTCACAGTTATCTTTTCTTTCGCATACCATTAATCAAACCTGACAAATTGTTAGGTGTTATGCTCCCCTTCGCGAGACGACTGACATCAAGGAGGATGATAATACTGTTTGCCATAATGGCAATGTCAGGTCTGTTTCTTGTTTCCAGGCAATTGGAGTCATTCCAACAGACCTTTCTCTATTTCTTTAATATTGAAGGTATACTCCTGTATGGTATCACCATTATTTTTGTAAAAATCCTGCACGAACTTGGTCACGGCCTTACAGCAAAACATTTTGGTGTGAGGGTGCCGTCCATGGGTCTGGCATTTCTTGTTTTGGCACCACTTCTTTACACCGATACAACAGAATCATGGAAGCTCACTTCCCGTAGATCCCGCCTCTGTATCATTGGAGCCGGGGTGATTGTGGAGCTTTGTCTTGCGTTATTTGCAATTTTTTTATGGAGCTTTCTACCGGAAGGCCCTTTAAAAAGCGCGGCGTTCTTTACGGCAACGGTAAGTGCCTTTTCAACACTAATATTAAACTTAAACCCGTTTATGCGTTTTGACGGTTATTATCTTCTTTCTGACTGGCTTGAGATGCCCAACCTGCAGACCCGTGCCTTTGCTATAGGCAAGTGGTGGTTACGCAAATCTCTGTTCGGTTTTGACACTCCTATTCCTGAAGCCTTTCCTGTAAATAAACGCAGATGGCTGATCATATACTCTTTTTCAGTCTGGGTGTATCGAGCACTGCTTTTCACGTCCATCGCTTTCATGGTATACTTCCTTTTCTTCAAAGTTCTGGGGGTATTCCTGATGGTTGTAGAAATTGTCTGGTTTCTCGTGCTCCCGGTTTGGAATGAATTCAAAGCCTGGTATAAACTACGAAATCAACTTACTGTAAATATGCATTTAAAACGCACTATTGCCATCCTGATTATTATTGCCGGTATTCTAATTTTCCCTTGGCAGAGCAGCTTCAAAAGAGATGCCTTTATCAGGCCAGCCCTTTATACGCATATTTTCTCTCCGGCACCTGGCAAGATCACTAATGTAAACATCAGGACCGGAGATGATGTCAGGAAAGATCAGGTTCTCATTACTCTTGAATCTCCAAAACTAGAGTACAATTTGCAGCAAGCGGCTTTAAAGGTAAATATACTGGAGTGGTATCTTAAACGAAACAAAACGGTCTCCTATCTTCTGGGAAATGTCATGGTGGTGGAAGAGCAGTTGGCCGAAGCCATGGCAAAATATCATGGCTATATGGATATACAACGATCATTACAGATTAGAGCACCATTTAACGGTAAAGTGGTCCGACTTGAAAATACAATGATTCAGGGCCGATGGGTTAACAGCAAACTCCCTCTTCTGTTGCTGGCAGACCAGAATCAAATTCTGATCGAAACCTATATACAAGAGGAATACCTGGAGAGCGTTAACATTGGCGGTCATGGCAGGTTTTTCCCGGAGAACCCTGATGATCCACCTGTTGACGCAACTATTGTTGAAATTGACAATGCCAACACGGCAGTCCTGAAGGAGCCTTTGCTTGCTTCAATCTACGGAGGAGACGTCCCGGTAGTACCCTCTCCGGATGGGACACTTAAAACACACGAAACCCTTTACAAAGTTATTCTGAAACCAGATGACAATGGAACCGCACTAAAGTCGATTACNAGGGGAACATTGAAATTAGTGGCGAAAAGAGAGAGCATNCTGAAACNAACNTGGCGCCTTGTCACTTCGGTATTAATCAGGGAAAGCAGTTTTTAGGTCAAGCCTGATCAGGTAGTTCGATAAAAACCCTCAGCATTTATTGCACGGGTACCGTCTTTCCATACTTGATCCAGAATTCTTTACTTATTTGAGAACTTAAACACTGCACAGAAAGAAGATAACAGATCAAAATATCCACTCCTTTCCTATCTCTATATGCATAATATGGGTATTGCACGTACCCACTTTATACCCAATCAGTTCCCATTGACTATTCCCTAATAACATGTAACTTATTACATTATAATACCCAGTGCAGAAACAAAAAAGAGACTCACGGTAAAACAAGAAAATGGTTAAACTATTATCACACAAACAATGCCCCAATTGTAATAGCGGCTCAATTCGCAGAGAAAGCCGCAAACCATGGATGCGTCAAATACTATCTTCAAAGTACTATGTATGTAAGAAATGTTCATGTAAATTCATGACAATTATTGAGCGATTAGCCTATTTTAAGCGAAGAAAACAGCTGAGCTATTGAGGCTAGAATGAAATGCCAGATCCTCTCTTCTTGTTCAATCAACCCTGCCTCTTGCTACCTTAAGAAAACTTCATAATCTATATCTCTACGCACTTCGCACCTTAGTAAAATCTTATTTCTTTATCTCTGTTTGCCAGGCTCTTAATCCGGTATATTTCCTTTAGTATTAATATTCCTAGATTTTCAAAAGGCAATTAGTTATCATACCCGAATAAATCTTATGCATTCTTAATTAGGAGAAAAAATGAATATTCTTGTTTCGGGATCACTGGCTTATGACAGGATTATGGACTTTCCCGGGAAGTTTTCAGACCACATACTTCCGGATAAGGTACACGTCCTCAATGTATGCTTTATGATAAANGAGTTAAAGGAGAACTTTGGAGGTACCGCCGGAAATATTGCGTACGCACTTTCACTACTGGACGAAAGCCCGACTATAGTAGCAACTGCCGGTCGCGACTTTGAGGCCTATAGAGAGTGGTTTAATAAGAATAATATTTCTACAGATAATATCAAGATCATCGAAGAAGAACTCACTGCTGGTGCGTATATCACCACAGATCAGTCGGATAATCAGATAACGGCTTTTAACCCTGGTGCGATGAAGTTCACCGCCAGTTATGATTTTGAATCTATTGCACGCGATAATACGATTGCCATAGTCTCACCGGGAAACCTGGACGATATGTTTAACTTTTCCAAGATATACCAGGAGAAGAAAGTAGATTATATTTTTGATCCCGGACAGTCTCTCCCTGCCTGGAGTAGTGAACGGTTAATTGAGGTAATGGACGGAGCAAAGATATTCATCTGTAACGACTATGAACTGCAGTTAACACAGGAAAAAACAGCCATGACAGTTGATGATATCTTAGAGAAAACGGAGATACTGGTACAGACTAAAAGTGAGCACGGTTCGGTAGTAATAATGAAAGAGCATGGTCAAACTAAAAATATTGAAATCCCTGCAGCAGAAGTTGATTCTGTAAAAGATCCTACAGGCGCTGGTGATGCTTACCGAGCGGGATTAATAAAAGGGTTCTTCTTATCGGACGGAGACATTGTTCACGCCGCAAGGATGGGTGCAGTTACCGCCGCTTATTGCGTAGAGGTTTATGGCCCGCAGAATTTCGATTTCACCGATAAATCTTTTAACAAACGATTTGAGAAAACTTTTGGCGAAGCGGCATTTTAAGAACCGCGCTTCACACGTAGATTCAAGTCAGAGTGGATACCCTCTTTTTATTCAAAGGCAAATTGGTGTGTAATATGTTGTGCAGTGACCATGTCACTGCACACATTGGTACCAGTTGACATACCCGCCAGATCCTGCTTTTAATAACCTGCCAATTTAATCTACTCCCGTTTTTTCGCCCTTTCACTCTTCAAAAAGGGTTTTTCCGTAAAATATTCGTGAAAATTCTGGTAATTTTATTCAATTGTAAATTTATTTCGTATTTGTTTATCAATCCTTAAAAAGCCTGTTTCTGCATAAATATCATTTCACTCATAAGGCCTTGCACCTCAAGTAGATATACATTTTCTCCAATTTTTCTGTACAACCATTTATAATCGGTATAGCAATTGCGATTCTCTATAACCACTGATTAAGCCTACTTATATCCAGTAGAATTTCACCCTGTTAGATAGTTTTAATATCACACTAAGGTATTTCCTCCTTTTTAATCTATCTAACAGGGATAATTTTCTTAAATTGCTTTTAACTGCTTCCAGTGGTGAGCAATGACGCATACGCATAACACTGTAATGCTGATCATACTCGGTATTGCAGCGTTGTGGGATAATCACTTCGCAAGAAGTTATCACATTAACCAACAGCCTCTTTTCACCTCTACAAGGCCTGTCATATTTTTCACCATCGATCTGACAAAAAGTGTCTCCGGTAAAGTTCAATTCCAACCTATTAGTCTGAAACTGCATGAGATTTCTGGTTATAGTATCAAGCGGTCTTCTACGCAAAATGGCAAAGAGCAGGTGTATCCATTCCCACATGCTCCGAATAACAGTTACTTCAAATTTGCCATCGTCCATTCTACACTTTGACGATAGTTCCATGCCTGCATAAATTTTTGTATTAGTAATTACAATCTCGCGTATGCCACTGTTCAGAGAAGTTATCTCAGTTGCTGAGTGCTCATTTTCATACCTGATTTCAACATCGAATGGAATCCGATAAAAAATATTCTTTAATGTGAGCAATCCATAAAANCCCTTGTTAGAGATGCAACTGCNAATCTTTCTAAAGACCGGCCTATGCCTTAACCTGTCAAAATCAGAGGATATCTTTGCATCACTGCCTATTCCCAGATAGTTCGAAAAGATAAATTTATTGTCTANACTCAAAATATCTATTTTCACNANTTTNCATTCTAGNATTATCTTTAACAATGCGCCCAATCCCTGAGATTTATAAAGATGCAGAATGCCAATAGAATTCGCAAGATCATTCCCTGTTCCAATGGGGATTATGCCAAGCTTCGGTTTTCTCTCTAAACCGGCAATCACATTAACAATCTGAGATATAGTACCATCACCACCAGCAACCACTACAATTTCATAGTTTGAGAGATAGTTATCATACTGGGTCTCTATATCTCTCGCAGAATACTCTATATCATAGAGACCACTATCGAGTACTCCGTCAAGCTCCGAGATAATACAATCTTTCAGATTCTGCCCGACCAGCTTTCCGGATGCAGGATTAATTAAGAAAAGTACTTTTTTCATACAATATCAGTAACGTCTTAATAAAATTAAGATAGGATTTCTCATCATAATACTCCTTCAATAATCTCCTGCAGCATTCTATCACATTTTTGAATTGACATTATGATTTAATAGTTTTAACCTTCATTAACGTACCTTAAAACAGAGGCCAGGTTAAGCCTTTGGCAAAATTTTCGTCTTCATTAAATAAGAAATGTCGGGTAAGAAACCCGACCTACACGTAAAAATTTATTATTTTTGTNGGGCGGGTTTCNTACCCGCCGACTTTGAAATTCCTAAACATGAACTTAAAACCTGCCATGCTGCATTATTAAAACAAGATGACTACCTTGAATAATAATCTTACAAATTTTTATAGCTTCAGCCAGAAAAGCCCTGATAAGTTAACTATCCATTTNCAGGACCGGTTGGATGTGAGTAACGCAGCGCCGCTTATAAAGGAATTCAACACCCTGCTGCGAACACACAAACCTGACAACCTGGTAATTGATCTGAATAAATTGACCTATCTTGACGACTACGGTGTNTCCGTACTCGTGGAGCTGAANANAACAATGGGCAACAAGCGNGGGGATTTTTCGTTAANAAATATNTCTGAAAAGGTTAATGAAATCCTCACAATGCATCGTTTTAATGTATTGGGACAACAATCTATCTCCGTACAAAAAACATCCCAGAATCTCTTTNCTAACCTTGGAAACTCCGCTTTTGCTATAGGCAGCGAAGTAAGGTTTATGCTCACTTTCCTAGGTGATACCTGTTATTCCTTNCTCATGTTCTTGCGACGTCCCGGCTCATTACGCTTTAACGATACAGTAGAAAACATGAAGCGTGTCGGGCTTGATGCGCTACCCATTGTCGGTTTGATCAGTTTTCTCCTGGGCCTGATAATGGCATTCATGTCATCAGTTCAACTCCAGCAGTTCGGGGCTAATATTTATGTGGCTTCGCTTGTCAGTATTTCTATGACACGCGAACTGGGACCAATCATGACCGCCATTATTGTGGCCGGTCGCTCCGGCTCCTCCTTTGCCGCCGAAATAGGTACAATGAAAATATCAGAAGAGGTCGATGCCTTATCTACCATGAACATTAACCCGAATTTTTTCCTCGTACTGCCACGTATGTTTGCCGCTTTGTTAGTGATGCCCATATTAACCCTCTTTTCTGATCTGTTTGCTATTGCCGGAGGTCTGCTGGTAGGGGTAACGATGCTTGACCTCACCGTCAGTGGTTACACAAACCAGACTATCAACACCCTCACGCTTTTTGATGTATTCTGGGGAGTGTTCAAAAGTGGAATCTTTGCTATACTCATTTCATGGACTGGATGCCTTAAGGGCTTTCAGGTAGGAGGAGGTGCCGCCGGGGTAGGTAAGGCAACTACATCTGCAGTGGTATACAGCATATTCCTGATAGTGTTGAGCGACTCTCTTCTTGTTGTTATACTCAGGTATTGGAATGGATGATGAACAGAAGTAAGCTAAAGTGTGAAGCGAAGACAGTGATTTACGTAGCCGCATCCTTTAGGTTGCGTAACTTAGGGTACAAAAACTTTCATCTACTAATCAGGAGTTGGAAAACGCAGGCTAAAGCCTGCGGCTACTACAATATAGAGAATGTAATACAATAAATAAAACAATGATTAATAAANCTGTTAAAGAGAAAAAAGTTGCNATCAAAGTTATGGATATGGTAGCTGGATACGGAGAAGATGTAATACTAAATCATCTTAATTTCGAAGTATACGAGGGTGAAATCTTTGTAATCCTGGGCGGAAGCGGCTGTGGTAAAAGTACTTTACTTAAACATCTTATCGGGCTCAATCACCCGATGTCTGGAAACATAGTAATTAATGGTGTTGATATTACTGATGACAAAGGAGNTAATCTCCAGCGTGTTTTGCGTGAGTGCGGTATACTCTTTCAAAGTGGGGCGCTCTTCAGCTCNATGACGGTAGCGGATAATGTAGCACTGCCAATACAGGAACACACNGATTTACCGGCTTCTTCAATTGACAACATAGTAAAAATGAAACTTGCACAGGTAAGTCTGACTGGATACGAAAACCATCTACCTTCAGAGATTAGTGGTGGGATGAGAAAACGGGCCGGTCTCGCACGCGCAATGGCGTTGAATCCTAAGATTCTGTTCTTTGATGAACCCTCTGCCGGCCTTGACCCTGTAACATCGGCAGAGCTTGACCAACTGATTATTCGTCTAAACCGCAATTATGGTACAACTATGGTGATTGTTACTCATGAACTTCCCAGTATATTTTCGGTTGCCCATCGGGTTATAATGCTTGATAAGAGGGTTAAAAAAATAATTGCAGAGGGATCGCCTCACTACCTACGTGATAACAGCCAAAATCCATTTGTCAGACAATTCTTCAACCGGGAGATTGAACCCGAGAATAGTTTATTGAGAAATTAACTCCATACCACCTTTCTTAAGGTGAGTTTAATATTTAGGCAGTTTTAATTATGATTAATCAAAAAGCTAAATTTTTTGTGGGTCTGTTCATTGCCGCAGGNATCGGTCTTGCCGTNGTAACTATCATTTTATTGGGAATGAGCCGTTTTCTTGAGAAAGGACAATTCTATGCAGTCTANTTTAATGAATCGGTTCAAGGCCTCAAGATNGACTCTCCGGTAAAATATAGAGGTGTCTCCATTGGCCATATTGAACGTATCGATCTGGCACCAGATTCTAAATTAATAGAAGTTATTCTCAATATAGAAGCAGATATTTCACTTGAGGAGAATATGGTAGCCCAGCAAAAGGCTGTAGGTATTACTGGAAGCAAGTTTATTGAGCTGGACCTTGTAACTGATTCTATAGAAGCCAGTTCCCCCGCCCTCAAATTTCCAACAGAATATCGTGTACTGGCGTCAAGACCATCAAATATCAGTGAACTGTTTCGTAGTGTAGATGATATCGTAAAAAAACTTAACACCCTGGATATTGTAGAGATATCTGATAGTTTAAACACGACACTGAACCGCCTTGATCAATCATTACAGGATTTTGATGCTAAAGGAATTTCAAGTGACATTAAGACTTCGTTAACTAGTATCAATAAAAGCTTTGATCCTGAAAAATGGGACAAGCTTATGATAAATACTTCAGCACTGATAGCCAGAACAGAAATGGAAGTTGAAAGTCTCAGTCGCTACATCCTTGTAGTCGGCCAATACCTGGAGAAGGCGAGTGCTAATCTTGACCAGACTCTTGAGCAGATCTCAATTCAACCATCACAGCTTCTATTCAGTGAACCACCAATAGAAAAAGAGTTTGAAAAGAGTGATAAGTAGAATCTAAACAAGTTATCGGAGGCATATTGTGCGTTATACAGTAATTATTGTAATCGTATTTTCGTTGGCCTTTAGTGGATGTGTACAACTAAAGCAGCCGAATACAAAGTTTGAATATTATACCCTTGAGTATAATGCTTTGAGGAGTGATAAATCTACTGATCCAGGCAAAAAATCAACCGTACTTAAGATAAAACATTTCAATGCATCACCAATCTACAACACCGATAGAATTATCTATAGTGACCAGCAATTTAAACGCTCTCCATACTTTTATCATAAGTGGAGGGTAAGACCGGCAGAGTTTGTAACATACTTCCTGTCNAGGGATCTTAAGGAAAGCGGCTTGTTTGAGGCAGTNCTCCCACCCGCCAGCGGAAGTCTTCATACACATACAGTGGANGGAACAGTAGACGAGTTTCTTGAGTCNGATTCGCATGATAGCTGGGAAGCCGTTTTAAGTATAAGCATAACGTTACAGGTCGCCAGAGAACCTGATCCCGACAAAAGAGTNATATTCCAACGCAGTTTTTCAACAAGAAAGAAGTGTAGTGAAAAGAACCCNTTGGCTCTTGCACAGGCCATGAGTCTTGCCATGGCGGAGGTGTCAAAAGAGATCGGCATCNCTATTCATGACGCTTTAACAGGAAAGTAAATGAAAGATAAGATGCTGGACATCATCAGNCAACCGGACATGCAGCAATACACTAAAACCTTTGCGTCCGGTGTAACGCTGTTCCTGGAGGGTGATCATTCCCAGGATATGTATATCCTGATTAGCGGTAAACTTGAAATTTATAAGGGAGACAAGAAGATTGCAGAGCTTGAGGATCCCGGTTCCACCGCAGGCGAGTTGTCCTATCTGTTTAGATCGAAGAGAACTGCCACAATCAAAGCATTGAATGATGTAGAAACCATCATGATCCCTGCCGATCAGATCAAAAATGTTTTACGCAAATACCCCTCCATTGCAGATGAGATGACTTTAAGGCTTGCCAAGAGGCTTGAAGAAACCACCAAGATAATGCACGGACTTGGAGAATTCAATGATCGACTNCCNGATGCAATTATTATGGCTGATAAGGATAGAAATATTCTCTCATGGAATCACGCTGCTGAGAGTTTGCACGGCAGGACATGGCAGCAGATGAAAGGCTATCCACTGGCTGATTTGTATCAGGATTCACAAGCTTATGAACAGTTTGTGTCTGACGTACAGGCTGGCAATTCATTGCAGGAANAAGAGATGGTAGTCAAGCATCCNGACGGAAACAAGCGTTTTGTTTCTACCAGTACAACGGTACTATATGACGGCCATCACAATGTGGAAGGTTTTATCTTTCTCAGTCGTGATGTAACAAATATCAAAGATCTAGAAAAAAAATACAAACGGATAAAGAGATGGCTAATCCCATCTATTGCACTTTTTTGTGTAACTATAATATCCCTTTTTTTCACCCTTCCATATTTCTCCAGAGGAAGCAGAATTCTCGATTATAAGAAAGGGACCTTTGAGACTCGCATTATCCAGGACTCTCAGAATATAACCAATGCGGTGACTGCACATCTTGCATCAGGAAATTTAGAAGAAGTGAACGGTATAATGCAGGCTTTCTTCGAAAACGAATCTCCGGGACATTTTGGAATTACCGGNCTTGCAATACTTGATAGCAACAAAAAGGTGATAAGTGCATATTCAGCAAAAATGAGAGATATGGCAGCAGCTATCATTGGTTCCAGCTATAGCGGTATCAAATTTAAGGGAGATGAAACGGCTACTCACAAAATACTGACCCTGTTCCGTGCCGACAAGAAAAATCGCATGGGTACAAAGGGAGTTGAAATAGCTTATGAAATTCGTCAGCAAAATGGTGAGATAACAAACTGGCTGATCTTCCAACTGGAAATGGAACATCTCGACAGAGAGTACGGCATCGATACAAAGATATTGTCAGGAATAGATTTCCAGAAAGATTAGGGAAAGAGATGGCTTCCAAAGTGCCGGATTCAAAATTTATGATTTAGTTAGTGCCGTTAATAAAGAAGTAAATAAATTCAGAATATTACGCATTTTAATCTCTTGACAAATGGAACCAACTTGCCTAGACTAGTCTAAAACCAGTCTTAAGGAGAATATTTATGACGACAGTCGGTGCATACGAAGCAAAAACCCATTTACCCAAACTATTAAATAGAGTAGCAAAAGGCGAGAAAATAGTAATCACTAAGCACGGCGTACCAGTGGCAGTATTACAACAACCAGAATTAACAAAAAAAACAGCACCTCAAGATGTTATCGCTGGCCTGAGAGAATTCCGAAAAGGCCACTCTTTGAAAGGCATCTCTTTAAAAGAAATGATNGAAGAAGGAAGACGATAGATGGAAAATAAATTCGTAATAGACAATTCTATTGTTATGACATGGTGTTTTAATGATGAATCCAGTAAATACTCAGATATTATTTTAGATAGTTTAGAAAATTATGAAGCTCTGGCTCCAGCTATATGGCCACTTGAAGTAGGAAATGTTGTCTTGGTCGCAGAACGTAGAAAGCGCTTAACAGAATCAGATGGAATTAGATTTCTAAATTTAATTAATGAACTTCCAATTACCGTACAACAGGAAACACCTGATAGAATGCTGAAAGAGATATTTGCTTTAGCCCGGGAATGCAACATCTCTTCATATGATGCTTCATATTTAGATTTAGCTATGAGGAATGGCGTTCCGATCGCAACTCAAGATTCAGGTTTAAAAAAAGCTGCAAAACGATGTGATATCACTTTGTTTAAAGGCCGACAGGGATAAACAAAAACTCTAGTTTGGGTTTATAGTCTGTAAAGAAATGTTTAGTTTAAACTTGTTATTTGAACTGCCAGGCCGGTTACATTTTCCGTCACTATACACTAGCCACCCAACTCGGATCAAAACGGGCATGGCAGCTTGGACATATCAGGATAATTTTACACTGTTCTTTTGTCTGTCGTACAAAAGAGGTATGAAAACCATCTTCGTATCCACATTCAGGACAGATATGGAGTTCCTCTNCTATTGTTATCTGCTCCGGTTCCTTACTCATCAATTACTCCTTCCACTTGATCGAACACCCCATTGATGGGTNTTGATCGGAAGATGGCTTATTTCCTCCGAGCAGTGCTTCAATAGCATCNNTCAGATCGTGCGATGTTACTTTTTCGGGATGCTGCCAGTTGTCATCTATCTGNCCGTGGTAACACAGCTCCCTCTCTCTGTTGTAAACGTATATATCNGGAGTACATTGAGCCTTATATTTCTTTGCAACAGCTTGATCTTCATCTCTCAGGTATGGAAAGTTGTATCCTTTTTCCTTCGCCCTCTTAACCATATTTTCAAAATTGTCGTCAGGGTATTTGATTCCATCATTAGGGTTGATTCCGATAAGCTGGACATTTCGTTCTGCAAATTTATCCTGTAGTTGAATAAGTCGGGCATCCACCGCATGAACATAAGGGCAATGGTTACACATAATGACAATAACTAAAACGTCCTTATCATTATAGTCAGCAAGAGAGTGCATTTTGCCATCTATACCCTTTAAGCAAAAGTCTACCACCTTTGTCCCTAATGGTACATTGATTGATTTTAGCAGAGCCATTTCAACCTCCTATAATATAATCGATTTATTTCACTTTTTCGATAAAGCTCTTGAATGCTTCTTCAATGATCTTTTCGTGCTGTTCTGGAGTCTCAGCCCTTCCATATTTTTTTATGATCTTGTCCCATTCTGGTGTTCCGTGGTATTGATGACATCCCATGCATAATCCCTCTCTCTCTACAATATTTCTTTCCTTCTCATTTAACGGCCTGTCTTCCGGCAGCGGCATGTTCTGGATCTGTTTGCCGCTCCGCGTAACCAGCTGGTCAAGTGCAAATGGAAAGTCAGTAATCTTCGGGACTTGCCATTTACCGGTCTTCGCACCAGGAATATCACCATATACACCTTTTGACAAATCCTGAAAGAGAGGGCTGTCTCCCAGAATCTTCCCGGCGCTCCTTGAATTAGCGGTACCGTATCCTATAGCCTTGGGATTAGNGTG
>JGI26245J51145_1000910_pt1 | contig 15923 bp, 14 predicted proteins | sample SaaInlV_200m_DNA_3_FD_51145 | JGI IMG/M metagenome (IMG submission 51145)
GGGCAAAAATTTCCTCGACGAGTTTTTCCAAAAACTTGATTTCCCCGCAACTTTTTACAAAAAACCGCACGAACAAACGCTGCTCGGTGTTTTTTAATCGAGGAATGAATTCCTCGATCGGCGGAATAAGTTCCACCGTTAAAATTCGCATCACAAAACAATCGACATTTTCCCAAGCGATTCCTGCGGCGCGTAATTTTCTCGGAGTTGTGAAAAAATTTCCTCGACGAGTTTTTCGTCGCCCTCCTCCGCGCGAACAAACGCATTTTTTGGGCACTGAAATTTGATCGGCGCGTGCTCGATTCCCCGAGAAATAATTTCTTTTGCCTGCTCAAAATGGATGTCGTAAATGTGCGCGTTCGAAATCGAAACCGTGAGAACTCCGACGCCGACATTTAATTTTTCCGCCAAAATGTGCGCCAAAAGCGCGAATCCTGCAACATCGTGCGGATTCCCGAGCATCATGTCATTGGAGCGGATCACCAAATGCAGGTGCAATTTTCCGCCGATAATTTGAACGGTGAACGTGTACGGACACGGCACGTTTTTTTTCTGAATTCCGTCGGCGAGCCCGTCGTCGCTCGGGTCCCACATCAAAATTACGCCGTGGCGGCTCGTCGGATCTTTTTGCAAAAGTTTGATCAAACCGCCGATCTGGTCGCGGCCAAAATGTTTGCGCCAGCGGTACCCGTACGCCGATTCGACGCAATTATTTTCTTCCGCAAAATCGTCCCAGATTTTTGTGAACGCCTGCAAAAATCGCAGATTTTTATTTCCCATCAAAAACCAAGCCTGTTCCGCGATAAAAACTTTCAGCGGAATTTTTCGCAGCGCGAGCAGCGGAAATCCTTTTTCCAAATCGAACCGCATCGTCTGTCCAGGAAGCGATTTGCAGACGTGTCCGGTGCGGAGATTTTTTTCTTCAAAACCGTGCGAGAGAATCTCCGACAACAAATTTTGGTACTGAACGTCAAATTCATTTTTCATCGCGCGCATTTTCCCCTAAAATCCGGCCGATGACAAGCGCTGCACAAAAATTTTTTGGAACCGAAACCGTGGCAGAAATTTTGGAAAAAATGCCCGAAGCCGCAGAAATTCTCTCCGCACACGGGCTGGCCTGCGCCGGCTGCGCGATTGGAAATTTTGAAACGCTCGCCGACGGAATCGCCGGACACGGAATGTCGGAGAAAGATTTGAAAAACGTGCTGCAGGATTTGAACGAAGCCGCGGACGATTTGAAAATTTTTGCGCCCAAAAAAAATCCCGAGCTCACAAAACTTGCCGCAGAAAAAGTTTTTGAATTTCAAAAAACCGCCGGACAAGAAAATTCTGGATTTAAAATTGAAGCACTTTTTCCGCCCGGAAGCGAGGAGGTGAGCTACTTTTTGGATTTTTTGGAAAAACCAGAACCGGGCGATTCGGTTTTGAAATCGTGCGACGTGAAATTATTTTTGTCCGCCGCGACGTTGCGCCATTTGAAAAATTGTGTCATTGATTTTCTCGAGGATGGAGAAAATTCCGGATTTAAAATTGAAAAAATTTCATGAAAACAATTTTTCTCGCCGCCGGACGCAGCACTCGGATGGATCCGATCGGAGATAAAAATTTTCTCGAATTTTGCGGCGAACCGCTGATCGTGAAATTATTGAAAAATGCTGCCGCGGGCGGACTGGAAAATTTCATCGTTGTCGCCGGAAAGCACAACGCCGGAGAAATTGCGAGTGTTTTGCAAAAATTCAAATTCCCAGCAACGATCGTCGAGCAGCCGAATCCCGACGACGGAATGGCGGGCGGAGTTCTCGCTGGATTGGAAAAATGCGGCGCGGGCGAGGTCTTTCTTCTCGGTGGAAACGACGCCGTTGATCCGAAAATTTATGAAAAAATGGTTTTTGAGGGACGATCTGCCGACGGCGCAATTTTAGCGAAAAAAGTGGAGAAATATTTTCCCGGTGGATATTTGCAAACTGATCGCAAAAAAATCACCACAATCGTCGAGAAGCCGGGCGCGGGAAATGAGCCGTCGAATTTGGTGAACATCGTGGCACATTTTTTCCGAGATGCGAATGAATTGCAAAAACTTTTAAAACAGCAGAACTTTCAGAATCCAGACGCGTACGAACGCGCGCTGCACGAACTTTTTCAACAGAAAAATTTTACCGCCGTCGAATATTCTGGCAACTGGTGCGCCGTGAAATTTCCGCACCACGTTTTAGAAATGATGGAATTTTGGCTGGAAAAATTACCCGAAAATTTTGTCGACGAATCCGCCGAAGTCGCCGACACCGCACGATTGCGCGGAGAAAAAATTTACATTTCTGCGGGAGCGAAAATTACCGACAATGTGGTAATTTCTGGTCCGTGTTTCGTCGGAAAAAATGCGATCATTGGCACTGGATCGCTCGTGCGTGGCTCGATCATCGGTGAAAATTGTGTTGTGGGTTTCAACTCAGAAATTGCGCGCAGTTTTCTCGCAAAAAAAGTTTCAACACACATCGCGTACGTCGGCGACTCAATCGTGGACGAAAATGTAAATTTTGGCGCATTCAGTTGCACGACAAATCTCAGACTCGATCACAAAAATGTAAAAGTGAAAATAAAAGACGAAGTTTTAGATTCTGGACGAGAAAAACTCGGAGCTATTGTTGGCGCGGGTACACAGATCGGAAGTGGCGCAAAAATCATGCCTGGACGCACAATTTCAAACTCTGGATTTGTCGCACCAGGAGAGGTTTTCAAATAGTTTTCAACAACTTTTCCAATTCTTTTGCGCGATGAAAAAATTCTTTTCCTCCATAAATTTTTAGAAAAAAATTATTCCAAAAATGCGAAAAGATTGCTCAAAAAACTTTTTCACCATGAAATGAATTTTTTTGCACCGGTTTTCCGAAAGTTTTGCACCAAAAAAGTTTGTTTTTTAAACGAAAAAATTTCGCCACAAAATTCCCTGGTTTTATTAATTAAAAAATGAGTAGAAAATTTATTACTCAGTCTGTTTTCCGCTTAAAAATTTATTTCAAATAAGTCGCAAAAACACTCACTTCATCGAGAAATTCGTTTCCACTTTTTCTCACTACGAAATATTAATTTTTAAAACTATAAATTCTAAATATAAAAAGTTAAAAATGGTGGAGAAAAAAAAAGTAAAAAATAAAATTGACTCAATCAAAAAAATTCATAAAATCGCGTGGCTTTTTGGCAGAAAATCGTTGATTTTGTGTCCAAATTCTGTTTCTCAGTCTTTTTCCCACCCATCACATGAGTGAAGTCAAAAGAGCGCCACAAACCCAGATTCTCTTTGACTCCATCTCCATCTCAATTGCCTCGCCAGAGGATATTTTGAGCTGGTCGCATGGAGAAATTACAAAACCAGAAACAATTAATTATCGAACACAAAAACCAGAACCAGATGGTCTTTTTTGTGAGAAAATTTTTGGTCCGGTAAAAAATTGGGAATGTGCGTGCGGAAAATATAAACGCATTCGATACAAAGGAATTGTGTGTGAAAAATGTGGCGTCGAAGTCACGCGATCATCTGTTCGTCGAGAACGAATGGGACACATAAAACTTGCGGTTCCTGTGACGCATCCGTGGTTTTTATTTTCAACGCCGTCAAAAATTGGACTTTTTTTGAATTTACCTGTGAAAAAATTAGAACTGGTAATTTATTTTGCAGCGTACGTGGTTGTTGATGTGGATTTAAAAGGAAAAGAAGAAGAAATTTTGCGACTCGAACAAGAATACAAAAAAATAATTGATAAATTAAAAGAAGAAACGGATCAGAGTTTAAAAGCGGCGAAATCTGCCGTGAAAAAAGAAGAAATGACGGAAGACGATTTCAAAAAACTTGAAGAAAGTTTGGTGGAAAAAGTGGAGCAAACAAATGAAAATTACAAAGCAGCGCGCGACGAATTGAAATCAATAAATATTGGAGAAATTTTAACAGAGTTGGGATACCGAAATATTTCGATGAAATTTGGACACATTTTTCGTGCTGGAATTGGGGCGGATGCGATTCGAGAAATTATTCAAAAAACAGATCTCAAAAAACTTGCGGTGGAATTGGAAGCGGAAATTAAAAATTCTTCCGGACAAAAACAGAAAAAAGCCGTGAAACGATTGAAATTGATCAGCTCGTTTATGCGGAATAAAATAAAACCAGAGTGGATGGTTTTGACCGTGATTCCGGTGATTTCTCCGGATTTGCGACCAATGGTTCAGCTGGACGGAGGCCGATTTGCAACATCAGATTTAAATGATTTGTATCGACGCGTAATCAACCGAAACGCGCGTTTGAAAAAATTAATTCAGCTCGGGGCGCCAGAAATTATTTGCCGCAACGAAAAACGAATGCTACAAGAAGCGGTTGATATTTTGATTTCGAATTCATCGCGCAGCACGCGATCGGGAATGAATTATTCGCAGCGTCGAAAATTGAAATCGCTGTCGGATATGCTCAAAGGAAAACAAGGGCGATTCCGCCAAAATCTTTTGGGAAAACGTGTCGATTATTCTGGCCGGTCCGTGATCGCAGTGGGACCAAATTTGAAATTGGACCAGTGCGGATTGCCAAAAAAAATTACGCTCGAACTTTTCAAACCGTTCGTGATTTCGAAACTCATTGAGTTTGAGCTTGCGTACAACGCAAAATCTGCAGAAAAATTAATTCGCGACGGAGAAAAAGTTGTGTGGGATATTTTGGACGAAGTGATCAAAAATAAATACGTTCTTTTGAATCGCGCACCAACGCTGCACCGACTTGGAATTCAGGCGTTTCGACCGCAACTTGTCGAAGGAAAAGCAATTCGTTTGCATCCGCTCGTGTGTGCCGCGTACAACGCGGATTTCGATGGAGATCAGATGGCGGTGTATTTACCACTTTCTGAAAAAGCGCAAACCGAAGCACGCGAAATTATGTGTTCGGCAAAAAATCTTTTGAAACCGTCGTCCGGTGATCCGATCATCAATCCAAGTCAAGACATGGTTTTGGGGTGTTACTTTTTGACACAGGTTTTTGACGGAAAAAAAGGCGAAGGAAACGCGTTCCCGACAGAATCTGATGCAATTTTTGCCTACGAATCGGGACACATCCACTTGCAAGCAAAAATTAAAATTCGAACAGAAAAATGGGGAATCTTGGAAGCCTCGATTGGTCGAATGATTTTCAATCAAATAATTCCAGACGAACTGGGATATCAAAACGCATCTTTTGGAAAAAAAGAACTGAGCCAAATGTTGGCGCAATGTTACACCGACCTGGGAATTGACACGACCGCACAACTTGCGGACGCGATCAAAGATCTTGGATTTAAATACGCCACAAAATCAGGAATTTCGATTTCCGTGTTTGATTTTCACGAATCTCCTTCACGAGAAAAAATTATCGAAGACGCGAATCAAATCGTCAATCATATTAATTCACAATATCGACACGGATTGATCACGGACGAAGAAAGATACAACAACACAATTAAAATTTGGTCGCGCGTAAAATCAGAAGTGACGGACGAAATGATCCACGAGTACGACAAAGAAAACGATATTTTTTACCAGATTGATTCTGGTGCGCGTGGAAACTGGGGACAGGTCACCCAGATTTCAGGAATGAAAGGATTGGTGGCGAGTCCGTCTGGACGCACGATTGAGTTGCCAATTCGTTCGAACTTGAAGCGTGGATTTACAATTTTGGAATATTTTATTGCGACGCACGGAGGACGAAAAGGAAAATCAGACACGGCGTTGAAAACGGCCGAAGCGGGATATTTGACACGACGACTTGTCGACAGCGTCCAAAACGTTGTGGTGCACGAGGAAGATTGTCACACCGAGTACGGAAAATTGGTGACGCGAGAAAATTCCATCGAACTGGGAATGGACTTTGAGCGCCGTGTGTACGGTCGATTTACGCACTCAGAAGTGAAAAAAGGAAAAAAAGTTATTTTCAAAAAAGACACATTGATCGGTCCTGAAGAAATTGAAGTGATTCGAGAAAACCAAGTAGCAGAAATTGAAATTCGATCGGTGATGTACTGCCAAACGCGCGACGGAGTGTGTCAGCATTGTTACGGGTACGACCTGGGAAAAAGTCTTCTCGTCGAAAAAGGAACGCCCGTGGGAATTATCGCGGCGCAATCAATTGGAGAACCGGGAACGCAGTTGACGATGCGAACATTTCACATGGGAGGCGTTGCGACAGAGGGGGCGACGATCACACAGGGATTGACGCGAGTTGAAGAACTTTTCGAAGCGCGATCGCCGTCGATGCCCGCAGAACTCGCGGAAATTACGGGAAAAGTTTCTATCAAAAAAGGAAAAAACGACACAAAAATTACAATTCAGGCAGACAAACCCGCAGACGAAAAACACGTTTTGGGCTACGATTTTGAGCCATCAGTAAAAAAAGGCGACGCCGTGAAAGAAAAACAAATTATTGCTCGCTCAACAGAAGAAAAAGCAACGGTAAAATCTCGCTGCTCAGGAACAGTTGTTTCTGCGGACAACGAGGCGATCGTAATTCGCCAAAGTGAGGCCGCGAAAAAATCGTACACAATTTCCGCGAGAATGACGCCAAAAGTCAAAGATGGTTCGATCGTGGAAAAAGGAACGCCGCTGACGCTTGGACACTTGGATTTACGAAAACTTATGGAATTGACGACTGTCGAGCGGGTGCAGGAATATATTCTGTACGAAGTGCAGCAGATTTACGCGTCGCAGGGACAGGATATTTCAGAAAAACACATCGAAATTATTGTCAAACAAATGGCGTCGAAAATTCGAGTGATCGACGCGGGCGACTCGGATTGGCTCGCGGGCGAGGTCCGAGATTATATTGAATATTACGCAGAAAATAAAAAACTGGCAAAAGCAAAAAAACGAACAATTCGTTCGGAACGACTTTTGTTGGGATTGACGCGCATCGCGCTCTGGACGGATTCTTGGCTGAGTGCGGCATCGTTTCAAGAAACGGTTCGCGTACTTGTCAATGCTGCGGTGGAGCGTCGTCGAGATACGCTTGACGGACTAAAAGAAAACGTTATCATCGGCCGGCTTATTCCGGCGGGGACAGGATATGCGTCGTTCAATCGTCCCAAAAAGCCACAGGCCAGTGTTGCCGAAAGTCACTAAAATAATTCTAATTTCATGCCTACGATCAACCAACTCGTTCGCAAATCGCGACAACAACAAAAGCGGAAGTCAAAATCTCCCGCGGTGAATATTTTGGCAAATAGCCTTAAAAATACAACGAAAATGCTTGCTTCGCCACAGCGTCGTGGTGTGTGCATCAAGGTCACGACAATGACACCGAAAAAACCAAACTCCGCGCTTCGAAAAATTGCGCGCGTGCGGCTGACCAACGGACAAGAAGTCAATGCGTACATCATGGGAGAGGGGCACAACCTGCAAGAACACTCGGTTGTGATGGTTCGCGGCGGACGCGTCAAAGATCTTGTTGGAGTGCGATATCACATTGTCCGGGGGACGCTGGATGCTGACGGAGTCAGTGACCGACGACAGGCGCGCTCGCGGTACGGCGCAAAACGACCGAAGAAAAAATAATTTTATTTTAAAATGACAGACGAAAAAAAAGTAGCGGCAACTGGGGCCGCCTCTAAAAACTCAGAAAAACCGTCTCCGGCCGTCAAAAAAACGAAAGTCGAAAAAGAGGAAAAACCGAAAAACGAGGACAAAAAGGATAAAAAATTCAACAACCCTTTTTCGGAACAAGATCCGCTCCAGGCAAAACTGGTGAACATGTTGATGCGATCGGGAAAGAAAACCATTGCGCGTCGTGTTTTGCGTGATACTTTTGAAGAAATGCATCGTCGCGGAGAAAAAGATCCGCTGAAAGCGCTGGAAAAAGCGTTGCAAAATGCAACCCCAACGATGGAAGTAAAACCGCGTCGCGTGGGAGGTTCGATTTATCAGATTCCGATCGAGGTTACGCCAAAACGACAAGAAAGTCTTCCGTTGCGTTGGATCCTTGCGGGCGCGCGCAGCAAAAAAGGACAACCAATGTACCGTCGGTTGGCGGGCGAATTGCTGGATGCGGCGAGCGAACAGGGTTTCGCGTTCAACAAAAAAATGGAAGTGCACAAAATGGCACAGTCAAACAAAGCATTTGCGCACTTGGCGCGATACTAAATTAGTGAATAGTTTAGAGTTGAAAGTTTAGAGAAAAAAAAGAAAAAGCTCCGATTCGGGGCTTTTTTTGTATTTCCGGTTTGGAATATATTTTCGCGATTTTTAGAGCGCGTCGAGTTCGGATTCAAGCCCCGCGAGAATTTCGGATTCTTGTTTTTGTGAGATTCCTTCGACATCTTTGATCGACTGTTTGAGCGAACTTTTTACGCCGTCGAGGAATTTTTTTTGCGCAGTTTCCACTGTTTTCTGGAATTCTCGGAGCGCATCGATGAGGATTTTATTTTGGTTCATGTGAGTGTTTTAACGTATTCTTCGAGCGTGTTTGCGTTGCTATTTAAGAAAGCTTCTCCTTTGGGCGAGTTAACCCAATTACCAAATCTTCGAATGTCAATTGGTCCAAGATTAACAGATGTTTTTATCCGATCGCTATCTTCACGCCCTGTTTTTTCATTTCCCGTTCCGAGAAACGTCGCCGTATCGACAGAGCTTCCTGAGAGATTTCTGTTTGCCCAGGTTCGCCACCCTTCTTTTAATTTAAAGGCCGCCTTGAGATCTGCACTTGGAATGTCTTTAACATCCTTCCAGTCGTGAGCATCAATGGCGATTCCGAGCTTCTTTAAGTTATCGGCACTCTTTTCTTCGGGTGTTTCGCTTGCAGTATTTTCCGAAACAGGGACCTTATTTGCTGCCGGAGTACTGGTATTTTGTTTATCAGTTCCCGCGAGAGTTTTAACGTATTCGCCTAAATTCTTTGCGTTGCTACTTAAGAAAGCATCTCCCTTAGGCGAGTTAACCCAATTACTAAATCTTCGAATGTCAATTGGTCCAAGATTAACAGATGTCTTTATCCGATCGATATTTTCACTTATTGGCAACCCCGTTTCATTTCCCGTTCCGAGAAACGTCGCCGTATCGACAGAGCTTCCTGAGAGATTTCTGTTTACCCAGGTTCGCCACCCTTCTTTTAATTTAAAGACCGCCCTGAGGTCTGCTTTTGGAATATTTTTAACATCATCCCAGTCCTGTGCATCAATGGCGATTCCCAGCTTCTTTAAGTTTTCAGAATTCGAGGCAACAGAAATGTCATTATTAGCGACTTCGGCGGGTTGCGCCGTGGCGCCGTTTTCAATAACCGGTCCGGGCAGTGGTTGCTCGCCGAAGATTTTCCATGATTCAGTTTTTTCTGCTGGCGCAGTGTTGTCTCCGATGTATTGATATGGTCCTTCTGCGTTAGGATTTATTGCGATTTTATAAGTTTTAATGGCATTTTTTGTTTTATTTCCAAAAATTCCATCTTCCACGAGCCCGGTATTTAATTTTGAGTTTAGCGCTGCCTGCAAATCGTGGATTGCCTGCAATCCGCCGCGTGCGCCAAAATCGTCGGTTGGAATTTTTGAAATTCCGAGATCGTGGAGCAACGCAATATTTTCTGGTTTTGCGAGAAAACCCTGTCCGTTTTTGCGGAGTTGGAGCAGTCCGTCAGAAAGTTCATTTTCCATTTCTTGTGTTTGAACTATTTTTTTTGTTTCAGCTTGTATTTCTTCAGGAATCTCCATTTCTTCTTCCTCTTCTTCGTCAATGGCTATTTCCTCCAACTGTATGGTGGCGTTTTCGTCCGTGTTATCAGAAACGTTTTCTTGAGGCGTCGTGGGTTGATTTGCAATGTGTGAAACTTTTTCATCCATCTGTATCATTGCGTTGGATTCTGTCTGGAGAAGGGCGTATTCCTTTTCTTCTCGTTCACATTCTTGGGCGAACTCGTCTTTTGCGTTTTCAATCTCCGCATCAAATTCAGCCTTCATTTCATGGAGTTCTTTTTTTTGTTTTTTTCGAAGCTCGATGGTTTCGGAAGTTCCGTCATTTTTGACTCCGACTTTGTCTAAAAAATTCGCCAAACCGGTTTGCGCATTTTCCATCGCGGTGAGATTTTCCCGGTTGACGTTTTTTAAAATCTCCGTCACCCGATCATCAACCTTTCGTGGTTTTACAACACCAGCTTCAAAATCGGTGACGAGCTGATCGAACGGTTTTTGTTCTTCGGTGACGTTGCTTTCAGGAATATTTGCGTCCAGCAACGGCTGTTGGTTTTCCATGGGATTATTTTGCATTTTTTTTAAAACGAATAAATCAGGACATTTTACCAGAACTTTCTAAAAAAAACAAGCCCCGGAGTGGGACTTGTTCGTATTTCAAAATAAAGTTGTCGATCAGAGAAAGCTCTCCGGGATCGGACGTGCGAGACAGAGTTTTCGGATTTCTTCGCGAACGCGTTTTTTCAGATCAGAATTCTCGTGATCCTTCAAAACTTCGATCATCAATTCTGCCACCCGCGCGCAATCTTTTTCGTCAAATCCGCGCGTTGTCGCCGCCGGTGTTCCAAATCGGATTCCGGACGGATCGAGCGGTTTGCGCGGATCGTCCGCGATCGAATTCATGTTGAGCGTGATTCCGACTTCGTCGAGCGCAAACTGCGCGTCTTTTCCAGTGACGCCGAGCGACCCAAAAACGTCCGCCAGCAACAAATGATTCGAAGTTCCGCCGCCGAGCAGTCGGATGTCCGCGTCGAGAAAAACTTTTTCCATCGCTTTTGCGTTTTTCAAAATTTGCTGCGCGTACGTCTGAAATTCGGGTTTCAGCGCTTCGCCGAACGCCACAGCCTTTCCCGCGATCAAATGCATGTGAGGTCCCCCCTGGAGTCCAGGAAAGACTGATTTGTCGATCGCTTTTGCGAAGTCTGCATTTTCGCGAACCAAAATCATTCCGCCGCGTGGCCCGCGGAGAGTTTTGTGCGTGGTGGTCGTGATCACGTCGAATCCAAAATCGAACGGATTTGGCAGTGCTTTTCCGGCGATGAGTCCGGCGATGTGCGCGGCATCCATCACGGTGATCGCACCGACTTCTTTTGCGATTTCCACAAATTTTGCGTAGTCCAGGTTTCGCGAGTACGCAGAGAATCCCGCCAAAATCATTTTTGGTTTTTCGCGGAGCGCGGTTTCTCGCAGTTCGTCAAAATCAATTTCTCCGGTTTCCGGATCTTTCATTTTGTACCGAATAAAATTGAAAATTTTTGCCAAATGCGTGACCGGGTGTCCGTGCGTCAAGTGTCCGCCGTGTCCGAGATCCATTCCAAGAATTGTGTCGCCGGGTTTGCACAGCGCAAAATACATCGCGACGTTTGCGGGCGCACCGGAGAGCGGCTGGACGTTTGCAAATTTACAGTTGAAAAGTTTGCACGCGCGCTCGCGGGCGATGTTTTCCACGACGTCGGTGTACTCTTGTCCGCCGTAGTATCGGCGTCCGGGATATCCTTCAGAATATTTATTTGTAAAAACCGATCCATCGGCCTCGAGCACGGCTTTTGAAACGTAGTTTTCGCTCGGGATCAGTTCGAGTCCCTCGGATTCGCGTTTTTCTTCGCCACGGATCGCGTTGAAAATTTCAGAATCTTGTTTTTCGAGAAACGGAATGAGTTGTGGAGATGACATTTTTGAAAAAGTTAAAAAAGGAAAAACATTTCTCACTGTCATTCTGAACTTGTTTCAGAATCCAGCAAAAAGAATAGATTCCGGATCAAGTCCGGAATGACAAACATAAATTAAATTTCTTTTCGCCCTTTTCCGCGGGGGCGTTTTCCGAGATTTGTTCTGGCAAGAAAAATCATTTCGTCCCGATCGTATCGTCGTTTTGGACACCTGTCAAAAGAATTGACAAGTTGGCGCGAATGGTTTGTGTTGAGATTGTTTTTTTTAAAAAATGAACGAAACAAGCCCCGAAGAGATCATTGAAAGAATTCGAACGTTAGAAAAAACACTCTCTCGAGTTCAGAAGGAGTTGTCAGACGTGAAAGCCTCCGTTTTTTCAGGTTTTCAGCAAGAAACAACGCAAGCGGCAACAGCAGCAAAAAGAGACGGTTGTTATGTAAACATTGAGGGTAAAAAAAAATGGAATAAGCGAGGCAATGATGGGTGTTTTCAAAAAAGTGATTCATAGCCAGAGAGACAAAGTTAGGAAAGGACGGAATCACGAAAAGAACAAAACGAAGAAAACTTACTCGTCGCAAGAATTTTTTTATCCCACATCTAAAATTTGTTTCGAAAACGTAGCTGAGTACACTTTGACCGATGCCACAAAAACGAGTTCGAAATCACGTCAATCCGCTTTCGATTTTGACCGAACATTCGTTCGCTGGATTCGGAAACGATCGACCGATTTTCGTCGACGTGGGTGCGTGCAAGGGCGAATTTTCCGCCGCGCTGCTCGAAAAATTTCCCGACCACAATTTCATTCTTTTCGAAATTCGAAAACCGTTGGCGCGAAAATTGATAGAAAAATTTTCTGAATTTTCAAATGTTGTCGTGTTCGACGGCGATGCGGGACGGAATTTTCAAAAAATTTTACAACCGTGTCTGGATCAGGGCGCAGAAATTGAACAAATTTTCGTCAATTTTCCCGATCCGTGGTTCAAAGAAAAACACAAAAAACGCAGGTTTTTAAATGCGAACATCTTGCAAAAATGTGTCTCGTGGCTTCCGGAGAGTGCGGAGTTTGTTTTTCAAACCGATCAAAAATTTCTGTTCGATGAAACACGAGAAATGCTTCGCGAAACTTTGTACGATCAGATTGAAATTTTCAAAACGTCCGCGCACGGAATTCCGACGCACTGGGAGCAGCAGAAGTTGCTCGAGGGCGCGCCGATCTGGCGGATGTGCATTTGTCGAAAATAAAAAAATCGGCCGAGATTGACCGATTTTTTAAAATTGCGAGATCGTTGCAAAAACTATTTTGCGGTGTTTTCGTAGCGGCTTTCTCTGAAAACTGCCACGCGAACTTCTCCCGGATATTCGCAGGAGTCTTCGATTTTTCGTGCGCACTCAAACGAGAGTTTTTCGGCGGCGAGATCGTCCATTTCGGCGGCGTTCACAAACACGCGAACTTCGCGTCCCGCTTGGATTGCAAATACTTTTTCCACGCCCGGGAACGATCCGGCGATTGCTTCGAGTTCTTTGAGTCGGCGAATATATTTTTCGAGCGTTTCTTTTCGTGCTCCCGGTCGTGATGCGCTGATCGCGTCGGCGGCTTGCAGGATCCGCGCCTCGATGGATTCGTACGGAAAATCCTCGTGGTGCGACATCATTGCGGCGATGACGCGTTTGTCTACGCCGAATTTTTCCAAAATTTCTTTTCCGATCACCGCGTGGCCACCCTCAACTTCGTGGCTGACGGCTTTTCCGATGTCGTGGACGAGTCCTGCTTTTTTACAAACTTCGGGATCGGCGCCTGGCAATTCGCGCGCGACCGCTTCCGCGAGATACGCAACTTCGATTGAGTGGCTCAAAACATTTTGTCCGTACGACGTGCGAAATCGCAATCGCCCGACAAGCTTCAAAATTGCCTCCGGAAACCCGGTCACGCCCAGATCCTGAGCGGCCTTTTGTCCGAGTTCGAGAATGAGTTTTTCGGCTTTATTTTGCGCGTTTTTTACCAATTCTTCAATTTTCGAGGGATGGATTCGTCCGTCTTTCAACAGATCTTCCAGTGCAACTTTTGCCACGTACCGGCGAAACATGTCGAAGGACGACAGCGTGATCGCGCCCGGCGTGTCGTCGATGATCACGTCGACGCCAGTGAGTTGTTCAAACGCGTTGATGTTGCGGCCCTCGCGACCGATGATTTTCCCTTTCAGCGTGTCGGATTCGATTTTCACCGTCGTGATTGTAGATTCTCCAGAAACACTGGATGCGTACCGCTGGATTGATTGCACGATAATTTCGGACGCTTTTTCGTCTGCGTTTTGTCGCATGTCTTCGACTTTTCGCTCCATGGTTTTTGCCAGTTGTGGTGCGACTTCCGATTCCATTCGATCGAGCAATTCTTGTTTTGCGTCGTCTTTTTTCAGTTTTGAAATTTCCTCGAGTTTTTCATTTTGCACGTCGAGCGCCTTTTCCAGCGCCTCTTTTTGGGTGTCGAGTTCTTTTTTCCCCTGTAAATATTGTTCGCGAGCGGTTTCGGATTTTTCGATTTTTTGATCCAAAACTTCTTCGCGTTTCGTGGCGCGTTCGTCGGCCTGTGCCTGCGCGCGCTCAAGTCGTTCGCGGAGCTGCACTTCTTCGCGGCGGACATTTTCTCGCAGCAGATCGGCGTGTTTTCGTGCGTCACTCAAAACACGATCTCGATCTTTTTCCGAGTCTCGTCGTACGCGTTCCGCTTCTCGGCGAGCGGTTTCTTCAATCAATCGTGCTTTTGGCCGCACGACCAAGTACGTTGCCAGCACACCCACCAGGAGCCCGCTCCCAGCAAGGGCAAATGTCAAAATATTCATGATTCAAAATGGTTAAAAGAGAAGGAGTGACATTCTCTTTGGATGCAGAAATGCCCCACTCTCCAGTTGTGGAGCGCTGTGACAGTTTTCGAGAAAAAGTTTTTATCCAGAAGGAAATAAAATTTCGCAGCATCTTCAAAAGAAAAGTCTCGCGGAAAGTTTACTGCCAAACAGGGAAAAGTCAACGAAGAATTATTTTCTGCGACAGTGTCGGCAGACACCGTAAAATGTTAAATCCACGGAAGAAAGACGAAAATCTTTTTCTTTTTGGAGTTGTTTCGAAATGGATTCTTGGTAGTCGAGAAAAATTTCTTCGGCGAGACCGCAGGAATTGCACAGCAAAAAATGATGCGAGTCGCTGGTGTTATCAGGATCTGTGCAGGGCATAAATCCGTTTGCCACTCGGTGCACGAGTCGTACTTCCAAAAAACGTTCGAGCAATCGATAAACCGTCGCGGTGTCCATTTTTCGTTCGGCTGCTTCGAGCGATTCAACCAAACTTTTTACAGAAAGTGGCGACGTGGCATTTTCCAGGATGCGCGCGAGGTTGCGAGCGCCTGAAGTGAAGCGCCATTTTTTATCGGCAAATCTTTTTTGTGTATTTTCTGTGAAGTTTTTCATTCCGGGCGAAAAGTAGCAAATTTGCAAACCGCTTGCAACAGAAAAAAAAGAAAATTTATCCTAAAATTTGAGACACGAGCGCGGGATTCCAGATGAGGAATGCTCCCAGCAGGAGAAGCAACAGTCCGCCAGCGAGGTGCGAAACCTGTACCAGTTTTTGTGAAAATATTTTTAATGATAATGTCCACATTGCGACAAAAAACACGAGAATATCATCGAGCATGTACGCAAAATCGTAAATTAGCAGCGCGGAAATTTGTTCCCACCAGCCGAGATTCGCAGAAATGAGACTGGCCGTGAAGGTTGTCGGAATCGCAAACGAGCACAACAATTCCACAGCATTTACGCTGAGCGCCAGCCCGGTCACGCCCAGGAGAACCAGCCAAAGATTTTTTCGTTCCAAAATTTCTTGCAGTCGTTTTGAAAAATTGGCACGACTTTTTGCGTCTCGGACTGTGCATTCGATTTTTGCTTTTCGAACACTCCAGAGCACCGACAGGCCGGTCCCGACGGCGAGCGCGCCGACCGCACGAAAAATCCACTGCATCACGTTTCCTGCGACAAAAACAGAAATCTGTGAAAACCCAAGCAAGTATGTCAGCAGCGCCGCAAAATACACCACGCCAGACATTCCGATGAAAACGCCGCCAATCAAAAATCGTTTTCGGCGACTTTCCAGTGACAACAAAAATCCGAGCAAAATAAACAACGACCACATCGCGCATGGATTGAATCCGTCGATCAAACCGAGAACCAACGACATTGCGGGCCACGGGAATTTCAAATATTTTTCCCAGGAATTGGTGCACGACGCGTCGTCAAGTTTATCGGCTTCGCAGGCTTG